>Ga0224512_10001935_pt1 | contig 19391 bp, 16 predicted proteins | sample SF_May12_sed_USG_4_FD_169103 | JGI IMG/M metagenome (GOLD analysis project Ga0224512, IMG submission 169103) | Sediment microbial communities from San Francisco Bay, California, United States - SF_May12_sed_USGS_13 | ecosystem: Environmental > Aquatic > Marine > Sediment | place: USA... | reverse complement strand
TGTAGCGGACCAGGGCCAGGGCGATCAACGTGCCAAGCACGGTCGCACCCAGCGCGGACAGGAGAGCCAGCCGGAGACTCACCAACAGCGAGTCGAAGAGACCCGGCACCCCGCCGAACTGCGCCCCCCCGAACACGCTCCGCCAGGCATCGAGGGAGAACCCTTCCCAGGAGTAATTGAACCGGCCGCTGACCTGGTTGAACCCGAACAGGATGACCAGCAGAACCGGAATGAACAAATAGGCGAACGCCAGCACCGCGTAGAAGGTAAGTGTGTGACGGCGCAGCACCGGCAGGATCCGGCGGCGGGGAGCGGTCGTGACAGCCATCAGGCCACCAGATCTTCGGTGCCGGCGGCTCGCACGTAGGGAATGATCAGTAGCACGGTCACGATCATCAGCGTGAAGGAAAGAGCCGCCGCCACCGGGTAGTCGAGCACCACCAGGAAGCGGCTCTGGATGACGTTGCCGATCATGAACTGCTGGGGGGTACCCAGCAGCACCGCGTTGACGTAGTCGCCCACCGCCGGGATGAACGTCAGCAGGGTGCCGGCCACCACCCCGGGGCGTGACAACGGGAAGGTGACCTTGCGGAAGGCCACCGCCGGGCTGGCGTAGAGGTCGTTGGCCGCCTCGACCAGCGACCGGTCGATCTTCTCTAACGACACATAGATCGGCAAGGTCATGAAAGCCAGGAAGTTGTAGACGATCCCGGCCACCACGGCCACCCCGGTGGCCAGCAAACGCCCGTCCTCACCGAGCAGATGCACCGACTTGAGGAGGTCGACCAACAGTCCGTGGTCGGCCAGGATGATCTTCCACGACAGGGTGCGCAGCAGAAACGGCATCAGGAACGGCATCAGCAGCATGACCAGCAGGAAGTTCTTCCAACGGCCTCCCCGGAACGCAATGAAGTATGCCAGCGGGTAGGCGATCAAGAAGGCGATGGCGGTGGCCAGGAAGGCATACACGAGCGAGTTGACCGCCTGCCCACCGTAGTTGGTGACCAGCTCGGCATAGTTCGACCAGGCCCAGGCAAACCGGTAGCGGGGGTAGATGCCGGTCTGGAGTGACACGCTGACCAGGCGCAGCATCGGCACAACGAAGAAGATGATCAGCCATAGGCCTCCGGGCAGGAGCAGGCCGTACGGGACCAGCTTCCGTCTCCACGCCGCCGTCGGGGCAGAAGACGACACTTCCCGGCCCACGGCACTCATGTCACGACGAAGGTGTGCTCGGGTCGCCAGACCGCCTTGATGCGATCGCCTTGAGCGAAGCGGCGGTCGTCGAGATTCTGAGCCATCACCGCCAGCTGAGCGATCGCCCCGGTCTCGACCAGGTAATGGGTCGACACGCCGATGAAACTCGCATCGATCACGAGGCCCTCCAGGGCATTGCCCTCGATCTCGGCGTCGACCGGGACGAGATGGATCTTCTCGGGGCGCACCCCGAGCCGCACCTGTTTCTCACCGGCGGGCAACCGCCCGGGAGAGACCCGCAGCCGTCTACCTTGCGCCAGCACCACCTCTCCTGTGGATGCATCAACGATATCGGCCTGCATCAGGTTCGAGGCGCCCAGAAACCCGGCCACGAACCCGGTCTGCGGATCCTCGTAGATCTCCGTCGCCGTCCCCATCCGCTCGATCCGGCCTTTGTGCATAACCGCGATCGTGTCGGCCATCGTCATGGCCTCTTCCTGGTCGTGGGTGACGTGAATGAAGGTGATCCCCACCTCGTTCTGGATTCGTTTCAGTTCGATCTGCATTTCCTTGCGCAACTTGAGGTCGAGGGCCCCGAGCGGCTCGTCGAGCAACAGAACCCGGGGGTGGTTGATCAGTGCCCGGGCCAGAGCCACCCGCTGCTGCTGGCCGCCGGACAACGTGTGAGGCTTCTGTTTCTCCCGACCGCCCAACTGCACCAGTTCCAGCATCTCTGCAACACGCGTCTTGATCTCGGCGTCGTCGACATCGCGGCGGCGCAGCCCGAAGGCCACGTTCTCGAAGATGGTGAGATGCGGGAAAAGAGCGTAACTCTGAAAGACGGTGTTGACCATCCGCCGGTAGGGCTTGCGCCCGGTGACGTCTTCGCCGTGCAGGCGGATGATCCCGGCGGTCGTCTCCTCGAAGCCGCCGATCATCCGCAGGGTGGTCGTCTTTCCGCACCCGGACGGGCCGAGCAGCGCGAAGAACCGATTCTCTTCAATGTCCAAGCTGATTTCGTCGACTGCCGTGAAATCGCCGAATCGCTTGGTAACCGACTCGAGCTGGACGGCGGGGGGCTCCCCGCCGTCGGGGAGCCCCCCAGCGACATCGGTCACGGCAGCCAATCAGGCTCCGATCACTGCTTGGAACAGGTCGTTGAACTGCCGCTCTTCTTCCTCGTCGAGGTTCTTGAAGATGTGCGTCTTCGACAGGGTCGCCTGGTCGGGGAAGATCAACGGATCGTCGGCCAGCGCCACGAGATCCTCGTCCTCGATCTCGGCGCCCAGATCACGCATCGCCTGCTGGGCCCCCTTCACCGGACAGATGTAGTTCACCCAGCTCTCGATCTTGGCTGCCACCCTCGGGTCGTACACGGAGTTCATGTACTGCTCGGCGGCGTCCTTGTTGGGCGCCCCGGCCGGGATGAGCATGTTGTCGGACCACAGCATCAGCCCCTCGTCGGGGATGACGAACTGCAAATCGGGATTGTCGAGCTGCAACTGGATGATGTCGCCCGACCAGGCGAAGGCAGCTACAACGTTGCCGGCAGTCAAGTCATCGCCGTAATCGTTGCCGGTGAACCGGCGAATATGGCCGTTCTCGACGTTCTGGCGAATCTTGTCGGTGGCCGCTTCGGCATCGGCCAGGCTCGGGGTGGCCGGGTCGATCCCCATCCCCAGCATCACCAGGCCCAGGGTGTCACGCATCTCGGTCAGCATGGTCACCTTGCCGGCGAAAGCCGGATCGAAGATGTCGTTGATCGACGTGAGCTCCCGCCCGGTCAGTTGGGGGTTGTAGCCGATGGCGGTCAACCCGGACTGCCACGGCAGCGTGTAGGTCCGGTTGGGATCGAAGCCGGGGCTCTTCAGGGAATCAGTCAAGTTGACCGCGTTGGGGAGGTTCGCTTTGTTGAGCTCTTCCGCCCAACCTTGGCGAATGAATCGGGCCGCCATCCAGTCGGTCAGGACCGCGATATCACGTTCGATGTTGGCACAGGCGGTCATCTGACCCTGCACCTTGCCGAACCAGGAGTCGTTGTCGTTGATCTCCTCCAGGTAATTCACCTTGATCCCGGTGGCCGCTTCGAAGTCCTCCAACGACGTGGTTTCGAACCACCCGTCTTCCAGGACGTCGATGTAGAGCGTCCAGTTGGCAAAGTTGATCTGCTTGTTGTCTCCAGAATTGGTTGAGGCGAAGGTACATCCGGCGGCGTCGTCTCCGGTCCCGTCCCCACAGGCAGCCAGCAGGGTGGGCCCGCCCGCCACGAAGAGGGCCCCGTAACCCATTCGCCGCAGGAACTCCCGCCTACTCAGCGGGTTCATCTGCGATAGACGCGGAACTCCGGTCAGTCGGCGGCGTGCATCGTTGGAATCCATCGTAAGCTCCCTTTCGCTCGAGACCGGCGCGGCCTTCCCGCGTCGATGGTAAGACTTTTTCACCTTCCGCGCCTTTCGAAACAGCGATTGTCTGGTGTCCGGCCTTGTGTATTTGTGCTGGTTTCCCCATGCGTGCTCCCCCGGCACAGACGTGGGAGCACGCACGACATGGGTAGTGATCGAGGAAGAGCACCATCCGCAGGTCCATGCGGGGCGACCCGAGTCATCAGGCAGTGATGCTCTTGGCGAACTTCTCGAACACGCCAACGTAATGGTCGAGGTTGGCGTCGGAGTGGGCCACCGACAGGGTCCACTGTTCGTCACCGCCCGGGGTCATGAACACCCCGCCGGTCATGTGGAACAACCAGCCCAGGTTGTTGAGATCCTCGCGAAAATTCACCGCATAGCTGCGGTAGTCGGTGATGGTGGTGTCCGAGAACATGACGCACCCCTTCGCCCCCGCCCCGACCACGTAGGCAGGTAGACCGTATCGGTCGATCACTTCCCGGCAGCCTCCCTCGATGCGCTCGGCAGCTTCGCCCAGCCGTTTGTAGGCATCCGGGGTCATCACTTCGAACAGGGTGGCCTCGGCGGCCGCCATCGAAAGCGGGTTGCCGTTGAAGGTACCCAGCTGTTTGACCTTGCCTTCGGAGATGGTGGCCATGATCTCCTCCGTGCCCAGGACGGCCCCGGTCGGCACTCCCCCGCCGATCGCTTTGGCCAGACAGACGATGTCGGGGATCACACCGAAATACTCGACGGCACCGCCCGGGGCGATCGTGATGCCCGTCTTCACCTCGTCGAAGATCAACACCACTCCATGGCGGGCGGTGATCTCCCGCAGCGCCTCGAGGTACCCCGGCTTGGGCATGACCACGCCGATGTTGAGCATGATCGGCTCGACGATCACCCCGGCGATGTCGGCACGGGCCGACAGCAGCCGTTCCAAAGCGTCGGGATCGTTGAAGGGGACCACCAGGGTCAGGTTGGTCTCAGCGCGGGGAACGCCGGCCGAGAACGGGTTCGAGGCGGGAGCATCGGGCGGTCCGAGCTTGTCGGGCGGCGGCTTGACCGAAACCATCACCGCGTCGTGGTGGCCGTGGTAGGTACCTTCGATCTTGACGATGCAGTCCTTGCCGGTGAAACCGCGAGCCAGATGGACCGCATCCATCGTGGCCTCCGTCCCGGAGTTGCAGAATCGCACTTTGGGGAGGCGGAACCGTCGCGCCAACTCCTCGGCAACCCGCACCGAAGCCTCGTTTGGTGCCGCGAAGTGGGTGCCCTGTCCGGCGGTTTTGGCTATGGCGGCGGCCACCGCCGGGTGGGCATGACCGACCACCATCACGCCGAAACCATTGTGGAAGTCGATGTACTCGTTCCCGTCGACATCGATCACCTTCGAGCCTGACCCCCCGCTCACATAGATCGGGTGGGGCTCCCGCTCCTGAAAGGAAGACGGGACCCCGCCCGGCATCACGAGCTTCGCTCGCTGGTAAACCTCTTGCGAACGCGGGGTCCGGTCGGTCAGCTCCTGCTCGAGCCGGTCGGTCAACTCCGCGATGCGATCTTGGTCCGTACTGGTCACGGCGGTCCTTTCGTTCGATTACCGCAACGATACGTGCCCGGAGAGGTGGATGAAGCGCCCGGGGCAATGAGCACAGCCCGAAAGAGCGGTCGGGGAACGAACACAGCCCCGAGTGGCCGGAGAGGTATCGCTAGGCTCCGGGCCGAGGAGATGGGAATGGACCACCACCCGACCGTCGATCGCGATCGCCTGACCCGCCTGTTCCACGCCGAGCAGGAGGCCTTCGCCGGGGCCAACCCGGAGTCGCAGCGGCTCGCCCGGGAGGCCACCCGCTCGCTGGTGGGCGGGGTGCCGATGAACTGGATGAGCCGCTGGCCGGGCCCGTTCCCGATATTCGGCCGCAGCGCCCGGGGTTCACGCATCGTCGACGTTGACGGCCACGAATACATCGACTTCTGCCTGGGTGACACCGGGGCCATGACCGGCCACGCGCCGCCCGCCACAGTGAAGACCGTCGGGGAAGTCGCCGCCGCCGGACTGACCACCATGCTCCCCTCAGAAGATTCCATCGCCGTCGGTGACGAGCTTCGCCGCCGTTTCGGACTGGCGGTCTGGCAGTTCGCTCTCACCGCCACCGACGCCAACCGCTTCGCCGTCCGCCTGGCCCGCTGGCTAACCGGCCGCCCCAAGATCCTGGTGTTCAACTGGTGCTACCACGGCACCGTCGACGAGACCTTCGCGGTGCTGGAAGGCGGCCGGGTCATCACCCGGCCGGGGAACATCGGACCTCCGGTCGACCCGGCCGCCACCACCCGGGTCGTCGAATTCAACGACGTCGACGGCCTCACCGCGGCTCTGGCCCACGGCGACGTCGCCGCGGTGCTGGCCGAACCGGCCCTCACCAACATCGGCATCGTGCTGCCCGATCCGGGTTTCCATGCGGCACTCCGCGCGGCAACCCGCCGCACCGGCACCCTGCTCATCATCGACGAGACCCATACCATTTGCACGGGACCCGGCGGGTACACCGCCGCCCACCGGCTGGAACCGGACCTGCTGACCATCGGCAAACCGATCGCCGGCGGGATTCCGGCCGCCGCCTTCGGGATGACCACGGAGCTGGCCGAACGAGCCGCCGCCGTGCTGCAATCCCCCGAGGGAGACGAAGCCGGGGTGGGAGGGACCCTGGCCGGCAACCCGCTGTCGGTGGCGGCCATGCGGGTGACCCTGCTGAACAGCTTGCGGGAAGAGGACTTTGCGGTGACCATCCCGCTGGCCGCCCGGTGGGCGGCCGGAGTGCAAGCTGCCATCGATCACCTCGAGGTTCCCTGGAGCGTGCAGCAACTTGGAGCGCGGGCCGAGTACTGGTTCTCCCCTCCGCCCCGCACCGGCGGGGAAGCCGCCGCACTCGCCGACGAGGACCTGGCCGCCTTCTTCCACCTCTATGCGCTCAACCGGGGGGTGCTACTCACCCCCTTCCACAACATGGCGCTGATGGCTCCGACCACCACCGGGGCGGATGTCGACCGGCACAGCGAGATTTTCCTGGCCGTCGCCCGGGAAGTGCTGGGACGATGAACGGCAACCAGGCCTCGAAGGTGGCGGTGGTCACCGGAGCGGGCAGCCCGGACGGGATTGGCTTCGCTTGTGCCCGCCATCTCGCGGAAGCCGGCCACCGGGTGGCCTTGTGCTCGACCACCGACCGCATCCACGAACGGGCGGAAGAGTTGCGGGCCGGGGGCACGGAGGTCTGGTCGGCGGTGGTTGACCTCATGGACCCCGCTGCCGCCCAACAATTCGCTACGGAGGTCGCCCGGCAATTGGGTGACATCTCGATCCTGGTCAACAACGCCGGGATGACCGCCGTTGGCATGCAGGCGGAGAGCGGATCGATCGCCGAAACCAGCGACGAACGGTGGTCGGATGGGCTCCATCGCAACCTGACCACTGCATTCGTGATGACCCGGGCGGTATTGGGGGGCATGCAAGAGCGCGGGTACGGACGGATCGTCAATGTCACGTCTGTGACCGGACCGGTGATGGCGATGCGCAATGAGGTGGCCTACGCCACCGCCAAGGCGGGCATGGTGGGGCTGACCCGGGCCACCGCCCTCGACTCGGCCCCGCACGGGGTAACCGTCAACGCGGTCGCCCCGGGCTGGATCGCCACCAGCTCATCGAGCCGGGGAGAAATCGACGAGGGCAAACTCAGCCCGATCGGCCGCCCGGGACGGGCAGACGAAGTGGCCGCGCTGGTGGCATTTCTCTGCTCACCGGCCGCCTCCTATGTGACCGGCCAGCTCGTAGTAGTCGACGGCGGCAACTCGATCCACGAGGAGCGCCATTGACTAGGAGTGCTTGATCATCACGTGTTTGGTGATCCGGTAGTCGTTGACCGCTTCTTCCGACATATCTTTGCCGAACCCGGATTGCTTGAACCCGCCGTGCGGGGCTTCCGAGGCGAGTGGAATATGGTCGTTGACCCACACCGTGCCGAACTCCAGTCCGGCCGCCACCCGCATCGCCCGACCGATGTCCTTGGTCCACAACGAGGCGGCCAACCCGTAGACCACATCGTTACCCATCTGGACGGCCTGTTCCTCGCCTTCGAAGGGCAGCACCACAACCACCGGACCGAACACTTCACTCTGGACGATCTCCGACCGCTGGTCGGCATCGACGATCACCGTCGGGGCGTAGAAGTACCCCTGTCCGAGACCGGCGGGGATCTCACCTCCGGTCAGTACCCGGGCACCTTCGCCCTTGGCCCGCTCGACGAACCCGGCCACCCGGTCCCGCTGGGCGGCCGAGATCAACGGTCCCACCAGCGTGTCGTCGTCCCAGGGATCGCCGACTACGGCCCCCCGGAAAGACTCGACCAGCGCCTCGACCGTCTCGTCGTAGCGTCCCCGCTCGGCGTATACGCGGGTGGCTGCGGTGCAGTCCTGGCCGGTGTTGAAACAGGCCCCGATCATGGCCGCCTCGGCCAGGGCTTCCATATCGGCGTCCTCGAACACGACGAAGGGGGCTTTGCCGCCCAGCTCGAGGTGAACTCGTTTGAGCGTATCGGCGGCGGTCCTCATCACCTTCTTGCCGGTGCCGGTCGATCCCGTGATCGACACCATCCGCAGCCCGGGATGCTCGACCAGTGCCTGGCCGGTTTCGTTGCCGCCGGTCACCACGTTGAAAACCCCGTCGGGGATCCCGGCCTCTTTGGCCAGCTCGGCCAGCATGAGCGCCGTACGGGGAGTTCCCGGGGCAGGCTTGAGCACTGTCGTGCAGCCGGCCGCCAGGGCCGGACCCACCTTCCAGATAGCCATGAGCAGCGGGTAGTTCCACGGGGCGATCTGGCCGACCGGACCGACCGGTTCTTTGCGCAACATCGACGTGTACCCCGCCGCCCATTCCCCGGCCGCGGTACCCATCACCGACCGGGCGGCGGCGCCGAAGAACCTGAGGTTGTCCACCCCGAACGGCAGATCGCCGCCCAATGAGTTCTGGGCATACGGCTTGCCGGTGTCTTCCGACTCCACCTTGGCGAACTGTTCGGCATGCCCTTCGAGCAGATCACCGAGACGGTGGAGAGCCAAAGCCCGCTCTCCCGGCGCCAAACCCGACCAGCGTCCGTCGAAGAAGGCTCGCCCCGCCGCCTGCACGGCGGCGTCGACGTCCTCAACCGAACCATCAACGACCTCATCAAAAACTTCGCCGGTGGCCGGGTTCTCGACCTCGAGGACTCCCCCACCCCGGGAATCAGACCATTGTCCGTCGATCCACAGTTTCCAGCTCATGCCTCAACCTCCGCATCCTGATGTCGCGCCGTCTGCTCCTACCGCACGATAGACCCAACCGGAACCCGGCGGTTGGGCGAAGCGGGACAGAGCTCCCGGCGTTGCCGGGGCGTAGGCTCTTCTCGAGCGAGAAAACCACCGGGGAGGTTGGAACCGATGCCAAACGAAGTGGAAGTGGGGCCGGTCGCTGACCTGACTCCCGGAACTGTGCAAGGTGCCGGCCGCTATGCCGTGGGCAACGCCGACGGCGAGTTGTTTGCGGTCACCCGGCGTTGCCGGCACCTCTACGCCGACCTGGCCGACGGCAGCATCGACGAGGCCGGCTGCCTGACGTGCCCCTGGCACGGATCGAAGTACGACGTGCACACCGGCCGGATGGTGCTCGGACCCCAGGGCATCTTCGCCAAGATCCCGGGCCTTGGCCTGGCTTTCAAAGCTCTGACCCTGGTGGTGCCCCTGGGCCGCGGCCGGGTGGTCGAACGCGACGGTACGCTCTACGTCGAGTAGACGCAGACGGGCATCATATCGGGGCGGGTGGTCGTTGCGGCAAGAGATTGCCAAACCCCAGCGCCGGGATGATCTCCTGCCCGTAAGCCTCCAATGTCGCTTCCTGGGCGTCGTGCATCAGGTAAATGGCGAACTGATCGACGCCCAGGTCACGCAGCTCGGTCAGCTTGGCGATGTGGTCGGCCGGGGTGCCCAGCACGCAGAACCGCTCGACGATGGCATCCGGCACGAAATCGGCCGACGGATTCTTCTTCTTCCCGTGGTGCAGGTAGTCGTAGTCCTGGCGTTCCTCGATGAAGTCGGTCAGCGTGCGGGGCACGGTGCTGCCGTCCCCTCCGTAGCGGGCCACCAGATCCTCGACGTGGTTGCCGACCATCCCCCCGAACCAGCGCAGCTCCTCCCGCTGGTGGGCGAGATCCTCACCGACGTAGGCGGGAGCCGCCACGCAAAACGAGATCTCCTCCGGGTCGCGTCCGGCGTCCAAGGCGGCGGACTTGACCGCCGCCATCGTCCACTCGAGGATCTTTGGATCGGCCAGTTGGAGAATGAATCCATCGGCCTGACGGCCGATCAGATCCAAAGCCCGGGGTCCGTACCCGGCTACCCACATGGGCAGATCCCAACCGTGCTCATCGACCCAGCGCAGCCGCAGCCTGACGTCCCGGTACATGACCGAGTCGCCCGCCACCATGCCTTTGATCACCTTCATCGACTCGGACATGGTGGCCAGCGTGGCCGGCTTGCGGCCGATGAACCGCAGCGCCGAATCGCCCCGTCCCATTCCGCAGATGGTCCTAGGCCCGTAGCTATCGTTGAGGGTGGCGAACAAGGAAGCCAGCACCGTCCAGTCGCGAGTGCCCGGGTTGGTGACCATCGGCCCGACGATCATCCGCTCGGTGGCGGCCAGAATCTTCTCGAAGACGATGAAGGGTTCTTGCCAGAGCACATGGGAATCGAAGGCCCAGGCATACGAGAAACCGTGCCCTTCGGCGAGCTTGGCCAGCTCGACCACCCGGGTCGCCGGCGGGTCGGTTTGCAGGACGACTCCGAAATCCATAGCTGTACCCCTAACCGTGCTGCGGAAAACCCAGATCGACGCCACGGTGAATGGGTTCCGGCCAACGACTGATCACGACTTTCGGTCGGGTGTAGAAGTGGATGCCCTCGGGTCCGTAGATGGAGTGGTCCCCGAAATTGGAGTCTTTCCATCCCCCAAACGAGTAGAACCCGAGCGGCACGGGAATGGGTACGTTGATGCCGACCATGCCGACTTCGACCTCGTTCTGGAATTTGCGGGCCGCCCCTCCATCGTTGGTGAATATGGCGGTTCCATTGCCCCACGGGTTGTCGTTGATGACACGGATGGCTTCCTGATATGAATCGGTCCGCACCACCGAAAGCACCGGCCCGAAGATCTCATCCTGGTAGACGGTCATGTCGGTTTTGACGTGGTCGAGCAGGGTCGCTCCCAGAAAGAAACCCTCCTCATGGTCGGCAACGATCAGGTCCCGCCCGTCGGTGAGTGCCTCGGCGCCTTCTTCGATTCCCTTGGCCACATAGGAAGCGACCCGATCGCGGTGTTCTTTGGTGATGAGCGGACCCATCTCCGAGTCGGATTCCATCCCCGGACCGACCTTCAGCGCCGCGATCCGCTCCTTCACCTTGGGGAGTAACTTGTCGGCCGCATCACCGACCGTGACGACCACCGAGATGGCCATACACCGCTCCCCGGCCGAACCAAAACCGGCTGAGACTGCCGAATCGGCGGCCAGGTCCATATCGGCGTCGGGCAGCACGATCATATGGTTCTTGGCTCCGGCCAAAGCCTGGACCCGCTTGCCGTGCCGTGTGCCGGTCTCGTAGATGTGACGAGCCACCGGGGTGGAGCCCACAAAACTGATGGCGGCGATATCGGGATGTTCCAGCAGACGCTCGACGGCGACCCGATCTCCGTGCAACACGTTGAACACCCCGTCCGGCAGACCCGCCTCGGCGAACAACTCGGCCGACAACATCGAGGCGGAAGGGTCCTTCTCGGACGGCTTCAACACGAAGGTGTTACCGCAGGCGATGGCTATCGGGTACATCCACATGGGCACCATCGCCGGGAAGTTGAACGGAGTGATCCCGGCCGCCACCCCCAGCGGCTGGCGGATCGTGTAGGTGTCGACCGCTGAAGACACGTTTTCCGAGAAATCACCTTTCAGCAGATGGGGAATGTTAGTGGCGAACTCGATGACCTCGAGACCCCGGTTCACCTCCCCGAGCGCGTCGGGCAAGGTCTTGCCGTGCTCGGCGGTGAGCAGCTTGGCCAGATCCTCCTGGTGCCGGTCGACCAACTCCCGGAAGGCGAAAAGGATCTTCTGTCGCCTGGTCAGCGAAGTATCCCGCCAGCCCGGAAAGGCCTCCCGGGCGGCGGCGACGGCCAGGTCGACCTCCTCGACGGTTGCGAAGGGCACCTCCGCCGTCACCCGGCCGGTAGCCGGGTCGTAGACCCGACCGGTCCGATCGGTCGAACCGGCGACCGGCTTGTTGTTGATCCAATGTTCGATGGTTTTCACTGTTTCACCTCTAGATGAGCATCTGACTGAGACCGCGCTTGAGATACCTGCCGTCGCCCTTGGTGCCGACATAGCGGTCACCGTCGACGATCACCCTCCCCCGGCAGAGCACCTTGTCTACTTTCGCATTGATTTCCATTCCCTCATAGGCCGTGTAGTCGATATTGCCGTGAATCGTCCCGGGCGCCGAATAGGTGAAGGACGCTTGCGGGTCGTACACGACCAGATCCGCATCTGATCCGACGGCGATCGTGCCCTTGCGGGGATAGAGGCCGAACATCTTGGCGGGAGCGGTGGCCACCAGCTCAACCCACCGGTTGATGTCGAAGCGGCCGCCGACCACCCCGCTCTGGTACATGACGTTGAACCGCTCCTCGACCCCGGGCAGACCGTTGGGAATCAGCGTGAAATTCCCTTCCCCCAAACGCTTCTGCCGCCCCATCTGCTCGTCGTCGTCGTAGAAGAAGCAGGCATGGTCGGTGGAGACGACCTGGAGGTCGCCCCGGGCCAGCGCATTCCACAAGTACTCCTGGTGGCCTTCGGCTTTGAACCGGATGGGTGTCGAGCAGACGTACTTCGCCCCCTCGAACCCGGGCTGCGATACATGGTCTTCGACCGACAGATGCAGGTACTGCGGACAGGTTTCCCCGAAGACGTTGAGTCCCCGGTCCCGGGCCTGAGTGAGCTCGGCCACTGCTTCTTTGGCCGACATGTGCACGATGTAGAGGGGTGCTCCGGCCAGTTCGGCGAGGGTGATGGCCCGGTGAACGGCCTCGGACTCGGTCGAAGGGGGCCGGGTGATGGAGTGATACTTGGGATCGGTTTCGCCCCGCTTGACCGCCTGTTCGCGCAGCACGTCGATGGCGATGCCGTTCTCGGCGTGCATCATGATGGTGGTGCCGTCGAGCGATGCCTGTTGCATGGCCCGAAAGATCTCGCCATCGTCGGAGTACAGGACGCCCGGGTAGGCCATGAACAGCTTGAAGCTGGTGACGCCCTCGTCGACGATGGCCGCCATCTCTTTGAGGGACGAGTCGTTGATGTCGCCGACGATCATATGGAAGCCGTAGTCGATGGCGCAATTGCCTTCCGCCTTCGCCATCCACGCCTCAAACCCGTCCCGGACCGCTTCACCCTTCACCTGCACGGCGAAATCCACAACGGTGGTGGTCCCCCCGAAAGCCGCCGCCCGGGTGCCGCTCTCGAAGCTGTCGGAGACGAACGTACCTCCAAAAGGAAGCTCGAAGTGGGTGTGCACGTCGACCCCACCGGGCACGACATATTTGTCGCGGGCGTCGATCACCGTCGGGGCACCCTCGAGCCAGTTGTGCGAACCGGGCGCTGCAATCGCCACGACCTTTCCGTCCTCGATGAGGAGATCCGCCGCCACCGTCTGCTCGGCAGTGACCACCGTGCCGTTCGTGATGACAGATTTCATCGGCCCGCTCCTCCCTTTTCGTCGGCCGCCGTCGCCGCCACCGCTTGACTCAATATCTCGAATCCTTCGTCGGCCTCTTCCTCGGTCAAGGTCAACGGCGGGGCGATGCGCAGCACGTTGCCGAACATGCCGCCTTTGCCGATCAGTAACCCACCGGTCCGGGTTCCCTCCATGATCCGGCCGGCCGCCTCCGGGTAAGGGTCCCTGCCGCCGGAGTGCACGAGCTCGACCCCGATCATGAGACCCTTGCCCCGCACGTCACCGACGATCTCGTAAGCATCGGCCAGATGATCGAGCCGGGACCGAAGATGCTGACCGACCTTGAGGCTGTTGGTCTGCAGGTCGTGTTCGAGCAGGTACTCGAGGTTGGCGAGGGCCCCGGCGGTCGAGAGCGGATTGCCCCCGAAGGTGGAGATCGAATTGGCCGTCAGACAATCCATGATCTCGGCTCTTCCGATCACCCCGCCAAGCGCCAGGCCGTTCCCCAATCCCTTGGCGAACGTGATGAGATCCGGAACCATGCCGTGCGCCTGGTAGCCCCAGAAGTTCTCACCGGTCCGGCCCCAACCGGTCTGGACCTCGTCTGACACGAAGAGAATTCCGTGTTTGTCGAGCTCTTCTTTCATGGCCCCGAAGAACCCGTCCGGCGGGGTCACGAAACCGCCCACCCCCTGGATCGGCTCGGCGATCATGCACGCCACGTCACCGGCAGTCGCCACGTTCAACATGTCGCGCAGATCATCGACGCAGGCGGCGATGAAGTCCTGGTCGAGGAGATGGCCGAAAGGGCTCCGATAGCGATAGCCACCGTGCACGTAGGTCACGTTCAATGGTCCAAGGCTGCTGGGCGACCAGGACCGGTTCCCGGTCAGCGAAACAGCCGCAAACGACCGTCCGTGGTAGCTGTTGCGAATCGCCAGCACTTCGTTGGAACGCCGGTAGGTGGTGGCCAGCAACATGGCTGCATCGTTGGCTTCGGTCCCGGAATTGGTGAAGAACACCTTGGCGTCGGGGATCCCCGATAATCCAGCCAGTTTCTCGGCCAACTCGATCTGCTGTTCGATGAGGTAGAGCGTCGAAGAGTGCAGGATGCGTTCGCTTTGGCGCTGGATCGCTTCGACCACCTCCGGCACGTTGTAGCCGGTCATAGTGGTGAGAATGCCGCCGAAGAAATCGAGGTACTCGTTACCTTCGGCGTCGCGGACCCGCCGGCCGTCGCCCCCCACCAAGGCGATCGGCTGCTGGTAGTAGAGCGCCAGCCAGGAGGGAAGTACCTGCTTGTGTCGGGTGTGGAGGTCTTGATGAACGCCCATGAGTCCTCTCGGTTCTCTCTAAGGAGCAACCAGATCGCCGTAGGCGTCCGGTCGCCGGTCACGGTAAAAGGCCCACTGTTTGCGGACTTCTTCGATCATATCCAGGTCCAGATCCCGCACCACCAGCTCCTCGTCGGTATCGGAGGCGGCACCTTCGACGACCTGACCCCGCGGGTCGACGAAGTACGAGGACCCGTAGAAATCGTTGTCGCCGAGGGGCTCCTTGCCGACCCGGTTTATGGCCCCAATGAAATACTCGTTGGCGACCGCCGCGGCCGGTTGTTCGAGATTCCAGAGGTACATCGACAATCCCCGGCTGGTGGCCGATGGGTTGAAGACGATCTTGGCTCCGGCCAGGCCGAGGGCCCGCCATCCCTCCGGGAAGTGGCGGTCGTAACAGATGTACACGCCGATGCGACCCACAGCAGTGTCGAAGATCGGGTATCCCATGTTGCCGGGCCGAAAGTAGAATTTCTCCCAGAAACCCTTCACCTGGGGAATGTGAGTCTTGCGGTACTTGCCCAGGTAGGACCCGTCGGCGTCGATCACCGCGGCCGTATTGAAGTAGAACCCGTCGTCCTCTTTCTCGAAAATCGGCACGACCAGCACCATCCCGGTCTCTTTGGCGAGGTCCTGCATACGGCGGGTGGTCGGGCCGTCGGGAATCGGCTCGGCGTAGTCGAAATACTCGTCTTCCTGTACCTGACAGAAGTATGGGCCGTAAAACAGCTCCTGGAAGCACATCACCTGGGTCCCCTGCCGGGCGGCCTCCCGGGCGTACTCAACGGATTTGTCGATCATGGAGTTCTGGTCACCGGTCCACTCGGTCTGGACAATGGCTGCTCGTACCACATTCGCCATGCGGGCCTCCCTGTTGAGGGTCCCGGGAGCGGGACGTCGGCGCCCGGCCGCGGAACCACGCGGTTCTTCAAACCTACCCCAGCCGCCCTGCTAGGTGACGAGAGGCTGAGTTCCGGGTGAATCAGACGTCGAGCGCCTTATCCATGCGGCGGAGGTGTCCCGACAGGTTCATGAGTAGCTTTCTCGAGAAACCGGGCAGGTTGTCGATCAGGTACTGAAACTCGCGCCGGTGGATCACCAGAAGAACGGAATCTTCCTCGGCCACCAGCGTTGCGCTACGGGGCATCCCATCCAGAAGGGCCATCTCGCCGATCACCGCCCCCCAGCGCCTCGCGGTGATCTTGCGCCCATTGCGGCTGACCGCCACCTTGCCGCTCAGAATCACGAAACATTGATTGCCCCGCTCGCCCTCCTTGGCCAGCACCGTACCTCTGGCTACGGCAACCTCATCAGACCGTTTGGCCAGCTCATTCAGATCCTTCTTGCTCAGGTGTGAGAACAGCGGAATCACCCGGAGCGCCTCGACCCGATCGGATCGGCGTTTGAGTACAGCCACGACATTGTCCTCCCCCGGTGCGTGGGGGAAGTGTACGCAGCTATGGAGAAGACGCCCCGGTCAAGTGCCGATCACGGGGTTGCTGTGGCCGCTACCTCCCCTATTGGTTGGAGGGAGCGTCCCCGGAGGCACCACCGGATGGTCTGCTGTGCCGCAACTGCGCGGGCTGTCAGGCGGCCCGCTGAATTCCGGTTTTTGCGCTCACATTGCTCGCTCACCCGGCACGATAAGCGCCAAAACCGGATTGCTACCAGGGATGTTCGCGACCGTCCCAGGTCCAGAACCGACCGTGGTGGCTCTCGGTGAGGCCGGCCACCAGTTCACGAATACCGGCGACACTCGCTTCGACACTCAAGGTCGCCGAGCTGCCTCCCATGTCGGTGCGCACCCAACCCGGGTGCAGCACAATGGCGATCAAACCCCGGGCCGCCCAATCAGGAGCGCGTTGGCGGAATTCATCGTTGAGAGCGGCTTTTGAATCCCCGTAGTCGCCCAGGCTCCCCTCCCGGCCGCGCCGGGCTCCCATCTGGGAAGTGACCAATACCGCCTTCCCACCGGGCGCCATCGCTCCGGCGTCCAACAGCGCCTCAACCGCGCTAATGGGAGCGTCGGCGTTAACCGCCATCATCTCAGCCCGGGGTATGCGCAGCCCGACCCCGGCGTTATGAATTGCCACGTCGACGTGGCCGACCGACCGGGCCAGCAACGTCAGTTGCTCGCTATCGCGCACATCGAGTGGGTGAATCGTCAGATCGCCCGACAGCTTACCAAGCCGGCCGGGATGGTCGGGAGTCCGGGTGGTGGCACGCACTTCCCAGCCCTCGGAAAGGTACTGGCGAACGAGTTCGAACCCGATGCCCCGGCTGGCGCCGATGATCAAGACCCGTCGTGGTTGGTTGATGGTCATGCTCCTAGTGTGCCAGCCATCCGAGGTTCGAGCACCATACCGGCCGTACGCAAAATCAGCGTTGTCCTCGAGAGTTTGGTCGAAGCCGGATACCGAGTGGTCGTTCTGGTTCTTGGTGGGCCCACGTTTCGTAGGCGAGCATCGCCAAGATGATGGCCGAGTCGATGCCAAGCAGGATCAGGCCATCGAGCGACGCCCCGGACGCCGACACGAGGCCGATGGCGATGGCGGCACCCGTGCGCGTATAGGGGATTCGTCGAGTTGCCCTATAGGCGGAGACGACAAAGGAGAGCAGCACCAGAGCAAAACCGAGCGCCAGGAGCGTCCGCGCCAGAGGTTCGAGTTGTTCAGCCGGATGGGCGGTGATCTCCGCGACGACCACTGCAAAAAGGACGATTCCGGCCACCAACGGATAGTGCAGGATCGTATAGGCATCCCGGGCGAAGCCCCCCTGGGCTGCCCCCGACAGGCTGCGAAGATGGGATTCGACCCGCTCGGCAACCCAATCGAAATAGGACCACCACAACAAGGAGGTGGCCAGCGTTGCAATGACGAGTGTTGCCCCCAAGGTAAGGCCAACCCGGCTGCTCCCGATTCCTGCCCCGATGGCAACGATTGATTCCCCCAACGCAATGATGACCAGCAGACCGTACCGCTCCGCAAAGTGACCTGCCCTTATCTGCCAGTCACCCCGTTGGGCTGCCCGGGAGGCCCCCAGGTCGACGAGCAGCGACGCCAACCAGATCCAGGTGCGGGCGGGGTCTTCGAGGAGCCCGCCGACAACGGCAACTGTGCTAGCCAGCAGGGTGAGTGGGACAAAGAGCACCACAACTTGGCGCCGTTCCCGACTCGCCGATCGAAACGAAAGGATGCTGGCAACCAGGCGGAAAACGAAATACGCCCCAACGAAATACGGGCCACCGTCACCGAAGGCTTCGGGGATCACTCGGGCCATCAACAGACTCATCGCCATGGCAACCAGGAGTCCGAGCCGCACGTCCATCCGGTCAGTGCCGACCGCGTTGAGTGTCCAGGTGAACATCGACCAGCCCCAGTAGATCATTGCCAGGACCAACATTCCTTTAGCTACTCCGGCCGGACTGAGATCGTGCTCGATCAACGTCACAATCTGCGTGATGGCGAAAACGAACACCAGGTCGAAGAAGAGTTCCAGCGGCGAGACACTGAGTTCTTCAGATTCGGCCACGAGTTCCTCAAAGACAATTGGGATCGTGGACGATAGCAAGAAGGCGCGGCCACCCTCAAGGGGTGGCCGCGCCTTGCAGTAATGCGATTGTTTTCGGCTTAGAGCTCAGGGATCCCGAAGTTGAGGCTCTCCATATCGGTGACCTGATCCGCCGGAGGCGCTTCGATCACGATATCTGAGCCGTAGTCGTACATCTCGAAATCAATGACCATCGACTCAAACGCCTCGTCCTCGGGCACATCAAGATCGGTGCCGTCCATCTCGATCACGTACTTGTTGACCAGGCCGTCGTCGGAGATCCAGAGGTCCATAGGCAGGCAATCGATCGGCGGTAGACCCTGCGCATCGATCTGAGCACGTTCTTCCTGCGTGGCGTTGGCCAGCGAATCTTTCATGTCGAAGACAACCCCGTAGCGGGTGGTCTCGATTCCCCGGATGGTCTCGCGGCCCAATTCCTCGACCGTGCCGTTGGCCTCCTCGAAGAACTCCAGGAAGTCCGCCGGGTTACTGGGCCCGCCGAACTCGCTGGTGGCGGATTGACCCTCCTCGACTGGAGTGGCGATCCACTCGGTTTCCGTGCCCAAGAAGATCGAGAAGAACGGGAAGCGGATATACGAAGTGTCTCCGATAGTTCTCACCTCCATCTCGCCGAACAGGCCGGCCATCTCGGGTGGAATCTCTTCACCGAGCTGCGATGCGAAGAAACCCATGTCGATGATGAAGCTGGAGTTGCCGGCTCCGTTGTCGAAGGCACCCGAGAAGGGCATCGCGAAGCTGGCGCCCGGGAGTTCGGACACCCCCGCGACCGTTATCGATCCCTCCATCCGACCCTTGGTGGCATCCCGAGTCCGGGACAACGACTCCTGCAGGCTGGCCAACCCTCCGGACGATCCGCCGCAACTCGAAGCCGTCGTCTCATCGGGAGCTGCGGTGGTGGTGGTGGTGGTGGTGGTGGTGGTTGATTCTTGAACAGCCGCCGTGGTGGTGGTGACCCCATTGGCGGCAACGGTCGTTGTGATTTCTGCTTCGGTGTCGTCGCCGGCACACGCGGTGGCGACCAAGGGCAGCGCTGCGACAAACATCAACAAGTTGCGGATTCTCATGGTGTATTCCCCTTCGTTCTCCCTAACCAGCCTACCCGGCCGAGTCA
>Ga0224512_10001934_pt1 | contig 19404 bp, 15 predicted proteins | sample SF_May12_sed_USG_4_FD_169103 | JGI IMG/M metagenome (GOLD analysis project Ga0224512, IMG submission 169103) | Sediment microbial communities from San Francisco Bay, California, United States - SF_May12_sed_USGS_13 | ecosystem: Environmental > Aquatic > Marine > Sediment | place: USA... | reverse complement strand
CCGATCGAGGTTGCGCAATCACCGTCGTGCCGGCGCAAACGTCCGCCGACGAGGTGGTCGCATTGGGTGTCGATGGCGTATTTCTGTCGAACGGCCCGGGCGACCCCGAACCGTGCCAGTACGCGGTGGAGGCGATTGCGCGTTTGCTCGACTCTGGTGTGCCGTTGTTTGGCATATGTCTTGGCCACCAGTTGTTGGCGCTCGCGGCGGGTGCGCACACGTTGAAAATGAAATTCGGTCATCACGGCGCGAACCATCCGGTGCAGGATCTCGATTCCAAACGGGTATTCATCACCAGCCAGAATCATGGTTTTACGGTCGATGAGGCGACAATCCCTGCGCACCTGCGGGTGACGCATCGTTCGTTGTTCGATGGTTCGGTGCAAGGGCTTGCACACCGTGAGCGACCCGCGTTTTCGTTTCAAGGCCATCCTGAGGCGAGCCCCGGACCGCACGATATCGATGAGTTGTTCGATCGGTTTGTCACATCTATGGAGCACTATAAAGCAAACCGCACGGCGGCATCCAATTCTTGACCGCTTCGCGCACCGATGCCTAAACGTACCGATCTCGACAGTGTGTTAATCATTGGCGCCGGGCCGATTGTCATCGGTCAGGCGTGCGAGTTTGACTATTCCGGGGTGCAGGCTTGCCGGGCATTGAAACGGGAAGGCTATCGCGTCGTATTGGTGAATTCCAATCCGGCGACGATCATGACCGACCCAAATTTCGCTGACGCGACTTACGTTGAACCGATCCATTGGCGCACCGTTAGTAAGATTATCGAAGCCGAGCGACCGAGCGCGTTGCTGCCGACGATGGGCGGCCAGACCGGATTGAACTGCGCGCTCGACCTGGTCAGCAACGGCGTGTTGGAAAAATATGGCGTCGAACTCATCGGTGCGAGCCGCGCCGCAATCGACATGGCGGAGGATCGCGAGCAGTTCAAACTTGCGATGAATCGCATCGGCTTGGAAACTGCCCGGGGGCGCCTGGCTCATAGTATGGAGCAGGCCTGGGAGGTGCAACAAGAAGTCGGTTACCCGGTCATCATCCGGCCGTCCTTTACGTTGGGCGGCAGCGGCGGCGGCATCGCTTATAACCGCGACGAGTTTGTCGACATCTGCTCGCGTGGTCTCGATGCGTCACCAACCAACGAATTACTCATCGAAGAATCCATCATCGGTTGGAAAGAATTCGAGATGGAGGTGGTGCGCGACCGGGCCGACAACTGCATCATCGTGTGCTCTATTGAGAATGTTGACCCAATGGGGTTGCATACCGGCGATTCCATCACCGTCGCACCGGCGCAAACGCTTACCGATAAGGAATATCAATTAATGCGCAACGCCAGTATCGCGGTGCTGCGCGAAATTGGGGTCGATACCGGCGGTTCCAACGTACAGTTTGCGGTGGACCCGGAAACCGGCCGCATCATTATCGTGGAAATGAATCCGCGGGTATCGCGGTCATCGGCGCTCGCATCCAAAGCCACTGGTTTTCCGATAGCTAAGATCGCCGCCAAGCTGGCGGTCGGTTATACCTTGGATGAGCTGCAGAACGACATCACCGGCGGCGCGACGCCGGCATCGTTCGAACCCACCATCGACTATGTGGTGACGAAGATCCCGCGGTTCGACTTCGAAAAGTTCCCACAAGCCGACGCGACCCTCACTACGCAGATGAAATCCGTCGGCGAGGTCATGGCTATTGGCAGTACCTTTCAGGAGTCATTGCAAAAGGCCCTGCGCGGACTTGAAATTGGCAGCGACGGTTTCGATCCGCAAATTGACGTCAATGCCGCCGGTGCCGCGGCCGATATCGAACAAGAGCTTAAAGTTCCCGGAGCGCAACGAATTTGGTTCGTCGGCGATGCGTTTCGCGCCGGCATGGACTTGGCCCATGTACATCGATTGACCGCCATCGATCCGTGGTTTCTGGCGGAGATCGAGCAATTGATCGAAGTCGAGGCATCAATTCGCGCGTTGACATTGCCAGCCGCCGATGCGCAAGCGATACGAAGCTGGAAACGCCACGGGTTTTCGGATCGACGCTTGGCATGTTTGCTGGGCACCGACGAATCGGCGGTAAGGGCAGCTCGTCACGCCGCTAATGTGCGGCCCGTCTATAAGCGGGTGGATTCCTGCGCGGCCGAATTTGCGACACCGACCGCGTATCTGTATTCCACTTATGAGCAGGAGTGTGAAGCTGAACCGAATGCAACGAAAAAAGTAATTGTGCTGGGCGGCGGCCCGAACCGTATCGGTCAAGGTATCGAATTCGATTACTGTTGTGTGCACGCGGCGATGGCGCTGCGTGAAGACGGCTACGAAACCATTATGGTGAATTGCAATCCAGAAACGGTCTCTACCGACTACGACACCTCGGATCGATTGTACTTCGAATCGTTGACGCTAGAGGACGTTTTGGAAATCGTGCACGTCGAAGCACCAACCGGCGTGATAGTGCAATATGGTGGGCAAACGCCATTAAAGCTTGCGCGCGATTTGAAGGCGGCCGGTGCGCCGATCATTGGCACATCGCCCGAATCGATCCACCGAGCTGAGGATCGCGAGCATTTTCAGGGATTGTTGCAAAAACTGGGATTACAGCAGCCGCCCAATCGCATCGCCGACAACACCGACGACGCGTTGCGATTGGCTGAGGAAGTCGGTTATCCGTTGGTGGTACGACCTTCCTATGTATTGGGGGGCAGGGCGATGGAAATCGTGCATAGCGTCGAGCAATTGCAGAATTACATGCGCGCGGCGATTTCGGTATCGAATGCGTCACCGGTGTTGCTGGATCGATTTTTAAGCGATGCGATCGAAGTGGACGTCGATGCGGTATGTGACGGTAATGAGGTGACGATCGGCGGCATTATGGAGCACATCGAGGAGGCCGGTGTGCATTCCGGGGACTCGGCGTGTTCGCTACCGCCCTATAGCCTGTCAGCCGAGATCCAGGATACGCTGCGCGAGCAGACTCGGGAATTGGCGCTTGCGCTGGACGTTGTCGGATTAATGAATATCCAGTTTGCCGTCAAGGGTGCGGATATTTATGTCCTGGAAGTGAACCCACGGGCCTCGCGTACTGTGCCGTTCGTGTCCAAAGCTACCGCGCGTCCGCTGGCCAAGATTGCCGCGCGTTGCATGGTGGGACGGACCCTGGCCGAGCAGAATTCTCTTGGCGAAATCATTCCTAAGTACTATTCTGTAAAAGAGGCCGTGTTCCCATTTATTAAATTCCCCGGAGTCGATACCTTGCTCGGGCCGGAAATGAAAAGCACCGGTGAGGTCATGGGCATTGGGCGAACTTTCGGCGAGGCCTACAATAAGTCCCAACAAGCCGCGGGCTGGGAGATACCACGCAGTGGCCGGGCGTTCGTTAGCGTACGAACTGCGGATCAGGACGACTCGATCACCATTGCTCGATATCTCAGCGCGCATGGTTTCGATCTGGTGGCAACATCCGGTACCGCGGATGCGTTACGCGCGGCAAGCCTCGAGGTCCGTAGTGTCAATAAAGTAAGGGAAGGGCGTCCACATATTGTCGATATGATCAAGAACGACGAAATTAATTTGATTGTCAATACCACGGCGGGGAGGCAAAGTCTTCGCGATTCGTATACGATTAGGAGAGAGGCCTTACATCACAAGGTCACGTATTTCACCACGCTGGCGGCCGCGCGCGCGGCGTGTGAAGCCCATAAACTGGGGAGCGAGATTTCGGTTAATCAGCTCCAGGCGTTGCATGGAGAAATAGGATTGTGACTAGGGTGTTGCTGACGACGGCCGGTGCGGAGCGATTACGTGCTGAGTTGAAGCGTTTAAAATCCGAGGATCGACCGAAGGTGATCGAGGCGATCGCGGAGGCGCGTTCGCACGGCGACTTATCTGAAAACGCGGAATACGCTGCGGCGCGTGACCAACAAGGTTTCATCGAAGGCCGCATCGCCGAATTAGAATCGCAGTTGTCGCACGCGGAAATTATCGACCCTGGGGGCCTCAACGCCAACGGTCGCATTGTGTTCGGCGCGACAGTCGCATTATTCGACGAAGAGGGTGACCAGGAAGTCACCTACCAAATCGTGGGCGATCTCGAAGCCGACATCGAACACGGCCAGATTTCTTTAGGTTCACCGATTGCTCGCGCATTGATTGGCAAGGAAGAAGGTGAAGAAGTCGAAGTTACCACTCCCGGCGGCGTGCGTCGTTACGAAGTGTTACGGGTTCGTTATCAGTAGAAGATAAAAGAAAACAAAGGGGACAGATTTAATTTTAGTGTCTCTGGTATATTGTCAATCGGTTGATCTCGTAGATTTTTGCGCCGTAGTCGGTAGAGGTGGAAATGAAATGTAAACCCCTAAGGCTCGTGATCCAATCCGTGGTTGGGATTGCGCTGTTGCTTCCAACGGCCGGCATGGCCGATCAATCAGACCAACGACTTGATGAGCTATTCGTCATACTGCAAAGCAACAAAAGCTCTGTCGAGCTACGGCAAGCGGAATCCGATATTTGGGCGATTTGGTTTGACAGTGGCCGGGAAGATATTGACCGGTTGATGAGCGAGGCCGGCAAAGCGGTGCAGTCGGGTGATCTGGCACAGGCGGAAGTACTCTATTCACAAGTGATCGAATTGGTGCCCGAATTTTCTGAGGGATGGAATCGGCGCGCGACAGTCCGATATTATCGGCAGGATTATGAGGGCTCGCTCGACGATATTAGATTAACCTTGCAATTGGAACCGCGACATTTTGGTGCGATATGGGGTCTCGGAATGATTCTCGGACGGAAACGTGATTTTACCGGCGCAATCGCCGCTTTCGAGCGTCTATTGGAACTCAAACCGAACTCCCGCGACGCCAGGCCCCGCATCGAATTGCTCAAGAAGGAATTGGCAAAAACTGCGGTCTAGCCTGAATGTTTCGATAGCGCGGAAAGGATTATTCGGCGGCGCTCGCAAATAAACTTTCGAGTTCTTCGCTGGCTTCGGTCGCGGTCTGAATGAGTTTCGATTCGTCGTGGTGGACGGCGTGTTGTTTTTTCAGTAATTCCTCATCAAATTTTGCGAAGGTATCGACCGCTTGGGTAGCGTGGGTTTGATCGACGTCTAAACCTTGCAATACGGCCTCACTGAGTCGCAAGCTCGATTGTACGGTCTCACGAATAAAATACGCGACGCCGATGTCCATCAACCGCAATGCGTGATACCGATCACGCGCAGCGGCGTAGATCTTGAGGCTCGGAAAGTAATGTCTGACCACCCTCGCTGTTTTGAGAGACTCCTCAACATCGTCAAGTGCCAATACGAATACTTTAGCTTTATCGGCATTGGCGGCCCGTAGCAGACTGAGTCGCGACGGTTCGCCGTAGTACACGCGATTACCATAGCGTCGCACCAGATCGACTTGATCCGGACTGTGCTCCAATGCGGTAAACGGGATTCGACGCATTTGAAGGATGCGACCGACGATTTGGCCGACCCGGCCGAACCCGGCAATAATGACCGGGTTTTCTTCACCTTGTATCGTGTCGAAATCGGGTTCTGCGGCGGGGTGCAGCCAGCGATCAAGATACTTCTCATTGAGAATAAATAGCAATGGCGTAAGGATCATCGAAAATGTGACTACAACGATGAGTAAATCCACAGTAGCCTGATCCAAGACGCGGCTACCCGCCGCCACTCCAAACAGTACGAACGCGAATTCGCCGCCTTGGGACACGGAAAAGGCAAGATTGCGTGCGGCATCTGCTCCGAGCCGAAAGGCGCGCGCCAAGCCCAACAGCACGACTCCCTTAACTAATAACAGGCCGATCGTTAAGCCGAGGACGAGGCTTACCTGTGTCAATAGCAGGCCGATGTCCACTGCCATGCCCACCGCAATAAAAAACAATCCGAGTAGCAGGCCCTTAAAAGGTGCAATGTCGGCTTCAAGTTGGTGGCGGTACTCGGAGTCCGCCAGCAACATGCCGGCAATAAATGCGCCCAAGCCCATCGATAAATCGACCCATTCCATAAGCAAAGCCGCACCGATGACAATAAACAAAGCGGCTGCGGTAAACGTTTCATCGCTGCCCCAGCGCGCTATTGCGCGAAACACGTGGCGCAACAGATAACGGCCCCCCAGGATCAGCACAACAACCGCGAACACGGTTTGCGTTACGCCTAGCCATGTATTCCCTGCCTCACCGGTGAGACTGCTGATGCCGAGTAATGGCACCATTGCCAATAGCGGAATTACGGCCAAGTCCTGAAACAACAAAATCGCGAATGCCGAGCGGCCGTGGACGGTAGTGAGCTGCTGTTTTTCAGCGAGCATCTGCAATACGAACGCCGTCGACGACAGGGCCAAGCCGAATCCTGCAACCAGTGCCGCGTTAGTGCCGAGGCCAAGTAGATAGGCCACCAACGCGAGTAAAAATCCGGTCACGAGGACTTGGCTCATGCCTAGCCCGAACACCTGCTTACGTAACACCCACAGTCGTGACGGTTGTAACTCCAAGCCGATGACGAACAATAGAAATACAACCCCAAGCTCACTGAAATGAAGAATGTCTTCGACTTCGTCGATCAATCCGAACCCCCACGGCCCGATGATCACACCCGCGGCCAGGTAACCGAGCACCGCGCCGAATCCGAGGCGTTTAAATACCGGTACCGATACGATGGCTGCGCCAAAAAAGATGGCCGATTCCTGTAGTAGCGTCATTGGTTGTGTCCGCGTAGTAATTCATTTTGTGAATACCTTAATAATCACACAATTGCTACTGCGTATCTCGGTATGGTCGCCCGACATGTCAACGAGATAACGAATGTGAGGGAAGACTAAGGAGGGAAGAAATGGGGAAAAATGATAGTTTTCAGTTACACGCCTTAATTTCCGCTAATTGTTATTGGTAATCGTCCACGAGTTCGCGGAGCGATTTCATATCCAACAGGGGATGCGATAGATCGCCAATTCCTGCGATGTTCACATAGGCGATTTCCTCGAGTAGTACGTATGCATCCTTGGCTGGTTCCGTAAATGGTGCTGCTTGAATTGCCGAAGCAAGCAGAAATTCCGCCTGTGGCACTGCGACGTTTACTTCAAGACTTCGCAGCGTAATAACCCCGAGCATTAAATACGCCTCGGCTATCTCCTCACCCTCATGAATGTCGATCGCCTCGAGCCTACGGCGCAGCAGACTTGCCGCCACCAGATCATAGATCAGGGCCTCTCGGCCTACGGGAAGACGAGCCAGGGTCGATCCAGCGTCGAACAGCATTCGCGCCACCGCCAACGAGGGTTCCACCCCGACCATGCCCTTTAGTTCCCGCATGCTGCGTTGCCAAACGGCCACGTGTCGGCGCAAGTAATACGGGAGATCATCCCGCCTAAGGAATCGATCTAATGTTGTGAGTGGCCGCTCGACATCCTGTTTTACGAAAATGTTGATGCTTAGGTAGCGAACGAGCGTGCCATCAATGTCGATATCAATCGCACTCAGTTCGTTATCCAACAATATATCCTCAAGTTCCTTAAGGCCGCGCTCGAACTGTCTGGTCGCTATGTAGAGTTGTGCAACGTCGTGTCGGTCTAACCGGTCGACATCCATGCGTGCCATCAATCGTTCACCAAAAGGTGGCGCACCGTCGCTAGGCAGGCGGGAATGGCAAGCAACGCAGTTCTGTGTCAGATCCAGGAGCGCATAGTGGGAGTGAACGGAAAAATCAATCTCGAACGCGTACTGTACTTCCTTCACGGCGTGCGCAAATGACCTGACAAGAAACGCGAATTCCGGATCTCGTCGCTGCGCATGGGAAGCCAGGGTAGAGGCGGAAGATTGTAAGCGTTCCACGTGAGTCGCGACCAAGTCTTGGTCGAGATCCGACAACCTGCTCTTTTCCATCATGCTTAGAGGAAGCAAATAGGCGACGGCATCGAGCACCTGATGCATAATCGGTCGCACCGACTGCTCGGCAGTTGCTGCACCGCCCAACATAAACACCGTAGTTCCGGCCACCACGATGCCGCGACCGTACTTCCGCCACCGTTGAGTATTCAATTAACCGTCCGCCTTCGCTACGTGGTCATCAGCATTACGAAAGCATATCCGTGCAGCCACGCACGAGGTTGATTGACCTCAAGTTTATGGGCCGACATTACGTCCGTCATTGTGGAGCTGGGTCTGCATAACACATTGATTCTGTTATGGGCTACGCGGTTATAGGGCCTCGATTTCTCATTAAAGAAGCCATTGTCCACCGGAAAATCAGGCTATAAGCGGCTTCAATCTCTTTGAAATATACAAGGCACCCATGATTTTTGAGTGTTCTATAATCTAGGATGTGAATGAGCCGCCGGTCCGATATAGTCGGATGTCGTTACGGACTGCCTGACATTATCCGTCAATCTATTTATCGGGAGCATATGGCATTGGACAAATTCCTGAAATGTTTTTGCATAACGCTACTTGCTGTGGTCGTTATGACGGCGTGCGATTCCGACGATTCCGGTGACGCGGGTATTTCCGCTGACTCCGGTGCCGGAGAAATCGTCACGGCAGCGCATTATGTTCCTGCCGACACGTTGATTTATGGGGGTGGATTAGAGCCCATTACAGCACAAGATTTCTCGGCTGCTATGGGTTGGTTCGACATCTATTCAGGGCTCGATTGGACGACACAACTTGAAGAAGTTATGAAATCTGAGCCGCCCGGCGCGCGCATGTCGATTGGGCTTTTTATCGAATATTTGTCAGCGCTCGCAGAATCGGAGACATTTTTTCAGCACTTTGCGATGGGTGACGAAATCGATTTCGCTATGTATACGGTCGGAATTATCCCCGTGTTTCGCTACCGCATTACCGACCAAATAGTTATTGACGAACTGCTAGCTAGTGTCGAGAAGAAATATAACGTGCAACCTGTAATCGCCAGCTTCGATGACATCCAGTATCGCCGGTATCCGTTCAATGTTGATGCACCGGCGGACGAGCAGGTCGACTTTATAGTTGCCGTGCACGATGAGTTTGTGGTGTTCACGATCGATGCCGGTTTTAGCGATGACGATGCGCTAAAGCTGGCCCTGGGTATCGATAAGCCGAATCTCTCATTGGCGGCCTCGGATAAGCTCAAAACAATTGTTACAGAGCACGATTTCTTGCCCAACTACCTTGGCTTCGTTGACCACGTGGAAATCGTTAAGGGGCTGACCGGTGAAAACGGAAATCGATTTGGAGCAATGCTGGCAAATATTCGAGCCCAATTTGACCCGAACTCGGCGCACACGGCCGGTGACAAGTTGGATGAGCTAACGAGTGAATCATGCCGCAACGAGCTTGGCGCGATCGCCGAAAAGTGGCCGAAATCAGTTCTCGGATACACGCGATTCGACAGCGAATCTGACCCTATGATTTTTGATGCCGATGTCGTGGTCGAGAGCAGCGATATCGAAATGTTAAAGCAGCTGCGTACGCTGCGTGGCGTGATACCGCCGTTCGCGTCAATCGCGGACCATAATCCCGTTTTCGAATGGTCGATGGGCGTCGATATCGATGCATTGGTGCCATTCGCCACGGCAACTTGGCAAGATATCACCAGCAAACAATACGGCTGTCCATTATTGGCGAACTTTGCGCAGGGGTTGGCGCAATCGAATCCTGCGATGATGGGTATGGCAACGGCGTTTGTCGCCGGGGTCAAGGGTATCACCCTATCGGTGCTCGATGTGGAATTGGATGCCGGCACGGCAGGGGGTATGCCGCAGGTCCGCGAATTCACGGGCTTGATTAGTCTTGCGGCCGAAAATCCACTGCCTTTATATACCGCAGCGAGCTCGGTGCTACCGGGCCTTCAGGGAGTGGCACCCCCGGTCGACGGCAAAAGCATTGATCTGCCACTACCAATGGCCGTTCCGGGCGGCCCCAATGTGGTCCCGAAACTGACGATCGTCGATAAATATATCGTGATGTATACGGGTGACAACGTATCGACGTTACTGGATTCACTGACGGGTCAGAGCCTTGAGCCGAATGGATTCTTCGCTATGCGTATGGATTATGCCAAATACATGGAGCTGCTCGTTAAAGGGATGCCAGCGACGACCGGATTCGGCGAGCAAGATCGGCAGCTGATGGAAAGTATGACGAATATCAACGGCGCGATAAGCGGGTCGATGGACTTCGAGGAAAACGGCATCAAGTTCAAGAGCCGGATGGAAATTCGTCAATAAGGAAGCGCAATAGCAAGCTCCCTCACCGAGCTAGCCCGCATATTGCACGAAGGCGGACGATGTATCAGCAATCGTGCCCATATATCAATCAATTACTCCGTGTTCTGGAACCCGGGCCCGGTGCACAGTTTGTCCTGTTCGAAGTCAGGAAAAATCGGCCGTCGTATTCGTTACGATCCTCCTTGATCCATAGCTACGGCTATGGATCGTTAGCCCGATTTCCCCTGAACTCCGAACCCGTCATGCAATATGGGGGCTAGCTACGGTTGGGGTGTACGTCTATCTCGTTTCGACAACCACCACCACGCCGCACTCGCAATTTGCGTTACCAACACAGCGCCAAACGCAACGCGATAACCCATTTCTTCATAGCTGCCCTCACCGTCGGGCCATTGATTGATGATTGCGCCGATGCCCCATTGCGCCGCGAACGCCCACAGAAATACGAGTAGATTGAGACCGGTCGTGACCCGCCCGGACAGTGCCGATGGGAATTCCTGTGACAACGCCGGGTAGCACAATATTCCGGTGCCGCTCACAAACGTAAACACCATCCATAGCATCAACGGGCACTCGGTAGTTCCGGTCACCAACGTCACTTGTACCAGCATGAACAGACTCATGCCGGCGATGGCCACACTCATCGGCCGAACACCGGCGCGGCTCAGTCGGGTCGTGAGTGCGCCGAATAACATAAAGCCTGCGATGAGCGCGAGCACGATAAATGCGAGGTAATTGGCGACGGCGGTGCCGTCCAATCCGCCGACATCCCTTAGCCACGGACCGACCCACAGGGTATGTATCGCGAGCCCGGAGCCTTGCGAAGTCGTGGCCCAGGGCGCAATCGCCCGGAACTCGCGGCTGCGAAATATGTGTGCGACACCGGCGAGTTGCTCAGCAAGAGTATCTTTGCTGCGCGCGCCTTCGCGCTCCGGCACGAGGAAGAACTGTATCGCGGCTACTGCCACGGTCACCGCGGCCAGCACGAGAAATACGCCGCGCCAATCGGTAAACCGTAAGGCGATCTCTACTGGCCTAGTGGCAACGAGTGCACCCAATCCACCGATGGCCATATGCACGCCATTCACGAGCGGCCGTCGCTCCGCCGGAAACCACAGTACGTATGCTTTGAACGCGGCCATCAGACAAGCCGATACGCCGAGCCCGATCAAAGCCCGGCCCACCACCAACGCGGTGACGCTTTCGGATGTCGCGAACACCACTGCGCCGATCGCCGCCGCCACCAACAGCGCCGATTCGGTTCGACGCGGGCCGAAACGGTCCAGTAATACGCCGAGCGGTAACTGAAATGCCGCGAATGTGAAAAAATACGCGCTTGTTAAGAAACCCAAAGCCGTCGCGTCAAGATCGAGTTCGGTAGTCAGCTCCGGCGCGATTAACGCGTTGATGACTCGGTAGAAATACGACAGGAAATACCCCAACGCAAACGGCACGACGACACGTACCGTAATGCTCCAAACCGGGCTTCGGCTCATTCGGTCAGGATAAATCGATATCGTTCAGTATTTGTGCAGTGTCCGTGACGGTCGAAACTGCGTTCCTCGAACCTGACCGTGCGCTGCGCATCTACCATTAAAACAGTGGAGCTCCGTGTGCCGTATTGTTCGCCGATGATAAATGCCGATGCTCGAATTGCGGCACCGTGGTGCGCCGGATCTGTGCTTTCACTGTGGGTCGGGCCGCGTGTCGCAACGAGGTCAAATAGTTGCTGAGTACGCAATTCGGCGCTTGAGTCGAGCATAACCTGCAATCGTGCTTTCCCGTCGACCACTTTGGGCCACGGCGTATTCAGGGCGTCATTGCTGAGTCCATGAATACCCGATTGCAACAATGGCTCGCCGATCCGAACCCGATTGGAGACGTAATACAACGCATCAGTATCGCCGAATACGAGGTTAAATCCGTTGTAGCGATCTGCCGTACTGCGTAGGTGTTCACAGTAGTCCAATCCGCTAACCGAATTCTGTAGAAACTCACTAACCAGCGATCCCCGTGACGGACGTGCCGGATTATTGTCGCCGGGAAGATTGGTCAAAGCGGCTATTCGACCATTGCGGTGAATCCCAAGCCAGGTGCCGCCGGCGATCAGATCCCGGCCCGCCAGTAACATATTGTCACTATCGGGCCAGAACGCCGCGGGCGCGGTGGCACGATGGTGAAACTCGTCTCGATTAGCAGCAACAATCAGCGGGTAGCGTGCATCCGCGCGTAGCGCAAACAGCAGAAAACACATTGCTAGTACTCTATCAAGTTAGTATTGATAGAGTATCAGCCCGGATGGTTCGTGATGGGGTCGGACCTCACGGGAAATCGGGCTATGACAAGTCGATCCGCGCCGGTTCACCACGCCGATAGATCACGCCGACTTTGCCGATCCGTTGGATGGAATGTGCGTGGCTGTGGTCACAGATGAGTGCGAGTTGTTGTTGGCGTTCGTTACGGTCACTGTTGCTCAGGCGAATCTTTAACAATTCATGACGCTTCAATGCCGCATCAATTTCTTCGAGTAGGGCCGGGCTGATTCCGGATGCGCCGACCGTTACGACAACTTTACGGCCATGCGCCATCCCACGCAGTTTCGTAATCTGTTTACTGGTAAGTGGTGTGTCGATGGTTGTGTTCTCGGATGATGGGTCGTGTGGCCGTCGGCGGGTTATAATGGTCTGAATTGTAACGCATCTGTATGCGCCCTATGCCACGATCGCGCTCGTCCAAATCCACTTGGTTGCGGGAGCATCAATCCGATCCGTACGTTAGACGAGCGCAGGCCGAGGGTTACCGCTCGCGGGCGGTGTATAAGTTGATGGAAATGGACCAACGTGACGGGTTGATTCAAAATGGCATGACAGTGCTGGATATCGGTGCCGCCCCGGGCAGTTGGGCGCAATGGGTCCAGCAGCGTATTGGCCGGAGCGGACGCTTGGTGGCGGTCGATCTGCTGCCCATCGAACCCATCGAAAATGTGCAGTTTTTGCATGGTGACATTCGTGATGCCCGGTTGCTGGAGGCACTCGATGAGCTACTGGACGGGAGACACACGGACCTTGTTATTTCCGATATAGCACCCAATATATCCGGTATGGCCTTGGTCGATCAGGCTCGTGGTGCGGAGTTGCTGCGGACGGTACTGAATGTTTGCGAGCGGGTATTGCGCCGGGAGGGTGCACTGCTCGTGAAATTGTTTGAAGGCGAACAGGCGGCCGCCCTGCGGCGCGACTGCGAAATGCGGTTTCAGCGCTGCGTGATTCGCAAACCAAAAGCGTCGCGCGCCCGCAGCCGCGAGTCTTATTTATTGGCTCGGGGCTACCAGCACCGTGCCGGTGGGCCGTAACGGTCGCCCAATGTCGGTTGTATTGCGGTCATTTACAGAGCAAAATCTCTACTGGAAAGGTCGAAACCATAGCGGGTATTGGCCGATAACAGAGCGATCGAGGATCGAACTTGAATAACCTTACCAAGAATCTCATTTTGTGGTTGGTCATAGCCATGGTGCTCATGGCGGTTTTTAAGAACTTTACACCGCAAAATCTGGCCGGCGCGGGTGAACTGAGCTACTCCACGTTCATCAATGAAGTGGAAATCGGGAATATCAAGACCGTTACGATCGACGCCGATGGACAGAAGATCGAAGGGATACGGCAGAACGACGAGAGGTTCTTTACCTATGCCCCCGAAGATCCCGAGTTGGTTACGCAACTGCTGAAAAACGGGGTGGTGATCAAGGCGGCGAAACCGGAAGAGGGGTCGTTGTGGACGACGCTCCTGGTGAGTTGGTTCCCGTTGTTGCTGCTGTTCGGAGTATTCATCTTTTTCATGCGCCAGCTGCAGGGCGGCGGCGGGCGCGGTGCGCTGAGTTTCGGGAAAAGCCGGGCGCGCCTGCTGAACGAGGAAAAGAATAAGATCACGTTTGCGGACGTGGCCGGAGTTGAGGAGGCGAAGGAAGAAGTTCAGGAATTGGTGGAGTTTTTGAGTGATCCGTCCAAATTCCAGAAGCTCGGCGGACGCATTCCGCGCGGTGTGTTGATGACGGGAAGTCCCGGTACCGGTAAAACGCTGCTCGCGAAAGCGATTGCCGGTGAAGCCAAAGTACCGTTTTTCTCGATTTCCGGATCCGATTTTGTCGAGATGTTCGTCGGCGTGGGCGCCTCCCGGGTGCGCGACATGTTTGACCAGGCCAAGAAACACGCGCCCTGTATCATCTTCATTGACGAAATTGACGCCGTTGGGCGCCAGCGTGGCGCCGGATTAGGCGGTGGTCACGACGAGCGCGAGCAAACCCTGAACCAGTTACTGGTGGAGATGGACGGCTTTGAGGGCAGCGAAGGTGTAATCGTTATTGCCGCTACCAACCGCCCGGATGTGCTCGATCCGGCCTTGCTGCGCCCGGGCCGATTCGACCGCCAGGTACATGTGCCGCTGCCCGATATTCGTGGCCGCGAACAGATTTTACGGGTACATATGCGCAAAGTGCCGTTGGCGGACGATGTCGAACCGCGCACGATTGCGCGCGGTACACCGGGTTTTTCCGGCGCCGATTTGGCAAATCTGGTCAACGAGGCTGCACTATTTGCAGCGCGTGCCGGGCGCCGTGTGGTGGATATGGAGCAGTTCGAATTGGCCAAGGACAAGGTATTGATGGGCGTCGAACGCCGTTCCATCGTGATGCCCGAAAAGGAACGCCTGAATACCGCATATCACGAATCCGGTCACACCGTGGTTGCCAAGGTGCTGGAAAATTCCGATCCGGTCCATAAAGTCACGATCATCCCTCGTGGTCGTGCACTCGGACTCACAATGCAGCTTCCGGAGGAAGATCGCTATAGCCACGACCGTGAGTATTTACTATCCACCATCGCGGTATTGACGGGCGGTAGAATTGCCGAAGAAGTATTCATGAATCAGATGACCACCGGCGCTTCCAACGACTTCCAGCGGGCCACCGAACTCGCGCAGAAAATGGTGTCGCAATGGGGTATGAGCGACGAACTCGGCCCACGGGTGTACGGCGAGAACGAGTCCGAAGTGTTTTTAGGACGGGATGTGACGACCCACCGCAATCTCAGTAATGCCGTCGCAGAACGCGTCGATACAGCGGTAACCCGGATTATCGACGAGCAATATGCTCGTGCACGCACCATCATCGAGGACAATCGCGACAAGATTGAAACCATGGCTAAAGCCTTGATGGAGTGGGAGACTCTGGATGCCGAGCAGATCGACGATATTATGGCAGGGCGCCCGCCGCGCCCACCGTCATCCGGCCGGGACGATTCCAAGTCGAATGGCCATGGTGCCGAGAGCAAATCCGCCGACGGTAAGCCGGTCGTTGAGCCCCGCGTCGATAGGCCGGCGGGCGACCAGGCGTAACATCGTACGACGCGTTCCCTAGGTTGCCGGGCCCGCCTGATTGGTAACGATGGCGGCTACCGACGAGGTGTTGGATTGCAACGGACGTTCGCTCGCGCTCACGCGCAGCGCCATCATGGGCGTGTTGAACGTGACCCCCGACTCTTTTTCCGACGGTGGCCGTTGGTTCGAGCCGGCTGATGCGGTTCGTCACGCGGTCGAAATGGCCGCGGCCGGTGCCGATATTATCGATATTGGTGGCGAATCGACCCGTCCCGGAGCAATGCCGGTCAACACGCAACAGGAAATTGACCGAGTCATTCCGGTTATTGAAGCGCTGCATGCAGCACTCGATATACCCATTTCGATCGATACTTCGAAGCCTGAAGTGATGGCCGCCGCGGTGGCGGCCGGTGCGGGCTTTATCAACGACGTGCGGGCCCTGCGTGAAGCGGGCGCGATCGAAACCGTGGCTCGGTTAGAGGTGCCGGTATGTCTTATGCACATGCTTGGTGAGCCGCGCACCATGCAGATCGCGCCGGCGTACAATGATGTCACGGCTGAGGTTGCTGCGTATCTCGCAGCCCGGCGCGAGGCGTGTGTCGAGGCGGGTATTAGTGCCCAGCGAATACTGCTGGACCCGGGTTTCGGTTTCGGCAAAGGCGTTGAACACAATTTGCAGTTATTGCGAGATTTGCCGGCGCTGGCCCGGTTGGGCGCGCCGTTGCTGGTCGGATTGTCACGCAAATCAATGTTACAGCGATTGCTCGGCCTGGATGTCGACGAGCGGCTCCACGGCAGCGTGGCATTGGCGCTCATTGCGGTTCAGAATGGTGCACGTGTCGTGCGCGTGCACGATGTGGCACCCACCTGCCAGGCGCTACGGCTCTGGGAGCACGTCGCTGCGGGGCCACAATGATGTACGGTGATGGCCGCACCGTGGTTGCCGATGGTGTGAATAGGCCTCGAATTGGGACTTGAAATCGGGCCCTAGAATATTTAATATTGCACCTTAAGTACAAACGCTAACACTCTGAAATAGCGCAGAAATCAAATTATTTTCGGAGATTCGGATCATGCCCGGTAAGTTCTTTGGTACAGACGGTATTCGCGGCCGTGTCGGCGACGAGCCGATTGCGCCGGAAACCATGCTCAAACTCGGCTGGGCGGCCGGCCGCGTATTCGGCGCCGCTAACGGTACGCCGGGTAAAGTCATCATTGGTAAGGACACGCGCGTGTCCGGCTACCTGCTGGAATCTGCGTTGGAAGCGGGTTTGTCCGCCGCCGGGATCGATATTTCTCTATTGGGGCCGATGCCGACGCCCGGCATTGCCTACCTCACGCGGACCGCCCGCGCACGGGCCGGAATCGTAATCAGCGCATCCCATAATCAGTACGAGGACAATGGCATCAAGTTTTTCTCGACCGAAGGTGCGAAGTTGGCGGATGGTGTTGAGCAACAGATCGAAGCCATGATGGAACAGCCGATGCGCACCGTGGAGTCGTCGGCGCTCGGCAAAGCCGAACGTTTTCCCGATGCGGCAGGACGTTACATTGAATTTTGTAAAAGTACGATTCCGCACCGGCTGAGCTTAAAGGGCCTCGATATCGTCGTCGACTGCGCCCACGGCGCGGCCTACCACGTTGCGCCGGACGTGTTTGCGGAATTGGGCGCGACCGTAACCGCGATCGGAGACGCTCCAAACGGCTTTAACATCAATAGCGAGTGTGGGTCCACCTACCCGCAATTCGTGCGCAGCAAAGTACTTGAACTTGGCGCTGATGTCGGTATCGCTCTGGATGGTGACGGCGACCGCGTGATCTTAGTGGACGCAGCGGGACGTTACGTGGACGGTGACCAGATTTTGTACATCCTGGCGCGATGGCGCAAACAAACCGGCCAACCCGGCGACGGTATCGTCGGTACATTGATGAGCAACTTTGGGCTCGAGCGGGCCTGCGGCGACCACGGTATTTCATTTGAACGCGCGCGAGTCGGGGATCGCCACGTCATGGAGTGTTTGGTGCAGCACGGTTGGTTACTGGGCGGCGAGTCCTCGGGGCATATAATCTGTTTGGACAAAAGCACCACCGGCGACGGAATCATCGCGGCATTAGAAGTGTTGCACGTCATGATTGCGCAAAATCGATCACTGGCGGAACTGACCGACGGCATGGACGTTTACCCGCAAACGATGATTAACGTACGTCTGGATGGGGACGGAAGCAGCCGCCGGGCGATCAATGTCGATCATTCAGAAACCGTACAAGACGCGCTGCGGACTGTGCGCTCGGAGCTTGCAGGGCACGGCCGGGTGGTGTTGCGGCCATCCGGTACTGAGCCCGTGGTGCGGGTAATGGTCGAAGGCAACGACGCGGATCAAATTGCTCGTTTAGGGCAATATTTAGCGGACGCAGTTGAATCCGCGGCGTGCACTGCGCCGGCGTGACTATTCGCTCGCGGACCAGCGGGCGCGTTGCTTTATCCCAAGGCGACCGGTAACATCCGGCTCCGCTCATTTGGTTCGTCGTTGCATTGCGGTGGGCGCGATTCCAACGGGCCCGGATATTTCACGACGGCGGACGATGGATCAAGAGTTCTTTCAATACTTAAATTGGATATGCCGTATTTAGGGGTAGGCGGCCGCCGCACCGTGATTCCTGCTCAAATTCAGGAAAAACACGAATTATCCATACTAGGAGTCTCCCATGCGACGTCGCATTGTCGCCGGTAACTGGAAAATGAATGGCACCCAGTCCGACGCATCGGCGCTGGTACGAGCTATCAGTGTGGATCTTAATCGCGATTCGGCGGTGCAGGTAGTGCTGTGTCCCCCTTTTATCTTGATACCGACAGTGGCGACACTACTGACTGGGCAGCAGGGGATTGAGTACGGTGGCCAGAATCTGGATGTCCATGACCATGGCGCCTACACCGGTGAAATCTCCGCGCCAATGTTGCGGGATTTCGGTTGTCGGTATGTCATCGTTGGCCATTCCGAGCGACGGGCGCTGTATGGCGACACCGACGACCTCGTTGCTGCCAAATCTCGAAAGGCATTAGACAGCGGTCTAACCCCGATAGTGTGCGTTGGCGAATCCTTGAGGCAGCGCGAGCAAAATACCACGGAGTCCGTGGTTGGCGCACAACTCGATGCCGTGGTGGCCGGAGTCGGCAGCGCACGTTGCGCCGAGATCGTTGTCGCCTATGAACCGGTATGGGCGATTGGCACGGGACGGTCGGCCACACCCGTCCAAGCGCAGAGCGTACATCGGTTTATTCGGGATCGTTTGGCCGCCGCAAACGATGCGCGGGCGGCTGACATACCAATTCTGTACGGTGGTAGTGTCAAACCTGACAATGCCTCGGCGTTGTTTGCGGAGCCGGATATTGACGGTGGCCTGATCGGCGGGGCCGCGTTGTCGGCTGCGGATTTCCTCGCGATTTGCCATGCGGCGGCCTGATCGCGATGGCGATTTCGCGAACCCGTACTGCATTCATTACAATAGCGGCATAGATTAACGACGATCGGTCGTAGCAAACCCAATTGATAACGGCGCGGGTGCCGCAACCGCTATAACGGTCGCGGGCTCGAGTGCTCAGGTGGAGTCGTATGCTAGTTAATGTGTTATTGGTAGTGTTCATCGCAACGGCAATCGCCATGGTGGTGCTGATTCTATTGCAGCAGGGCAAAGGCGCGGATGCGGGCGCGGCATTTGGTGGTGGCGGTGGATCGCAAAGCGTGTTTGGGAGCCGTGGTTCGGCTAATTTCCTGAGTAGGGTGACCGCGGTCCTGGCCGCAATATTTTTTGTCTGTAGT
>Ga0224512_10001933_pt1 | contig 19423 bp, 19 predicted proteins | sample SF_May12_sed_USG_4_FD_169103 | JGI IMG/M metagenome (GOLD analysis project Ga0224512, IMG submission 169103) | Sediment microbial communities from San Francisco Bay, California, United States - SF_May12_sed_USGS_13 | ecosystem: Environmental > Aquatic > Marine > Sediment | place: USA... | reverse complement strand
CCGAGAGACACCGCGCAACGTCCTGTCCACCAGTGGCGCCGAGGAGATCATCTCCGACGTCACCGACGGGGTCTCCGAAGCGATCCGCGGAAACGACGAGGAAGCCGAGTCGGACTTCGCTGATGCGGTCGGGGCCGTACGGGAGGAGATCGACTCCGAGACGGTGATCGATAGAGCCATCGAGTTGATCACCCGCCTCGCCCGCCAACTCGGCCTCGACGCCGAAGGCGTCCTCGAGCCGGCCGGGTGACTACGAGTCGTTTCCCAGGTTGCACCCGACGTCGTCGGGACCGGGCCTAAACCTCGTGCCCTCCTCGACGCTGGAGTGAAAACGGTGTGGCGCCCTCAGGAGACCGAGTAGGCGCCTCGAAGTCGGTGGGGCACCCATCGCTCGGCAGGGATCCTGCTCAACACCTCTGTGAAGAGCCGTTGCCATTTCGATCTCGACCCACCTCGGTACAACGACGTTCGCGCGGATGCCCGACTCGACCACGCCCTTCCTCGTCAATCACCAGTTGGTCCACACTTCACTCGAGAGTCCGGCTCGGTCGAGGCACCGCCTCATTGCGAGGCCAGCCGAGTCGATCACTTCGTCCTGATCCCAAGTGAGGTGTCGGCCACGGTCAACGGTCTTGACACCCTTGGTGTAGACGTACTTGATCGATTGTGGACCTGCGGACAGCACCAGATTCGAAATCACGGTGTGCCGTGGCTGCAGTGTCGGATGCGCGCCGTCGAGCACGATCAGATCAGCCCAGCCTCCGATCTCGATGGTGCCTGTCAGCAGGCCCAGCGCTGACGCTCCGCCGGACGTTGCAAGTTCGATCATCGATTCCGGCGAGCCCCAAAGCGCTCCGCCCAACCGTTGCGCAAGCATCGTGATCTTCATCAGTTGAAACATGTCGTGCCCATCGTTGGGTTGGTCAAGACCGATCCCGGTGCGGATCCCCGCGTCGAGCAGGCGAGGCAACGGAGCCGGACCGGTGCCGATGAGCATGTTGTCGACGGCGCACACCGACGTCGCAGTGTCCGTATCCGCCAACTGGGAAACGTCGGCGGCGTCCAGCACGACGGGATGGTGAACGAGCAAGTCGGGGCCCAACGCCCCGAAGTCGGAGAGGACACCGATCGTGCTCCTGCCCCACCGCTCTCGAGGGTGCTCAGCGACCGCTTGGGCGTACGGCCCGTGTATCCCGATCGGGAGCCGGTGCTGTCTGGCCAAGCCGATCAGGTCTGCCAGCAGGCCGTCGGTGACGCGGTGCAGGGCCATCGGCTCGATTCCGATCGTGATCCGATCTGTTCGGTGGGTAGCGACCAGTCGCGAGATCTCGGCGGATGCCAGATCGGCGGTGTCGTGGGTCGACGCGGGAAAGAAGTCGGTCCGGTCGACCGACGCCCGATAGAACACGGCGAGCATGCCCGACTCCGACAGTGCTCGGAGGGTGCCATCGGCCTGGAATTCGAGGCCTCGCATCGCCGGCTGCGAGTCGGTTGTGGATGTCACTCCCGAAAGCTGCATCTCCACGATCGCCAAGCGGGCAGCGGCATACGCATCTTCCTCCTGCATCGCGAGCCTCACAGCGACCGTGGGCCGGTTGCCTCCCGCCCCCAAGCCGGTGGCCCGATCTCCGCCCATCCCGCGCACGAAGGCACCCAGCAGGTGGGCGTGGGCGTTGAGGAAGCCGGGGAGAATGACATCACCCGAACAGTCGACGACCTCGCCGGCCGGAGGAGGGTCTCCAGAGCCGACTCCGACGATCCGCCCCTGCGAGATACCGACCCAGCCGCGCTCCAGCACCGGGCGGGCGGCGGTCATCGTCAACACGATCCCTCGGTCGAGGAGCAACTCGACCGGGGCCTGGCTCACGGACGGACCACGGCCAAGACGGTCATCAGTATGAGAGACGACCAGATGAGGAGCACCGGTGGGTACACGCCGCGGATCTTCTCGTTGACCCTGGCGAGCCGTTCCTCGCTCTCACCGTTCTCGAGCAGATCGGCCAACGCAGGATGATACCGGCGGGCAGCAACCCGGATCCACAGACCCGTGGCGATGATCGCCCCGAAGATCGCCGCCTTCCACGCAACCCAGGGGGCGTTCCAGGGGCCGTCGCCCACCAGCGACCAGACACCGGTTGCGAGGAAGAACGCCGAGGCGGCGCCACGCAGACCGCCATCGACCCGAGCGAAGGAGGCAGCCCATTCGGGCGCTGTCCCGGTCGGGCCGGTCGCCCGGAACGAGACGACCGACACGCCCGCCCAGGTCAAACCGCCCACTCCGACCAGCCAAAGCAGCCAGTCCGGCGCGCCATTGAGGCCGAAGCCGGTTGCGTGCGTCAGAGCCAGAGCCACAGGGATCATGAGGATGAGTGAGACCCGCGGCGCGAGATCGAGTGACCGCATGATCCGTCGCACGGTGAGTCGCGTTTCTGTGGACATGTCCGGCCGGCGCATCACGAAGCTCGAAGAGAACACTCCTACGTCGATTCCCAGCCAGGCGACCAGCAGCAGGATGTGGAGAATCAGGAGGGCCGGTGCACTGTGCATGATTGTTGCAAGAACCTGTTGCGCCGCATGATCACCGGACCCTAGTCTGTCGATACGCCGTTCCGCTGAGCGGAATGATTAAGCGGACTAGCAATATTGGAGGAGAACGCATGCGGAGGACAGGCTCCCCGATAGGACTCGTCGTCATCTTGGTGATGGCGCTCGTCCTCGCTGCCTGTGGCACCGGTGACGACGCCGCCGAGACGACCACCACAACGGCGGCCGAGACGGCGACGACGGCCGGCGACACACCGGAACCCACGACCACGACAACCGAAGCCGAGGCCGAACCCGAGCCCGCATCGGTCAGGGTCGGGCTCGGAAACATGCCACCGTCGGGCATGCCATACCTCGGAGCCGGCTCACCAGGCCAGTACGTGTGGAGCAACATGTTCGACGCGCTCACCCGCATCGGCCCCGACGGGGCGCCCGAGTCGGCGCTCGCCGAGTCGTGGTCGACCGCCGACGACAACCTGACATGGACGTTCAACCTGCGAAGTGGTGTGACATTCTCCAACGGTGAGCCGATGGACGCCGCGGCGGTCGAGGCGACGTTCGCAACCGTCCTCTCAGAGGAGGGCCGCGCCACGTATTCGGCGAACGCCAACAACTACGGCTTCATCGACACGGTGACCGCGATCGACGACAGCACCATCGAGATCGTGACGTCATCACCCAACGTCCTGTTGCCTTCCGCCATCTCCATCGCGTACATCCTGCCCCCGGCCTACTTCGCCGACGCGGGCGCGGAGGGGTTCGCTCAGGCCCCGATCGGGTCGGGTCCATACGCCGTGAGCGAATGGGGTGACGATGAGATCGTCCTCGAGGCCTGGGCCGGCTCGTGGCGCGGTGAGCCTCAGATCGCCACCGTCACCTACCTCAACCTCCCCGACCCGGCAGCCCGCGTGCAGGCGCTGCAGTCCGGGCAGATCGACATCGCCCAGTCCCCGAGCCCCGACCAGGCAGACTCACTGATCAGCGACGGCTTCGAGATCTACTCCGCCACCCGCGGCCAGGTTCTCGCGATGGCCCTCGTCACCGACCAGGGAGGACCGCTCGCCGACGTGCGGGTCCGTCAGGCGCTCAACTACGCAGTGGACAAGGAGGCGATCCGCGAAGCGCTGACCGGCGGCTTCTCGCCGACGGCAGGGCTGTACGCACCGCCCGGAGTCAACGGGCACGACGGCAACCGCTTCGTCTATCCGTACGACCCCGACCTCGCTCGCGAACTGCTCGCAGAAGCCGGCTACGCGGACGGATTCGACATCGAGGCCGAGATGACCTTGGGGTCCTTCCCCGCCGACGCCGAGATCTTCGAGGCGATGGCCGGATACCTGGCCGACGTCGGGGTCAACGTGACGATCACACAAGTCGACTTCAGAGGCGAGTGGCTGCCCAAGTTCCTCGGAACCGATGGCGCCGACTGGAGCGGGAACGCCTTCAACTACTCGTGGGGCACGGCACCGCTGTTCGATGCGATCCGGCCGTTCAACTTCTATCAGTGCGGCTGGACGAACGCGTGGTACTGCGACGAAGAGGCCATGCCGTTGATCGAAGCGGTCAACACGACCTTCGACGCCGGAGAGCGAAATGCCGTGCTCGCCCAGCTGTTGGACCACACGGCCGAGAACCCGCCGTCGGTGATGTTGACCGAGAACTTCGAACTGTGGGCGCACACGGGCGGCATCTCGAACTTCAACGTGTTCGCATTCAACGCGCCGTTCGATGACGTCAGCTCCAACTGATCGGAACCGATGACCGACCAGCTGGATCGGTCGAATGTCGCCCCGGGCACTGATGGGCCCGGGGCGACGTCGTCGGTGGGATCGTCCTTCGGCCGATACGCCGCACGCCAGTTGCTCCGGAGGTTCGGGCAACTGGTCGTCCTGGTGGTGTCGATCTCGACGCTGCTCTTCTTTCTCCTCCGAGTCACCGGGGACCCGGCCCTGGTCCTCCTGGGAGACCTTTCAACCGAGGAAGACCTCGAGAGGGTCCGCTCCTTCTACGGCCTGGACCAGCCGCTGATCGTGCAGTACGTCCTGTTCGTCTTCCAAGCGATCCGACTCAACTTCGGGCGATCGCTGGTCAGTTTCGAGGATGCGCTCTCGATGGTGCTCGAGAAGATGCCGGCAACCATCCAGCTCGCCCTGGCAGCGGTCGTCCTCAACCTGGTGGTGGCGATCCTCGTCGGCGGATGGCTGGGATACCGGCCGGAACGCCCCGAGCGGCGGGCAGGGCTGTTCGCCGTGTTGGTGAGTCAGGGCGTCCCCGGCTTCGTCATCGGACTGATCCTCATCCAGATCTTCGCCGTCGAGCTCAGGCTTCTCCCCTCGATCGGGCGCGAGGGCCTGAGCAGCTTCATCCTCCCGGCGATCACCCTGGCCAGCTTCCTGCTCCCTCGCGTCATCCGACTGACAGCAGCCAATGTCGATGACGCCATGCGCGAGGACTACGTCCGTACTGCGCGGGCGTCCGGAGCGACCTCGACCACCGTACTGTTCCGCCACGTCATGCCGAATGCCGTGGTGGGCACGATCGCCCTCGTCGGAGTCCAGTTCGGATTTCTGCTGTCCGGCTCCCTGATCACGGAGACACTCTTCGCCTGGCCGGGTGTCGGGCTACAACTGATCGAGGCTGTTCGCGCTCTCGACTTCCCGGTGGTGCAGGCGACGGTCGCCGTGGTGGCCGTACTCGTCTTCGCGGTGCAGGCACTGGTCGACATCCTGATTCCGCTCGCCGATCCGCGGCTCAGGAGCCAGCGCGCATGACAACGACGCAGACCGAGCCGACGGGCGTCACCCGAGGGGTGTTGAAGACCTCTCGCTGGACGATGCCAGGTCTGCTCGTCACCGGTCTGATAGGACTGGTGATCGTGGTCGTCCTGACGCTCTGGGGTGAGCAACTCGCCGGATTCGAGCCGGGCAAACAGGACCTTCGCGCCCGCCTGCTACCCCCGTTCACGGACGGTCATCTCCTTGGCACCGACAAGCTGGGAAAGGACGTCTTCGCTCGAGTCGCCGCCGGTTTTCTGTGGTCCATCCCCGTCGGGCTACTCGCAACCAGCATCTCCGCAGTGATCGGGACGACGATCGGGTTGATCGCCGGGTGGAACGAGGGCTGGATCCGCTCAACGCTCTCCCGCTTCATGGAGATCGCCATTTCGTTCCCCTACCTCGTGCTTGCCGTGGCCGTCATCGGTGTCGTCGGCCGGGGATTCCTCGCCCTTTCACTCACACTCGGCCTGGTCGCCTGGGTGTCGTTCGCCCGCGTCGTGTTCGCCGAGACCAGGAAGATCAAACAGCGTGAGTACGTCACTGCGGCCAGACTGATGGGCGCGAGCAGCCTTCGCATCATCCTCACGTATGTCCTCCGGGGGCTCAGACCGACACTCGTCGTGATGTCTGCATTCATCTTCGCCGACCTCCTCGTCGCAGAGGCCGGTCTGTCGTTCCTCGGCCTCGGGGCACCACTCGGCGAGCCGTCCTGGGGCAACATGCTCGCAGACTCGAGGGTGAACCTGTTCGACGCCCCGTGGATGATGTACGGGCCGGCGACGGCGGTCGTGATCACCGTGCTCACCGCCAACCTCCTCGGAGACGGACTGCTGCAGTTCTGGAGCCGCGGAACCCACCAACAGTGACCAGGAAAGGAAGATCATGAGCGATACGGGAGATCGAGTTCTCGAAGGCATCAAAGCGGCCGGCAGGCGGGTGCTGCCCATGCACGAGTATCTCGCAGAACACGACGCAGAGACCTTCGAGGCGTACGACGCGTTCCTCCGCAAGACCATCTACGAGAAGAGCGCCCTCGACGACAAGATCAAAGAGATGGTGCTGGCGGTGGCCTGTGTCGGGGCAGGCTCGTCGATTCCGGTCATCGCCGCCCATGCCCGCAAGTCCATGGCGGCCGGCGCATCACGGGAAGAGGTGCTCCAGGCACTCGAGCTCGCTGCCGCCGTCGCCGCAACCAGGTCCATGGCCACATCCGTCCTGGCCATGATCGAAGCGGAGAAGGAGTGACCCACACCCCATGTTGATCGGAGCATCCCAGCCGTTCGGCACGACGCGCAAGCTGTCATACACGATGACTCCTGACCGCTACACGGGCCGGGTTCTCTATGTGACGTTCCGGACCGACGCCGATCTCGCCGCCTGGGTCCCGCCTCCGTTGGAGCCGGTGGACCCGCACGAGGGATTCATCAAGATCTACGAACTCAAACGCCGGCCCGAGCACGGCGAGGCACTGCCACCGAACTTCAGTCAATACAACGAGGTGTGCGTGACGGTGCTCGCTGCACCACCGGGCGAGCCCGCCCGTCATTACAACATCTTCATGTGGGTAGATCACGACTGGGCGCTCTACAAGGCACGCGAGGCCTTCGGCTGGCCGAAGAAGCTGGCCGACATCCACCTCACTGCGACTTATCCCGGGGACGATCGCTATGACCTGGACGATGGAACGACAAGGTTCAACGCGGACATGTCTCGGTGGGGATACCAGGTGATGAAGGTGCGCGCCGAGCTCGACCCTGCTGCTCCCGCCCAGCCGTCGCCACCGTTCAACGGCTTCTACACCGCGCGCCACATTCCCGGCCCGGTCGGCGGAGAGGAGATCAGCGAGATCCTGGTGATCGAGACCCGCGATGGCTGGTTTCGAGGTGGCACCTTCGGAACCGCGACCGTGGAATTCGGCGACGCGCCGGACGAGGAGCTCACCCAGCTCGGCCGAATCGAGGTCACCGGGTGTGTGCTGCGAGAGGTTGGCTGGGTGCTGCCCGGCAGTCCGGCGAGACGGATCGGGCCGCTTGCGCCGTTCGGATCAGGAACACAGAACACGAAGGAGAAGACATGACCAAGCAATACCGCGGGGTGTTCCCCGCAATCGTCGCGCCCCAGGACGAGCACAACGAGATCCTCTGGGACGTCATGGCAGAACTCGCCCAGCGCCAAGTGGCCGAGGGGGCCTCGGGCTTCCTGGTGAACGGACACACAGGAGAGCACATGATGCTCTCGGGAGAGGAACGGCGCACCGCTCTCAGAGTGGTACGTGAAGCGGTGGGACCCGACATCCCGATCGTCGCGGGCGTTCATGTTCAGGCCGCATGGAAGTTCGGGTCACGGGCCGAATCTGCCGCCGAGATGGGTGCGGATTCCGTCCTCATCTTCTCACCGTTCTCGTTCGCTCGAGGCGCATTCGCCTTCGCTCCCGAGGCCGTGGTCGACTACTACCGGAAGTGCGCCACGGACTCGGCGCTGCCAACGTTCTTCATGCAGTACCGCCCCCAGACGAACCTCATGATGCCCAGTCACGTGCTCGGCGAGATCGCAGCACTCCCCGGCATGATCGGGGTCAAGCAAGAGGTCGAGGACGCCATCGAATACGAGCGCGACCTGGTCACGCTGAGAGAGGCGAACCCGGATCTGGCGATACTGACCGCCACCGAGCGCGGGCTGTTCGGCAACTACATGCTCGGTGCCGACGGATGCACCATCGGACTGGCAAACTTCGTCGCGCCGGTCAAACGACTCCAGGATGCGGCGTGGAGCGGCGATCTGGAGGCAGCTCGTCAAGCAGCCGCCGATCTCCGACCGCTGGCCGACGCCATCTATCGCCCTCCCAGCTACCGGTGGTCGGCGCGGTTGAAGTACGCCATCCATGCGGCCGGCATGATGCCGACCGGCAACATCCGGTCCCCACTGTTCCCAGCAACCGAGCCCGAGCGCAGAGTGATCGATGACGTCATCGCATCGATGAAGGTGCCGGCATGAAGACGATCGGCAACCGCTCGTACTACGACACGTGGGAGGAGATGGTCGAGTCCGGCCGCGCAGGACTCCTCATCATCGATCAGCAGAACGACTTCACCCACCCTGACGGGTACTACGCACGTCAGGGGTGGGATGTCTCGATGCTCCAGGACATGACGCCCAACATCAACCGAATCGCCAGGGCAGCCCGCGCTGCGGGCGTCCCGGTCTACTGGTCGCAGAACCACATCAAGCAAGGCTTCGTTTCGGATGCGCCGGTGTGGCTGGCGACCCACGCCCGGGCAGGCCTCACGTCATTGGATCAATCCGACTTCTTCACCATGGAGGGAACGTGGGGAGCGGAGATCTATGAGGAATGCGACGTCGACCCCTCGGACACCATCATTCCGAAGCTCCGGTCGACGGTCTTCCACAACACGCCGCTGGAGGGGCTCATGCGGGCGCACGGCCTGGAGACGGTGGTGATCGCCGGGCAGGTCACCGAGGGTTGTGTCGACAACACGATCCGCGGAGCCAGGGATCGCGACTTCTACACGGTGCTCGTGCCCGATGCGGTCGGGTCCATCAGCGCAGAGCGCCACGAGCGGGCGATGATGACCTGGACGGGGCGCATCCCGACGCCCGAGAGCGCAGATCTTGCCGAGTTCTGGGAGTCGACGGCCGAGTGAAATCCGCTCCGGGATCGAGTTCAGCCCGCGCCATCGCCGCATCGGTGCTGGAGGTCGAAGACCTCCGCGTGTCGTTTCCCCACGGCCGAGCAGACCGGGTCGAAGTCGTCAAGGGTGTGTCCTTCTCCATGTCCAGGGGCGAGGCGTTGGCGATCGTGGGTGAGTCGGGGTCGGGGAAGACGATGACGTCCCTCTCGCTGCTCGGTCTGGTGCCGAAGCCCGGTGACATGAGGGCCGCGCGGCTGATGGTCGACGGACTCGACGTCACCGCACTGGGGAAGAGGGAGTGGCCGGCAGTGCGTGGCAAGAACATCGCCATGGTGTTCCAGGATGCACTGTCGGGCCTGAACCCGGTCCGGACGATCGGTTCGATCCTGGTGGAGGCGATCCGGCGGCACCAGGGATTGAGCACGGACGAGGCCAAGGAACTCGCGATCAAGACGATCGCAGCGGTTGGAATCCCCGAGCCCGCTGCTCGATTCGGCGTCTACCCCCACCAGTTGTCCGGGGGGCTCCGGCAACGGGTGATGATCGCTCTGGCGATCGTCAACCGCCCGTCCATCGTGGTCGCGGACGAACCGACCACGGCGCTCGATGCGACGATTCAGGCTCAGATCCTCGAGCTCCTCCAAGAGATGGTGACGGACGCCGCCCTGATCCTCGTCACACACGACCTCGGTGTTGCGGCGTCGATCTGTGACCGGGTCGCCGTGATGTACGCGGGTCGGTTCGTCGAAGTAGGGCCCGTCGATGCCGTGCTCAGCCGCCCGCGCCATCCGTACACCGCCGGCCTCCTCGCAGCCGTCCCACGTTTCGAACGGCAACGCAAGGCGTTGATTCCCATTCCGGGATCACCCCCTTCCCCCGACGACGTCGGGGCCGGATGTCCGTTCCAACCACGCTGTGCCCGCGCTCAAGATCGTTGTGCCGTCGAACGACCTCCGCTCGAAGTACTCGACGGTCATCCGGTCGCCTGCTGGAACCCGGTGCCCCGATGACCGAACCGCTGCTCCGTGCCCAGGATGTCGTCGTCAAGTTCAAGGTCGGCCGCCGCGAACTGACCGCCGTCGACCATGTCAGCCTCGACGTCGGCCGCGGAGAGACCGTGGGTCTCGTTGGGGAATCAGGCTCGGGTAAAACGACGTTCGGCCTGGCCGTGATGCGGGCCCACGACCTCGACGAAGGGCGGATCGTCTTCGACGGTACCGACCTGAGCGGGCTCGACGACCGCCGCCTCCGCCCCTTCCGCCGCCGGATGCAGATGGTGTTCCAAGATCCATTCGCCAGCCTCGACCCGAAGATGAAGGTAGGAGCGATCGTCTCAGAGCCGATGCGGGTCCACCACACCGGTACCAGCGAGGAGATCCAGGAGCGAGTCGCGACGTTGCTCGAAGCGGTTGGCCTGCCATCGAACTCGGTGGGACGATACCCCTCGCAGTTCTCAGGAGGTCAGAAGCAACGGATCTCGATCGCCCGGGCGCTCGCCCTCGACCCCGAGTTCCTGGTCGCCGACGAGCCGGTATCCGCACTGGACGTGTCGATCCAGGCCCAGGTCATCGCAGTCCTCGAGGAAGTCCGCCAACGGTTCGGGCTGACATCGCTCGTCATCGCCCACGACCTCGCCCTCGTGTATCAGATCACCGATCGGATCGCTGTCATGTACCTCGGTCAGATCGTCGAGGAAGGTCCCACCGATCAGGTGGTCTTCGGGCCGCTCCACCCTTACACGGCCTCTCTCCTGTCTGCATCTCCGGTTGCCGATCCCGAACTCGAACGCAGTCGTCAGAGGATCGTTCTGCTCGGTGATCCGCCATCCCCGATCGAGCCGCCCGCTGCCTGCCGGTTCCACACGCGGTGTCCCATTGCCCGGCCGGTGTGCTCGACCGAGACCCCACCTCTCGTCGAGGTGGCGACGGGAAGACGTGTTGCCTGTCACTTTGCAGGCGAAGTCGGACCTGTGCTCGAGGTCGACTGATGCTGTTCGGCAGCCGAATCCCACGGGTCGAGGACGCCGACCTGCTGGCCGGCAGAGGCCGATTCTTGGACGACATTGAACCCCCGGGGACACTGCACCTGGCGGTTCGTCGTTCCGACGTCGCTCACGGGATCATCACCGACATCGACACGTCCAGGGCAGAGACCCACCGTGGCGTCCAAGTCTTCAACGCGCACGACCTCTCCCACCTTCGCTGGCAGCAGGTGCTCGCAAACATGCCTCTGCGACCTGCCTTGGCCGAGCGCGTCGTGCGATACCAGGGAGAGCCGATGGCGGTGGCCGTCGCCCGCGATCGAGCCGCCGCGATGGACGCCGTTGGAGACATCTGGATCGACTACCGCGACCTCCCCGTGCTCGTCGACGTACATGCGGCCATGGCGCCCGAGGCAGCCCCGCTCTACGACGAGCTCGATTCGAACGTGGTCTATCGGTCCGGAGGTGGCGTCATCGACGGCCTGTTCGATGGCGCTGCTGTCGTTGTCGAACGCACGTTCTCCAATCATCGGATCGCCCCGGGCATGCTCGAGCCACGGGGGATCCTCGCCGTGCCCCGCGATGGCGACCGGCTGACGGTCTACTGCTCGCACCAGTCACCACACCGCTTCCGTGACCTCCTGGCCTCGACGCTGGGTATGGATGCCCGCGACCTCAGGGTGGTCGTCCCCGATGTTGGCGGCGGGTTCGGCTCAAAGGCGAGTTTCTACCCCGAGTATCCGATCGTCGCCGACCTCGCGAGACGCCTCGGCCGTCCAGTCAAGTTCGTCGAGACACGCAGCGAGAACCTCGCAGTATCGGCCCACGGACGGGATCAGATCACTTCTGTCGCGATCGGAGCGAAGACCGACGGTGAGATCGTCGGTCTGAGGTTCCGCGCGATCGGGAACATGGGGGCGGCCGTCGACAATCAGCGATGGTGCCTCCACGCCACCGAGCAGATGGTCTCGGGGTGCTATCGGATCCCGCGGATCGAACGGGAGATCCTCGGGGTGCTCACGAACACCGCCCCGGTCGGTGCGTTCCGTGGCGCCGGCAGGCCCGAGGCCGCGTATGCCATCGAACGCTCGATCGACCACCTCGCCCGTCGTCTCGACCTCGACGCGGCCGATGTCCGGAGAAGGAACCTCATCGAGACGGACGCCTTCCCCTATGAGACCGGTGTCGGTTCGACCTACGACTCCGGCGGCTACCGCGAGGCACTCGAGACCGCACTCGATCGGCTCGGCTACGACACGGTTCGTGCCGAGCAGGCTCGACGAACGGAAGGCGTCTTGATCGGAGTCGGAGTCGCGTCCTATGTCGAGCTCGCAGGTGCCGGCCAGGAGTTCGGAGAAGTCTCGCTCTCCGATTCCGGCATCGTGACCGTGAAGACCGGCACCTCTCCGCACGGACAGGGCCACCGCACCACGTGGGCGCAGATCGCCGCCGACGAGCTCGGCGTGCGTGTCGAAGCCGTCGAGGTCGTCCACGGCGATACGGATGCGGTTCCCCGAGGAGGCGGGACATCCGGATCGCGATCCGCCGTTCTGGGTGGCACGGCCGTCGGCCTCGCAGCGAGGCTCGTGGCCGATCGGCTCCGTGACCTTGCGGCGGAACGTCTCGAGGCGGCAACGGGCGACATCCGGCTCGAGGGCGGCCGCGCGGTGGTCGTCGGAACCGATGTCGGCGTTCCCATCCGGGCGCTGGTCGACGGTGAGTTGACGGAGTCGGCGGACTTCGTGACACCCGGGTTGACCTATCCGTTCGGAGTCCACGGTTGCATCGTCGAGATCGACCCCGACACCGGAGAGGTCTCGGTGAGATCGTTCATCGCCGTGGACGACTGCGGTCGAGTGATCAACCCGATCATCACCGAAGGACAGGTTCACGGTGGCATCGCCCAAGGTGTCGGGCACGCGCTGTTCGAAGGTGTCCTGTTCGACGACAACGGCAATCTCATGACTGGCAATCTGACGAGCTACCGCATCCCGGCCATCTCCGACGTGCTACCGATCGAATCGGTGAGGACCGAGACCCCGACGCCGAACAACCCGCTCGGCGTCAAGGGCGTCGGGGAGGCGGGCGCGACCGGATCAACACCGGCTGTGGCCAATGCGGTGATGGATGCTCTGGCACGCCTCGGTGTGGACGAGGATGACATCTCGATGCCGTACACGCCGGCGAAGGTCTGGTCGGCAATGAGGAGGGTGTCGGAGTGAAGGTGACGATCACAGTCGACTTCGAGCACCTGGCAGCGGAGGTCGAGCCGCGGGTGCTGCTCGTCGAATGGCTCCGGGCGATCGGGAAGACCGGCGTCCATGTCGGCTGCGACACGTCGTCGTGCGGTGCCTGTACGGTCCTCGTGGACGGTGCTCCCGTCAAGTCGTGCACCATGCTCGTGATGCAGGCGGCCGGAACCGCGATCGAGACGATCCACGGGCTCACGCCGGCAGAAGGCCTCTCTCCGGTGCAGGAGGCGTTCGCCGATGAGCACGGCCTGCAGTGCGGCTTCTGCACACCCGGCTTCGTCGTGTCGACGGTTGGGCTGCTGCGAGAGTCTCCTGACCCTTCGACCGAAGAGATCATCGACGCGCTCGAAGGCAACCTGTGCCGCTGCACCGGATACACGTCGATCCTCCGAGCAGTCCACCGCGCTGCCGCACTGCTGGCGGGTGAGCAGCGTCCGATCGAGGCCGGCCTGTCACACGAGACACCGGTCATTCGAAACCTGATCGCCTCGTCGGAGGTACACGAAGATCTGTCCGACACGGAGATCGTGTGATGAAGGAGCAAGATGCGGCCAGAGAGGGATTCGCAGACGGCCCCCACGTTCTGGGTGCGGTCACGCTGCTCGCCAGGCTGGTGCAGGACGAACTCGGCCCCCGACTCGGGGAACTGGGCCTGACCTTCGCTGAGACCGTTGCGATGGTGCGGTTGTGGCAAGCACCGGGCGGCACGCTTGGTCAGTCCGACTTGATCGAGAAGCTCGCAGTCAGCCGCGCCTCGGGATCGCTGGTGCTCAGCGACCTCGAGAGGAGCGGGTTCATCACCCGATCGATCGACCCCACGGATGCAAGGCGGCAGGTCGTCGCTCTCAGCGAGAAGGGGCGGGCTGCCGAGTCCGCAGTGCACTCGGAGTTCGAGGCCCTCGAATCCCGGCTGTTCGACCCGATCGGATCAGATGCCTGGAAGACGACCTATGGGTCTCTGCGTTCAGCCATCGAATCACTGCTCGTCGCTCGGAACGGTGACGAGTGACGATACGGCGACGGCTCGTGTCGACCTCCGGCCCGCAGATCAACACCTGGCTGTCTGGAGGGGAGGGGATTCCGTTGCTGTTGCTCCACATGTCCCCGCGATCTGGCCGCATGTACCACCCGGTCATGGAGCTGTTGGACCGCCCCGTCGCCGCTCCGGACCGCCCGGGCTTCGGGTATTCGGATGCTCTCACCGGCGAGCCAACGATCGAGCGATATGCATCGGCGACGATCGAGGTGGTGAACGACCTCGGATGGGACAGGTTCGATGTGGTAGGCACACACACGGGGTCGGTGGAGGCGATCGAGCTGGCGCAACTGGCCCCGGACCGGGTTCGCCGGGTCGGCCTGGTCTCGATTCCGGCGTACACACAACAGGAAACCGAGATCCGCCTCGAAGGCGTCGCCGCTCCGAGGCCGAGCCCGACACACGATGGATCCCATCTCTTCGAGATGTGGCGGCGTCGCGCGGCGATCCGTTCCCCCGAGGCCGATCCGACCTTCCTCCATGCACTTTTCGTCGACGAGCTCCTGTCGATGGAGGGCGCGCACTCCGCCTACCGGGCGGTCCTCGCCTACCCGACGCTCGACAGGCTCTCGGCATTGCAACGGTCGATCGTGGTCTTCGCTCCGCATGACGACTTGTGGATCCAGACAGCCCGAGCGATCCCGCACCTGCCCGCCGGGTCCACCGTCGTCGAACTCCCCGGCTTGGATTTCGACCTGTGGAGTGACGCACCGCAGGAGCTCGCCGATCTCATCACCGTGCACCTGTCGCTGGAACAGCGTTCCAAAAGCTGTTAGGTTGCCAAACAATCACAGGAGGAGACCATGCCATCACAGATCGACTGGGATTACGTCCGACTCGTCAAGAAGACCGTCGAGTCCGAGGACTTCTTCGGCCGCGCCGGTGACCTCGACCGAGAAGGAAGGTACCCCCACGAGAACATCGCCGCTCTGAAGGCGATCGGTGTGCCCTCCATGCACGTGTCGAGTAGATACGGGGGTCCCGAGCACACGGTGGCGACTCAGGCCAAGGTGATCGAGTCCATCGCCTACGGGGATCCGTCGACCGCTGCCTGTGTCAACATGCACTGGGTCGTGGCAGACATCATCGCCAAGCATGCCGGCGACAACGAGCACATGGCTGCCATGCTCCGCGACTGCACGCAGAACCAGGCGATGTTCGCCGGCGGCGCCTCGATTCCTGCCGACGAGATCGATGCAGCAAAGGTCGGGGCACGTTTCCGGCGAGTCGAGGGGGGTTGGCGTGGATCCGGGCGAGTCGGATTCGCGACGAACTCGGCCGGAGCCAAGTACGTCGGCACGGTGGCAGCCGTCGTCGACGAGGACGACCAACCGGTCGGGAGAACACTCCTCGTACTGAAGCCACCGGTCAACACTCCGGGCGTCGTGGTCAAGGACGATTGGTCGGCGATGGGCCTGCGCGCAACGGCGACCAACACGATCGAGATCACCGACGCCTTCGTCGACGAGCGCCATGCGTTCGAGGTCGACCTCGATGCTCTCAAGCCGGGCTTGACCGACAAGCACTCATCCGGATCTTCGGGGTACACCATCCGATCCGGTCGCTCCCAGATCTCCAAGGGTGGGATGTGGCTTGGACACGCTCGGAGGATGCTCGACTTCACCGAGGAGTTCCTCCACAAGCGCAAGGGAACCACGGGCGTGAACGTGCAAGGTGCCAGCACCGTCAGCCGCGCCGAGATCCCTTGGGCACAGGCGACCTTTGGCCGGCTCCGGCACTGGGTGGAGACCGGCGACCTGGTGCTCTACGGCGCGATCGACCGGATCTCGGACCCGTCGATGGGTGAGGTGGAGCGAGCCGATCAGATGCTCATCGCCATGTATCACATGCGACGTATGTGCGAAGAGGTCACCCGGGAATCGTTCCGGCTGGCCGGAGCGCACGGCATCGTGACCGCACGGCCATACGAGCGCATGTATCGGGACATGATGGGATACGTCGCTACCGCATACAAGGCGCCCGAAATGGAGGAGCACCTGGGACGCGCCGGGCTCGGACAAGTGTTTGCACTCAACGCATCCGGCGGATGAGACGCCACCTCGTCGAGACCAGCGAAGGCGTCCTGCACTTCCGTAGCGCGGGCAACATCGACGCGGGTCGAGTCGTGCTCTTCTTCCATCAGTCACCATCGTCCTCCCGGATGTGGACCGGCGTGATGGAGGCACTCGAGCAACGGGGCATCGCCTCGCTGGCCGGCGACATGCTCGACTACGGGATGTCCGATCCCGCGTCCAGCCAACTCGCGGTCGACACCCACGCACGGCTGCTCTTCGACGCGTGCACGTCGATTGCGAGCGGGCGGGCGGTCGCCGTTGGCCACCACACGGGCGCCGTGTTCGCCGCATCTGCAGCAGCCCAACGTGAGGTCGATGGTCTGATGATCATGGGCTACCCGCTCTATCCGAGTTGGCGAGAGAAGTACGAACGCCTCGGCGCTCGCATCGGCCCCGATCGCTACGGGCCAGCCGGTGCCGAACTGGCCGAACTGTGGATCAGGCTGAACTCCTCAATCGAGCCGGACACGCCGTACGCGCATCGCCACACGATTCTCGTGGACCGCCTCTCCGCCGGTCCACTCTGGTACACCGCCTACGCCGCTCTCCTCCAGGCCGACCTCGAGGCGATCCTGCGCTCCGCCGTCGAAACCGGGGTGCGCATCTCATCGGTCTTCGCCCACGACGACGCCGTCTCCCGGTTCGAGCCCGGCGTTTCGGCGGTCACCGCCACAGAACCGACCTGGATCGATGGCGGACCCTGGGTCACGATCGAGCACCCGACACCGGTGGCCGATGCAATCGACTCGTTCCTGGGGAGGCTTGGGTGAACCTCCAACGCGCCGAGAAACTGCTCGACAGAGCACAGGCCGCCGCCGAGGCCTTGGGTGTAGCAATGGCGATTGCGGTGGTGGACGCCGGCGGTCACCCCATTGCGATGCGCCGCATGGACGGTGCTTCGACGATCGCCGGAGATACCGTCGTGCCGAAGGCGCGAACCGCCGTCCACTTCGGCCGCGACACAGCCGAGGTCGTAGAAGCGGCCAAGCGAAACCCCGTCGTCTACGCGTCCTTCCTCGAGGCGAGTGAGTCCCGCCTGGCGCTGTCCATGGGTGGTATTCCGCTGAGAGACGCAGACGGCGTGATCCGTGGTGCGATCGCGGCGTCCGGGGGCACAGGCGAAGAAGACGTCCTCGTGTCCACCGCCGCCCTACAAGGCGACCGGCCGTGACATTGCTCATCGTCGGAGGGGGCAACGCCGGCCTGGCAGCAGCTGTCACCGCAGGCGAGCTGGGGATCCCGACCACTCTGCTCGAGAAGACCGACCGACTCGGCGGCCAGCTCCACTGGTCCTCAGGCCACTTCTCGGCGGCGGGAACCCGACTCCAGCGGGAACGAGGAATCAGTGACTCACCCGCCGAGCACCGGACCGACGTCGAACGGCTCAGCAACGGACGAGGAACGCCCGACCTCATAGAACTTGCCACCCGCGAGGCCGCGGAAGCGGTCGACTGGCTCGAGTCCCTCGGATTCCCGTTCTCACCCGAATCACCCGCTCTGGTGTCGGGGCATGAGCTCTACGGGAAGCCCCGAACGTACTGGGGCGGCTCGGACCCGCGCTCCGGCGGAAAGCCACTCATGGACACGTTGCTGAGGGCGCTGTCCCAACAAACATCCGTGACGGTGATCACCGGTCGAGCCATGACGAGTCTCATCATCGATGACGGCGAAGTGGACGGAGTGGTGCTGGACGACGGTACCGAGATGACGGCCACGCACACGATCCTCGCCACCGGCGGCTACGCAGCCTCCCGAGCGCTGATCGAGGAGTTGCAGCGGCCGTACACGGCTGCGCTCACGGGCTGCCTGCCCCACGCCACGGGTGACGGCCTCCGAGCGCTCCTCTTGGCGGGGGCGGAGGCCGTGGCTACCGACACGTATGTGCCGACGATGGGGATGATCCCTGACCCGGAACGACCCGGCTTCGGAATCCCCCTGCACGTCGCCAGATTGACCGTCAACGCATCGCAGCGGGAGCCGTGGGAGATCTGGGTGGATCGCCACGGCCGGCGGTTCGTCGACGAGGGGACCACGAGCCCGTTCGAACGCGAGCAGGCGCTCATGGGTGTCGACGGACTGGCGATGGCGGCGATCTGGGACGAGCGCATCTTCGAGGAAGCACCGCCGGTGATCGGCCCCGAGTGGAGTCGAGGGGAGATGCTGGACGAGGCAACGCAGGGCCGCTGGTTGCATCGGTGTCAAACGCTCGAGGAACTCGCAGAACACCTCGAAGTCGACGCCTCCGGATTGCTCGAGACAATCACCCAGTGGAACCGCGGCGCGGAGCCGTTCGGCCGAGCTCGCCGCCCGATGAAGATCGAGGCCCCACCGTTCTGGGGAGTTCGTTGCATCGGCGGAATGCTGCTCAGTCGGGGCGGCCCGCGAGTCGACTCGATGCTGCGGCCGTTGGTCGCCGGGCGCCCGCTCTACGGAGTGCACTGCGTCGGTGAGCTCTTGGGCATGGGCCAGTTCACCGGGAACAACTTCGCCGGCGGCATGAGCGTCGGTCCGGCTCTCTCGCTCGGCCGGTGGATCGTCCGAGCGCTGGCAGCTCGAGGCTCGTTCCGGTAAGCGAAGCGTCGTTGCGCAGCTGGGGGCCGCCACCGCGGAGCGGCTGGCTGTGGCTGATAGCTCGGCAGGTGACGCTGCCAGGAGCTATGTTCAGCCGAGAGGAACAGATGAGGATCGAAGAGAAGATAGCCACAGGTGGATTCGAGATCCCCGTGCTCCCGGTCAAGCCCGAGACTCGACGAGTTCGCGGAGTGAGAACGGGCAACCTGATCTACACGGCTGGACATGGGCCATACAAGGATGGTGGCTATCCGTTCAAGGGTCCGGTCGGGGTGAACATCAGCGTTGAAGCGGCTCGCGAGGCGACGAAGTACAACGCACTCGCGCTGCTGTCAACCGTCAAGTCGATGATCGGCGACCTCGACCTCGTCGAACAGATCGTCAAGCTCAACGCCTACATCTACGGACCGGCAGGGTTCAACCAGCCATCTGTGGTTGCGGAGGGATGCTCGGACCTGTTGATCGATCTGTACGGAGAGCGTGGCCGTCATGCCCGATCGGCGGTCAGTGTGGCGAGTCTCACCCTGGACATCTGTT
>Ga0224512_10001932_pt1 | contig 19432 bp, 23 predicted proteins | sample SF_May12_sed_USG_4_FD_169103 | JGI IMG/M metagenome (GOLD analysis project Ga0224512, IMG submission 169103) | Sediment microbial communities from San Francisco Bay, California, United States - SF_May12_sed_USGS_13 | ecosystem: Environmental > Aquatic > Marine > Sediment | place: USA... | reverse complement strand
CGTTCGGAGATCGATCTCGAAGGCGGTTGCCGAGATGCCTGTCGCCGTCGCACGGGTCTTCGCCCTCGCACCGGCCACATATCCACCGACGAACGGAATCATGCCGTCGACCATACCGCATCGAGTGGTTCGATGCGACGGAGAGTGGGAATGGGCTTTCGGGAACCGGCCGACCTTCTCGTACACTCGCATTCCCCTTCTTGGGGTGGGCGTTCGCCTCGAGCGCGGGTCCTGCGCAGCGGGACACCACGAACCGGGTCAGGTCCGGAAGGAAGCAGCCCTAAGTGGCTTGTTCCGGGTGCCGCAGGGGTGCCTGGCTCATCCGGCGAACGCCCTCCCGAGGGAGGGATGCCAGCGGCAGGCCATACCCGGCCCGACACGGCGGCCGGTGCAACCCCGGGTGGGCGCGTCTGCAGAGGTTCCCTGCGCCGATCGCGTGTCAACCACCGAACAAGAGCGCGACCGCATCGTCCTCGAGTGGGGTCGGCGGATCGGCGTTCAGGCCGCGAGCCGTGATCGCCAGGATCTCAGCCGGTTCGAGGCCTTCCGTCCGGCCGAAATCGAAGAGTTCGTCCAGTCGATCCATGCTGTCGGCCGAGTAGTCGGACGCCACCACGGAACCCGACGCGTCGAGGGAGACGAAGAAGGCATCGAAGTCGACAACGAAATCACGCGTCTGGTCGATGAGCGGGATGAGGATCACGACGATCGTCTCGGCGGGGTCGAGCACGTTGGCCAGAGCACCGAGCGAGACGGGGTTGCGGACGAACTCGATCGGATCGGCTCTCGGGGCCTCGAAGACCTCGAACCGCTCGGCCACCGATGCGTCGACGGCGAACACGTCGATCGTCGCCTCCGAATTGGGGTTCGTGAACCCGTAACGGTCGCGAGCCACGGGCTCGGCTGCTGCCGCCGGGATCTGGATGATCTCCGATGCCGCGGCGAGATCGCCCTCGAGGCTGTCGGACGAACCGCCACAGGCGGACAGCAGGCCGATGACTGCGAGCGAGATCGCGACCCGTCTCACTTCGCCAACACGACTCCGTACACGAAGCCGAACGGCCCCATCCGCCACGTCCGCTCGAGCCGCAGCGCTCGATCCCGATACAGCTCCTCGGCCGGCGGCAGCTTGTCGAGCGACTTGTGCAGATACCAATAATCAGCGGACGCTCGAACGATCAGCCCGGCCAGCGGCAGCGCGATGGCGGAGCCGAGCTGATGGAGCAGCCGGAGCAACGGGTTGCGGGGACGGCTCAGATCGACGATCACGGCTTTGCCGCCTGGCTTGAGGATCCGTCGGATCTCGTTCAGCGTCTCGTCGATCGAGGTCAGGTTGCGGAACACGTAGGCACTGAAGACTCCGTCGAACGACTCGTCTGCGAAGGGCATCGACTCGCCGATTGCAACCACCCGGTCCTTCATCGGGGACAGCTGGAGCATCTCTGAGACCGGATCGAGCCCGACGACGTCGAACCCGGACAGAACCGGATCGGCAGCGCCGGTTCCGCTGCCGAGGTCCAGGATCCGGCCCGGAGGGAGATGGGCGACGCCCCGGCGGCGCCAGGCCTGCTCGCGTCCGAACGAGAGGAGCGTGTTGATGAAGTCGTATCGTCGGGCGATCCGGGCGAAGATCGGATCGGATGCCTCGCTCATGCAGGCTCGATGACATCGAAGCCGGTATAGGGGCGCAGCGCTTCGGGGATCACGACGCTGCCGTCTGCCTGCTGATGGTTCTCGATGATGGCGAGAATCGTCCTCCCGACCGCAACCGCCGTGCCGTTGAGCGTGTGGATCGTCTCGTTGCCGGCATCGGTGCGGGCACGCACCTTCAGACGCCGAGCCTGATAATCGGTCGTGTTCGAACACGACGTGACTTCCCGGTACGTCCCCTGCGATGGGTACCACGCCTCGATGTCGTACTTCTTGGCAGCCGAAGCCCCCAGATCACCGGCGGCGACGTTCACGACCCGGTACGGCACCTCCAACGCGTGCACGAGGGTCTCCTCGATGCCCAGCAGACGGTCGTGCTCCTCCACCGATTGGTCGGGCAGGACGAACGCGAACATCTCGACCTTGTCGAACTGATGGACCCGGAAGATCCCAGCGGTGTCCTTTCCGTAGGTACCGGCCTCGCGGCGGAAACACGTCGAGAACCCGGCATACCGGATCGGAAGATCATCGAGGTCCAGGATCTCGTCCATGTGGTACGCGGCGAGCGGCACTTCCGACGTTCCGACCAGGAACAGATCGTCTTCGGGGATCTCGTACACCTGTTCACGATCGCCGGGAAAGAACCCGGTGCCGACCAGCGCCTCTTCCCGCACGAGCACCGGTGGCGCCATCGGCGTGAACCCTGCTTCGGTGAGCCGGTCCATGGCGAACCGCACGAGCGACAGTTCGAGCATGACGGCCCTGCCCTTGAGGTATCCGAACCTCGAGCCGGACACCTTCGTGCCCCGCACGGTGTCGATGATGTCGAGCGACGAGCCCAGGGCGTCGTGCGTCGCGATCTCGAAGTCGAAGTCTCGAGGCTCACCGACTCGCTTGATCTCGACGTTGTCCTCGTCGGTGAGTCCGTCCGCCGCCGACGGATCGACCAGATTCGGGAGGGCGATCCAGGTCTCGTCGAACGTCTCCTGGAGCCGGTCGGCCTCCGCAGAGAGGGTCTTGTAGCGTTCGGCGAGATCCGACACGGCTGCGATCGCTGCCGCCTTCTCTTCACCGGACAGTTGTGCGATCCGCTGACCCGCCTCCTTCTGCTCGCTTCTGGTGGTCTCTGCTGCGTGCCGCGTCCTGCGAATCTGCTCGTCGAGGCCGACCAACTCGTCGAGATCGAGTTCGATCCCCCGGCGCGCCAACGACTCGGCGATCTTCTGCGGATCGTTTCGAAGCAGCGTGATGTCGATCATCGTGGGTTGACCTCGTCGTGAATCGCGAATGGTACCGGGGGCGACCGAAGCGGCAGAAGCCGCTACCCGCCCGTTGTGGTCGTAGCGTCCGACGTCGTCGTGGTGGAGACCTGCTCGTTGATCCGGAACTCGAAGCTCCGACCACGCGCCGGATCGGTCTCGTCGATGTTGGCGGCCGGCAGTCCCACGAGCAGTTGATAGAGCGCCCCGGGCGTGACGTCCAACAGATCGGTCGACAGCGTCGTCGTGGTCTGGGGCGCCAACACCGGCACGTCGAGCACGCGGCTCTGGACCACTCCGTCGTTCGAGGCGAGCTCAACGCCCACCGTTGTCGCCAACGACTCGGTGTTGCCCGTGTTGGAGACCACGATCTTGACGAGAATCGCTGCGGTGTTCTCGATGACGAGGGCGTCGGTGACGTCCACGATCCAGGCCGGATCGGTGGTCACTTGCTCGATGCCGAGCACGGCTCGCAGTTCGAGCGGACTCCCGTCGGCTGCGGCGAACGCGACAACGGTCGAAGCCGTGCCGGCGATCGGGAACGTTCGTGGGAAGAACGTCACCGGCGGGATCGGCCCGACGGGAGGAGGGATGTCGGCTGCAGCGAGTCGGTCGACCATCTGACCGTAGAGAACGTCACCCACCCGGAGCTCAACGAAGGCGTCGATGACCTCGTTCTCCACGCCGAGCGGCGCCGGATCGTCGGCCGCCTTCAGCAATGCCGTTCGAAAGCCTTCCAGCCCGCGAGCCCAGGCGTCGGCTGCGAGTCCAAAGATCACCGGCACGTCGGCGGCCTCATCCGGCGGTGTCATCTCCGCGATCGTGACCCGGACATCGTCGAGCGTGGCGACGATCTCGTCGATGGTGTCGTCGAGCAGGATCCGGTCCGTGTCCCTGAGCTGCAGGATCAGCGACTGGAAAGCCGGCACCAGCTGATCGATCGCCGCAGCCTGTTCGCGGACCTCCTCGGCATAGAGAACCGGTGAGCCGTCGTCGGCGAGCAGTCGGGACACGACGAAGGCGCCCAGAACGAGGATCGTGAGCGGGATGATCCATCGGGGACGGCGACGGGAGAACGTTCGAAATGGATCCGAAACCAAGTGGGCGAGGGGGGACTTGAACCCCCACGAGTGTTACCTCACAGGAACCTGAATCCTGCGCGTCTGCCAATTCCGCCACTCGCCCGCGGATGAACCGAAACTGTAGCGCGAGCCAGGGGTGGCCGCACCCGGCCACGATCGACGGACCGTCTGGACGAACACCGCTCTGATCCTGCGCCGTCGGGGACGTGGCTTCGAGTGGCCCGAACAGCCGCTGCCGGCGGCACGGTGGTCGCGATGTGCGGGGCCCGCTCTACTCTCTTCGACATGAGACTCGTCCGGGAGTTCGAACGCCGTATGGACGGCCTGCTCGAGGGGTGGGCGTCCAGGGTCTTCAGCGGACCGCTCCACCCCACCGAACTCGCAACACGCCTGATTCGCACCGCCGATCTGTCGCTCAACGACGACCTCGTCTGCCACAACCACTTCGAGATCTCGATCCCCGATCCGGGCGAGGGGGCTGTGCCACACCGGCTCATCGACGAGTTGGAGCGACTGGTCGAGGAGGCTGCATTCGAGCGGGGCTGGCGGATGAACGGGCCTGCCACGGTGGAGATCCGCACGGATCCGGCCATCCGGCGCGGGTCGGTGTACGTCACATCCGGTATGGCTGCCGGCGCCCGTCCCGCGTGGTCGGTCCTTCGTCGCGAGGGCGAGATGGTGCCGATCACCGTGAACCGTGCCGTGATCGGGCGCGATCACCAATCCGATGTGGTCCTGGCCCACGACCAGATCAGCCGTCGTCACGCCCGGATCTGGACGGAATCGGGGACGATCCGGATCGAGGACCTCGGTTCCTCCAACGGGACCGGGGTCGACGCGACACCGGTCGGCCAAGTCGCCACCGAAGCCGAGTTCGGCTCGGTGATTCGCCTCGCCGACCTCAAATACCGGCTCGAGTCGATCTGATGCCCGACCTCCTGCTCACGCTGCTTCGGCTGATCTTCCTCGGTCTCGTGTACCTGTTCGTCTGGCAGGTCGCCCGTTCGATCTCCACCCACCTCGGCCTGGGCGGCGGACGTCGCAGGCGGCGGAGCGGCACCCGGGTCGCCGTCGTGAGATCCGAGAACCAGGCCGGCGCGACCTTCACGGTCACCGACTCCATGGTGCTCGGTCGGTCGGACGAGGCCGACTTCTTCCTCGACGACCCCTACGCTTCCGATTTCCACCTCCGCCTCTCCGTCCGAGAGGGGCGATTGGTCGTGAACGATCTGGGCAGCACCAACGGCACCTACGTGAACGGCCGACGGGTGACGACTCCGGTCGATCTCAATCGAGGTGATGCAGTACAAGTCGGGAAGACGGTGATGGAGGTCCGATGAGTTACCACTGGGCGGTGGCGACCGATCGCGGTCGAATCCGGACGATCAACGAGGACTCGCTCCACCCACTCACCTCGGGTCGGAGCGACGGCCCGACCGTCGTCCTGGTCGCCGACGGGATGGGTGGCCACATCGCCGGAGAACGAGCGTCCGCGGTCGCGACGCAGCGCGCCGTCGAGGCGAAGGGCTCGCTGAAAGAACGCGTCGAGGCTGCGAACTACGCCATCTTCGAGGAGATCGACCATCAGCCGGAGCTGGCGGGGATGGGTACCACCATGACGCTCTTCGAGCTCGGAGAGGACGGCGTCGTTCGCTATGCGCACGTCGGGGACTCACGCGCCTATCTGTATCGCGACGGAGAACTCACCCAGATCACGAGAGATCACACCGTTGTCGCCGAGTACCTGCGGCGGGGCACGATCAAACCCGAGGAGGTCGCCACCCATCCGCAACGCAGTCTCATCACGCGCGCGTTGGGCCTCCAGCCGGATGTGGAAATCGACACCGGTGAGGAACCTGTTCGTCCTGGCGATCGTTTACTCCTGTGTTCAGATGGGGTCAACGTGATGATCGACGACGAGTCGATCGCCGAGTCACTCGACCTCGAGACACCCGAGGAGGCCGTGTGGGATCTCGTCGAGAAGGCGAACAGGGCCGGCGGGCACGACAACATCACCGCAATCGTGGTTCAGGTCGACTGATCGGTTCGGTCGCATGACCAGAGATCTCCAACCCACACTCATCATCGGAGCGGCCGCGCTCGCCGCATTCGGCGTGAGCCTCGTCAACTTCGCAGCACAGGAAACCGTCAACGCCCAGGTCGGACTCACGTTCGGCACGGTGCTGTTCGCGTTCGGCGGCGTGTTCGTCGCAACCCGGCGGTTCGCTCCCGAGGCCGTTCCGCACCTCCTTCCGCCGATCGCGGTGATCGCCGGCTTCGGGTTTGTCGAGATCTTCCGGCTGAACCCGTACCGTGCCGGCCTCCAGCGATGGTGGCTGCTGATCGGGGCCGGGCTGGCGACGGTGGTGCTGGCGTGGATATCCCGGAACGGACTCGCCGCCCTCCGTCGGTACCGCAACATCCAGCTGCTGGCCGCGATCGGACTGTTGGTCCTTCCGATGCTCCCATCCGATGGGCCGCTCCCGATCCGCGGACTGGAAGTGAACGGCTCGCGACTCTGGATCGAGATCGACCTCTACATCGTCCAGTTGAACTTCCAGCCGGGCGAGGTGGCGAAGCTGCTGTTCGTCATCTTCCTGGCGTCGTACCTCGCCGACCGCCAGCCTGCGCTGACCGGCGCCCACAGGCGCATCGGACGGCTCACGCTGCCCGAACCGCGACAGCTGGGACCCTTGCTCCTGGTCTGGCTGGGGAGTCTCGGCATCCTCGTCTCCCAGCGAGACCTGGGGGCGTCACTGCTGCTGTTCCTGGTGTTCGTGTCGATGCTCTACGTTGCGACGGGAGAAGGCGGGTACCTGGTCGGAGGCGGGGTACTGATCGCCATCGGCGGAGTCGCCTCATGGCAGGTGTTCGACCACGTCCAGCGACGGGTGAGTGCCTGGCTCGACCCGTTCGCCGCATTCGAAGATGCCGGATACCAGGTGGCGCAGGGGATCTTCGGGATGGGGACTGGCAGCCTCTCCGGTTCGGGTCCCGGTCTCGGTCAGCCCGAACTGATCCCGAACGCGATCACCGACTTCGTGTTCGCCGCCGTCGGCGAGGAGTTCGGATTCGCCGGGACCGTGGCGGTCCTCGGTTGTTATGCGCTCGCCATCGCCACCGGATTCGGGATTGCACTCCGTTCCCGTGATCGCTTCAACAAGCTGCTGGCCTTCGGACTGACGTTCGTGTTCGCCCTTCAGACGTTCCTGATCATCGGAGGCGTGTTGCGGGTCGTTCCGCTCACAGGGATTGCACTCCCCTTCATGTCCTACGGCGGCTCGGCGCTGGTCGGGAATTTCATGCTGATCGCACTGTTGCTCGCCGTCTCACATGAGGAGGCGTCCCGATGAACGGGCCCATCCGGCGGATGGCGTCACTTCTCTTCCTCGGCTTTGGCGTTCTCCTCGGCGCATTGACTTGGTTCCAGGTGCTCGGCGCCGACGGGTACCGGTCCGATCCACGGAACGTGAGAACGGCCATCAACATCAGCGGCAAAGAGCGCGGCCTGATCGTGACCGGCGACGGGACGGTGCTCGCCCGATCCAATCCCGATCCGGCCGACCCGCAGGCCTATCTGCGCGAATACCCAGAGGGCCCGATGTTCGCCCACGTCGTCGGATACACGTCTCGCCTGGTCGGCGATTCCGGCCTCGAGTCCGCCTATCGCGATGAGCTGCGCAGCCGGCGGGACCTCACGATCTCCGATGTCATCGCTGCACTGTTCGGCCGCGACCTAAGGCCCGAGAACGTGCTCGTGACCATCGACGCCGATCTGCAGCGGGCGGCAGCCGAAGCGCTCGAAGGCAACCGCGGAGCGGTGGTAGCCCTCGACCCTTCGACGGGCGCCGTCCTGGCCTACGTCTCGTCCCCCAGTTTCGATCCCAACGCGTTCCTCGGCGCGCCGGCCGTGACCAACCGTCAGGCCGTGCTCGATGACCCGGCCGAGCCGATTCGCGACCGTGCCGGTACCGAACTGTTCCCGCCCGGGTCGACATTCAAGACGGTGGTCGCCGCGGCAGCGGTCGAGTCGGGCATCGCCGGCCCCGAAACCGCATTCGACGACCCGGTCGTCTACGAATTGCCGGGCTCGACGGCCACCATCGGCAACGCCGACGGAGGCCCGTGCGGTGACGGGGTGTCGGTGACCCTGCAGACGGCCTTCGTGCGATCGTGCAACACGGTGTTCGCCGGGCTCAGCGTTCGTATCGGCGCAGGAGCGATCGGGCAGACGGCGACGTCGTTCGGGTTCGACCGGGCAATCGAGTTTCCCTGGGCGCTCGCCGAGTCGAGGTTCCCCCAATCGGAGCTCGCGGACGATCCCGCCGCGCTCGCCCAATCTGGCATCGGAGAGCGCGATGTTCGGGTGACACCGCTTCAGATGGCGATGGTCGCCGCCGCGGCCGCCAACGAGGGCGAGGTCCTGCAGCCATACATCGTGTCCCAGGTGTTCGACGCAGATGGCAACGCCAGGGAGGTATCCGAGCCGCGGGTGATCGGACGTGCCATGTCTCCGGCGACAGCGGTGGTGCTGACGCAGATGATGGAACGAGTCGTGACCTCGGGAACCGCACAGCAGGCGTCGATCACCGGCGTACGAGTGGCGGGAAAGACCGGTACTGCGCTGCCGGAACCGGGACAACCCGATGTCTGGTTCATCGGGTTCGCTCCGGTCGACGCCCCTCAGATCGCCATCGCAGTGTTGCTGGAGGACGGCGGGCCGCTGGGTGAATCCGGCACAGGAGGGTCGGTCGCCGCCCCGATCGCAGGAACCCTGATGGAACGCTATCTCATCAGAGGGGACTCCGGATGAGCACGACTTCGACCACCGCCAGTGGGCGGGTGGACAGACAGCACGGAAGGGTGCCGTAGACTCTCATGACTTCCATGGATACTCCTTCAGCGCTCACCGAGCGGTACGAGCTCACCACCCACCTTGCGCGCGGCGGCATGGCCGACGTCTATCAAGGCATGGATTCGCTTCTGGACCGCAAGGTGGCCATCAAGATCCTCCACAGCCAGTTCTCGACCGACGAAGCGTTCGTCAAGCGGTTCCGCAAGGAGGCTCAGGCCGCCGCCAACCTCACCCACCCGAACATCGTTGGGATCTACGACTGGGGGCAGCTCGACTCGACCTACTTCATCGTCATGGAGCTGGTCGACGGACGGTCGTTGCGGGAGGTGCTCAAGTCCTCCGGCTCCCTGCTGCCACGCAGAGCGGTCGAAATCAGCTCCGAGGTCGCCGCGGCCCTCTCCGTTGCACACCGCGGCGGGCTGGTCCACCGCGACATCAAGCCCGGCAACATCCTGCTCGCCCCCGATGGCACCGTGAAAGTGACCGACTTCGGTATCGCCCGCGCCTGGGACGACTCACAGGAGCTCACCAAGACCGGGGCGGTGATGGGAACCGCAACGTACTTCTCACCCGAGCAGGCCCAGGGCCATGCCGCCGACGAGCGGTCGGACGTCTACTCGCTCGGTGTGGTCCTGTTCGAGATGCTCACCGGCCAGACGCCGTTCCGTGGGGAGAGCCCGGTCGCAGTTGCGTATCAGCACGTCTCCCAGGCACCGGTGGCGCCGTCTTCGCTCAACTCTGACGTCTCACGTGAGCTGGATGCGCTGGTGCTGAAGGCGCTGGCGAAGAACCCCGAAGACCGATATCAGACCGCCGAGGCGATGCGCGCCGACCTCTGGCGTCTGCTCCAGGGCGAGAAGCCGTTGGTGATGACCGGAGCCCCGCAGACGCCCCAGCCGGGCGATGCCGCCTCGACGAGGATGATCTCGACCCCGGTGCCGCCGGCCACGGTGCCGCCCGACGAGATCTACCGCCAGCTCGAGGACCCACCATCGTCGAATCTGGCGTTCATCGTCGGCACGTTCGCCCTCCTGGCCACGCTCGCAGTCCTCGTCTTCCTGGTGTTCCAGGCATTGAACGAGGGCACCTCCACCGCGTCCGGCGGCAATCTGGTCACGATCCCCCAGGTGGCCGGCCAGGCCGAGACAGATGCGCTCCGGATCATCCAGCGCGCCGACCTGACCGCGATCACCCGCGGCGAGGCCTCAGACGAGATCGAGGCCGGCATCGTCATCAGGACCGAGCCCGCCGCCGGGGAACAGGTTCCCGAAGGGACGGAGGTCACGATCGTCTACTCGCTGGGCACCAACCGATTCGGCGTCCCCAACATCGTCGGGCTCAATCAGGAGTCGGCGGAGTCACTGATTCTCGAACAGGGGTTCTCGATCGGCATTGTCACGACCGAGGCCAACGACGACATCGGCACGATCGGCCAGGTCATGAGCCAGAGCCCGGCCGCAGGCGAACGGCTCGATGAGGGTTCACCGGTCGACTTCGTGGTGTCGTCGGGCCCCGACATCGTGTCGTGGGAGACCCTCGAAGGGCGGGAGGAACGCGAGTCGGTTGCGATCCTCGAGGGCCTCGGCTTGATCGTGGAGATCATCACCGAGCCGAACGCAGAGATCGAAGAGGGGCTGGTCGTCAGGACCGAGCCCGAAGCGGGCACCGAGGTCGCTCCCGGGAGCGACGTCCAATTGGTGCTGAGCGAGGGTCCCCCGCCGGTCGTCGTCGGCGACCTGCGAGGCCTCGACGTCGCAACGGCGACGGCGCGGGCGGACGACCTCGGCTACAACATCACGGTTCGCGCCGAGCCGACCCTGGTCTCCGACCCCGCGCTCGACGGTGTCATCGCCACGCAGGGTCGAAACCCCACCGACACGATCGAGGCCGGCGGAACGATGATCGTCACGATCGGCCAATACGTTCCCCCGACGACCGCACCTCCGACCACGACGACCACGAGTGGCGGCTGAACGAACCCGAGCCCTGCTCGACTGGTATCGCGACAACGGTCGCGACCTTCCGTGGCGTGCCACGTCCGATCCCTGGGCGATCCTGGTGTCGGAGGTCATGTCGCAACAGACCCAGATCTCCCGTGTCGTCCCGGCGTGGACCGCGTTCATGGACCGGTTCCCGACCCCCGCAGAGCTCGCCGGGGCCGACCGCGGAGAGCTCATCACCCTCTGGGCAGGACTCGGATATCAGCGCAGGGCGATCAACCTCCAACGAGCCGCCGACGCGATTCACCGGTCGGGCTGGCCACCCGACGTCGCCGGGCTCATGCAGCTGCCGGGGGTCGGCCCGTACACGGCGGCCGCCGTCGCCTGTTTCGCCTTCGGTGTTCCCGTGGCAGCCGTCGACACCAACGTCAAGCGCATCCTCAGCCGCTGGCGCGGGGAGCCGCTGTCGGGTCCGGCGCTGAGCGAAGCCGCGGATGCCGAGCTCCCCGACGGCCACGCCGCCGATTGGGGCCAGGCTCTGATGGATCTGGGTGCCATGGTGTGTCGTCCGAGAAACCCGCTGTGTGACGACTGTCCGGCCGAGGACTGGTGCACCGACCCCGGGGTTTACGAAGCTCCTCCGAGGCAGTCGACGTACGAGGGTTCGGTTCGCCAGGCGCGTGCTGCGATCCTCAAGACGCTCGCCGACCACAGCCCCGCCAGTGTGGATCGGATCGCCGAGGCGACCGGATTGGATCGGGCGACGATCGCGGCGGCAGCCGCTGCCCTGGAGCGGGAGTCGACGATCGACCGGTCCGTGGGCCTGCTTTCACTGGCCCCGGGCTGAACTCACTCCTTCAGGAAGTTCTCCAGGAGCGCCATGCCCTCGGTCGTCATGATCGACTCCGGATGGAACTGGACACCGTGGATCGGGAGTTCGACGTGACGGATCCCCTGGATGACCTCGTCTTCGACGCTCCAGGCGCACGGTTCCAGGACATCGGGGAGGTCGACGGTCGCCAGTGAGTGATACCGGGTGGCGGTGAACGGCTGTTCCAAACCCCTGAACACCCCGCGATCGTCATGGCGGATCGTCGACGTCTTGCCGTGTTTCGGCTCGGGGGCGAGCGTCACCGTCCCGCCGAACACCCGGGCGATCGCCTGGTGGCCGAGACAGACGCCGAGGATGGGCATCTCGTTGCGCCACTCGCTGATGAAGGCCTCGGAGAATCCGGCGTCCTCGGGACGGCCGGGTCCTGGCGAGATGACCAGGCGGTCGGGAGCGACGTCCCGCTTCGCCTGCGCGGGTGTCATGGCATCGTTGCGGACCACAACAGGGTCTGCCCCGAGCTCGCCCAGGTACTGAACGAGATTGAAGGTGAAGGAGTCGTAGTTGTCGATGACGAGAACGCGCATGCAGTCCGAAATCGGGTGAGAAGCTGAGGATAGGGCGCTTTCGAGGCGACTATTCTGCGATGAGGGCTGCAGAACGGTGGCCCGCGAGCAGACAACAGTGGAACATGCCTGAATCCAAGCGCCGCAGACCAAAGAACACATCGGCCACGAAGTCCCGCACGGCCAACAACGCCGTGCTGAACAGGAACGAGGACCCGTCACCCACCTGGTACGTGGCAGTCATGGCGGGTCTCATGATCATCGGGACACTCCTCGTCCTCGTCCGCTTCGTCTTCGGGTTGGACCAGTACGTGCTGCTTCTCGGCCTTACGCTCATTGCCGCCGGCTTCTTCATGACGACGAACTACCGATAGCTCGGGCTGGCGCCCTCGCCGCTCCACGCTCCACGCTCCACGCTCCACGCTCCACGCTCCACGCTCCACGCTCCACGCTTCACGCTCCACGCTCCACGCTTCACGCCTCTGAGTCGCGGAAGCACAGGGTCCGTGGACACCACGCCTCACATTGGATTCGCAGCGTGTGGCGTGTGGCGTGTGGCGCTCAGTCGGGCCGCCAGACGGGGACCATCTCTTCTCGGCAGTGGCGGGGGGCCTTCTCTGTGGAGACGTTGGCGACGGTCATGATCACCTCGGCGCCGCACACGGTGCACTTGTAGTCCTGGACTACTTCTTTTATGTCGTCGGGATCGATCTCTTCGGGAGTCATCGACAGGATGCGGACGAAGTAGATCGAGAACCGCCACACGACATACCCGATGGCGAGCGCAATGAGCACATTCCACAGCGTCATGACGTGACGATCTCCGTTCTTGTGACGCCAATGCAGGTCATATGAGCGTAAGCGTCACAAGAACGTATTCACACCCGTTCGATGATGGTGCCGTTGGCCATGCCGCCGCCTTCGCACATCGTTTGGAAGCCGTAGCGGCGTCCGCTCCGAACCAACTCGTGGACCAGCGTGGTCATGAGCCGTGCCCCGGAGGCGCCCAGCGGATGACCGAGTGCGATCGCCCCGCCATTGACGTTGGTGCGCTCCCACAGAGCCATCGGGTCGGAACCGCCGTGCTCGATGCGCCATGCCGCGGTGACCGAGGCGAACGCCTCGTTGACTTCGAAGAGATCGATGTCGTCGATGGACATACCCGCCCGGTCGAGCGCCTTGGAGGTGGCGGGTATCGGGCCGGTGAGCATCATCACCGGATCGACACCGGCCAGAGAGAACGCCTTGAACCGCGCCATGGGCTCGAGGCCGAGCTTCTCGGCAGTGTCCTCGTCCATGATCAGCAGGGCCGCAGCACCATCGGAGATCTGCGACGAGTTGCCGGCAGTGACGATCCCATCGGGCTTGAACGCCGGCTGCAGGCCGGCGAGCTTCTCGATGGTGGTCTCGAAGCGGATGCCTTCGTCGACCGTCATGGTCTCGGTGGTGCCGTCGTCGAGGGTGACATCGACCGGGATGATCTGGGTCTCGAAGCGACCTTCTTCGGTGGCCCGGGCGGCACGACGATGCGACTCGAGCGACAGCTCGTCGAGTTCCTGCCGGCCGAGCCCCCACTTCTCGGAGATCATCTCCGCCGAGATGCCCTGTGGTACCAGACCGTGCGCGTAGCGCTGTTGCATCATCGGCCCGAACGGCTGGCCGGGCCCCTGTTGCATGGTGACACCCATCGGAACCCGGGTCATCGACTCGACGCCTGCGGCGATGACTACGTCGTATGCACCCGCCATCACACCCTGGGCGGCAAAGTGTGCCGACTGCTGAGAAGATCCGCATTGGCGGTCGATGGTCGTCCCGACGACGTCCTCGGGGAAGCCGGCGGCGAGGGCGGCATTGCGACCGACGTTGACCGCCTGCTCGCCGGTCTGCATCACGCAACCCATAATCACATCCTCGACCAGACCGGGATCGAGGTCGTTGCGCTCCACGAGGGCATTCAGCGGGATCGAGGCGAGATCGACCGGGTGGATGTTCTTGAGCTTGCCGTTCCGCTTGCCGGATGGGGTACGGACTGCATCGACGATGACCGCATTGCGCATGGAGGCTCCGATTCGAGACGTGTGTTCGAGCTTACCGACCATTCGGTCGGTAAGTCCTCGACAGCACGGCGACTCGGAAGGGTGAATCGTCGGCGATGTTTCCCTCTCAGCCATGCCTCGCCGCTCTTGCCGCCGAAGCGGATTCCGTCCTCTCGGCCGTCGCCGGCGCATCTCTAGTATCTGCACCGGCGCACGCCGACCACGTCAGTCGTACCGGACAGCCACCATGGATCGCCCAGAAGACCAACTCACGTACCTGGACCCCGGAGGTTTCGACGAGTATCAGCGACGCGATGAACGGCTGATAAGCATCGAGAAGCAGATACCCCTCGGAGCGAGCGAGGCGTGGCACACGTGGTTCACGACGATCTGGGAGGGCCAGAGCGGGCCGGTCATCGTGGACCCTGGCGAAGGGCCGGGCCGCATCGGAAGTGTGCGAACGGTGCGCATGGCGGGTCTCACCGAACGAATCGTGAGTGCGGGAGTGCCTTCTTCATCGACACGCCCCGATGCGGTTCCATCGATCAGCTACTCCCTGGAGCACTTCGGCGTGGCCTCCTACCTGGGCTTCGTGCGTTTCGTGCCGGTCGGGCCCGACGCACGAACCACACGAGTCATCTGGAACGTCAAGTGGACACCATCACCGGCCGGTCGCCTGCTCTTCTTGGGTGGACGCGTACTCGCCGGCGTGCTGAAGCCGACGATCAGGCAGATGATTCGCGAACTCGAACGCAGCGTTCCTGAGTCGTAGCCGATTGAAACGACCCTGGCTGTTCTCTGCAAGCCGTCCCGGTCGATGTCGAAGAGGCCGGTCGCAGGCACTCCTCGAGTTGACCCGCAAACAGACGTCAAGAGCACGGCTGGGAACCCGAGCCGACCGACGCCGGAGCAAGAACACGACCCCCGGCCGGGTCGGCCGGGGGTCGTTTTCGGTGTGGAGCTGAGGGGATTTGAACCCCTGACCCCCTGCTTGCAAAGCAGGTGCTCTGCCAGCTGAGCTACAGCCCCGGGGCAGGACGGAAATGGTACGACATGGTTGCCGCTGCGTCCAACCAATCGACGTAGGGTGGTTTGGGTGCAAACGCCCGAGTCGATGTCGATCGAACCGCTCGGCGGAGATGACGTCGACGTCGTCAAATGGGTGGTGTACACCGCAGTCTCGTGGAACGACCCTCCTGACCTGCCGCCGTTCGACATCGCACTCGAGCACCCGCAGCTGGCACGGTTCCACCGCGGGTGGGGCCGACGGGGCGATTTCGGAGTGAAGGCCGAGATCGATGGAGGCTTCGCCGGAGCGGCTTTCGCCCGGCTGTTCACAGGAGCCGACCACGCCGATGGATACGTCGACGACCACACTCCAGAGCTGGCCGTCGCCGTGGACGCGCGATTCCGGCGCCGGGGTGTGGCTCGAAGCCTCCTAGGAGCGCTGTGCGGCGAAGCGAGACATCACGGGATCGAACGTCTCTCGCTGTCGGTCAACAACGCCAACCTTGCCAGACGATTGTACGAAGCGGTCGGCTTCGACCTGTTCGCCGACGACGGCACCTCGTCGATCATGGTCCTCGCTCTCTGAGTGTTCGGCTTCGCCCGAATCACGAAGGCGCGTTATCCTGACGGCCGTCGTCGCCGACGACCGCATCCTGTCACTCAGGTTGTCCGGGGCCCATAGCTCAGCCCGGTTAGAGCGCTTCCCTGATAAGGAAGAGGTCCGTGGTTCAAGTCCACGTGGGCCCACCCCGATCCCGGTCCCGGCAGCCGGCCAGAACGGCTGCGCCGGAAACGAAGATGTCCGTGGGTTCAAGTCCACGTGGACCCACCCCGGCTCCAAGCAGCCACCCCTCACGTCTCGGCGTTCTCACGCCACAGCCGGCCAGCGCGGCTGCGCCAGGAAGGAAGAGGTCCGTGGTTCAAGTCCACGTGGGCCCACCCCGAAGAACCCGCTACACGCTTCACGCCTGTCGATCGGCCGGCTGCGCCGGGAGGAGGGGGCTCGTGACTCAGGCCGTCCAGCCGAGCCAAGCCTCTCCGGCGGAGACATACAGCAACCAGAAGATCCACGCCATGGGGCCGGAAGCGAGGGCGATCCACCATCGCTCGGCACTCGCCCGCCAGGCCACGACGAGGCCTGCCACCCACAGGGTGTTGAGGATGATCAGCCACGGGAAGACGGGCACGAGGAGTCCGGAGGCCAGGTAGAAGAGCCCCACCGCGAGATAGAGCCCGATCCCGATCCATCGCCCCAGCCGCCTGGCCGTCGTCTCTGCCATGGATCGGGATCGTACAGGTCGGGGGGTCCACTACCGCGATGAGGGCCTAGCGGTTGAGGACACTGCGGACCTCGAGGACGCTGCTTCGCGTCGACCTCGAGGCCGCAGGGTCACTCAGCGAACGTCGGGCACTGCCGGCCAGTCGCTCTGTCGATCGGCCGCGTCAGCGATCGAACCCGGCCGCATGAGTGGCGAACTCGCCGCCGAGCTGCATCTGCTCGGTCGCCTGCTTCATCTCGTGGGGCACGTCACCGAGGAAGAAGAATGGTCCGGGGGTAGCGATGGCGAGCAGCGAGGGGAAGTGGGCGGCAGCGGTGGTGCTCAAGTGGAATCCCATTGCGCCTGCGTCCTTGAACTCATCGCGGACGTACACGGCGTTTTCAGCCTCGGACACGTAGATGTGGACCGCCTCGGCCCCGGGTTCGTTTGCCTCCATGGCATTCGTCACGTCTGTGTAGATCGCTGCAAGCTCTTCGAGCTTCCCCGGTTGCGCCGTCCACTTGTACATCACGGTTACGTGGTTGCTGTCCATTCTTCCCTCCTCGGGTCGGGCGGTCGAGGCCGCTTCAAGAAAGTAACCGTTTGGTTACTTGAAGGAAAGTAACCGATCCGTTACCATGTGTCAAGTCAGTCGGAGATTCGATGAGCAGACGCAAGCAATACGACCGAACAGAGCTCCTGGATCGAGCGGTGGAGTTGTTCCGCCGCCAGGGGTTCAACGGCACGAGCACGGCCGAACTGGTCGCCGAACTCGGAGTGAACCGCAAGAGCATGTACGCCGAGTTCGGCTCCAAGCAGGAGCTGTTCGAGGCGACGCTCGTGCACTACGACCGCAACCACCTCACGAGAGTGCTGGCCCCCATCGAGGCACCCGATGCCGGTGTCGATGCCATACGTCGGGCATTTGCCGGCTACGCCTCCGCCAGCGAGGGCTGGTTCCACGGGCGCGGCTGCCTGCTCTGCAACACCGCGGTCGAACGCGCCGCTCTGGATCCGGCGAGCGGCGCACACGTCGCCGCCTATCTGGACCGGATCAACCGCGCCTTCCACAACGCCCTCGAGGTCGGACAGCGGACCGGAGATCTGGATGAGGCGGTCGATCTCGACGCCCTGGCTGCGTTCCTCACCACGGCGCTGATCGGAGTCGCTGCGTGCGTCAGAGCCGAGGCACTGCCCGAACAGCTGCACGCCACGAGCCGCGTGGTCTCCGATTTCCTCGATATGCATCGACCCGCAGTCCGGAACTGACGTCGCCACCGAACGGCCTCGACCTCAGATCTCGACGAGCGGTCCATGCGCCTCTCGAGCGGCCCAAGGCAGTCATGACCGGGCGCTCAGAGACCGAATTGGGCCCGCATGCCGGCGACGAACGCCTCATCCTGCTCGGCCGAGTACCGCTGACCGAGCAGATTCTGGGCACCCTCACCGGACACGTAGCGCAGCCGATCCCTGCCGTCCGTGGCAGCGGCCCAGATCACTTCGGCCACCTCCTCGGGTTCCTGCTGCCCGGTCGGGGTTCAGCGTTGCGCTCGCTGGCAGCCCGGGCGACCGCCTCCGTCGCAGCCTGGACGAGGGGCTCGTAATCGGCGAGCTCAGGGTCGTGTGTGAAGACGAAGGATCGCCCCGAGAAGTCCGTGCGAACCCCGCCGGGCTCGATGATCTTGATCCGGATACCGAACGCGAGCAGCTCGTAGTGAAGGGCCTCGGACAGTCCCTCCACCGCCCACTTCGACCCGTGATAGAGCGTGCCAAGGGGGTACGTGACTCTTCCACCGACCGACGACACATTCACGATCGTGCCGGTTCGACGATCTCGCATACCTGGCAGAACGGCCTGGATGGTCTCGATGAGGCCAAACACGTTGACGTCGAACTGACGGCGGATCACGTCCATCGGCGTGGCTTCCAGTGGCCCGTACGCTCCGTAGCCAGCGTTGTTCAACAGAACGTCGATACCCCCGAAGCGTTCGAGTGCTGCATCCACCGCAGACCGGATGGAATCAGCGTCGAGCAGGTCGAGCCGAGTGACCATGACGTTGTCTCGGGATGCGAGCTCCGACCCATCGGAGGGATTCCGCATCGTCGCGACGACGTTCCACCCGCGCTCGGCGAACAGCTCTGCCGTCGCCTTGCCCGATGCCCGAGCTTTCGTCGGTAATGAAGATGGTCTGTGACATGAGCTCTCCTCTACCTGACATTTCGGGTGCTTTTTGTCAGTAGTTGGGTTCCTGACATTTCCGCCTCGATATGTCAAACTGCGGCCCCATGCCAGCGCAAGCAGCGCATCGACGCCATCCTTCGGGCCTCGATCCCGGTGTTCGCTGCTCAAGGGTTCAGAAAGACATCGATGGCCGATCTCGCTGCGGCTGCCGGCGTCTCGCGGCCGGCGTTGTACCAGTACTTCGACAACCGAGCCGATCTGTTCCCGGCGGCACTCGATGCTGCGCTTCAGGACTCGGCCGATGCTGCACTCGCTGCGCTCCAGGCGGGATGGCGGCGTCATCGAACGTTTCGACGGCTATCTCCAGCGTGCGTACGCCGACGGGTACGAAGCACTCTCATCGACTCCGTTCGGCGAGGAACTGATGGAAGCCCGCCACGAGTTCGGGGCGGACGTTGCGGAGAGCGCCGCCGAGCGGACACGTGAGGCACTCGAGGACTTCGTGAAGTCGGTGTCGACGGTTGACGCCCGCACCCGTGCCGATGTCATCGACCTGCTCTCGTTCTCACCGGCGGGTCTGAAAGGCGACCATCCCACGCCACGGACGTATCGAAGCAGGCTTCGCGTTCTCGCCCGGGCAGCTGCAAGACTCTTGGATCCTGCCTGAGCGCTGCGCTCGGTTTGCTCAGGCAGGCCGCCTCATGTGCCGTCGCCTGCGCGCCACCGCGGACCGGACCCGCTCGAGTCAGTGGGATTCAGCGATCAC
>Ga0224512_10001931_pt1 | contig 19450 bp, 18 predicted proteins | sample SF_May12_sed_USG_4_FD_169103 | JGI IMG/M metagenome (GOLD analysis project Ga0224512, IMG submission 169103) | Sediment microbial communities from San Francisco Bay, California, United States - SF_May12_sed_USGS_13 | ecosystem: Environmental > Aquatic > Marine > Sediment | place: USA... | reverse complement strand
ATGCGGGATGCCAAGCTCTGCGAGATCGGAGAAGGAACCTCGGAGGTGCAACGCATGATCATCGCCCGCCGCCTGATCCGGGGTCACTGACCCCTGTGGCCGTCTCGGCGAAAGACGTCCTCTCCGGCGACATCCAGGCCGCCGCCCGCCTGATGCGGGATCTGGACGACGAGATCCCCTCCGCCCACAGGACGCTCAAGACCTTGTACCGCCACACAGGCAAGGCATGCATCCTGGGGATCACAGGAGCGCCGGGAGCCGGGAAATCCACCCTCGTGGACTCCCTCACCGGGGAGATCCGGCGGGAAGGGAAAACCGTCGGGATCGTCGCCATCGACCCCACCAGCCCGTTCTCCGGCGGGGCGATCCTCGGCGACCGCATCCGCATGCAGAAACACGCGCTCGACGACGGCGTGTTCATCAAGAGCCTGGCAACCCGCGGACATCTGGGCGGCCTCTCCAAGTCCACGATCGACATCGTCAACGTCATGGACGCCATGGGCAAGGACATCGTCATCATCGAGACCGTCGGCGTGGGGCAGGACGAGGTGGAGATCGTCAAGGTGGCCCACACGAACATCGTCCTCGTCGTACCGGGCATGGGGGACGACATCCAGGCACTCAAGGCGGGGATCCTCGAGATCGCCGACATCTTCGTGGTCAACAAGTCCGATCGGGAAGGCGCCGACAGGACGAGGCAGGAACTCGAGACGATGGTGTCGATGAACACCTACGGGGAGGGGGATTGGATCCCCCCCGTCATGGCCGCCGTCGCCCAGACGGGGGCCGGAGTCCCCGATCTCTTCTCCGAGATCGTCCGGCACTGGAAGTTCGTCTCCCGCGAGGAGAACCTCGCGCGGTACCGCAGGGAAAAGGCGCGTGTGGAACTCCTGGAGATACTCAAGAAAAAGCTCATCGAGAAAGCCGTGGAGGACCTTTCCCGGAACGGTGTGCTCGACCTTCTTCTCGGGGAAATCGCCGAAAAACACCGGGACCCGTACTCCGTAGCCGAACGGGTGGTGGACCACAGGTTCGGCTTTCCCCTTTCGGAAGGGGGGGAGAAAGGGAAGGGGAGAAGGGGAAAAGGGAAATGAAGATCCGAAAAGAGGGGGAGATCGAGTACCGGTTCGAGCATCCGGACGATTTTCGGCGGTTCGTTAGGGACAAGAGGAGCCGGAAGCCGGAACCGAAGCTTTGCCCGGCAAAGGAAGCCGTTTCCGCATTCGTCGCCGACGGCGATTATCTCGTCTACGATTTCTCCAGCCTGACAAGGGGACCGCAATCGCTCATCCGGGAGGTCATCCGCCAGCGCAGGAAGGACCTCTGGATCGGGGCCGAATTCACCCTCCACGAATCCGCGTTGCTGACGGGTGCGGGGTGCGTCACGCGCATCGACGTCGGCTTCCTGGGATACGGCAGCTACATCGGACAGGCGGTCTGCGAGGGCAAGGTCAGGGTGTACGATTGGACCAACGGAGGTCTCGCGCTCCGGATGCTCGCCGGCGCCCGGGGCGTCCCCTTCCTCCCGACCCGGGATCTCCTCGGCTCGGACAACATGGCCGTCTCCGCGGCGAAGGTGATCGAGGACCCCTACACGGGGCTCCCCCTGGCCGCCGTGCCCGCTCTCAACCCCGACGTCGCCTTCCTCCACGTCCACCAGGCGGATATCTACGGCGACGCACGCATTTTCGGGACGAACCTGTTCGCCCTGGAGGCGGCGATGGCCTCCCACCGGGTGATCGTCTCGGCGGAGGAAATCGTCGACCCGGAGGAGTTCCGAAAGGACCCGATGAGGACCACCATTCCGTATTTTCTCGTCGACGCGGTGGTCCACGCACCCTTCGGCGCCTACCCCGGGGCGATGCCGGCGCGATACGAAATCGACCTCTCGCACATCGACATACTCAACGGAATCCAGAACGAAGAGCAGATGCAGACGTACCTCCACGAGACCGTCTACAGCGTCGCCGACCACGAGGAGTTTCTCGACCGGCGCGTCGGGGCCGCGAAGATGCGGGAGCTTCGCGGAAAGGCGACCATCATCGAGGGATACCGGTAGGCGATATTTCCCCCGCGAGGAAATATGTTCGGATGCGGCGGAGTGGACGCAGCAATCGGATTGCGGAAGTCGTGGCGATCCCCGGCATTCAGGCGGCGAGGTGCAGGGGGCGGCTTCCGCAACCTCGGAGGGGGTCTTCGCTTCGTCGCTCGACTTGCGATGCACCCGCAAGTCTGCGCTCGCCCTTCCTCCCCGAAAAGCTCCGCTCACACCCCCTTCCTCGGCTGCTCCGCCGCGGACGGCCTCGCAGCGAAGTGTCCCGATTCCCTCTTTCCAGATAAGATGGTACGGAGTGCCTCGACATAAAATACGTTTACGAACGTCCTCGAATGTGCGGGTTTCCGGGGATCCATGGGAAGGAGGAGAACATGTCGCGCATGGTGGAGTTCACGGACACGGAGTTCATGATCGCGCAGGGAGCACGCCTGCTCGAGGACGGCAAGACCTTCTTCGTCGGATGGGGGATCCCGCAGGTCGTGGCCATTCTGGGTCAGAAGCTCCACGTACCCAACGTCATCCAGCTGTTCGAGTTCGGGGCGATCGGGCCGCAATCCGTCCTTCCGTTCGTCCGGGGAACGATGGGCGGACCGCAGAACACCTACCGCTCCCTCCAGTGGCTCAACATGAACTGGGCGTTCGCCTACTCCGCCGCCGGGTACATGGATTACGGGATGCTCGGGGCCCTTCAGGTCGACCCGTACGGAAACATCAATTCCACTTTTCTGGGAGGGACGTACCGCGCGCCCAAACGCCGTTTCGCGGGCAGCGGCGGCGGGAACCAGGTGGCATCCCATTGCTGGAAAACGATAATCGTGATCCGGCACGAGGGAAGGCGGTTCGTCCCCAAGGTCGATTTCCTCACCTCGCCCGGATACCTGACCGGCCCGGGGGCCAGGGAGAAAGCGGGTCTCCCCGCCGGTACCGGCCCGTACCGCGTCGTCACCTCCAAGGCGCTTTTCGGATTCGACGACGAGACGAAGCGAATGACCCTCCTGGCCGTCCTGCGCGGCCTCGACCCCGGGGAGGTGGTACGGGATATGGCGTTCCGTCCCCTTATATCCAAAGATATTGGCGAGATACCCCCGCCAACCGACGAAGAGCTGCGCCTTCTTCGTGAGGAGATCGACCCTTCCCGTATCCTCATCCAGGGAGAGAGTATGTCGGCTCCCGCCTGACGATTAGCGCCAATTTTTCGTCCGGGGCACCACGCATTGAATAGGTCCGGGGCGGTGCTATAATGTGATGCCATGACCCGGCGCGTGTACATCGAGACATTCGGTTGCCAGATGAACGAGGTGGACTCGGCCCGGATGATGGCGCTTCTCGGGGCAGCCGATTACCGGCCCGCCGAATCCCTCTCCGATGCCGACCTCGTTCTTCTGAACACCTGCAGCATACGGGAAAAAGCGGACCAGAAGATCTACAGCGCCCTCGGCACGCTTCGGCGGTGGAAGCGCGACAGGGAAGGGCGCATCGTCGCGGTGGGGGGATGCCTCGCCCAGCAGGAGGGGGCTTCCTTGAGGAAAAGAGCCCCTCACGTCGACATCGTGTTCGGCACGCACAGCATCGCCCGCCTGCCCGATCTCGTTCGCCTCGCCCAGGGACAGGGCGCTCCGGTATCCACCGATCTGTCCGAAGACACGAGCCACTGGGACGTAATCCCGTATCTGGCGAATGGGTCGGCAAGCGCCATGGTGACCATCATGCAGGGATGCGACAACTATTGCGCCTATTGCATCGTCCCGTACGTGCGGGGCCGCGAGATCAGCCGCCCTTCCGCGGAGATCCTGGGCGAGGTACGCGAATTGGCGGAACGGGGCGTCTGCGAGGTGGTTCTTCTGGGGCAGAACGTGAACTCCTTCGGGAAAAAGGAGGGGGGGATACCCTTTCCGGAACTGCTCCGCAGGGTGGTGAAAATCCACGGGATCTCGCGGATCCGGTTCATCACCTCGCATCCGAGGGATCTGGACAGGGAGACGATCGGGCTCTTTTCCGAGATCGATTCCCTGTGTCCCCACATCCACCTGCCGATCCAGGCGGGGTCCGAGCGCATCTTGCTGTCCATGGGACGCGGATACACAAGGGAGGAGTACCTGGGAAAGATCGCCGATCTCCGGAAGGCGAGGCCCGAAATCGCATTCTCCTCGGATTTCATCGTGGGTTTTCCGGGAGAGACGGAGGCCGATTTCCGGGAGACACTGTCGGTCATGGAGGAAGTCCGGTTCGATTCTTCCTTCTCCTTCCGGTTTTCCCCCCGTCCGGGGACCCGTGCGGCCGGGATGGCGGGGACCGTGGCCCCGGAGGAGGCAGGCGAGCGGCTGTCGCGCCTCCAGGCCCTTCAGGGCCGCCACACCCAGGAACGACTCGCCGGTTGCGTCGGTAACGAAGTGGAGGTCCTGGTCGAGGGAAAGAGCGCGAAGGATCCCGCACGCCTTTGCGGCCGCACCCCGTGCCACAAAACCGTCAACTTTTCACCGGCCACGGATGGGCAAGGACCTGTGCGCCGTGTCCGAATTCGTTCCGCCGGACAACATTCGCTCTCCGGCGAGGAAGGAGGACCGTGTGGTTAAGGAAATGCAGGTGATCGGGATCACCATCGATCCGGTTACCCAGTCCCCGATCGTCATCCTGCGGGACAAGGACAACAAGAACACCCTGCCGATATGGATCGGGATGCTGGAGGCGAATGCGATTGCCGCCGGGCTGGAGCAGCTGCAGCTGCCCAGACCGATGACCCACGACCTGTTCAAGAGCCTCCTCGACCAGATCGGGGTGAAGCTTCTGAGTGTGGAAGTCACCGACATCCGCGAGAACACGTACTTCGCCGCCCTCCACATGGAGGCGGGCGACAAGTCCATCGTCATCGATTCCCGGCCGAGCGACGCGATCGCCATCGCCATCCGGATGGAAGTTCCGATCATGGTCCGGGACTCGGTCATCGAAAAAGCGCTGCGCGTGGAACCCGGAACATCCTCCGGGGAAGAGAAGGACAAGTGGACGGAGCTTCTCGAGAAGATGGACCCGGAAGACTTCAGCAAATACAAGATGTGACATAACGCCGCATGGATGTCGCCCGCATACTGGTGGTCCAAGAGAACACCGGGTCCTCCCGGGATCTCCGCCTGGCGACCTCCCGACAGCCGGTCGAATTTTCCTTCTGCGCGCTCGACCAGGTGATACGCAGGGAGGTGGACCTCTCCCCCTACATCGCGATCGTCGCTTCTCTCGATTGCGACCACAGGGTCCTGATCGATTCCCTTCGGGAGGGCCCCGACGACGGGCCTCCGCTTTTTCTTTTCCGCCGCGCCCCCCCTCTCCAGGACATCGCCCGCTGGGTCACCTGGGCGGGGACCGAGGAAGGGGCCGAACCGGCGGTCACCATGCGGCTGCTCTCGGAAAGCATGGAATATTACTCCCTTGCCTCCCTCTACCAGCGGTGTCTGAAGATCATGGCATGTCACGAGGAGGAAAAGCTGCTCACCCATATCGCGGATACGTTCGTCCAGGAGCTTGGGGCGGAGAGCTGCGTGATCTGGCTTGCTTCCCCGCTGGACCCCGACGAGATGATGATCGCCTCCGTCCGGGGTTTGATCAGCATCAACAGGGAGGGATCGAGGTTCTATCTCTCCCAGGCCGAATGGGCGGAAGCCACCGGGAGAGGGAAGCCGTTCCTCTACCCCTTTCGGGAGGACGAGGAGGCGGAAACGCTTCAGGAAGCAGGCGAATCGAGCCTCTACATTCCTCTCATGTACCGGGAGAAGCCCATCGGGCTGGTGAAGCTCGCCGCAAAGGTGGACCGGAAACCGTTCCGGGACCGGGATTTGTATCTCGCCGGGATCATCGCCGGGTACGCCGCATCGGCCTGGAGGAAGCTCACGCGCCTGGTCCGGATGGAAAAGGTGTCGCTTCGCGACGGGGAGACCCAGGCCTACTCGATGGCGTTCCTGGCGGACTACTTCGAAAAGGAGCGCTACAAGGCGGGGAGATTCCGGCGACCCCTGTCGATCGTATTCCTCATCGTCGACAACTTTTCCCGACTCACGGAGCAGACCCGCGAAACCCTCGTGTCCGGGGTGCTCGCGAACATGGTTGACGCCGTCCGCAAGGCCCTGCGCGACTCCGACCTCATCGCCCGCGTGGATTCGAACCGGTTCTGCGTAGTTCTCCCGGAGACCGACTATTTCGGCTCCATCCTGGCGTCGCGCCGTCTCCGGAAAGCCGTGCGCGAATGCCGCTCCATCCAGCACATGGGGACCGAACACCATCTCGAGCCATATTTCGTTTCGACCACCTTCCCCCGCGACGGGAAAAATCTCATGGATCTATGGAAGGATGCGGAGGGGAAGTACCATGGACAGAAGCAGAGCCCGTTCCACCGTATGCACCTGCCCGAAAAGGTCCTCTGGACCGCCTTTGACATCCTGGTGGGGAAACCCGAGTATTACGACCATCTGCGGGAGGGGCAAAGCGTACCCTATTTTTCGCGGTTCAAGCGGGACAGAGGGCGGAACGGGCATTTCCGTCTGAGCAGGGAGAACTTTCTGCGCATGGTGGAATCCGTGGCGCAGGATACGATGTCGCGGAACATGAAACGGGGGCTGATCATCGCAGCGGGCCCCCGCCCCGAAATATTCAAGCAAATCTTTCTCTCCCTCGGGCCGGACGCGGGCAACGGAAGAAACATCTACATCATCGGCAGGGCCGGCAGTACGCGATTCGACTCGAAAAACCTTTTGTATGTCAACACGGAGGATGAACAGCTCCGCGACAGGGAACTCGTTTTGTTTCTCAAGGAGAACGGAGCATACGGCCTGTTCGCCACCGATCGAGAGGACGAGGTGTGCGGGTTTAATACGGCCGACGAGTGGCTCGTGGACTCGATGATGGAGAAGGTGCAGGAAACGTATCGGCTGCAAGGGAATTTCTAGGTGATCACCACCGGGGGAGAGCGAACGGTTACGACGGCGACGGCCGAAAAGCAGATCCTTATTGCCGATCCGTCGGAAAGGTTTCGGCAGTCCCTCTGCCAGTTCCTCCGGGAGAAAGGATTCGGGGTGATCGACGCGGCAGACGGGAGCAGGGCGCTGGCGGAAACGCTTCTCAAGCACCCCGACATCCTCCTACTCGATCTCTCCATCGAGGCGCTCGGGGCGGACCGCCTGGTCCAGATCCTGCGCACGAACCCCACAACCAAACGCATCCCCATCTTCTTCATGAGCGAGCAGGAGCAAAGCGTTCCCGGGTTTCGGCCGGGGATCGATGATTTCATACGGAAACCGTTCCACGGAGAAGAGGTGCTGCTGAGAATCCAGCGGACGCTGTTCCGGGAAGACGGCAAGGAATCCGCTGCGCGTGACTCCGAGATCAGCGGCAATCTGGCCCAGATCTCTCTCCCCGATCTGTGGCAGATGCTCTCGTTGAACGCGAAAAGCGGCGTCATCCAGGTAGACGGGGAAGGGTTGGAAGGTTCGATCTACGTCGACAAAGGGGAGATCGTTTCCGCACGGGCCCGGAACACCACGGGGGAAAAGGCCCTCTACCGGCTCATCTCCCTGCAGAAGGGGAGATTCCGGTTCCTGCCGGGCAAGGTGGAGGTCCGGAGGACGATGCAATCCTCCAGCCACCAGGCCCTGCTCGAAGGTTTGCGGCACCTCGATGAAATCAAGAACCTGGGCGAGGATCTCCCTTCGCCGACCGATTCGGTGATCCTCGCGAAGGGCGCGCGATCCGTCTCCGGAGGGTCGGGGGTCGTGCGCGAGGTGATTCTCCTCGCGGAATTCTGCAACACCGTGGAGGATATCGTGAACAACTGCAGCTACCCCGACCTCGTCGTCTATGAGACCCTGCTCCAGTTGAGGAAGCGCGGAGTGCTGCGGATCGGCATGTTCGAGGTCCCCCGGGAGAAGAGCGATTTCCTGCCTCCGGAGAACCTTGCCCGGCTGCGCACCCGAATCGAGGAGATCGGATCCTTTTCCGAGAACGGCGAGGGGCGCATCGTCCTTTTCCTCCCCACCTCCGAACTGCTGGAGAAGGTTGTCCTCGCCCTGGGCCAGATCCGCGAGTTCGAGCTCGACTCCGCCTTTTTCTCCCTGCGGAGGGAGGAAGGATTTCCCATCGGAATGTTCGGAAAGATCCGGGTGGGGGAGGGCTCGCATCTGCTCCTCTACGTGTTCCCGTACATCCGTTCCACCTCTCCCCTCTGGTATGCCCTCGTCCCCCGCCCCCTGGGCGTGGTGGCGTTTCTCAAGGACGAGGTGTCGAGCTCCCTCGATGCCCTTCTGGCCGTATCGGATTACACGAGGGGGACGGAGGCACGCGAGGTGGTGGCCGTGATGGGGAAATCGTTCACGAATTTCGGGCTCGGGGAAAACACGCTTCGCATGTTCCAGAGCCGGGTGGAAAAACTGGGCTGCTCCCTGAGGGTCCAGGAGCTCGAGCAGATATCTCCGGAGGAGATCCGGGAGGCCTTCGTCCAGGTGGTGCGGCAATATCTCCGGGAGGAACCGGGATGATCGGGCGGATACCGGCGAATCCGGTCGTCCAACTGGTGTACAATACCGGGTCGTATCCGGCGGCCGCGGGGGAGTGGCGGGAACGATAAACGAGAGGGGACCGGAATGGCAAGAAAGATCAAGTACACGCGAAAAGACCTGAAAAGCCCTGACGAGTTCATCTCCACGCTCGGAAGGGTGACGCTGTGGATCAAGGAGAACCGCGTAACGGTTATCGCCGCGTTAGTCGTCGTTTTCCTCGCCCTGGGGGGAATCTTCGGGACACGTGCCTATTTCCAGTGGCAGGAGACGAAGGCCTCCCGGGACCTCTGGCCCCATCTGAACCAGGCGCGGGAGTATCTACAGAACCCGGCGGACGCGGACAGCGAGAAGCTTGCACAGCTCGAGCAGTTCCTGGCCGCCCAAGTGAACAAGCATCCGGGCACCCGGGCGGCGGTATTCGCAAAGTACTACCTGGGAAGCATTGCCTACCTGCGGAAGGACTATGACCGGAGCGCAGCGCAATTCCGATCGGCCATAGCCGACGGGAAAGATCAGCGGACCGTAATGGATTTCCTCCTGCGCGAAGGGCTCGCACAGGCGCTCGAGGCAAAGGGAGAGACCGAAAGCGCCGAGAAGGCCTACGGAGAGGCCGCCTCCTTCGCGAACGGGGAACTCCGGACCCAGGCGTGGATGGGGCAGGCAAGATTGCTCGCTCTCCAGGGACGCAAGGACGAGGCGGCCGCGGTGTTCCGCAAGATCCTCGCAGAGAATCCCGACACACCCTTCAAAGACCTTATCGAGATCAAACTGTCGCATCTGGGATAGGAGAAGGGGGAGACGCCGGATGAAGCTTTATCTCTGCTTCCTCTGGCACATGCACCAGCCGCATTACAAGGACCCCGAATCGGGGATCTATATCCTTCCCTGGGTCCGGCTCCACGCGATCAAGGACTATGCGGCCCTTCCGCGGCTCTTCCGGGAATTTCCGGGAGTCCGTCATACCTTCAACCTGGTCCCGTCGCTGCTGGTCCAGATTCAGGACTACGTGGAAAACGGCGCGGAGGACGTCTTCCTCGCCCTTTCCCGGAAAAACGCTCTCGATTTTTCGAAGGAGGAAGAGGAGTTCCTTCTGCGCAATTTCTTCTCCGCCTACCCGCCGACCATGATCCTTCCCCAACAGCGGTACGCGGAACTGTACAAGAAACGGGAAAGGGCGATGGAGGCGGTGGAAAAACCGGGGGCGCCGGGAGGATTCGGTGCGTCGGAATACACCGACCTGATGACGCTTTTCAACCTGACCTGGTTTCACCCCCTGCACCGCGATGAGGACGCGGAACTCGCGCGTCTCTGGAATAAAGGAAGCGGTTACTCCGAGGCCGAGAAGCGATACGTCCTGGACAGGCAGATCGACGTCATGGCGACGGTAATCCCGGAGTACCGAAAGGTGGCGGAAAGCGACGGCGGGGAACTTTCCTCAACGCCCATGTACCACCCGATACTTCCCCTCCTGATCGACAACCGGGCAGCGCAGGATGCGCTTCCCGGGGCGCCTTTGCCGCAAACCCCCTTTTCGTACCCGGGGGATGCCGAGGAACAGATTTCCCGGGGGAGGGAAGTGATCCTGTCCCTTTTCGGGAAATACCCGGAGGGATTGTGGCCTTCGGAGGGCTCGATCAGTCCCGCGGCCCTCGATATCGCCGCGCGTGCCGGATTCCGCTGGACGGCGACGGATGAGGCTCTTCTGTCGAAGGCGATGGGAAAGGACGTCCAGCGGGATTCTCAAGGCGTTCCAAAGGACCCGTCATGGCTGTACCGTCCCTACGAAGCCGCCACGCCTTCGGGACCGATCCGGATCTTTTTCCGGGACCACCACCTCTCCGATCTTATCGGTTTCGAGTATTCCCGCTGGGGAGGAGCAGAGGCGGCGTCAGATTTTACCAATATAATCAGCAATATATACAATAAACTATCAACCATGCCCGCTCATCTACGGAAAAGCTCCTACGTGGTCCCCGTCATTCTGGACGGCGAGAATGCATGGGAATATTTCCCCGACTCGGGACAGGTATTTCTCCGTTCGCTGATGCGGCGATTGGGTTCCCTGGGGCCAGATATATCATGTATTACATTACATGACGCGTTAGATAAAATTACCGATATTGAACAATTGCCTTTCATACCCACGGGATCCTGGATAGACGGAACGTTCAAGATCTGGATAGGGCACCGGGAAGACCACGCGGCGTGGGAGATGCTGGCCCATGCCAGAGCCCTCTGGCAGACGCATGCCGACCGGATGGCAGATGCCGGCCATCCGCAAACGGAAACCCTGGCAGCCGCCTTCGAACATTTGCTTGCCGCGGAAGGGTCGGACTGGTGCTGGTGGTACGGGGACGAGCATTACACCCCCCACGGTCCGGAGTTCGACCGCCTCTTCCGAAGTTACGTGAAGGCGGCCTACCGAAAGCTCGGAGAAACTCCGCCCGATTCGATCGACATCCCCATCATCCGGCAAGAAAGGATTTCGGAGGACACGAACCTTCTCGATGGGCTAAGTTCATATATCCGGCCGAATATAGACGGGAAACTCACTTTGTACTACGAATGGGGCGCGGCGGCGCGGTATTACCCCCGCCCGGAAATCGGAACGATGCACCGGGCTACCGCCCTAGTCCTGGAGTGCCTCTATTACGGGTTTGACGAGGAAAATATCTATCTCCGCCTGGATTTTCACCGATTCGTTTTCGACATCCCGGAAACGTTCGAGGCCGAAATCTTCTTCCCGGAGAAGAACCGAAAGATCCGCCTGGTCTTTTCCCCGCCGGAGCCTTCCGTCAGCGCGTCGATCGGGGAGATAGGAGAGAACGCCTCGTCCCGTCAACGATATCCCGCGCCGGGCGGGCTCCGGGCGGAGTTTCACAAAGTGCTGGAGCTCGGTGTGCCGTTTCAGGAACTCGGATGCGCGGACGAAGAGAAGATCGAATTCTTCCTGACGATCGTTCGCGCGGGCGCAGCCGGAGAGCGGTGGCCCATGTACGGGACGTTCAAGGCGGACCTCCCCGGAAAAACATTCGAAGAACGGACGTGGGAAGTGTGATGCAGGCGAGCCGTTGCGCCAAACTTACGTCTGATAATGTATATTATGTCAAATTGAGGAAGGAAAGGGAGATCATCCCTCTTTCCGTGAGACCACGAATTTCCACCCCATGAAAAGGGGCCTCACCTTTTCCGTCAGCCTGTCGCACAGATCCCGTACCAGGGGTATTCGCTCGATATAGGGAACCTTGGGATAAATGCCGGCCGATTGCGCGGGGATGCTCAGAAAATCAAAAAGATATTCGTTCGTTATCTCGAAGCGGTAATCGATCTGGGAGGTTTTGAACCCCTTCCTGTTGGTAAGGCACTTCATCAGTTCTTCATAGGATACGGTTCCGTACTGGTATTTGAGATCGGGAAACGCCCGGGAGATGGCGTTTCGTCCCTTGGTGTTGAACAGGCCGTCGTAGTAGCTGATCGCAAGCACTCCCCCGGGAACGATCAGCTTGCACGCCTGGTCGATCGATTCCCGGTAGTTGGGAAGGAGAAAGATCGATGCGGTATAAAACACCGCGTCGAACGCCTCGTGAAAATATTGCGACAGCTTTTCCGCGTCTCCGCGGACAAAGTAGACCCCCTTCATCCCCTGCATCCGCTCTCTTGCCTTGATGAGCATCGGCTCCGAAATATCGATCGCGTAAACGATCGGCGGCGTCTTCAAGGATTTGTAGATGCCAAGGGTGGAAATTCCGGTGCCGCACCCCACATCCAAGATACGCTTGGGCGCGAAAGGTGCGTTCATCTCGCAAAGCTTTTTCGTCAACGTTTCGAAGAGGTGATGTTTTTCCTCGAACAGGTCGTAAACGCCTGCGCTCTGGTCGAAATTCCGCTCTACGGCCAGCTTGAACCGTTTACCGGGATCTTCATTGTTTTTCATCGCCACCACTATACTTTCTTCAGCGGATCGAAGAGTTTCTGAAATTCCTCCATGGCGTACCGGTCGGTCATTCCCGCGATGTAGTCGCAAACCACACGCTTCGTTCCGTCGTGCTCCAGGCGGGTGAAGATATGGGGAGGAAGCTGCTCGGGACGCCCGCAATAGGAATGGAAAAGATCCCCGATGACGCGGCGCGCCTTCTGCTCCATGCGGATCACCCGGTAGTTCCCGTACATTTCCTTCAACAGGTACGATTTCAACTCCTTGTTCTTGTCGCGCATTTCGGCGTCGAACGCGATGCATTTTTCCCGCGTCGTCCGCCCCTCGTCCGGAGATCGCACGCCGGACCTTTCGAACAGGACGTGGGAAGACCGAATCAGATTTCCTGTCAAAGCAGAAATCATGAAGGAAATTGATCGAGAACGCAGTACATCCTCATCTATCGAATGATATTTTCCCCGAACGGTTCGGACGGCATCGCGCCACAACTCCACGGACTCCAGGCCCGCCACCGTGAGCATACCCGAACGGATCCCGTCGTCCACGTCGTGGCTGCTGTAGGCGATTTCGTCTGCGATGTCCGCGACCTGGGCTTCGAGCGTCGGATACCCCGGGAGCTGGAATTCCGGCAGCGGAGGGGGATTATCATACTGGGAGCTGTGCTTGCATATCCCCTCCCGGACTTCGAAGGTGAGATTGACTCCGTCGAAAGCGGGATACCGTTTCTCGAGGACGTCGACCACCCGCAAGCTCTGAAGATTGTGCTCGAAGCCCCCCTCCCCTTTCATCAACTGGTCCATCATGCGTTCTCCGGCATGTCCGAAGGGGGTATGTCCCAGGTCGTGGGCCAGCACGATGGCCTCGGTAAGATCTTCGTTGAGGCGAAGCGCGCGCGCGATGGAGCGCGCTATCTGGGAGACCTCGATGGTGTGGGTGAGGCGGGTCCGGTAATGGTCCCCCTCGTGGTTCACGAAAACCTGTGTCTTGTATTCCAGGCGACGGAATGCGGCGGAGTGGATGACCCGGTCCCGGTCCCGCTGGAAGGCCGATCGGAACGGATCTTCCGGTTCCGGAAACCTTCTCCCGCGGGACTCGCCGCTTTTTACGGCATAGGGTGCAAGGCGTACCGCTTCCTGGCGTTCGAATTCCCGCCGGTCAAGCATGCTCTTTCACGACGACGCGGTTTTTTCCCATATTCTTGGCGAGGTAGGTCGCCTCGTCTGCAAATTTTACCATCTTTTCCTCGGTGGCGTCCCCCTGGTTCGTGGAATAGATTCCTATGCTCACGGTGAGATGGCCTCCTTCGCCGGAAGATTCCAGGAAGTTGTGCCCGCAGATTTCCGTCTTGATCCGCTCCGCGAGCATCAAGGCGCCGGCAGGGGTCGCCTCGGGCAGGATGATCCCGAATTCCTCCCCTCCGTATCTGGACACGACATCGTTGGCGCGAACGCACCCGCGCAATATACCGGCGATCTTCTTGAGGGCGAAGTCCCCCGCCAGGTGCCCGAAACGGTCATTGAACTTCTTGAAATCGTCGACGTCCACCATGAGGAGGGAGACGCTGTGTCTGTAGCGCCGGGCGCGCAAGAGTTCCCTGCCGAGGGACTGATAGAACTCCCGGTGATTCGCCACGCCCGTCAGGCCGTCGGTAATCGACATCTTCCTGGTCTTTTCGTTCAGTTCGACCAGTTCCAGGGCGATTGCCGCCTCTTTGACGAGCATGATGATCGATTCCGTCGTCTCGCGGCAGATCCTGCGTCCCGCGGGATGACTCCGCACCACCAGAATCGCGGACGCGGAGAACATCTCGCACCGGACACATTCTTTCCGCTTTTCCTCCGGATCCTCCGATTCGTGGAACCGGCAGGTCGCAAATCCCGCGATCCAGCATTTGGTGTCCTCGAGCGTATAGGCGGGGCATTCGAGATGTCCACACGCCTTGACGTCGGAACACTTCCGACTGGGTTTCCTGGCCAGCGGCACCAGAAACGCCGGTTCCTCACCCAGAATAACCCGGTCCTCGCGGCACGTTTTCTGCCCGTCCAGAGAAGGAATAATCGCCGCGTGTCCGCTCCATACCGAGCGCGCCAGAATCGAACCTTCGTCCCAACTGGGGATCCGGATCACCGAACTGGCGACCCCGTTCCCCGTGCTTCCGAACACGATGTCTCCCTTCTCATCAAGGATGCCGAGGACTGCCCAGGGGAACCCGAAGCCGTCCCGCACGCCTGTGAGGAGAGTCTCGAAGACTTCATGGGACCGGTGAGACTGGAGCATTTTCTTGGTGAACCGGTGATGGCTGTGCAGGTCCTTGTGCGCTTCGGTGATCTCGCGGATCCGCTCTTCCATCTCCTCTTGTGCCTTGCTCACCGCTGCTCCCATATCCACCCGGTACTTGTCGAGCCGGTGCAGTGCGGCGACGGCCGTCGCGAGGGGATCGGCCGGATCGGGGAGGCTGCCCCCGTGCAGACGGACTGCAACCCCCAGCATCCGGACAGATTCGTCCGTGGAGGAAAGATAGGCGCGAAGCAGGAGCAGGAGAACCCCGATGAGCAGGGCGAAGCTGGCCGACACGGCCAGCGGTCCGAACACCGACGGAAAGCCGGGCGATCGCCCGGGGTCGAAGAACGATGCGTCCGGGGAATCCACGGAAGACAGGAGCGCAAGAGCGACCCCCACGAGGATCATCATGATCCCGCCCCACAAGAACCGTTGTTGCATGCGTCCCGGCTCCTGTTTCACCACGTATGCGAATACCTCATTGCCAGGGATAACGTACCTATCTTTCTTTTCGGAAATCTCGCGAAAAAGTTTACGGGAAATCCTTACAGATACCGAAGCGACCGCAAGAGGTCGAAAATGCCTACGCAGGAGGCTTGGAAGGCGGATAGCCACGCCCGGTAGGCACTCACCGCGCCCCCCCATCCCGCCGAGACGCCGGGCGCCATCAGGCAGGGGATCCAAAGGAGAAGGAAGAGCAGAACGACAGCCGCCGAGAATACCCTCCCGCTGCGGCGCAGATCCGGCTGCCCCGCCAGGAACCCTTCCGAGGAGAAAAGAATATGCATTGTGAAGAGGAACGAGGCCACCGCAAGGTAGATATCCGGCACCCAGGGGGAGGCGTGCCGGAACACCAGGGCCGTGATTCCGATCCCCACGCTGTACAGGGGGAAAATGTAGGGAGCGAGGTCGATCATCACGTTTGTCCGGTCCAGCACCACCTTCCCGCCGTGTTTCGACGAGATGTGAAACTGGTGGATCTTGCGGAAAAAGATCTTGGCGAGCACAAGATGGGAGAACTCGTGACCCCACAGGTACAGCCGTTCCGGCTTGCGCAGGAAGAAGTGGATCAGGAGATAGGCCAGAGCGCCGCCCAGGACAATGTAGCCCTCCTCTCCCGTCGCCAGTCGGCCGGCAGGCGCAGGGAACGTGTACAGGAGAATGCCATCGACGATCAGAAGCGGAATCCCGGCCAGGGAAAAGAGAAATACCCTCACGACCGGTTCCGTGCCGAAGCGAACATCTCTTTATTTATAAGAATAGAATGGTGGTTCATTACCGTGGACAAACTTGTTTACAAAATACCAACATTGTGTTATTTTTCCTGGTGAAAAATCCTTAAAATAGCGTTCTGAAAGGTATTACCGCGTTGGAACATCTCCCGAATATCCTCAAAACGCGCGATATCGCCGTTATTCTGGACATGAGCCCCGACGCGGTCAACGACCTGGCCCGCAAGGGGGTGCTCAAAGGGTACAAGAGCGGCAACCAATGGCGCTTCCGCCGGAAGGATATCGAAAGGTTCCTCGACAGGGAAGGAAGGAAAATGGCGCCCCCGGGGTGACTCGAACACCCGGCAAACGGTTTAGGAAACCGCTGCTCTATCCGCCTGAGCTACGGGGGCATTTCCCCTGACATCCGCCCTCTCTCCCCTACTCGGTGAACTTGAGCAGGGAAAACACCTTCTGCCCCTTCAGTTTCTCGCGCCCGCGAAGATCGGTCAACTCGGCCAGGAAGCAACATTCTATAATGTCGGCGCCCAGGCGTTTCAATAAACCCGCGACGGCCCCTACCGTTCCTCCCGTGGCAAGAACGTCATCGGCCACGACCACCTTCATTCCAGGCCGTATCGCATCCTCGTGGATCTCGAGTTGGTCTTTCCCGTACTCGAGCGCGTACTCCGCCGCGACCGTCTTGTGCGGAAGCTTCCCGGCTTTTCGCACGAGGATGACGCCCACTCCCAGCTTGTAGGCCATCGCCGCGCCCATCACGAACCCGCGGGCCTCGATCCCGACCACGGCTTCCACGCCCTTGTTGAAGTGGCGGTGCGCCATGAGGTCGATCGCCCGCTGGTAGGACGCCGGGTCGGACAGCAGGGTCGTGATGTCCTTGAACTGGATTCCCTTGATCGGGAAGTCCGGGATGTTTCGTATCCGTTTTTTCAGGGCCTTCATCGCCTGCTTCCCGCCCTTTCCAGGTATTTTTCCGGGTCCACCCCGGTTTCTCCCAGCCGAAGCTCGAAGTGGAGGTGCGTCGTCGTGGCGTTTCCGGTCTCCCCTACCGTCCCGATCACGCCTCCGGGTGCGACGGCATCCCCCGCTTTCACGCGGATGCGGCGCAGATGCCCGTACAGCGTCGTGACATCGTCCCCGTGGTCCAGAACGATTGCGTTTCCGTATCCGCGCATCTTCTTGCCTGCGTACAGGACCACCCCGTAGCCAGCCGCCCGGACCGGGGTGCCGCCCGGCGCCAGGATGTCGATCCCCTCGTGCATGCGGCCGTTTCTCCTCCCGAAGCCCGAGGAGATTGTTCCGTGCACCGGCATGACGAACGTTTTCCCCGACAAGCGGGAACTCGTTTCCGGGAACTCCATGGAGGGAACGTCCCTCGGGCCCGTCGCACCGGAAATCCACAGCATCTGTCCGGGCTGCAACGTCCGCGGGTCATCGATGTCATTTTCCTCGAGGAGCGTGTTCGTATCGATTCCGTAGGTCCTGGCGATGCGGTACGCCGTCTGTCCCCTTTCCACCCGGTGATAGACTCCCTTTCCCCCCGCGCATGCGGCGACAACGCCTGCCAGGAAAAGAGCGGCAAGACGGACCTTCCGGCCCCCGGCCGTCTTTCGCAAGACCCTCTGTCGCGTCATCCGGAAAATCCGCGCTCCCCCAGGAGTGGGACAAACCGGCAACCGCCGAGGTATTCCTTTCTCGCCGCGCCTTTATCCTTGCGGACGCTCACCAGCTCCTGCTCCCAGCGTCCCCCGATCGGGATCACCATGATGCCGCCCTCCCGCAACTGCGCGAAGAGAGGTTCGGGCAGATCGGGCGCTGCGGCCGTTACGATCACCCGGTCGAAAGGAGCATCTTCCGGCGCACCCAGGGTGCCGTCCCCGACGCGGAACCGGACGTTATCCACCCCGAGGGCCGCAAGCGTTGCCTGGGCCGCACGGGAAAGGGATTCCAGGCGCTCCACGGTGACCACCTCCCGGGACAGGGAGCAGAGAATCGCGGTCTGGTAGCCCGACCCGGTGCCGATCTCGAGAACCTTCTCGGTCCCGGAAAGCCAGAGGGCCTGGGTCATCTCGGCCACGATGTACGGTTGCGATATGGTCTGCCCCTCGCCGATGGGAAGCGGGCCGTCCTCGTAGGCGCGGGAGGCAAGCGTGGGGGGGAGGAACCGGTGGCGGGGAATCTCCCTCATCACCGAGAGGAGCCTCTCGTCCCGGATCCGCCTGCCTTTGAGCTGCTCCTCCACCATGGCGTTCCGCCTCCGGGTAAACGAATCCTCGGTCAGATTCCCTTTCGGCTTGCGCCATCGCAACATCACGCACCCTTCACCACTTCCACCGTCTGAGGGTCCGCAACGATTTGTAATTCGTCATGTCGAGATGGATCGGCGTGATCGAAATGTAGTTCTGCTCGACGGCCTCCAGGTCCGACCCGGGGATGTCCTGCGTCCGCAGGGTATCGCCCCCGATCCAGTAATACTTTCTTCCGCGCGGGTCCCGCTTCTCCACGACGGCCTCGCCGTAGATGCGCTTGCCCTGTCGCGTGATTCTGACTCCGCGGATCTCCTCCATCGGAAGGTTGGGAAGGTTCACGTTCAGAAGCGTGTCCTCGGGAATCTTCCGGCGGAGAGCCTTGCGCGCGAGCTTCGCGGTGAAGGCCGCCGCCGCCTCGAACCGGAAATGGTTGCGCGAAACCAGCGAGACCGCGATCGACGGGATCCCCAGCAGAGTCCCCTCCATCGCCGCCGAGACGGTGCCCGAATAGGTGATGTCGTCCCCCAGGTTCGCGCCCTTGTTGATCCCGGACACGAGGAGGTCGATCTTCTTCTTCCGGAGGATGCCGTTCGCGGCGAGGTTCACGCAGTCGGTCGGCGTCCCGTCGACGGCGTATACCCGGTAGCCTACCTTTTCGACCCTAAGCGGTTGCGTCAGCGTGAGGGAATGCCCTGCCGCACTTCGTTCGCGGTCCGGCGCGACCACGTACACCGTCCCCAAGGGACGGAGCGCCTCCGCGAGCGCGATGATACCCTCGGACCGGAAGCCGTCGTCGTTGGAAACAAGGAGAATGGGGGAAGGATTCTTCACATTCGGCCGATGGTTTCAGGAAAGAAAATGGTCGGGGCGACTGGACTTGAACCAGCGACCCCTTGCACCCCATGCAAGTGCGCTACCAGGCTGCGCTACGCCCCGACCCGAATATTTCATGCTACCCGTTACCGTTTTCATTGTCACGACAATTTCAAAAAAAAAGGAACCGTCAAGCACGTCCGAAATCGTCCTCGAGGCGCTCGATGTCGTCTTCCCCCAGGTACGCCCCCCTCTGGACCTCGATGACGATCACGTCCTCCCGTCCGACGTTTTCGATGCGGTGGACGGCTCCCTGCGGTATGTCGAGGGAGTGCCCCGCCCGCAATCGA
>Ga0224512_10001930_pt1 | contig 19453 bp, 20 predicted proteins | sample SF_May12_sed_USG_4_FD_169103 | JGI IMG/M metagenome (GOLD analysis project Ga0224512, IMG submission 169103) | Sediment microbial communities from San Francisco Bay, California, United States - SF_May12_sed_USGS_13 | ecosystem: Environmental > Aquatic > Marine > Sediment | place: USA... | reverse complement strand
CACCCGTCCACCGCGCATCGCATCCTCTCGGTGATGGTCGACAACCGGCTCGTCGATCGCATCGAGCCCGGGACCTACCGGCTCGGCATCCGCCTCCTCGAACTGGGCAGCCTGGTCAAGTCGCGCATCAGCGTGCGGCAGGAAGCCCTGCCCCACATGCAAGTGCTTCATCAGGCGCTCGGCGAAACGATCAATCTCTCGGTACGCCACGACGACGAGGTCGTCTACATCGAGCGCACCGCAGGCAGCAGCTCGATGATGCGGGTAGTCCAGATTATCGGTGCGCGCGCGCCCCTTCACATTACGGCCGTCGGAAAGCTCTTCCTCGCAGAGGACAGCGGAGAGAAGTGGCTCGAATATGCGCGGCGTACCGGCCTCCCTCGCTATACCGAAAACACCCTGACGGAGGCCGAGCAGCTCGCCAAGGAGCTCGACAAGATCCGCCGTCAGGGCTACGCGTTCGACAACGAGGAGGCCGAGAAAGGCGTGTCCTGCATCGGGGCGGGAATCCACAATGACGAGAATCGGCTCGTGGCCGGGCTTTCGGTGTCGGCGCCATCCGACCGTCTCGACCGGGCGTGGGCCGCCCAGGTGCAGCAAACCGCTCAGAACATCTCCCGCGCCATCGGCTACCAAGGGCAGTGAACGGTGACTGGTTGAAAGCCCTCCACCTTCACGCCCTTTCCTGGTCGCAGGTCACGGGTCACGGGTCACGGTCTTGGTAGTGCTCGACCAGCCCCTCGTCTTACTGGACGTCGAAACCACAGGCGCCCATCCTGCTTACGATCGCATCACCGAAGTCGGCCTCGTCGAGGTCGACCGTGGGCGCGTGCTGGGCGAGTGGTCCACCCTCCTCAATCCGGGTGTGAGCATCCCCCCCGCAATCCAGTCACTTACCGGCATCACCAATGACATGGTGGCGCTCGCTCCAAGCTTCGACGAGGTCGCGCGCGAGCTCTACCGGCGGCTCGAGGGCCGACTTCTGGTCGCGCACAATGCCCGCTTCGATTACGGCTTTTTGCGCAACGAGTTCCAGCGCGTGGGTCTGCGCTACACGAGCCGCGTGCTGTGCACGGTGAAGCTCTCGCGCAAGCTCTATCCGCACGAGGCGCGCCACAACCTCGACGCCCTGATGACGAGGCACGGCATCGCCTGCGAGCAGCGGCACCGTGCGCTCGGCGACGCGCGCGCGCTTTGGCACCTGGCAAGCCACTGGCAGCGCGAGTTCGAGCCCGATGTCATCGCCGCTGCCGTGAATCGCCTTGTCAAGGCCCCAACCGTACCCGCGGGCCTTCCCGAGGGCGCCCTGGACGACATTCCGGAAGGGTCAGGCGTATACCTTTTCTACGGCGACAACGATGTCGTTCTCTACGTCGGCAAGAGCGTGAACCTGCGCGCACGTGTCATGTCGCATTTTTCCAGCGACCACCGGGACGGCCGCGACATGAAGATCGTGCAACAGGTGCGGCGCGTGGATTGGATCGAGACGGCCAGCGAGCTCGGCGCATTGATTGAGGAAGCGCGACTCGTCAAGCAGCTTGCGCCAGTCCATAACCGTCGGCTGCGCCGCACCAATGAACTTTGCGCCTGGCACTGGCGGGCGCAGGCGCCGGACGCCCCCCCACAACTAGTGAGCGCACGCGATCTCGATCCGTCCCAGTTCGCCGACCTTCATGGCCTGTTCCGATCGCGCCGCGCGGCGCTCGAGGAGTTGCGCGCGCTGGCAACCGAGCACGGGCTATGCCTCATCCTGCTCGGGCTCGAGAAGGGCCGCGGGCCGTGCTTTGCCCATCAGATCCGGCGCTGCCGTGGCGCCTGCGTCGGAAAGGAAAGCCCCGCCGTTCACGGGTTGCGGCTCGGGCAGGCACTCGCGCGGCTCAGGATGCGCCCGTGGCCATTTGCGGGACGCGTCGGCATACGCGAGTCCGGCAGCGCAGCTGACCCCCTGATCGTGCTTGACCGTTGGTGCTACCTCGGCACCGTGCGTTCCGAGACGGACCTGCAAGAACTGTCGGAGCGTAGCCCGCAGCCCGTGTTCGACCTCGACACCTATCGCATTTTGACGCGCTTCTTCAGCTCGGCGCGCCCGCGTTGCGCGGTAGTCCCCCTGCCGGCATAACGGCACGGGCATAATGGGCCGCCAACTGGTTGAACCCGCAAAAGCTTGCAAAAACCTTCCACAACGAGCTCGATTGCGGACGCGGCGCTCCCGCACGGAATCGTGCGCGTCAGGCAGCTGCCCCAGGGCCTCGAGTTCTATTTCCCGCCGTTGCGCAACCTCGGGGCTGCCGCCGGGTTCGGCGCCTTCGGTGCGTTAAGCATCGCGCTACCCGTTGCCGCTGCAGCCGGCCTTGGACTCACGGGCGGCCCGGGCGCACAGGGGTGGCTGATGATCATTCTGGTGGGTGGATTCGCTCTCCCGATCCTGGCGTTCGGCGTCGTGTTTATCGCGTTGGCCGCCTACCTGCTCGCCAATTCGCTGAGGGTGATGGCGGAACCCGATCACATCGCAACGGTACGCCGCCTATTCGGATTGACGCTTTCCCGACGCACGCTTTCCTGCTCAGACATTGCCGCAGTGGAGCCGCTGATTCCGGCCCGCTTTCAAAACCAGTTCAGCGCCGAGCCACGCTACCAGCTCATCGCGCGCAGCCGTAATCCGACGCAGGCCAATCTGGTGATTGCGGAGAGTCTGCCGGGCCGCGCCGCGATGGAGCAGATGGCGGCGCTGATCGCGGGTGCGACGGGGATCGGCCTCACCGAAGACTAAGAGCCCGTAAAATTATCGTACGGGTTCTAAGCTTGGCAGAGGAAACGGCGCCTCAGCATTTACGGTCCACCGCTCACCCGGCAACGAGGCGCTTATGCGGGCGTCAGTGGTACACGACGGGAACATCAAGCAACACGCCGAAGTTGCCGAGGAACTCGTCGACGTGCTCGACGGTGGCCTCTCCCGCAACCGCCTCCTGCATGGACTGTGCAAAGCGCTCCGCTACGTCGCCCCGGAAAAACGTCCCGCGCTGGGTGCGCTTGTCCACCAGCTCGAAGCCATGCTGCGCGGGGTACTCCACCACGTAATAGTTGTCACTGCTGTAAATGATGTTCATATCGTCAAATTCGTCACGCAATGCCCCAATTGAACTCTATGTGGGGTATCGCGATCCCGATTTCAAGCCAATGTCCACGCCACCAGCGCGGGCGTACGATGTGGTCAAGAAACCGGTCGGAGACCGAGCGTTCTAGCACAATGGCTAGCGCAATCGGGCCGGGGCGCGGTTAACGGCGGCGCAGTTGGCTCGTCGCAATGCCGGTCAGAATAAGAAGCAATCCCGTATACGCGTTGGCGTTCGGCGCTTCCCCGAGAATCACCACGCCCAGGAACACGGCAACCACCGGGACGCAGTAGTTCACCAGCGACATGAAGGTCGGACCCGCCGAGCCGATGAGCCTGATAAACGCCAAAGTGGCGATCGCAGTGGGGCCAATACCCATCCAGATCACGGCCCAGACCGAGGTCGCACTGGGAGACAGGTTCCACGGCTGGTCGACGACGAGCGCAACCGGCAGGCTGATCGCGGCGCCGATCGCCACGATGGCAGCAGATGCCACCATCACATCACCACCCTTCAAGGTCAGGCGCACGAGCACGCTTTGGCTGGCGTAGCAGAGCGCCCCGCCCAGCACCGCCAGCTGGGCGAGAACCCGGCCCGCGGATCCACCAAGCCCCGCAAGCGCAGCCGGCCCCACCAAAACGACGATTCCAACGAAGCCCAGCACGAACCCCAACGCGCGGTTGCGCGTCAGGTGCTCACCGGTAACCCAGACGTGCGCCATGACGAGCGTCGCGAGCGGCATGATGGCCATGAGTATGCCGGCGAGGGAGCTGTCGATCGTCTGCTGGCCCCAGCTGATGAGCCAGAACGGCATGCTGTTGCCCACCACCGCCAGCAACGTGTAGGAAACCCACACCGGGCCAGGCCGCGGGAACCGGTAACCCAGCGCGCGAATCACCGCGACGAGGACCACCGCGGCGACGACGAGCCGCCCGGCGGCGAGCGTTGCCGGCGGCACGGTTGCGACGCCGAGCTTCACGAACATGAAGTTCGAGCCCCACAGCACGACCAGCGTCGCGAGCAGGCCCCAGTCCTTCAGTGTGCGGGGTTGCACGTCAGAATCCGCAAGAATTAACCGCCAAGGCGCCAAGGACGCCAACGTAAACGTTTAAGCTCATTTCGATTATTGTCTCGGTCTTTCTTGGCGGCCTTGGCGTCTTGGCGGTTCAATCAAATGGTTCTGGCCCTCGTTACAAATGCCGCGCGGTCTCCTTTTGCGCCCGACCAGGACTGCGCAAGGCGCTTATCCGTTACAGCGCAAAATCCAGCGCGCTCAGATCCGCCACCTTTTCCGCTGCCGCCAGCTGACCGAACAACCGCTCGGCCCGCGCCCGGTCGTGATGTGACGTAAGCTTAAGAAACTTTTCGAGCAGCTCTGGCCGCGTGAGCGGCATCGTGGGGGTTCCCTTGAAATCATGGCCTTCTGCGGAGAGCTCCTTGCCATTCTTGAGCCTGAGCGTTACCCGGCACGCCGGCGCATAGAAGCCCGACCCCGTCTTATCCAACTCGACCTTTGCACTCTTCGCCAGCGCGCGAATACCGGGATGACTGAGGCTAGGCTCGGAAAACGCCCGCGGGTCGGTCGGGTCGAGATAGAGCGCAAGCGAAACGCAGAACGGCACGCTGTACTGCGCCATCGCAAGATCTTTTGGCTCGTTGATGGCGTGCTGGTTCACCGTTTTCTCGTTGGCCGCAATGGTTATGCCCACGACGTCGTCGCCAGAAATTCCATGCTTCTCCTTCAACTCGAGCGCAACCGTGACCGGAACTTGTGCCGTCGAGTGGCACGCATAGCGCTTGATCTTGGTCTTCAGCACGTGCCAGTCGGCGCCCAGGTTTCGTGTCAGGCGCGCCGGATCCGCGTCGCGGCAGAAGGTGTTGAGGAGCCCGAACCTGCCCTCGAACACGCCCCCCGGTCCGGTGTAGCCGTCACGCGCGAGCACTGCAGCCATGAAGCCGCCCTCGGCGGCGCGCCCGAGATGCAAGCGCTTCACCATGCCCCCCGTACGGGAGAACTCCATCAGCCCCGAGCTGAGCGAGCCGGCGATGCCGAATGCGTTGGCCATTTGCTGCGCGTTCAGCCCGAACAGCCTGCCGACCACAACGGCGGTGCCAAACACGCCGACGATGCCGGGCGAGTGAAAACCGAGCTTCTCGATGGAGTGGCGCGCCGCATCCCCGATCCGGTAGAGCACTTCATAACCCGCAATCACGGCGGCCAGGACATCCATGCCGCTTTTCTTGCGCCCCTGGCCCACCGCCAGTCCCGGCACGGCCAGCGCAGCGCTGGGGTGAATGCCGACGCTCGGCTCGCAGAGGCAGTCGAGCTCGTAGGCGTGGGCCGTCGCACCGTTCGACAGGCAGGCAAACGGTGCCCGCAGCTTGATGCCTGTTCCCAGAACGCTGCACTGCCCGGGCGCACTGTTGCGCTCGGCATAGCCGATCACGGTCTTGCTCCAGGGCAACTCAGCCCCGAACACGCAAGCGCCCACGGTATCGATCACGCAGTCCTTTGCGCGCTCGATGACCTCGAGCGGAATGCGCTCATGGCTCAGCCCGACCGCGAATTCGGCCAGGGCCTGCGATGCGTTCGTCATGAAGGTTCCTTCGTAACGGGAGCCGGGGCAACTCACGTTTGCTAAAATAGCGCCGTGCGTTCATATTGAGTCGCCATGGCGCTGACCCCCCTCAACGCATTATCGCCGCTCGACGGCCGCTATCACAACAAACTCGCCGCCCTGCGTGACATTTTCAGCGAGCTGGGCCTGATCCGCTACCGCGTGCTAGTTGAGCTGGCGTGGCTCAAGGCGCTCGCCGCCGAGCCGAAAATCGCCGAGGTGCCCGCGTTTGCTCCGGTCACGCGCGCACAACTGGACGACGTGGTAGCACGCTTCTCGCAGGCCGATGGTGAAGCCGTGAAGGCGATCGAGGTGAAGATCAACCACGACGTCAAGGCGATCGAGTACTTCCTGCGCGACAAGCTCGGCGCGAATCGAGAAGTGATGAAGGCCGCCGAGTTCATTCATTTCGCCTGCACGTCCGAGGACATCAACAACCTGGCCTACGCGCTGATGCTGCAGCGCGCGCGCGACGAAATCCTGCTTCCAGCGCTTGACAGAATCATGGAAAGACTGAGCGCCCTCGCCCACGGGCTCGCCGAGGTGCCGATGCTGGCGCGCACCCACGGCCAGCCTGCGTCTCCGACCACGCTTGGGAAGGAAATGGCCAACGTGGCGTACCGGCTCCTCCGGGCGCGCGCGAACGTTTTGGCGACGCGTCTTACCGGCAAGATGAATGGCGCCGTGGGCAACTACAACGCGCATGTTGCCGCCTATCCCGACGTGGACTGGCCAAGACTCGTGCGCGAACTCGTCGAAAAGCTCGGGCTGGAGTTCAATCCTTATACGATCCAGATCGAGCCGCATGATGCGCTGGCGGAACTCTTCGACGCTATTGCGCGCGTCAATACCATTCTTATCGACCTCAACCGGGATATCTGGGGTTACATTTCGCTCGGTTACTTCCGGCAGAAAATCAACGTGGGCGAGGTAGGTTCGTCCACGATGCCGCACAAGGTGAACCCGATCGATTTCGAGAATTCCGAAGGCAATCTAGGGCTGGCGAACGCCTTGTTGCGTCACCTAAGTGAGAAGCTTCCAGTGTCGCGTTGGCAGCGCGATCTCACGGATTCGACCGTGTTGCGCAACATGGGCGTCGCGCTCGGCCACGCGCTGCTCGGATACGACGCGTGCCTGCGCGGCCTCGACAAGCTCGAGGCCGACCGCGAGCGCATGAGCGCTGACCTGAAGGACCGGTGGGAAGTGCTCGCCGAGCCCATCCAGACCGTGATGCGCCGCTACGCGCTGGTGGGCGCATACGAAAAGCTGAAGGACCTCACGCGGGGAAAGGAGGGCGTTACGCGCGAGGCGCTGCACGCCTTTATCACGGGTCTCGATCTTCCGGAAGCGGAAAAGACGCGACTCCTCGAGCTTACGCCCGCGACCTACATTGGCAAGGCGGCAGAGCTTGCTAGGAAGATTTGAACCGCCAAGATGGCATGGACGCCTCCCGCCCCCTCTGGGGGAGGCATCCACACCATCGTAACGAAAAGAGCCAGGACTGGCCAAGACGAAGCGGGCACCGAGAAAAACCGGAAGGAAACCGCAGATCAACGCGGATAGAACTCAAGCGTCCTGCTGCCTTGTTTTCTTCCGCCGCCGATGGACGCCGATAAGAACCAGCACTGAACCAGCGAGACGCGGAGAGAAACAGAGCCAGATTTACGCTGCAAAATACGCGATCATCCGAATCAAGCTGGCCGGCTGACGGAAACGCTGTATTCCCCCGTGACATCTCGCGCGACCGGCGGCCGATCGAAGCCGCCGGCATCCAGGGGGCTTGTCACGCCTCGGCCTCCTTTGTTCAAGACGTGCGTGTAGATCATTGTGATGCTGACATCCTTGTGGCCAAGCAGTTCTTGCACCGTTCTTATGTCGTAACCGGCCTGCAACAGGTGCGTGGCGAATGAGTGCCTCAGTGTATGGCTGCTGACCGGTTTGTAAATTCCGGCCTCACGAGCAGCGCGCTTCACCGTGCGATGCAGCGTATCGGGATAGATGTGGTGCCAGCGTATCACGCCAGTCTCCGGATCAACTGAGCGATTCTTCGATGGGAATATGAACTGCCAGCCCCACTCATATCCGGCTCGGGGATACTTCCGCCCAAGCGCGCCGGGCAACCACACCTCGCCGTAGCCTTCGGCAAGATCTCGCCTGTGAAGCCTGTTCACCTTGCCGAGATGCACGTGCAGCGGCTGAATAACCGCTTCAGGCAGCATGGTCACGCGATCCTTGCCGCCCTTGCCATCGCGCACCACAATCTGACCGTACGAGAAGTCCACGTCCTTCACGCGCAGCATCAGGCACCCCCGCAGCCGTAATCCCGCCCCGTACAGCAGACTTGCCATGAGCCACTTGGTGCCTTCAAGTTGCGCCAGCAGCGCACGCACCTCGGCTTCGGAGAGCACCACCGGCAGGCGCACGGGCCGTTTGGCTCGATCAAGCCCGTTCAGCCAGGGCAGCGCCTGACCGAGTGCTTGCCGGTAAAGAAACAGCAGCGCCGCGAGCGCTTGGTTCTGGGTCGCGGACGCGACATGGCGCTGTGCGACGAGATGGTTCAGAAACGCGGTAACCTCTGTTGCGCCCATCTCCGCGGGATGGCGCTTACCCGAAAAGTAGATGAAGCGTTTGATCCAGTGGATGTAGGTCTCTTCCGTGCGCCGGCTGTAGTGCCTGCGGCATATGGCGTCGCGCACGCGATCGAGCAGGCGCGGTCCTTTCGATTGCGCGGGTAACTCTCCTTTGGAATCAATGTGTTGTCCCAATGCTTGCCATCTAACAAAGATCCGATACGGATCACATCGTTATAACGCCTTGATCCGGAAGTGCGTTGACGCGTTGAGGCCGTTACTCGACCGTATTAGGTAGAATTTCGTCGAACCATTACAAAGTTGGGCAGCACCTGAAGCAGAGGGGAGCGTTACGCGATGACCGAGTTGCATTATGACGAAGAGGCTACGAAGCGCCTGCTCGCTCTGTATGTGACGCCAGATGTAGTCGCGCAGCGCGCGCAGTTCCTGCGCGCCCTCGAACCCCGGACCAGCGAGCGAGTTCTGGATGTCGGCTCCGGCCCGGGGTTTTTGGCGGCAGCAATCGGAGAAGCAACCGGGTCATCGGGCGCAGTGTGTGGCGTCGATATTAGCGAGCCATTGCTTTCCGCAGCGAGACGGCATTGCGCTCATCTGTCGTGGGTTCAATTCCACCAATCTGACGCGACACAGCTTCCTTTTCCGGATCAGGCCTTTGACGCTGCCATATCGACCCAGGTCCTAGAATACGTTCCCGACGTCGAAGCGGCGCTTGCCGAGATTCATCGCGTCCTTCGGCCCGGTTGACGGGCGGTCATCGTGGACACGGACTGGGATTCGATCGTATGGCATTCAACAAACCGTGAGCAGATGAACCGCATTCTGGTGGCATGGGAACAACATGCGGCAGACGCTTATCTGCCGCGGACTATGGCGAATAGACTCCGCCGCGCAGGTTTTCGAGTGGAGTCACAGCAAGCTATTCCGTTGTTCAACCCGAGCTACGATCCGAACACTTACAGCAATCGGATCATCGATCTGATTGTTTCCTTCGTAATTGGCCGCAATGGAATTACCCGTGACGAAGCGGAAGGATGGGCGAAGGGCCTAAGGCGGACCGGGGAGCAAGGGAATTACTTCTTCAGTCTCAATCGTTACCTTTTTGTCGCAGAGAAAGGTTCATGATCACCGACCCCTGGCTACACAACAAACCAACAGCGTGCTGCCCAACCGCGCCTTGCAGCCGACGCGCCGAAGCGCGCGGCTGAAGGCAACGTTAGAGGTCGCGGACCAGCTGGTCGAGGCGCCATACTTTTATATGGCTATCCGGGCGGTTTCCTGATACCATTGCCGCATGGCTGAAGCCCGCTTCGATTGGGATCAGGAGAAGGATCGGGAAAACCAATCGAAACACGGAGTTTCCTTCACCGAAGCACAGTTCGCTTTTGCCGATCCCAGGCGCGTCATCGCCGAGGACTTGTCGCACAGCTTGAGGGAGAGGCGGTATTACTGCTTTGGAGAGGTCGGGGATGGCATCCTCACAGTTCGCTTCACCTACCGTGAGGGCGTCATTCGAATTTTTGGTGCTGGTTACTGGCGACAGGGCAAGCGAATCTATGACCGAGAAAATCAGATACACCGATGAACCGCTGGGCGAACTGAAGGTCGTTCCCGACTTTCTGCCTTCCCCCGAAGAGCTCGCGTTTCGCGAGGAAGGCGTGAAAGTGACGATCGCGCTCTCGAAGCGCAGCATCGAATTCTTCAAGCGGGAGGCCGCGAAGCACGGCACACAGTACCAGCGAATGATCCGTCGATTGTTGGACACCTATGCGCGTCATCATTCGCGACCTCTAACCACCCGCTCAACCCGGACGCGCGGAAAATCCTCGCGCACCGGTTAGCGGGACACGTTAGATGGCTTTTGTCGGCGTCTTGACGTTTTAACGTTGAAGCGTCATAATGCCGCGCATGGACAGCCAAAAACGCGCCACCGTCTATTTCGAGCCCGACGTGCACCGCGCCCTGCGCCTGAAGGCTGCGGCCTCGGATCGTTCAATCTCCGATATGGTCAATGACGCGGTCAAATCCGCTCTGGTCGAGGATGCTGAGGATCTTGCGGCATTCGCCAAGAGAAAGAACGAGAAGAGCGCTTCCTTCGATACGTTCGTGCAGGGCCTGAAGCGGCGTGGCCGGATATAGGCTGCTGATCAAGGCCTCGGCTACGAAAGAGCTCGAGGCAGTTGGCACCAAGGCCGATCGTCAACGCATTGTTGGCAAGATTCAGACCCTGGCGGCGAGTCCCCGACCCCAGGGCTCGGAGAAACTCGCGGGGTACGCCGATCGCTACCGGCTACGGCAGGGGAGTTACCGGATCATCTACCTGGTTGACGACGAGCATCGCGAGGTCACGATCTTCAAGATCGGGCATCGGAAGGATGTTTACCGGTAAGCCATCTAACCGCGCGATCGACCGCGACGCCAGAAAGCGCTGCGCGCTTCCGGGCGCGCGTCATCGCGGACGTTAGGCGGCTTGAGCGAACGGCGCGGATGAGGACACTACGCCTCGTATTCTCGATTCTCGCTTGGCCGTTCCTGCTCGTCGGCGGAACGCTGTTCGCGTACCTCTGGCCGCTGGTGACCTGGCTCTTCTCAGAACGGCTTCGCTTCTCCATCTCCGAGGGCGACCTCTTTGAAGTCTCCTTGCCCCTTCGGGTGTTCGTTCTCACCCACTGGAGGGCACCCTACACCGGCGGGTTCAAGTGCACCCTGCCTGTCGGCGTCCATCTGCGTGCTGTCACGGCCGCTCCGAAGGGCTCTCGCGGCTGTCGATTCGTTCCTTCAGAGCCCTCCGAGTTTCTCATTCATTTCGTGCCTCAGGAGGAGAGAACCAGTCCGAAATTCAGCGGGGTTAGCGTTCCGTTGTCAACTCGCAAGATCCGACGGCACCTTCAACGGTGGGGAGCCGCCTAACAAGGCGCCGCAGGGGACCAGGCCACGCGGTGCCGTAATCGATCGTGGTAGGCTTCTGGCGTCGGTGATCGGGAGCCTTCCGCTGGTGGTCAGTGGGCCCGGCTGCTGAGCTCACTATTAGGCATCACCAGAGGGAGGTATTTCTGTGCGGCGCTTGGCAACTGGCGTTGCTGCTGTCGTTTTGCTCTTAGGAGTAGGCGTCGTTGTTGTCAACGAGTGTGAGAGCGGTGGTGCCATGGCCGGTCGTCATCAAACCTGCAACTGCAAGGGTGTTGAGTGGCTCGTTTCAGATCAAACCGCGGCCGATGGACCGCGCCGAAGTGTATGTATCGGCTGGGTTGCGTCTCATACGTGCTTTCAGAATCGTGGTGGAGGCCAGATTCCATGTTAATCCCGGCGACAGTGATGCCTAACTCTATGTCGAACGGACGGGCCTTCGGCGGTGTTCCGCGTGCCAGCAGCACGTGGGCCCGCCGTTCACAACGACGTTATGTGCCATTCACCCAGTGCGGGTGGCTGTGGCAGAATTGGGGCGACGCGGAGGTTTAGATCGTGTCCACGGTAAAGGAAGAACTGACTCGCCTCATTCAGGGACAGCCCGACGACAGCTCACGCGAGGAAATCGTGCGTGAGCTTGCCTTTTACGTCATGGTTGAACGCGGACTGGCCGATTCGGACACCAAGCGCGTTATCTCGAACGAGGACATGGGGCGGCGCATCCGCTCATGGCAGAAATAAGGTGGACGGCGGAAGCCCAACGCTGGCTCGAGGATATCTTCGAGTACCTCGCCGCCGAAAATCCACAAGCCGCTACCCGCACTGTCCAGGGCAGCTACGAGCGGGCCCAAGGCCTCGTTTCATCTCCCGAGATGGGGCATCGTTATCTCGCCTCTTCCCGCCACGTTCGCATCCTGCTGTACGGGCATTACCGGATTGCCTATCTCGTGAAGGGAAGGACGACGGAAACGTTGACAAGTGGCGTGGCGGCTAACACGCCCCTCAATCGCCGCATGTAGTTGAGCTCTTCCATCTGCAAATTTCTTGGCGCGCTTGGCGCCTTGGTGGTTCATTTTTTTGATTATGTTTCTCTCCACATCTCCGTGGTTCAATTATTGTTCTTGCTTCTCTCGGCGCCTTGGCGGTTCATTTTTTTATCTGCGTGTATCTGCGTTTATCTGCGGCTAATATTGTTGTTCGTTTTTCGGGTAAGTAAAAATGGCCACGACGCAACGCCCCGTCATCGTCGTTGAGGACGACCCTTTTCCGCGACTGATCCAGGTGGTACTCGATCCCGCGACGCCTGAGGCGCGGCGCGCGGCATTCGCGCACTTCTTTGCACACGAGCTGCCGGATTTCCCCGGCTGGTGCGACCGCCTGCGCGGGCGGCTCCCACGACTCTATCCGGCCACGGTCCGGCTCGTCTCCGACGAGGCTGCGCTGCTGGCCAGCATGCGCGGGGCGCATGTCGCCGTCGTGGAATCGTTCCCGATTGGCCCCCCGGCGATTGCCGCTGCGGAAGGCACGCTGCGCATCGCTCAGAAGTACGGCACGGTCCTGTCGAACATCGATCAGGAGGCGTGCCGGTCCGCGGAAGTGCGCGTGCTGACCTTGCGCCGGCGCGCGAACATTGCCTGCGCCGAGCACGCGCTGGCGATTATGCTCGCACTGGCGCGCAAAATCTTGCAGACCAACGGCCTGGTGAGCGTTGAGCAGTTGCGCGCTGCGGGCTATTCGCCCACGCAGTTTGACCGCGCGCATACCGCAAACGCCAATTGGGCACGCGTGACGGGAACTCGCACGTTGTACGGCAAGCAGCTCGGCATTTTGGGGCTGGGTGAAATCGGGCGGGAGCTCGCCATGCGCGCGGCGGCTTTCGGCATGCGCCTCGTCTACACGCAGCGGCGCGCCCTCGCACTGGCGGATGAGGCACGCTACGGGGTAACCTTTGTCGGGCTGGACGAGCTCTTGTTGACGAGCGACTTCGTGTCCATCCATCTGCCCGCCAGCGATGCGACACGGGGCATCATCGGCAAACGCGAGCTCGCCTTGCTCAAGTCCGGCGCAATCCTGGTCAACGTCTCACGCCCCCAACTGATCGACCGGGCTGCGCTGCTCGAGACATTGCGCGCGGGTCGGCTTGGCGGGTTCGGCCTCGACCCGCACTACGATACCCCGGGTCGGCCGGACGACCCCCTGCTCGCGCTGGACAACGTGATCGTGACGCCTCATCTCGCAGCCGCTCCGCGCTTCAACTCCCTCGAGGACTTCGAGGAGCTACTGGTTGGCGTCGACCAGACCTTGAGTCAAATGGCGTGACTTATCGCGATTGCGCGCGGTGGCGCAGATATTCGATCACACCTGGGCTGATGGAGATGAGGATGATGACGATGATGATGATGATGACCAAAGAAAGATTCTGCTTCACCACCGGGACGTTGCCGAAGAAAAAACCGACGTAGGTCAGCAAACCCACCCAGACAATACTGCCCGAGAAGCTGTAGAACACGAACCTTTGATAGCGCATGCGGCCGATGCCCGCTACGAATGGGGCAAAGGTGCGGACGATCGGCACGAAGCGCGCGAGGAAAACAGTCTTGGCACCGTAGCGGTCGTAAAAGCGCTGTGTGCGGGTCAGGTGCTCGGGATTGAAGAGCAGCGACTTCTCGCGCCTGAACACGCGCGGGCCGATGAAACGGCCAATCCAGTAGTTCGTATTGTCACCCAGGAAAGAGGCAGCCGCCAGCGCCGCGAACAGGCCGTGCACGTACATATCGCCGGCTGCGGCAACGGTCCCCGCCACGAAGAGCAGCGAGTCCCCGGGCAGAAAGGGGGTCAGGACCAGCCCTGTCTCGCAAAAAATAATGAGAAAGAGGATCCCGTAAATCCAGGACCCGTAGTTCGCGACCAGCAACTGAAGATGACGGTCGAGGTGCAGGACGACGTCGAGGAGAGTAGTAAGGAGCTCCACGAGCGGCCCGTGCTAGACGACCGCTCCATCCTCGCCGGGCTTTCTTTCCACCTCGGGCCGGGCCAGGTCCTCGCGTGACACGCCGAGGTACATGACGATGGGGCTTGCGACCAGGACCGAGGAGTAAATGCCGAAGAGAATGCCGATTGTGAGCGCAAGCGCAAAGTGAAACAGGGTCTCTCCTCCGAAGATCAGCATTGAGCACACCATGATCTGCGTCGACCCGTGCGTGATGATGGTGCGCGACATCGTACGCGTGATCGCATGATCGATGATCTTCGGAACGGTAAGGTTGCGCATCCTGCGGTTGCGGAACGTCTCGCGCACGCGGTCGAACACGACCACCGACTCGTTGACCGAGTAGCCGAGGACCGCCAGCACTGCGGCGAGGACCGGCAGCGAAAACTCCCACTGGAAAAGCGAAAATATGCCGATAATGATGATCACGTCGTGGAGGTTGGCAATGACGGCAGCAACCCCGAACTTCCATTCAAAACGCAGCCACAGGTAAAGCACGATCCCGATCGAGACGAACAACAGCGCGAGCGCCCCGTTCTCGAACAGCTCCTGGCCCACCTGGGGCCCGACAAACTCGACTCGGCGCATCTCGACCTTGGGATCGTCTTTTCGCAGTTCGTCCATGACGCGCTCGGAGAGCTGGGCGCTCGTAAGGCCCTGCTTCACCGGTAACCGGATAAGGACGTCGCGCGAGGTCCCGAAGTTCTGCACCGATGCATCGGTGAACCCGAGGCGAGCAACGGAATCGCGGATCTTGCCCAGATCAGCCGCCTCGACATAAGCCACCTCCACTACCGTGCCGCCCGTGAAATCGACGCCGAGATTGAGTCCACGCGTCGCAAGCGAGCCGACCGCGATGAGAAAAGTGACGATCGAGATCACGTTGAAGAGCAGCGCATGGCGCATGAACGGGATGTCGCGCGAGATGCGGAACCATTCCATTGCGCTCTCCTACTTCCCCTGGGCCGCCGGCTTCCACACCTGGCCGATCGAGACGCGATCGAGCCGGCGGCGGCCGCCATAATAGAGATTAACGATGCCGCGGGACACCACCACGGCGCTGAAAATCGAGGTCAGGATCCCGAGACACAACACCACCGCGAATCCCTTGACCGGCCCGCTGCCGAACGCGAACAGGGCGAGCCCGGCGATGAGCGTCGTGACATTTGAATCGAGAATCGTGCCCCAGGCGCGCTCGTAGCCCGCGTGGATTGCGGCCTGGGGCGTGTTGCCCGCACGCAGCTCCTCACGGATGCGCTCGTTGATCAGCACGTTGGCATCGATCGCCATGCCGAGGGTAAGTGCGATACCTGCCATACCCGGCAGCGTCAGTGTCGCCTGAAGCAACGACAGCAGCGCGACCAGGAAAAGCACGTTGGACGTAAGCGCAATGATCGAGACCACGCCGAACAGCATGTAGTACGCGATCATGAACACGGTCAGGACGCCGAACCCGTACCAGGTGGACTGGAAGCCGATGCGGATATTCTCCGCGCCAAGCGAGGGACCGACCGTGCGCTCTTCGATGATCTCCATTGGCGCCGCCAGCGCGCCCGCGCGCAGAAGCAACGATACGTCTCTCGCCTCCTGCGTGTTCATCCGGCCGCTGATCTGCACCCGGCCGCCGCCGATCTCGGTGCGGATCACCGGTGCGGTAACGACCTCGCCCTTGCCCTTTTCGAAGAGCAGGATCGCCATGCGCTTGCCCACGTTTTCCCGGGTGACGAGCTGGAAGATCCGCGCACCCACGCCATCGAGGGTAATGTGCACCGCCGGCTCGCTGGTCTGTTGATCGAACCCAGGCTGGGCGTCGTTGATGCGGTCGCCGGTGAGGACGACCTGTTTTCGGACGAGGATCGGCACGCCGCCGCGCTCGTAGTAGAGCTCATCGCCAAATGGCACCTGGCCCGCGACTGCGGCCTGCAGTGTCGCCGGGTCGGAGTGTTCTTCCGCCACCATGCGCACCTCTAGCGTCGCGGTGCGGCCAAGGATGTCCTTGGCCTTGGCGGTGTCCTGCACGCCGGGCAGCTGTACCACCACGCGGTCAGCGCCTTGCTGCTGGATGATGGGCTCAGCCACGCCGAGCTCATTGACGCGGTTGCGCAGCGTGGTGATGTTCTGCTGCAGGGCGAAGTCCTGCGTGCGGCGCTGTGCTTCCGGCTTCAAGGTGGCAACGATCCGGTACCCGCTCGCCGCTTCCTCGCTCTTCAGGGCGAGATCGGGCATCGTGCGCGTAAGCTCGGCGAGCGCCCGGTCGCGCATGGCCTCATCGCGGAACCGTACCGTCAGTGTCTGACCCGTGCGCGCGATGCCGTTGTACTGAATGCGCTTCTCGCGCAGCCCGCTACGAATATCGCTGGAGAGCGATTCGACCTTCTTGGCAAGCGCCGCCCTCATATCCACCTGAAGCAGAAAATAAACCCCACCGCGCAGATCCAGGCCCAGATACATCGGCAGCGCGCCCAGGGCGGAGAGCCAGCCCGGGCTGTTCGACAGCAGATTCAACGCCACGATGTAGTCCTCACCAAGCTGGGACTGCAGCGCGTCCTTCGCGCGGATCTGGGTATCGGTGTCGGCGAAGCGCGCCTTGACGCTCTGGGGATCGAGAAAGATGGCGCCCGGTTTGAACCCGCCCTTCTCGAGAATCTGCTCGACCCGGCTCATCAGAGCGGTGTCGGCCTTGAGCGTGGCACGCAGCGGCGAGACCTGCACGGCCGGCGCCTCGCCGAAAAAATTAGGCAGCGTGTAGAAGCAGCCGAGCACGATCGCGGCCGCGATGATGATGTATTTCCAGAGGGGGTAACGATTCATCGTGATGCGGGTGAACGGTGAATGGTGAACCGTGAACGGTGGCGCCTCGGAGCCATGGACACCCGTTTAGTGTTCACTGCTTGCCGTTTACTAGTACTACTGAAGGCCCTTGATGGTGCCTTTCGGCAAAACCAGCTGCACCGACGGGCGCTGGACGTGAATCTCGACATTCTCTGCCACCTCGACCGTGAGGTAGCCCTCGCCGACTTTGCTGATGCGCCCGACCACGCCGCCGGCGGTAATGACCTCATCGCCCTTCTGCAGCGCCTCGATCAGCTGCTTGTGCTCTTTCGCGCGCTTCATCTGCGGCCGGATCATGAGGAAATAGAGCACCACGAACATCAGCACGATCAGCAGCATGCTCTCCATGCCGCCGCCCGGAGAGGCCGCTCCGGAACCCTGGGCCCATGCCGAATTGATCAACATATCGCGCGTCTCCACTTTTCAAAAAGGCGCAACGGCGCCCCGAAAAATGCCGAACTTTAACACGAATTGGCCTTCGCTTGCGCATGGCCCGCGGCAAACTCGCCCAGGGAGCCGGCCTCGATCGCGCCGCGCAGCTCCCGCATCAGCTCCTGGTAGTAGTACAGGTTGTGCAGCGTGTTGAGCCGTGCCCCGAGGATCTCGTTCACGCGCTGCAGGTGATGGAGGTAAGCGCGCGTGAAATGGCGGCATGTGTAGCACCCGCAGCCCGCGTCGAGGGGCCGGACATCCTCACGATAGGCCGCGTTCCTCAGTTTGACCACGCCGCCCCGCGTATAGACCCAGCCGTTGCGCGCGTTGCGCGTGGGCAGAACGCAGTCGAAGAGATCGATCCCTGCCTGGACTGCCGCCACGATATCCTGCGGCGTGCCGACGCCCATCAGGTAGCGCGGAGCCGCTGCCGGCAATCCGGGCGCCGTGTGCCGGAGAATGCGCATCATCTCGTGTTTCGTTTCTCCCACCGAAAGCCCGCCGATCGCGTAGCCATCGAACCCGATGCGCCCGAGCCCCGCCAGCGATTCGTTGCGCAGCGCCTCGTACATGCCGCCTTGAACGATGCCGAACAGCGCGTTTGGGTTGCCCGCGTGGGCGCGTTTGGAGCGCTCCGCCCAGCGCAGGCTGAGTTGCATCGACGCGCGCGCCGTCTCGAACTCAGCTGGGTACGGCGTGCACTCGTCGAACACCATAACGACATCCGCATTGAGCCCGCGCTGTATGCGCATGGATTCCCCCGGCGTGAGGAAACAGGAGTCGCCGTTGACCGGTGACTGGAATCTCACGCCTTCTTCGGAGATCTTGCGCAACGGCCCGAGACTGTAGACCTGATAGCCGCCCGAATCGGTGAGTATGGGCCCGTCCCACGCCATGAAGCGGTGCAGCCCGCCGTGCGCCGCGATCACGTCAAGCCCCGGCCGCAGCCAGAGATGGAACGTATTCCCGAGCACGATCTGCGCGCCGATTTCCCGCAACTCCTGTGGGCTCATCGCCTTGACCGTCCCGTAGGTGCCCACCGGCATGAAAGCGGGTGTGTCCACCGCCCCGTGGGGGAGCGTGAGGCGACCGCGTCGCGCCGCCCCATCGGTGGCTAAGACCTCAAAATGCATAGTTGGTCGTACATTCTGAATCGTGCCTTCCTTGGTGTTCTTGGCGGTTAGAGCTGTTGCCTTTCGATCAGCATCGCATCGCCGTAGCTGTAGAAGCGGTAGCGTTGCTCGATCGCATGGCGGTAAGCCTGGCGGATATTATCCATGCCGCCGAAAGCCGAGACCAGCATGAGCAACGTCGACCCCGGCAAGTGAAAATTGGTTAGCAGGCGCTCGACGACCCGGAATCGGAACCCCGGCAGGATGAACAGGCGCGTCTCGCCCAGCCCCGCCGTGAGCGTCCCGGACGCCGCGGCGCTTTCCAGCGCGCGCAACGTCGTTGTGCCTACCGCGAGCACACGCCCACCCCTCTCGTGCGCTGCGTTGATCGCCTCGACGCTTGCCTGCGGCACCTCGTACCATTCGCTATGCATGACGTGCTGCGACAGGTCTTGCGTGCGTACCGGCTGGAACGTGCCAGCGCCGACATGCAACGTGAGATAGGCGAGCTTGGCGCCGCGATCCTGCAGCAGACGCAGCATCTCGGTGCCAAAATGCAGCCCTGCGGTCGGGGCAGCGACCGCACCCGGTGCTCGTGAATATACGGTCTGGTAACGCACAGCGTCGGCTGCGTCCGCCGGGCGCGCGATGTACAGCGGCAACGGCACGCTTCCATGGCGCTCGAGCAGGGCAAACACGTCCGAGCAGTCCTCGAAGCGCAGGTGAAAAAACTCCCGCTCGCGGTCGAGCACCGTGGCCGTGATGGTGTCCGCGAGCACGAGCGTACTGCCGGCGCGGGGCGGACGGTTTGCGCCAACCTGTGCCAGCACCTCGGCGGGTCCGAGAATGCGCTCGACCATGA
>Ga0224512_10001929_pt1 | contig 19455 bp, 18 predicted proteins | sample SF_May12_sed_USG_4_FD_169103 | JGI IMG/M metagenome (GOLD analysis project Ga0224512, IMG submission 169103) | Sediment microbial communities from San Francisco Bay, California, United States - SF_May12_sed_USGS_13 | ecosystem: Environmental > Aquatic > Marine > Sediment | place: USA... | reverse complement strand
CAAGCCCCGGACGTGATTCAAATCGGTGAAATTCGCACGCAAGAGTCCATGGAGAATGCAATCGTATTCTCTGAGACGGGCCATATGTGCCTCGCCACGTTGCACGCAAATAATACCTATCAGGCATTGGATCGAATTATCAACTTCTTCCCTGAGGAGCGCCGAAATCAGTTATTTATGGACTTATCTATGAATCTGACTGCGTTGATTTCACAGCGGTTGCTTAAGGTCAAAGGCCGCGAGGGTCGGGTGCCGGCGGTCGAGATCATGATCAATTCGCCGTTGATCTCCGACATTATTTTGAAGGGTAAAGTGCATGAGATCCGCGATGTCGTGGCGAAATCGACCGAGGCAGGCATGCAGACCTTCGATCAATCATTGTTCAACCTGCACGAGTCCGGCCTGATCGAATACGATGAAGCGATCCGCAACGCCGATTCGCAAAATGATCTTCGCCTCAGATTCAAGTTGGAAGGCAAAGACGCCAAAACCCAAGATCTTGGCGAAAGCATGCGCAACGTTACGTTCTAAGACGTCACCGGCGTGGGGCCGCGGGGGTCTCTCACATCCAGCGTATGCATTTGGGTATCGTATACCCGCGTCGGCGAGTCGAGCGGTACAATCGACATACTCGCGCAGAGGTGTGCTCGTGAACCCCACGGTTTCGGTGACCGCTGCTATTGAGTGTTCGGTATCGAGCTAATAATTTCCGTATGTTTTCCTGTTATGCCAGGCGAAATTTATAGCGTGGATTTAAAGCCAACCCTGCCTGGTAATCGCGAGTGCGACGACTGTGCGTAAAATATTGCCGGTGAATCGACGCGTTTGGACGATTCTTGCGATTCTCATTGCATTGATCGGCGGCGGCACCGGTGCACGCGTGCTGACCACCCAAACCGGGGTGTGCGGCATCGGCATTGCCGCCGACGCCGCCGACGCCGAGCGCCTACGGCGATTTGCCGAGGGTCTGCCGCTGCAATACGTCGATGCGTTCAGTAATGTAGTGAGCTATATCCATATCCACGGTCGGCTACCGGAGTGTTATTTGACTAAGCGCGAGGCGCAGCGGCAGGGATGGTCGCCCGGTACTCGGTTGTGGAATGTCGCGCCGGGCACCGCGATTGGTGGCAATCGATTCGGCAATCGCGAGCAGCGCCTGCCACGCCAGTATAACAACCGCTACGTCGAAGCCGACCTCGATTATGACGGACGCAAGCGTGGCGCTAAGCGTTTGGTATTTGTCGAGGGTGCGCCCGGCAAATGGCTAATCTGGGTGACGGTCGATCATTACCAGTCGTTCCGTAAGGTTCCTGCGCCATGAGCGTTAAGCGTTGTGTATTGGACGGTTCATCGCTCGATTCGTTCGCATCGATCTTCGCGGCTCTCGCCGAGCAATTGGAATTTCCAGATTGGGCGCGGCCAAATCGGGACGCGCTGTGGGATTTGCTGATGATCGAGATCGCCGGCCCTATTGAAATCGTGTGGCGCGAGTGGCAACAATCGGAGCGTCAACTTGGCTCCGAATTTGCCGGAATTCACAGCTTGTTAACCAACGTTGCCGCGGAACGCGAGGATTTTTCCTTATGTTTGCCTAGGGCTGCGAGCGCCACCGATTTGATCGAGATCGATAGTCTGGATCATCTGGTCCTGACGGTGGTGGATATCGGCGCGACCTGCCGATTCTACTGCGACGTATTGGGTTTTGCGGAGATTACCTTTGGCGGTGGCCGTAAGGCACTGCGTTGCGGCTCACAGAAAATCAATTTACACGTCTGCGGTCAGGAACTCGAGCCCAAGGCCGAACGACCGGTGCCGGGCAGTGCCGATCTGTGCTTCATTACCACCGCGCCGATTGCAGTAGTGGTCGAGCGACTGCAGGCGCATTCAGTGTTGGTGTTGGAAGGGCCAGTACTGAGGACCGGCGCGATGGGGCCAATCGACTCCGTGTATTGCCGCGATCCCGACGGTAATCTTATCGAAATTGCCAAATACCGATAGACCCAGTCTAGCCCGCATATTGCACGAAGGCGGACGATGTGTCAGCAATCGTGCCCATATATCAATCAATTACTCCGTGTTCTGGAACCCGGGTCCGGTGTACAGTTTGTCCTGTTCGAAGTCAGGAAAGATCGGCCGTCGTATTCGTTACGATCCTCCTTGATCCATAGCTACGGCTATGCATCGGCGGACGATCGCACCGACTACTTAGCCCGATTTCCCCTGAAATCCGAACCCTTCATGCAATATGCGGGCTAGTACGTCCGGCGCACAGCGTTACGACAAAGAGATGGCTATTTCGGGACATAAACCATGTATATCCCTTTAACTTTCCGAAGCTAAGTTGTTTCCGGGCCCGGTCTGAATCAGCGGGATTCGATATTCCGCCTGATTTCGCACGAAAATACACAGATATACCGTTGATTAATAGAATAAATAATTGATTGTCCCAAATTGGACCTCTTCTTGAGTAGAGCGGTTGGCAGCACCACACCTAATCGTTGCAATGATTTGCAATTTCGGTTTGCAAAGGCGCAGTTTGACGACTACGTTTAATAGTGTGGGGGACTTTTTAAGTCTCAATAAACGTTAATCATGGCGCTGTTCGCAGCGTGCTTTGGATCGCTCGCGATCAGACGGGGGGGTACACGGCGTCCCAGGATTAAATAACCATGGGTATTAATCCTAGCCAATCCAGACTGGCGCTTCTAGGGGAGTGTCTGCTCGTATGCCTCTCGCAATGAAAAGCCTGCAATGGTCAGCGGTGAGGTAAAGGTTTCATGATATACAACGGCGACGCCCTGTCGGTCCAAGAGCACGACGAGAACATTAACTATGTGCTGCCCGAGGAAGGCGGCAATTTATGGGTGGACTATCCAATGGTTGCGGAGTCTTTTAAAAACAAAAAAATAGTGATGGAACTCATTAATTTCTTGCATAAGCTGGAAGTCGCGACCCGAGCGGCCGAGTTTGTATCCTACGCGATGCCAAACGAGACCGCGGAGCAAGATCTGCCTGCTGAGTATCTTGAGAATTCTGTGATATTTCCAAGCGGGGAAGAACGGAGTCGTTCGGAATTTCATGTGCCGTTCGAACCGCGGACTCCGAAATTTAGCAATGAGGTGATAGCGGGGTTAACGAACTAGTCCGACATCGGGTGGGATTTGCCGGTCGGGAAGTGGGAGTGTATTTGCTAGTGAAGCTGAAAACAAAAATATTGTTGATATTGGTGCCGCTCATACTGGTGCCCATGACGACGCTCGGCTTCATCGCCTACGACCATCTTCATGACACGTCGAAGAGCAAGGCGCTCGATCAGGTGGCCTCCACGATGCATCTGGTTAAAGTTTACACCGACTCCCGTATCCAAGCGGTCGAGGCAGATGTTATGCTTTTTTCCAAGTCGGCTTTGCTGCATCGTTATCTTAGTATTGCCGATGAAGCCAAGCGTTACGATATCTTGCAGTTGCCTCTGCTCCATTTGTTCTCCAATTATCAGGAGGCACATCCGGAATACTACGAGATCCGTGTCTTGCTCCGGGATGGTTATGAGGACACGAGATCCGTTACTAGGGATGTTCCGAATGTTACCAACGACGAGCGGGGCACCGAGTATTTTCAGAACATGGTCCGCTCCGGGAATTCGGTCTATTCCGAGTATCTGAACAACCCCGATAACAATGAACTTGCGCTCGTAGTCGGTAAGAAGATTGAATTCAATGACCGCGCCTATGATCCGATTCTCGCCGAACCCACGCTTCGTGGGTATCTCGTGATAACTGTCGATCTCGAATTCTTGCGCGAGCAGGCGGTGGGCGCCCGCCTGGGCGAGCGGGGGGCGGTGTTCTTCACCGATGCGAGGGGGCGGATTGTTGCCCATCGAGAGGAAAGCAAGGTGGGTACATACATCGATCCTAGTATCATGGCCCAGGTGCTCAAGCCTTCGGCTGGAAGCAGCGCATATTTGCGCGACGTCGGCGGCGAGCAAGTTTTTGTTGGCGGTGTGTCGGTGCGAGACAACCTAGTGCTGATGTCCGTTTTGCCTCAAGCCGACCTAATTGCCGCGGAACGCAAGCTTGCAATAATAGTGGCTATTACCACCCTGGGCTCAATCATCGTAATAACTCTAGCGCTATTTGCGGCGTTAAAGTCTTTGCTGCTCAAACCGATTCGGAAGCTCGAGATGGCGTCAAAGGAGGTCGGCCGCGGCAATCTGAACATTGCTATCGATTTACCCCGGGGAGATGAACTTGGGGATTTGGCGAAATCCTTCGAGGAGATGAGCGAGAATCTGCGTCGTTCTGGTGATGAAATTAAGTATTTGGCCTACCACGACAGCCTCACCGGTCTCCCGAACAGGCGTATGTTCCGGGACTACCTGGTCCGGACATTGGAGCGAGCCAAAAGGGACCGGCAATCTTTGGCTCTGCTGTTTTTGGATCTGGATAATTTCAAGCGCGTGAACGACGCACTGGGACATCAATTCGGGGATAAGTTGCTGCAGGAACTGGCTAACAGGATTTCTCGTTGTGTGCGACGTGCTGATATCGTGGCGTGGGCTGGGGATGAGTCCGATAGAGTACCAGAGACGGTGGCCCGGCTTGGCGGCGATGAGTTCATGATCCTGTTACCACACCTTAAGGACAAGATCGAAGTCGAGATAGTGGCACGACGTATCCTGGAGTCCATCTCGCAAAGGTTCACAATAGAGGGCATGAATTTGGAAGTCGGCGCCAGTATCGGAATCACTATTGGCCCGGCTGATGGCCAAAACGTTGATAGCCTCATAAAGAATGCGGATATAGCCATGTACGCGGCCAAGGAGCAGGGCAAAGGCAATTACCAGTTCTTTTCCGCTTCAATGCAATCGCTAGTGCTTGAGCGCATCGCGCTGGAAAACGATCTCAAAAAGGCGTTTGGACGAAACGAGCTCTTTTTGGAATATCAACCTCAAGTGCATGCGCGGAGTGGCAGGATTACCGGAGTCGAAGCATTGGTACGTTGGCAGCATCCCGAATTGGGCTTGCTACTACCGAGCAAGTTCATACCGCTGGCAGAGGAGACAGGGCTGATCGCCCGGCTGGGCGAGTGGGTACTTCGAGCGGCCTGCATTCAAGCTAGGAAATGGCAGAGCGCGGGATTCGAACCCATTCGAATGGGGGTAAACATTTCCAAGCTTCAGTTGGATAGGCTCGAACTAAAACTGACCGTACAACAGATACTAGCGGAAACCGGATTGGACGCCCAATACCTTGATCTCGAATTGACAGAGAGCTGTATCATGCGAGTCGATGAGCCGGCGTTCGATACCTTGAGCGAGTTAAAGAAACTTGGCGTACAGATTTCCATGGACGATTTTGGAACGGGTTATTCCTCGTTGAGTTCGCTCAAACACTTGCCGATTTCCACGCTCAAGATCGATCAGAGTTTTATCAAGGACATCTGCACAGAGACCGATGGCGGGGGAATCATCTCGGCGGTTATCGCAATGGCGCGAAGCATGAATCTCAATGTCACCGCGGAAGGCGTGGAAGAGTACCGGCAGCTCGTATATCTGCGTAATAATGGTTGTGACACCGTTCAAGGCTATCTAGTCAGTCGCCCCGTTGGTGCCGAGAAAATCCCCGCGTTATTCGAACACGAGAAGATTTCCACCGCTTGGGCCGACTTCACTGCGGAACCTATCCCGCAACTCGTGGCGAGCGACCAAAATAACGAGCCAAGGATCTACAGTTTCATGGAGGCAAAATTGTCTAAGACTATCCCGACGAAGTCGACTGCCGAGTCGGACCGTCGGGTCGGGTCGGACCTCGTTGGGTGACGATGATCTCCTGATAGGCCAGGGTCGGCGCATCATTCGATTGATGGCTGGATCTCGCTCGAGCATTTAACAAAGTTCGCAGTCGACCCTAGTCTTGGCTACTCGCGTAGTGTTGCGGTATCGCAGGAGAGGGTCCGCTACGGCCTCGAACACGGCCTTGACTGTGGCCCATGCCGCATCGTCAGCGGTCCGGATTCTGCACTTACCCCCGAGCACGTCTGGCCCCGATACTTCCATCTTCGGGCCGCCCGATAATGTTGTGAGTCCGCGCCCGGTATCCTTGAAATCGAATGCACCAATAGGAACTATCTATTGGACGCCGGCCTGTCGATCTGCTGAGGTATTACGCTCATAAACTCAACGGCCCGATATTATGACTGATCGCCTTAGCGCCGCCACATCCACCGCCGGACATAACCGGCACGATACACTGATACCGCGCCCCCGTATCCAACCGGTCAGCCCGGTGGAACGGTTGTTGCTGGGGCCCGGCCCGACCAGCGTTCATCCGCGTGTGCTCGGCGCCACCGCCGCCCCGACGGTTAGCCACATCGACCCGATATTTATCAGCATTATGGAAGAGGTCAAAGAATTATTGCGATACGCGTTTCAAACCGAAAATGCGTTCACCGTGCCGATCTCCGGGCCGGGATCGGCCGCGATGGAGGCCAGTTTTGTGAATCTGCTTGAACCCGGCGATAAGGTCATCATATGCCGTAACGGTGTATTCGGTAATCGTATGGTACAAATCGCGGAGCGGTGTCGTGCCGTTGTAGTGGCCATCGACGACGAATGGGGTGAGCCCGTTGACCCCGAGAAATTGCGGCAAGCGTTACAAGCCCATCCGGACAGTAAAGTGGTTGCGTTCGTGCATGCTGAGACTTCGACGGGCGTGCTTTCCGATGCCGAAGCATTGTCCGCTCTGGCCCGAGAAGCTGGTTGCTTAACGATCGTAGATACCGTCACGTCGTTGGTGGGCGTGCCATTATTCATCGATGCTTGGGGCATCGACGTGGCGTATTCCGGTAGTCAGAAATGTTTATCCTGCCCGCCAGGATTATCGCCAACGACTTTTAGTAAAGCCGCCATCGACCGTATCCGCGCGCGCCAGACTCCGGCTCAAAGTTGGTTTCTGGATGTCGGTCTGTTGCTCTCGTACTGGAGCGACGATAGTCGTGTGTATCATCATACCGCGCCGGTAAATGCGATTTACGGTTTGCGCGAAGCGCTGCTGATGGTCGCGGAAGAGGAACTGCCAGCGGCATGGTCCCGGCACAGTCTTCATCAGCGGGCGCTGAGCGTCGGGCTCGAAGCGCTCGGACTTGAGCTACTGGTTGCGGAACGATATCGGCTTGCGCCGCTGACGACAGTGCGTATTCCGGCGAACATTGCCGATAAGACGGTACGTGCGCATCTGCTCGATCGGTTTGGTATTGAAATTGGTGCGGGATTGGGGCCGCTGGCCGGCAAGGTTTGGCGCATCGGGCTGATGGGGAAGAACAGCGCATCGACGTCGGTATTAAGGTGTCTCGAGGCCCTGAATGCGGTGTTAATCGAGCTGGGTGCTGACCTGGCGCAGGGTATCGCGGTAGAGCGGGCGGAGTCGCTCTATCGCAGCAACGCGGGGTCACGTTAACGGTTGCCGCGGTGCGCTGAGTGGGTAGTTTGTGCTGATAGTAGGCTACGAGGTACGGACGCAGTTTATGGTGATTCAGATAGTTGGGTTGCTTCGTATTATCTTTTTTCCGCAGATCGCGTTGTGGTTACCGGAATTTATCTACGGTAAGTAATAAAGACTACTTCCCTTGTATTAGTTTCGGGTCGATATTTCACTCGTTTCCGAAAGGCGATTAAGAAAGATACGGGCCGCATCGCAACGCACCGTAGTGCACGGAGTTTCCAGATATTTGCGATAGTATTGCTGCGCGAGTTCGGCTTCACCATAGATATGATGGAGCCGTGCGCGAAGGTAATATCGGTCACCTGGTATAATGGCCGCGTCGGCACCCGATTGACGCGCCCAGGCCGAGCTCCACAAATGCAACCAGCTGTCTCGTAACATAAACATGCTCCGATTCAGGCCTTTGCGTACCTGAAACCAGAAGTCATAGCGATTGAATACCGACCCGTCTCGATAGAATGACTCCTTAAACGCCATTTTCCCACGTAACTCATGATAAGTCGGAATCTCTCTACTGCCCCGCTCCGATAATTGATCGGCGAATCCAAAGTAAGGAACACCGCTCCACACATCGACAAAGACTGTGCCCAGCGAAGACTGTGTCCGTACCGCTACGTGCGGCGATAGCTTGTCTTTCGCGTTATAAAGCGAATAGGTTTCGACATCGTCGATGTGTCCCTGCAATAGGTAGGCGATAACGCCATTGACCTGGTCGCACCAGCCATAACCGCGCATGAGCGATGCAAACAATAGCTGATCGATCGGTTTATGGAATAGCTCGATCTGATTAATGATCAACTGATCAGTCGCTTGGTATACATTACCCAGCGTGGCGCGCGGGTCGTCGCGCGGCGGTGCCAATCGGGCGATTAGGTCGCGCTTCCACTGCGCGCGCATCTTTAAGTCGAGCGCGAACGCGCTGAATCTGACGGGGAGCGATGCGTCCGACTCCCAGGTGCGGCGATCAACAAGAAAGTAATCGCTATTGGCCTCGATATAACTGAACAACCACGGTCGCGGTATCGGAACAATATACAACAACACACCAACTACGACGGCGGACGTTGCCGCCGCCGCAAAAATTTTAGTGGCTCGAATCAAATTGCAATACGTCTATTTGGATCTGCGGCCGACCATGGTAGCGTGCAGCAAACCAAACGACCACCACTGTGGCTTATTCGGCGAGGTCCCGCACAGCCGGTATCATTAAAGACAATGTCCAAATCCAGTGCCAGTCCCGAAGACGAACTCAGCCGGCGTGCCCGGCGGGCGCTCAACACCGATTCGGTGGCGTCGATTCCACCGGCCGTGTATCCGGGTCGGCAACCGTTGGCCGGCCCTAGAGTCCGACTCGAACCGCTCGATCCGCGCCGGCATTGCGATGGATTGTTCGCAATCGGTCACGCCGACGAGACCGCGCTCGCACTATGGGAATATTTGCCGTACGGCCCGTTCGCAGGTCGTACCGCGATGCACAATTGGATGCGACAATGTGCGGCGTCCGCGGATCCGGTTTTTTGTGCGTTACGCGATATTCAGTCGGAGTGTTTGATGGGTATGGCCTCGTTTCTGGAGATTCGACCCATGATCGGCGTTATCGAGATCGGTCATATTTGGTTGGCGCCGCCGTTTCAGAAAACGCCTCAGGCCACCGAAGCGTTGGTGCTGATGATGCGGCATGCATTTAATGACCTAGACAATCGCCGTTTGGAATGGAAGTGTAATGCGTTAAATCTTCCGTCACGAAACGCTGCGCTACGGCTCGGTTTTCGTTACGAAGGGGTGTTCTATAACCACAACATCGTCAAGGGAAATAACCGAGACACCGCGTGGTATTCGGTTCTCGACTCGGAATGGCCGGCAGTGCAGGCCAATCTCGAACGCTGGCTCGCGGCTGAAAACTTCGATTCCGACGGGCGCCAACGCTCATCGTTGAGTTCGCTTAACAAAGCGCTGTGGTGATCAGTCAACCCGCGACTGATTTCTTAACGGCGCCGATTGTCCGACAGAGATTCCACAGCTACGATTCGCGCGGGCAGGAGTGAAATCGATGCAACGACGAAAGCAACCTTAGCGAGGCCGCGAAACGCCGACCGCGAGGAGAATTTCGGGGAACCCATGTCCCCGATCCTCGATAGGCCGCCACCGAGTAACTGAGTTCCCCGGGGCGGCTTATCCGTTATCGGGGCCGCCCCGGGGTACGTCAGAAGTGGCGCGCGAGCCCGAGCGTAAAGATCAACGGATCAACATCGATCTTGTCGTTACTGAGTTTGTCCTCGGCGGTCAAATCCATATACAACAGGCCAGCGTGAAAATTCCACAGCGACGCCTGACTGAATGGAACATCGATGCCGATCTGTGCGCCCAAGACGAAGTCGTTGTCGAAATCGCGGCTTCGGGTTTCGCCAAGTGCGTTATAACTGACGCTGCCGAGGTTAACGAGGCCGATAAATGGCCCAACGTAAAGATCGGCGCGGTGGTCCGGTGTAAGATGGAAGTTAGGTCCGATGGTCAACGAAGCGAAGCTCACGTCGTCTTCGTCTGTTTCCCACCGCTCGCCAATATCCAGCATGTATTCCGAATCGAGGCCCGCTAAAATCAAGGCGGCTTCCAAGCCTAGCCTATCGCTGAAATGATACTCGGCACTGATACCCGCACCGAAACCATCGTCGAACGAGTCGTTGGAGGCGCGCAGTACCCCACCCGGCGTTGATGATTCGGTGAAGTCATCGCCGGTCGGGTACAGTAGAGCGAGAAACGGCCGTAGTGTCCATCGTGCTACGCGATCCACCACCACCTGGGTCTCGCAAATCGCGCTCGCGCCGGCGGAATTTGTGGCGGTACCGCGCAGCGTATAGGTGCCTGGCTCGGAGAAGGTAACGGTATTCGGATACGGCGGTGCGACCGTCATTACTTGAACACCTGTGCCGTCCAGCACTTCAACGGCGATGTCGCCGCCCTGCCAGGAGCCGCTCACTGCAACTTCAATGGGCATGTCTACCTGTGCCGATGCCGGATCCACAGTGATGGCGCAGTTCGGTGCAGCCACCGGTGCGGGCGCGGGCGCTGCTGCAGCGACCGGTTTCGCGGCGGTGTCGGAACCGTTGTAGGCCAGATTCAGGCAGATTTTCGGCACCGTAAAGGAATGGGTCGTAATATTCTGCCCCGAATCGGTCGGCACTTCGATTTCAAAGGTGTCATAGGATTGATCGCCAGCCAGACAAGTCGGATTCGTCGAGGCAGGTTTGCCGCGCTTTCGCCACGCCATCCATTGGAAACTGTCGCCAGGTGTGACCGTGCCCTCGCTTATGCCTTCGCCGTTCGCCACGGCACCGAATAACGGCTCCGCCGCATCCGCAAGGCCATTCTCGACGAGGATCTGACGCAGATCGTCTTCGTACTTGATAAACAGGCTCTGTAAATCGGCGACACTATTGGCCTGCGACCCTTCGGATAGCGAATTGCGTCCGCCCAGAGCATTGACACGGTTCTTCAAGGGGAACCCCGCACAGACATCGTTGGTGGCCGCTGAGGCTGGCCGCGGCACCGCCATTAAGACCACCGCAACGGCGCACATTGTCATAAACGCGACGGTTACTTTGACTGCATAAGCGGCGTCTTTTTTGCTGATTGAAGTTTTCATTATGGTTGTCTCTGTGTCATGGTTGTCTCTGTGTCGGTAAATTAGGCGAATGTACCTTGTCGGCCGCGGATCGCAGATCGGCAACTGAAATCGCGCGGCCGGCACGCCGACCCTATCTCGCGCCTCCGGTGTCGGCACTGACCAGCGTCAGGCATCCAACTTGGCGCAGCCCCTCAGCCCTGGCAATAGATGGGGCGAACAACGTGACGGAACCGCCGATCAAAGGCACGGGCCAGGTAATTACATCGGACCCTGAAGCCAACTCGAATCGTAACAACCTATGCAGTCTCCCCGCAATAGTGTAGAAATCCCATAGCGTGTTTTGTCACGAACTATTTTAAGTTACAACAGCCGTCCGCTGAGGAGGAGCCAATGGTTGAGTCGGGCGCCCCAATAATAGTCTGGGGAATCAATAATGAATATGAAACGTTGCGTGACGTGCTATTGGGAATACCGCAATTCTACCGCTGGGTGGATGCCGGGCCCCTTACCAAACGTACGCTACTGAACGCCGAGCAGCTGGGGGCGAAATTCGATCTGCAATTGGCCATGGCACAGCACGCGGAGATGGTGCGAGCATATGAATCTGCCGGTGTGACCTGCCACTTCTTGGATTCGGATGAGGTGTTGCACCGCCATTTCTTTGCCCGTGATTCCAGCGCCATGACTCCGTGGGGTGCTTTGATTTGCCATATGCAACTTAAATGCCGTCGCGCCGATTACGTCACCGCGATTCGCTTCTATCAAAATGCGAACATACCGATTTGGAATATGGTCAGCGCCGGTCACTTCGAAGGTGGCGATTTTTGCATTATCCAACCGGGCTCGGTACTGATCGGGTTTGGCGGCGAACGGTCGGAAGAGGAGGGGGCTCGACAGGTCGCGGCGTGGGTCGAGGCCGAAGGTTGGGAAGCGGTGGTGGCGCCGATTCCCACCCACTTTGTGCATATTGATGCATTGGTTGTCCCGATCGCACCCAAATTGGCGGTAGCGTGTTTGGATGCACTGGAGTCATGGGTTATTGACTGGCTCAGTGCTAAGGGCTTTGAGTTTATCGATGTTTCGTACGGTGAGTGCGCTAAAAACCTCGGTGTAAATCTCGTTTCGCTTGGTAATAAGCGCATCTTGTCGATGGCCGGCAGTGCAAACCTCAATGCCCGTCTCGAAGCTATGGGTTTTGAAGTTATCGCGCCTGACATGTCGATGTTCACGTTGGGCGGTGGCAGTGTGCACTGCCTGAGTCAAGCGCTGGTACGGGATTCGGCCTAGCCCGAATCCTGCATCCGCACATATCACTTTGAAAAAGTACTATTGGTGACTCGGCATCGCGTCGTCGTAATCGGTGCCGGAATAATCGGTGCGTCGATCGCTTATCATTTGCTGCAACGCGGGGTCGTGGTCATCGTCATCGATGGCGATCAGCCCGGCACGGCCGCGACCGGCAGCTCATTCGCGTGGATAAATGCGACGTTGGATAATCCCAAGTCCTACTATGGATTGCGACTACAGAGCATGCTCGAGTACCGGCGCTGGGAAATCGAACTCGAAGCGATGCCGCCGGCGCACTGGGACGGCAGCTTGTTTTAGGAAGATGCGACGTCTAGCGTCCGGCTAGAGCGCGCCGTACGCGAGCACCAAGCTTGGGGTTACCCGCTGCGCTGGGTGAATCGAGCGCAGTGTTTGCAGTTACAACAGGGCTTGGCATCAGCGCCGGAGCGCGCCCTGTACTTACGGCGTGCCGGCCATCGGGTTTGGCGGTCACAATGCCGGGATAGACGTCCCCGTTATGCACAGCGGCGTTACGCTGGCGCCCCTTATCGGCCGGACCGATTCAATTAGGGAGTCGGCGAAGCATTCATGAATTCTTCGAATGCGGTTTCGTAAGCAAACAAGGCCGGTACCCCCCCGGTGTGGACAAACAACACGCTTGCGGACGGTTTGAAGTAACCGTCTACCGCCAACGCCAACAGCCCAGCCATGGTTTTACCGCTGTACACCGGATCCAGCAATACGCCTTCAGTCTGTGCGGTGGTGGCGATCGCGCGCCAAACCGATTCGCTCACCCTGCCATAACCCGGCGCGAGGCTGCCATCGTAAACCTGGATGTCGCCGTCGCCAACGACGTTGGCAATGCCGACTAAACTCGCAAGCTTGGCGGCACAGTCCCCCACTCGGTGGTGTTGTTGCTCGGCGCTACGGCGCACGCAGATACCGGTCACACGAATTGGGCTGCCGAGTGCCCGCAAACCGAACAACAAACCGGTGTGGGTGTGGGAGCTGCCGGAGGGGATAACGATGTCATCAACGCGCAATGATTGCTCGGACAACTGACTCAGAATCTCGGCGGCCGCATCGACATAACCCAATGCGCCGCGGGGCGGATATGCGGCGCCAAGGTGAATGACGTAGGGTCGTCTCCCGTCTCGTCGAAGTTGTGCCGCGATGGTTTCGAGTTGTCGGTCGGCGCCGGTTTCGTCCTCGCCTTCGGGATAGGAATGGATCGTCGCACCGAACAACCGGTCTAACAGTACATTGCCGGATCGGCGATAGGTCGCATCGACATCGGGCACACGATCCTCGAGCTGCACGTGACAATTCATACCTAGCTGTCTTGCTGCCGCCGCTGTTGCACGCACATAGTTGGACTGCACGGCGCCGGTAATCAGCACGCAGTCCGCGCCGGCATGATGTGCTTCGCCTAAGTAGAATTCCAGCTGCCGGGCCTTGTTGCCACCCATGGCGAGCCCCGTGCAATCATCGCGTTTTACCGATACCGATATATTGCCAATCTCTCGGCTCAGGTTGGGCAATGCATGCAATGGCGTGGGCAGGTGGGCCAAGCTAACTCGAGGCTCGGCGGCCACCCGCGAAACAATATCGTTCATGGTCATACCTCCGAAGCGACCGGGCGTTCTCGTACCAATGCCATGCCGAGCAGCATGAGTCCAAAAGCCACCCAAATCCATGCGGTGTGTTGTTCGTCGAACAAATACATGCCCCATGCAACTCCGAAGATCATCACCGGATAGCCTGCCTGGGCGGCAAAAACCGGGCCGGTGGCGGTGACGAGATATACGAACACAGCATAACAAATCACATTGATAAGGATCATAGCGAGCATCGCCCACTCCAGGACGCCAAACGGAAAATGCAGTGGCACATAGGCTTCGGAGATGCCAACAATAGGTGCCAATATTATTGCGCTCATTATCATCATGCCAGTTAACAGAGTTAGTGAGTCGGTGTTGGGCGGTCTGCGCAGCGCTATAAAAATATTTTCCAGCGAGTACGCCATCGGAATAAGTAACGCCAACGCAATCCAGCGAACCGGCGCTATTGCTTGGTCCGTGCCGTTGGGTATAAACAGCAGGCCCACGGCGCCGACTCCGAGCAATAGGCCGAACAGGCGGCCGGCCGCGATGCGGTCTATGCCGCATGTGATGCCCAACGCATACGTCAATAGCGGCACCGTCGTCAGTAGCATCGCCAAGATGCCGGCCGGAAGGTACGGCGCCACGGTAAACATCATACTGGTTGGTAGTGCGGTGCCGGCCACGCCACAAAAGAGATAGAAAACGAGATGTGCACGATCGAGCGGTAGCGCACGACGGCGAATGATCGTGACAGCGAGCAGTAACGTTCCACCACCGATCGCTTGCCACAAGGTTAGGCCCACAGGCGACGCACCGAATTGAGCGATTAGCCGTGCGAGGCTTGGCGTCACCCCCCAGGCGAAACCGATGGTCAGCAACAGTGACAGATTCCAGAGTGACGTCATCGGTACAATGTAGGACGATGCTTTAAAGTTGTATATGAAGCGAGGCAGCGGGCATTCAAATCAGTTCGTCAGTCTTGTGATTGGTTTCGCCGAAACGACTGAGTGCAGGAGGTTTCAATCCGTCATAGAGTCGTTCGATGTTCGCGTTGATCAAGCGATTGTTGGTCTCGAACAGACTGTTGCCGTTAATATCCGACTCCACCAATAACGGACCGAAATCGGCGACTCGCAGTACCCACATCGCTTGCGCGATTCCGAGTTCGTTCAACCAGTACACATCTTCTACGGCCTGTATGCCACGGCCAAGCAATGCGCCGGTACCATAACCTACCGTCGTGAAGTACACGGCCCCTGCAGGTACGAAGATGTCCCGGTAGTGTGTTTCGCTCATACCGCCTTTGCCGATGATGGCTTTGCAACCGAATCTGGCGAACCACTCCGGTAACCACTTTGCGAAGCGAAAGCTTGCGGTGGCGGTAACGCCGCCAATGTTGTAGCCGCCGTCGGCATTCACAGACACGGCCGGTGAACAGTGAAAATTCACATTGCTGAGGGCGGCGAGATCGGTCGGTGGCGCAACCCCGTTGGCGATAATCCGTTGATAGACACCTTCGCGGCCGGTGTAGATGACCCCATCAAGATACACAATGGTGCCGATCGCTAATGCTGCGAGGTCTTGAGGTGCGACCGGGGTCGTCAGTCTGACGATCTTGAGCGAGCGGTCGTCGTTGGCCATGTCACGGAGTTTCTACGCATATAAGGGGTAAACCATTGCGGGTCGGTACGGTACTCGGTACGCCCGTCGGCGAATAATCGTGCGCTAGCGCGCCGCGACGAAAGGCAAAAGCAGTGCATCGCGACCGGCATGCCGCCGGTGTGGGTATAACCCGCCTCGATGTGGCAGTCCGCCACCATTGCGGTTCCGCTGAATCCCATCGCGCCCATGCCGATCGAATTGCCGATTTCGATGAGTTCTAGCTCAAGCGCCGCGATTTTCGGATCGGGATTGCGGTCGCCGACAATGCGCAGGCAGGCAGCTTGTTTACCCAACACCATACAAGTGTCCTTGGAACCGCCGAGACCGATACCCACAATCGCAGGCTGGCATGCTAACCCGCGTTTGCCGAACGCGATCATCGTATCGAGAAAGAATCGCTTAATGCCGTCGATCCCGTCACCGGGAAACAACATCCGATAGTCGCTGCCGAATAGGCCACCCTTATGCACGGTGGTGATATCGAGCCAATCTGCATCGGGTTCAAAAGCGTACTCGATCTCCGGCGCATTGATGCCGACGTTATTATTGTTGTCGTGGCGGCTCAATGGATGGACTCGGTTCGGCCGTAGCGGAATATCATGGGTGGCGCGGGCAGTGGCGTCCCGCAACGCGCCCTCGACTGCAACAAAACCGCCTTCGACGGTCGACTCGTTGCCAATCTTAATATAGAAACGCGGTAGGCCGGTGTCCGCGCACATTGGACGCTGGTCCTGCTTCGCGACTTCCCAGTTGTGCAGCATCGTGCGAAGCACGAAACACGAAAGTTCGCCGGTCTCGCTATGGGCGAGGTCATGTATTCGGGCCTTGTAGTCGTCAGGGATCTCGATGCCGGCCTTGAACATTATCCGGTAGGTGGCTTTCGAAACCTGGTCAATCGTAATCATGTTAAAACCGACGGTCCTAACGTCGCGGCCGCGATGCGCATCGCTACGCGGCGGCGCGCTTACGCAACGCTTCCGACAGCCGCTCTACGCCGGTGCGTAGCGTGTCATGGGACGGGGCGAAGCACATGCGAACATATCCCTCACCGCCGGGGCCGAATGCGGTACCGGGTGCGAGTCCCACATTGGCTTCATCGATCATCCGTTTAGTGAGATTGACGCTGTCGGGTTCACCGTCCACCCGAAAGAACAAATAGAATGCGCCCTTAGGTTTAACTATGCGCACATTCGAGAGTTCCAGCAAGGCATCGCACACTAACTCGCGTCCGGCGCTACAGCGTGCCACCTGCTCGGCCAGAAAATTGTCGCCGTGGTCGATGGCCGCGACACAACCGCGCTGCAGGAATTCTGCCGTACCGGAGGTATTGTATTGAACCAGGTTTTCGTACACCTGGCCCAAGCCTTTCGGTATGACGGTCCAACCGACGCGCCAACCCGTCATTGCCCAATTTTTGGAGAAGCTATTTGTGACGATAAGTTGTTCGTCGGCTTCCATAATTTCTAAGAACGACGTGGCGTGACGGCCGTCATAAACGAATTTTCCGTATACTTCGTCGGCGACGATCCATAATCCGTGCTGGCGCGCGATATCCCGTACGGCGAGCATATCGTTTCGCGACATGACCCAGCCCGTTGGGTTGCCGGGGGTGTTAATATAGATCGCGCGCGTCTTGGGGTTTACGGCATCGAGCAGTCGATCCAGGTCGAGATGCCAGCCGAATTCGTCGGGTCGCAGTGCCACCGAGCGCGCGACGCTCTGCTGTATATGGATGCAGGCGTAAATATTAGGCCACACCGGAGACACGACGATGGCTTCGTCACCGGCACCGACCACTGTCTGCATGGTTTCCATCATCGCCTGCATGGCCGAGCTGGTGACAATAACGCGCCCCGAGTCCAGCTTGAGGGAAAAATGTCGGTCGTAGTAGCGTGCGATCGCGTCCCGCAATGCCGGAATGCCGCGTTGATACGTATAGAACGTGTGGCCATCGCGCAGCGATTGGATCGCCGCATCGCAGATGAACGGCGGCGTCGGTATATCCCCCTCGCCGACCCAGAACGGAATAAGCCCGGGCCGCTCGCGTCCGTAATTAACTGCCTCGATAATACCGCTCTGCGGCAGTGTTGCGGCGGCGCCCCGAATCGATTCGCGTATCCAGTCGTCGAGTTCGACCGATAATCCGGGAATGTCGGTGGATTGTGGCATTGGATATTCCAATCGAAAGGTCGGTAGTGCGCGGAGAATATACGGTTTTGGCTACTAGGCCAATTGCCCTGGGTCCGCCCCTCGGCCGAGCTTTCCAAACGGGTTCGGGTCTGACAAGAATACATCCCCCTGGGCTGGGCATTGTTCCGGACGCGCTTTGCGGGCGACGTTTAGTTCATAGGTAACATCATAACTCACAATAGGAGATGGACCATGCCACTACGAATTGGCGACGATGCTCCCGACTTTACCGCCGAAACCACCGAGGGCACGATCGAATTTCATGACTGGATTGGCGACGGGTGGGCAGTACTGTTCTCACACCCCAAAAACTTTACTCCGGTTTGCACGACCGAACTTGGTTACATGGCTGGCCTAAAACCCGAGTTCGATAAGCGCAACTGTAAAATTATCGGTCTAAGTATCGATTCGGTTAGCGACCATCATGCCTGGTCTAGCGACATCGCGGATGTGACCGGACACGCGCCCAATTACCCGATGATCGGTGATACGAATCTCGAAGTCGCTAAGCTGTATGACATGATTCATCCGAATGCCGAAGGCGCAGCGAAAGATCGTACGGCAGTGGATAATGCCACGATTCGATCCGTTTTCGTGATCGGTCCAGATAAGAAGATTAAGTTGATGATTACTTATCCAATGAGCACCGGCCGCAATTTTGATGAGGTGTTGCGGGTAATCGACTCAATTCAATTAACGGCGAAGCACAAGGTCGAAACGCCGGTGAACTGGCAACAGGGCGACGATGTGATCATCGTGCCTGCCGTGTCCGAAGAGGAAGCGAAGGAGAAGTATCCCGACGGTTGGGTGTCGCCGAAACCCTATATTCGGGTCGTGCCGCAGCCGGAGTAGTTTATGAGATTGCCCGAGAGGCGCGGCTATTAGCGTCTCTCGGGATATTGTCGGATTCTCTTCCGGCAACGACGGTTGGCCCGGATACTTCACATCGGCGGACGACAGTTCGTGGGACGTGTCGATTTCGCGTTACGCCGACCATCGCTACGGCGGCATGAGAGGCCCGAGAGCTGAAATTACCCGCCTACAATCTCGCGTTCACGCCGAACAGCAAGCTCACAAGCACGATTCCACAACGCCGCAACTCGTGGCGGGTACTGCGGTGCTGGGTGATCTGACCCGTGAGCGAGGCCGGCGGAGTAGACCTTCGACAAAATCCGCTCTAAGTGTTTCTCTTTTGTTTCGATGTTCAGGAACTTTGCCAACAACGTCATTTGCGCGATTCGTTCGGGGCCCTGCAATTTGTCAAAGCTGATTAATACGGTCCGATCTTCCGGTAACGCGCCCAACAGATTGTCAATGTGATAAGCCCAGAAGCGAAACGCAATCGCGGCTGGAACCCGATCGCGTCGCCATAGCGATGAAATCACGTCCCGTGGCTCGCGCAGGCACATTACCACCTGGGATCCGGGGGCAGCCTCCAACCACGCCCCCAAGGTCAAGCAGATTCGTGGATCTTTTATGGCCATTCGCCCGTAGCGGTGACCGATCTCTTGCAAAGACGCTCGGTGCCGAACGGCACGCCGCGCAATACGTTCGGAGGACGGCATAGTCAGGTATATTATTTTACTTG
>Ga0224512_10001928_pt1 | contig 19469 bp, 20 predicted proteins | sample SF_May12_sed_USG_4_FD_169103 | JGI IMG/M metagenome (GOLD analysis project Ga0224512, IMG submission 169103) | Sediment microbial communities from San Francisco Bay, California, United States - SF_May12_sed_USGS_13 | ecosystem: Environmental > Aquatic > Marine > Sediment | place: USA... | reverse complement strand
GTAACGGTAGGTGTTGCTGGTTTGGGCACCAAAGCGGGCACTGAGCCACATTACCATCCGGCAAAGGTTGTGGGCTGTAGAAGAAAACCTGAGAAATCGGTTCGACTCCTTTTTCCATTGTTAACTAGCGACAGTAACTTGTTTACGCAATCGACAAGTCTCAAGCCGCCGAAAGTAACATCGCAGAAGTTATGTAGAATTCCAAAACGCTGTTTTTGAACGCGTTTATTTTATTCCTGTAACTACATCCCATTCCCACACTGATCTTGTTGACAGCTTCATTTTGTCTGTGGAACCCTGCGCAAACCAATGACAAAGGCAAACCTTCCGCGAGGAAGGGACGCAAAGCCACCGGTCTCAATTCTTGGCAGACAGCGGAGTTACCATTATGAGTTTCCTCCTTAGTATTACACCCTCGCCTGTTCTATCTGCGCTTTTGTGGATCGTGCTTATCGTTACCGTACTATTCTTTGCGCGCCCCACCGCTCACGCGCTGATTCTTGCGACGGGGCGTTCGTTGTACAAAATTTTTCGAACCGCATCACTGGCTGTTGCCAAGGCCCAAACAAGTCTGGCGGAAAGAAACAGAGAGGTGCTGCTGGCGGCCGGCCGCGAGGCCAAGGAACGCATCGTCGAGCGCGAGTTTCATCGCATCAATGAGACGGTGCGTAAAGACCTGGCAAATTACTCGGCGCTGCACCGCAATCTTAGCGAGTCCATTAAGCGCATCGAGGACGACCACCAGGAAGCGGTAGACGTCCCTCCGGATCCGCCGGGCTGGGTCAAGGCGGTCGAGGCAGTCGCTGCAATTGACTTGAAAGACAGCCGCGTCGGTGTGGGCAGCGTGCTGAGCGATATCCACAAGTCGCTGGTCAAGGCGCACAAGGAAGCTATGGTCGCCTATCACGAAGCCAGCCGCGTGCGTCACACGCTGCTTCGAAAAATGCGGCCTGAGTGGCGTGAAATTCAACAGACGCTCGACAACGTTGGCAAGAACGTGGGGAGCCTGCTCAGTCGGTCGTCCACGATTGATCGGCACATGCAGGAATACGAAGACATCGTTAAGGGAGAGGACCGGGCGGTTTCTGTTCTGTCGTCTTCATCGCTGGTCTATTTCTTCGTTTCTGCACTGGTGCTGGTGGTTGCCGTGGGTGGTGCGATGATCAACTTCTCGCTAATCGCCCGTCCGATGGCGGAGATGGTCGGCGGAACCAGTCTCCTTGGTGGTTTCAAGACGGCAGACATAGCCGCGCTGGTTATCATCCTGGTTGAGATCTCGATGGGCCTGTTCCTGATGGAGTCATTACGCATCACGCGCCTGTTCCCCGTGATCGGTGCGCTGCCGGACAAGACCCGGGTACGCATGATTTGGATTACATTTACCATGCTGTTTCTGCTTGCAAGCGTAGAGGCGGGGCTGGCCTTTATGCGCGAGGTGCTGTTGCACGACGAACTTGCAACCAGCGCGTTGTTGCGTGGCGATAATGCTACGGCGATAACCAATAACTACATGTGGATTACGACTGCCGCTCAAATGGGCATGGGTTTCATCTTGCCGTTTGCGTTAACGTTTGTTGCCATTCCGCTGGAGACGTTTGTGCATTCGTTGCGCACAATCGTTGGACTGATCGCCATGGGCATGTTGCAAGTGACTTCGATACTACTACGATTGCTTGGTAGCGGCTTCCGTTACCTGAGCGTGCTCGTTGCGCAACTGTACGACCTGCCGCTTTTCATTCCGTTGTGGTGGGCTGCGCGAGACAGCAGTGAGACCAGTCGAGAAAGTAACCAACTGCATAAGGTAGTGTCATGAAAACATTCAGCCTGATAATCGTGTGCGCGATGCTTGCGAGCTGCGCGCCATCGTCGCCGAGTAACTCCGGTGTGTATATGTTGATCGACACATCCGGGACCTATCGCGAAGAAATGCTTAAGGCCGAGCAGATCATTCGTTACTCCTTGTCCCGGCTCGATGCCGCAGATTCATTTGCAGTTGCTCGAATCGACACCGGCAGCTTCAGCGAAAAAGATATCGTCGCGAAAATAACGTTTGATGATCGACCGAGCACGGTAAATCGACAGAAACGGGTTTTCGTTGATCAGATCAACGCGTTTGTAGAGGACACGCGATCGTCGCCGTACACGGACATCACAGGCGGCCTGCTACAGGCGGTGGAATTCCTGAATGAGAAAGGACCTGCCGCGAAAACCGTGTTGATATTCTCGGATCTAAAGGAAGATCTTGAGGAAGGATATATCCGTGATATCGACATCGATCTGAGTGGATTCGATGTAATTGCGCTCAACGTCACGAAGCTTCGCTCGGACAACGTCGATCCGCGGGAATATCTAGCCCGGCTCGAACAGTGGCAAACCAAAGTCGAAAAGTCAGGTGGACATTGGCAAGTGATTAATGATCTCGATGGTCTTGAGGGCCTGCTGTAGCGATTACGCCGCGCCGTGCCTTGAAATGTCGCACCGCGGTACCGGCCATGTAAGACAGAATGCTGGCAGCAATACAATCTCGATGTTATCGGGCACATCCACGAAATCCAGCGCTGCAGCGCTGAGCAAGACCGTGACATCAAAGGTGTCGCTCAGTTTGCGCGCCACCTCCATCGACCGCCGCAACTGTCCCGCATGCTTCTCGCTGCGGCAACAATACATCAAGGCGGGTCTTTTCATTACTCTGCTACGCTCTTTAAATCGGGAGGTATCCTGCCTGTCAAGACGGGATACCTCCCGCTGCAACCATTCGCATTACTTCATCGGCTGCGTTTACTCCATTTCCAGCTCGACCTCTTCGGCCAGAAGCGTCTGTACGCCCGCCTCTGTACCTCTGGCGTCGATCAGGCTGCCTTCGCCCACGGCCGCCCAGAAGTCGTCCGGGTTGGCAAACACCATCTCGTTGCTGTCTTTAAACACCGTATTGCCATCCGTGACGATCGTTACACCGAACACGGTCAGGTTTGGCCGATTTTCACCCAGGGGCTCAACGAAACCGCGCAGCTCTGTCCTTGTGTCCGGATCGTCACGCTCGACGAGGAACGCCGTGATCTGACCGACCGGCAGCTCCTGGCCGCGTGCTTCGACATAGTCGTTCATGGCCAGTTCGCCAATGTTGAATGGATCAACGTCCAGCCACTTGTCCTCAAAACGCGTCGTGAGCGTGTCGGTATTCACCGTGATGCCGAGAATTACGAAGGCATTGCCGGCGACCGAGTCCACGGCGCCCGTCACTCTCACGGCCGTGGATGGCTTGATGTCGACCTTGGTCGCCACCAGAACGTTGCTGTCATTGTATTCGCCTTCGACTTCAACCTTCAGGTACCTGCCGAGATCGCTGTCAGATCCGCCCTCGTAGACGGTTGTTCCGGGTATCGTGGTCACCGGGATGCGATTTACATCGAAGTCCGTTGGCGACACGAAACGCGTGATGAATCCCTCGATCTCCAGATGGTCACCTTCGGCGCCCTGAAGCCTGTTGCCCTTGAACTCGACCTTCGAAGCGGTGAGCACGGGGGGTACGCCGCTATCGTCGAATACTGTACCAGTCACCTCGACCGGATCGTCGTTATTGATTAAGCCACCCGGAAAGTCCTGGATCATGCCCGCGGTCGAATAATCCACCTCCAGGTCGTTGATCATGAACTTCTCAGTGCCATCGTGTGCGCTCACGACACCATTGATCTCGAATTCATCAAGGATCGCCTTGCACTCGAACCGGGTCGCTGCGATGACAGTATCGCCGACAGCGTTCACCGTGTACGGTCCTGCGACTTCGACCCCGGCAACCGGTGGATTGTTCAGCAATTCATCGAGCGTTGCGGGACAATTGTCATCGACCGATGTTTCAGGCCCGACCTGGACGATCTGGCCCAGTACAACGAAATTGGCCTCGGCGGCGTTGACGCTGGTGACCGGCCCTTCGACCGTATCCTCAACCTCGACGGACGTGGCCGTCGCAGTCGAATTGTCGTCCTCGATCGTGCCTTTGACGAGCACCATGTCGCCGACTTCCAGATCCGTTTCCTGGACATCCTGGCCATCGTCGCTGAAAGACGTGTTGGCATCGGTCTCATAACGAACACCGTTGACAATGACGCTGCCGAAGCCCGTAACCGGACCGACGGCAATTGCCACGCCAGTGCGCGTAATGCCACCTGTATCAGGTGGTGGCGTTTGCGACGGCGGCGGAGTACCGCCCCCACTGCTGCCGCCACCGCAGCCAGCGATAATCAATGTGGCCAGTGCCAGTATCGCGCTAGTTTTGTTGGGAAAAGTAATCATGTCGTCCGTCCTTGTTCGCTTTCGTCATAGATGAGATAGACACCGACGCCCAAGCGAGAAGTGCGTTTGCTGGTATCCATCTTGTTACTGCTCTCGTGCTGCGAGAGCCAGGAGTCCATTTCTTCGAGAAATGCAAGGCCCCGCGTTTCCACAAGTTCCTGAAAAGCCTGGCCCATCTTTGGTGCGAGCTTTCGATTTTCGGCGATCGCTTCAAAGCGAGGTGCCGATTGCCGGTCTTCATTAAGGTTGTGATCCAGGGTGGCAGCATGATCATGAAGAGCAACGCCCATTCGCCGGACGATTTCCGGGTCAAGTTCTGAATACACAAAGTCACGTCTCAATACACGAAATTGGCCGTCAATTAGTTCCTCGATGAGGCCCCTCTGTTGCATTTCCTTGCGAATGGCTCCATGCGGCAGATCACCAGCATATCTTTTCAACAAGCCCGACAAACTCCCCTTCGGACCAGTCGCGGGCAGATCCTTAGGACGGCCGTTCGCGTCAGTAAACTCCGGGTCGATGTGCCACCCCGTGAGGATTCGGGATATCTGGTTGCCTTGCTCCGTATCGCCCGAATTCTCATTCTCGAGTACCCGTTCCCGCACTCGCGCAACTTCGCGCCGGCTCAAACCGGTTAGCATCGCCACCCTCGAATTATTGGTGGGGCGGCCCTGAATTCCGTATTCGTCCCGCGCCACACGCACATAGGCATCCTTCGCCAACTCGCCGAATTCGCTCCATGTAACGCCATGCCGCAGCAGAAATCGCACGACCGGCAACAGGAGGTAACGACAACTTCGAATTACGTGATCTTTCAGTTCCACGGTTAACGCCTAGAAACCTTATATGTGTGTAGTATTAGCACATATATAAGGTTTTACAAGCTTTTTTTCCGTTCATGACCGTCCCCGACCGGGGAAATGGCGCCAAGCCCTTGAAATACGGTGCTTTAAACTGCGTGACCGAATCCCACGCGGTTTCGAATCTGAATTTGACTAAATGCCGGGATTCCGGCTATTTCGCGTTGCCCAGTTTGCAGAACAATGCAAGACGATGCAGAGCCGGTTCACGCAAAATTCACGCATCGCATCAATGAAGCGTCACAATGTCCGCATCGCACCGATTGTCAGCGAGTTTTGATCGTAAGAAAACTCCGGGTCGTTGGAGTCGTTGTTCGAGTGCCGATACTCGACGAGGAGAATCCAGTCCCCGACGAGGCGCCTGGTCAACGCGGATCGCGCGGAAAGCAGGTTCTCGGTACGAGACACGGCAGCATTGCCGAACCGACTGCGTCGATAACTCGCACCGGCCTCGAAGCCCCAGCCCGTGTCCGGCAGATGGCGGTAGTCGATCGAAAGCCCTGTGCGCGTCGGTGATACGCCCGGGTCCAAACGATCGTTGTCTTCGTGGCGAAGTCGCACCAACACTCGTCGGCCATCGGAGAAATGCCGGCGATAGCGGGCGACGACGTGATGCCGCTTGCCGCTGATACCGTTGAATATGTCATCGCCCTCACTGATGTCGTCGTAATAGTAAGCAAGGTTCGCAGATGCGCTGCCGCCAAGTGACCGGTAGCCCGCGACACCCACGCCGATCCGGCGATCGAATGCGTCGCCACCCAGCCAGCTCGCTCCGGTGTAAGCACCGGCCCCGATCCGCCAGCTGCCGGGCTGCCACTCGTACACGGCACCCACGCTGATCTCGTTCTGATCGAAATCGTCAGCGTCGAAATAGCGTATTCCATAAACGCTGCCCTCGAATCGTAATCCGCCGGGCTGACCGGAGAATGGCTTGGAGGCCGAGGCAAACACATCGAGCAACGGGCTTTCGGTCGTAACCCCTGACGAAATGCCGGCCGTGTCTCGCAGGGCGATGTTGTCGTCGTACCCGGCGCGAACTCCGAAGGCCCCGGACCAGCTGGACGCTGGCTGTTCTTCGGGTTCGATCTCGGCAAGCTGGTTCGACGCGAGCACCCGAACTGTTTCGTTGTCCCCGCTCAGGCGATAGGCACGGAGGAAATGTTCGGCTGCAGCAGCCGTATCACCCATGCGCTGCGTCACGAGGCCCAGGTTGTACTCGGCGAGGCCGGCCATTCCTGGATACGCGCGGGCAATGAACGCAAACGTTTCGCCAGCCTCGGCGTACCGTTCGAGCTTGTACTGACATACGGCAATGTTGTAGTGGACGGCGGGACCGGTAATAACTGAATCCCGACCTGCCTCGAAGAAGCCGAGTGCCGCAGCGTAATCGCCGCGCTCGAACGCCGCGTTGCCGTCCGCCCAGTCGTCAGCATGCGCGTGCACGGCGATGGAGAGTGCACTTATCGCCAAAAGAAGCCTGCCTGTCACTGCCCTTATGATGCGGTTCAACTCCGTAAACGGGCCCCAATACAACGGTGCCCATTGTGCGAGTGCGCAATGGGCATGTCGTTATTGTACCTTCGCCTGCTTTTACTTGTCGGGCGGACCCTTGGGTGGCTCGAGGCGTTCCGGCGGTGTCGGATGGTCTTCGAAGCGGCCGCGATTCTCACGGTTCATCCTTGCCTCCTCCGCCATTTCAGCGCCGTGCTCGCGTGCTTCGTCCGCACGGGACAGGCCGTTCTCGCGACGATCGCGATTTTCGTTTGCCTTCTGCGATCCGCGCTCGGCTTTCTCGACCGCTGCGGAATTCTCGATGGCCGCCGGCGGTAGCATGATTTCCTTGGTGATAGCCTCGGGCAATTCAGCCTCGGCCGCGCCCATGAGCCGAATCGTCGACTCCGCCGGGTCTGCAGCACCGGCGTCGTCTTCCTGCGCAAGCACTACGCTTGCACTCAGGAGCAGGGTGCTCAGCCCGAGGAATAGTTTCCTTATTTCAAATGCTTGTTTCATCACGTCTTATCCAGGCTCATGATTCTACTTGTAACCGCACGACGAACACCTGCTCGCTTTGCGGATGCTCCAGCCGCACGACTATCTGCCCACCTTCAAAACCGTTCGCAATGACCGGCAGGCTCAGGCGATTCACGCCTGCTTCGAGATCATCCGTCCAGCTAAGCTCCCGGCGCGAACCGTAGCCGTCGATCTCGACGCTGCCCGATAAGAGGATCGTAATCCTCGCGCCGTCAAGAACGCGATCCGTTTCGAAGGCCAGGTTCATTTGCCTCGGCTCTTCGAGCGAAACGACAAACTCGGGAACACTGGCGGTCGGCACGGGACTGTCGGTCCACCCGAAGAACAGCCCGACCGCAAGTAATGATGCGGCCATCGCGCCGAAGCCCGCGCCTGTCCAAAAGCGATTGTCCCGTGGTGCTCGAGCCGGTTGCGATACGGCTTTCTCGACTACTGCCTCGAACGAACCGACGGGCGGCGTGCCCGTGTCTCGCGCCGCGAGCTCGGCGAGCGCTTCCGCGCCACGCAGGGCCGCCCGGCAGTCCTCGCAACGATCGACGTGCGCAAGCACGCTTTCCCGCTCCGCGCCCGCGAGCGAGCCGCTGGCGAGCACGCGAAGCCTGTCTTTGTCGAAATCGCAACTCACTCTGCACTGCCTATGGCTTTCAGTTCCGGTTTCAGGGTCTCGTCGCTGGACAAAATCCGACCGAGTTTGGCCCGGCTGCGGTGAAGCTTTGACTTGATCGTGCCGGACGGCGAGCCAGTCATCTTTTCAAGCTCCGCGATCGTCAAGCCTTCGATATCGCGCAATGCAACAAGGGTGGCAGACTCACTGTCGAGCCGCTTCATCGCCATGAGAATACGGGTTATGCGGATTTCCCGGTCGAGCATGTCCTCGGGCAGCCAGTCGCTGCGCTTGTGATCGCCAGGCTCTTCCGAGTCGAGACCCGTCGCCGCCTGATCGACAGGCGTCCGTAGGGAACTGCGGTGTTCATCTATGAATCTGTTGTACATGACCTTTAGCAACCACGCTCGAGGAAACTCGATCTGCTCGAGTTCGTCCAGTTTTTCGAACGCCTTCAAGGCGACATCCTGAACGAGATCCTCGGCGTCATCGGGCGACAGCGTCATCCGGCGCGCCGCGGCATACAGCGCCTCGAAATGCGGCCGCAACAAGGCTTCAAACCGGGTTTTTGGCGAGTCCTGCGTCATTTCGATAGCGTTACCTTAGGGTTAACGTGGCAACGGGAAATTTGGTTGCAATATTTTGACATAACGCAGCGAAAAGGTTTTTCCCGATTTTATGTAAAAAAGATGCAACCGTTGGTTGCTCGTTGTCGTTAGGCCGTATGTACGCATGTTTTATACGTCCTAATTGAGTTAGAGGGAATGAACCAATGAACATTATTACGAAGCGACCAGCTTTCTGGCTCGCGGCAGTCTCAGCTGTATCGCTCGCTGGCTGCGGCGGCTCAGGCTCCGATCCGATCGCGGAAGGCATGGGCATCTTCAATCTCAGTGTCAGCGACGGCGGCATCGATGCGGCGAAGGTCTGCATCAAGTTCGACGGTGTCGAATTGAAGAAGGCCGACGAAGAGCCGTTCACGATTAGTTTTCTTGACGCGCCGGAGGTCGTCAACCTGCTGGCACACCAAGGTGTGAATTCACATCCGATCGTGACGGGAGAGATCGTACCCGCCGGTAACTACGAATGGATACGCCTGAAGGTCGACGCCAGCAGGGATAAGAGTGCCGGCTCGGCAGATGGCGATCCCGATTCCGAAGAGTGCCTGGCCGCGGATGGCTCGTATCTCCTCACGAAAGGCGGTGACCTATACAGCCTATTCATACCGAGCGGCGACCAGAGCGGCCTCAAGCTCATCAAGGACATTACGATCCCCGTCAATGCTACGGGCAACTACACGGCCGAGTGGGATCTCGGCAAATCCTTCATCGCCCCGCCGGGGCTTTACCCGTATGCCATCATGAAGCCCGTCGTCAAGCTCGTCGCGAACAACGAAGTCGGTACGCTCGTGGGGCAGGTTGCAGATGATCTCGTACTGGCCGACACCTGCGATGTCGAGTTCACACCCAAAGTGTATGTCTTCAACGATGGCATCGCACCGAACCCCATCGACTATCCACCGGAAGTTGAAGATCCGGACCCGCCTTTCGTACCGGACCCGAATGATCCGGTCGCAACCGGCCTCGTCAAGCAGCAGGAACAGGACGACGGATCGATGCCCTATCGATATTCGATCGGCTTCCTCCTGGCCGGCGATTACGAAGCGGCTTTCACCTGCGACGGAGAGACCTTCATACCCGCAGACGGCAAGCCGGCAAGCATCACCATCGGTGCAGTCGAAACGGTCAACTTCGACGACACTGACCTACCGTCACCCTAGTGACGAAGGCCGGTATCGCAATACCGGAGCCGACCCTTCGGCCGGACTTTCCTGAGTCCAATACTGAAGAATGGGGACAGTCCCTTAGGGACTGTCCCCATTATTTCTAGCGCCCGTTGCTCAAATTGCATGACTACGCACAAGGGAGCATGACTGATTCACGCAGATTCCCCGCGGACGTACTTTGACTTCTCCCGCACAAACTCCACGAATCGATTGACCCATGGGTCCGCCTCTGTGTTTCGGTGGTGCGCAAAACCCGCGAGAAGATTTCCAACAAGCAGGCCGTCATGATGACCATCGATACCGTTACCACGAATCACTCGATAAGCGTAATCGGGATCATCGGGCAGGTTCTCCAGGCGAGCATAGTGAAATTCATGTGCGGGAATGCCGGCGCCTGAATTTCGGGCGCTATGGCGTGCCGGCGGCCACAAACTCTTTCCTGTTTCCTCTATCATCACGTAGCCCCTGCCCTGCGGGCGATCCTCGACGATGACGTCACCCGGTGCCGCTCCGACCATGTCGAACTTCTCACCGTGCCACTGGATGCTGCGTGCCAGATACATCAGACCCCCGCACTCCGCGTACGCGGGCATACCGGCGGCCAGAGACTGCCGGATTTCTGCAAGCAAATTCTGATTTGCAGACAGCGCCGCCAGGTGAGTCTCAGGAAAACCACCACCAATAAACAGCCCTTCTACCTTGGGCAGTTGGAGATCGCTGAGTGTGTCAAAGGGAACGAGTTCGGCCCCGGCTCGGGCAAACGCCTCCAGGTCATCCTGATAGTAAAATCCAAAAGCTGCATCGCGCGCGATGGCGATACGCACATCGGTAACTGGCCTTGCGGGTTCGGCGACCGCCGCCCGTGGCCCATCGCCAATGTTGGCAATCTCGATCAGGCGACCGACATCGACCCCGGCAGATACTGCATCAGCCAGCAGTGAAATCATCGAGCCTGCTTTTTTGTCTTCATTGGCCGGGATGAGCCCGAGGTGGCGCTCGGGAATCTCGAGCGCCCGATCGCGGCCGATCGCCCCGATTACTTCCACATCGGTATAACGCTCCAGTGCCGCGCGGAGTTTACCCTCATGGCGGGTGCCACCGACCTTGTTGAGAATCACGCCACGCACATCGACGTCCCGATCGAAGTCCAGGTAACCACTAATCAATGGTGCGATGCCCCTCGTCATGCCCGTGGTGTCGATCACCAGCACCACCGGTGCCAACAGCATTTTCGCCAGCGCTGCATTGCTGTCCGCACCTTCGACGTCAAGGCCATCGAAGAGCCCTTTGTTGCCCTCGATCAGGCTGATATCGGCCCCGGCCGACCTGCTGGCGAAACTCGCGAGAATCTCCGCATCGGACATCATAAAGAAGTCGAGGTTGTAGCAAGCCTTGCCGGCAGCGCGAGTCAGCCACAATGGATCGATGTAGTCCGGGCCTTTCTTGAAAGGCTGTACCGCCAGACCCCGTCTTACCATTGCGGCCGCAAGTCCGATGGAAACCGACGTCTTGCCGGAGGACTTATGCGCGGCTGCTATGAAAAAGTGTGCCAAAACAGATTACGTCGGTTCGCGCGGCCGCCTGCTTTCCCCCCGGCGTGGACGCGATTTATGGCAATCGAAACAATCGATCTTCACCGCAACGTAATCGTGACACGAGCGGCAAAAATGTTCCGGGCTGTCCGCGGTCACCGGCCTCTCATCCGGCCCCATAACCGCATGACAGGCTATGCACTCTTTGACGCTGTATCCCTCACTGCGTATTTCTTTAACCGCGTTTTCGCTATGGTCATGCTGCAGTAGCGTCATATGGTTACGGCGCATGAACTCCGTATCTTCAACACAGCTGTCGCCTTGTCCCCTGGCAATGACAGGCATCGGCACGCCTTTAGCCACGCCCTCGTCTTCAGGCGCGTCAAGCACGTCGTTCAGGCCGGCCAGAGCAACGACTAATAAAACCAGAACAAGTGCGACCAGTGCGATAGAGCTGTGGCGCACAGCCATGACTTATTCTCCCAACCCCATCCGAATGTACCCCGACGGACAGACGTCTTCGCAAATGTGACAACCAATACATTTTGTGTAGTCGGTGTCGACATATTGGCCCATGGTCGATTCCGATTTCTCGACCCGGAAAATAGCGTCCTGCGGGCAATAGATGACACAGTTATCACACTCGAAACACATGCCGCAGCTCATACAGCGGTTGGCTTCCTGCCGGGCTTCTTCCTCTGAAAGACCTTGTATCCGCTCGCCGAAGGAGCCCAGCACGGCGTCGGCCCCTATTTCTTTTTCCTTGCGCAGCCGCCTCGCGTCGTATTTGAAATGGCCGAGAAACAACTGGTCCGACGGTACGATCTCGGCAAATGAGCGGTCTTCATAATTGTGGATTGCGAAATCGGCTTCGTCAGTTCCCCAATCCTGTACATGTTCATATTCGCTTGGTGCGTGGTCAATTTCCCGTAACTTCTCCAGCAGGCTGAAGTGATGCACATCGACCTTGGGTCGCCGTGCCGGGTCTGTACCAGTCACGAACCGGTCAATTCCCTCTGCCGCGATCGAGGCGTGACCGATCGCGGTCGTCAGTAGGTGCGGCTTCACGATGTCACCACCGACAAACAGATCGGCGTGATCCTTGACGCGATAGAATCCGTCGGCATCGATCAACCCCGAACCATTATCGAGATTTTCCAGGCCGACGAGGTCACCTTGCTGGCCTATCGCCGCGACGATCAGGTCGCATTCGATATCTATTTCGCTCCCTTCCTTGACGACCATCTTGCCCGTGCTCCAGTCGGCCTCGATGACACGCAGGGCCGTGGCGCGGCCATCGTCACCGACCACCGCCGCGACAGGAGCCAGCGAGTTGCGGATTTTCACGCCTTCCTGGGTCACGTGCTCGATCTCCATCCTGGTGGCCGGCATCTTGTCGAGCGGCCGCCGGTAAACGATCGTCACCTCGGCGCCCTGGCGCTGGGCGACGGTCGCCACATCGTGCACCGTTTGGCCAAGAACGACGCTTTCCGGCCTGTCGTGTTCACGTTCGTGCTGGATATGCCCCAGGCGCCTGGCAACTGCGGCAACGTCCATTGCCGTATCGCCACCACCGATGACCAGCACGCGCTTGGCAGAATGCTTTAAGCGCCCGTCATTGAATGCCTCCAGAAAAGCGATGCCGCTGATGCAGTTTGGCGCGTCCCCGCCCGGCACCGGCAAGGCTGCACCGGACTGGGCACCAATACCAATAAACACGGCATCGAAGTCCGCCCGCAGCTCCTCCAGTGAAATGTCGACGCCGACTTTCGAATTCTTGCGGACTTCGACGCCGAGATCGAGAACACGCTGGATTTCGCCATCGAGCACTTTACGCGGCACCCGATATCCGGGAATGCCGTAGCGCGTCATGCCGCCTAATTCGTCGTGCGCCTCAAAAATCGTGCAGGCATGCCCCTTGCGGCGTAACTGATAGGCGCACGCGATGCCGGCTACCCCACCGCCGATAATCGCAATCTTCTTCCCGGTATCTTTCCCTGCCGGTCGAAGCTGCAGTCCATGTTCGAGAGCATAGTCGCCGATGAACTGCTCAACCGAATTGATGCCAACATGATCCTCGACCTCATTGCGGTTGCAACCATCTTCACACGGCGCCGGGCACACCCTGCCCATAATGGCCGGAAACGGGTTGGCATCGGTGACGCGGTTGAACGCGTATTCCTGCCAGGGCATATCTCCAGGCGCCCTTTCTATGCCTCGCACGATATTCAACCAGCCACGGATGTCCTCACCCGAAGGGCAGCTGCCCTGGCATGGCGGCGCACGGTGCACGTATGTCGGACACTTGAATGATGCATCGGCCGTGAAAATTTGTTCCTGCCAGGGTCGATGTGCATTGTCGCCATCTTTGTAGCGACGTTTGGTGAGAAGTTTCTCATTCATACTCTACTCATTCTTTCCGTTTTTTGCCGTCGTACTAGTTGACGTGATCGGTCGTCTGGCCATCAAGGACGATGGCATTCGAAACCAGCTGATGGACGCTGACGACGGCGTCCATATCAAATCCATAGGCGGGCATGACCTTCCCAAATTGCGACTTGCAGATGGCGCAGATCGCCGCCATGTGCGTGACACCATGCTCTTCTACGACTTCCTGCAGTGCCCGCATGCGTGGTGCCGCTCCCTTGGTCCTGATTTCCAGCAGGTCATCTGTCAGCAGCCCGCCGCCGCCGCCGCAGCAAAACGTTTTTTCTTTGATGGTGTTGGCAGCCATGTCGACGAAGTTGTTGCAGCAGGCCCTGATGATCGCTCGCGGAATCTCGAACTGCCCGCCGGGCCTGTTACCCATGCGCGAGCCGCGTGCGACATTGCACGAATCATGATAGGTCAGCGTCATGTGATCGTTGGCGGACTTGTCCAGCGTCAATTCGCCTTTTTCGATCAGGTCGTAGGTAAATTCACAAATGTGTTGTGGTATCGGGTAATCGGGATCCAGAAAGTCGAACGGCCCGGCCAGTGTGTTGAGGAAGCCGTAGGCGACTCGCCACGCATGCCCGCACTCGCCGAAAACAATGCGCTTGACGCCCAGCTCCTCGGCCGCTTTCCTGATGCGCTCCGCAACCAGCTTCATTTGCTCGTATGAGCCGATGAACAGGGCAAAGTTCGCGGCTTCGGAGGCATATGAACTGATTGTCCAGCTCACTCCCGCCTGATGAAACACCTTGGCGTAGCCGATCAGACCGTCGACGTGCGGCTCCGCAAAAAAGTCGGCGCTGGGTGTCACGAGCAGTATGTCCGCGCCTTCTACATTGACCGGCAACCTTACCTTCACGCCGGTTTCTTCCTCGATGTCCTCTTCCAGGCCTTCCAACGTATTGATCAGTGCCGCCTCAGGCAGCCCGAGGTTGTTTCCTATCTGGTGAACCTTGCCAATGATTTCGTTGCAGTATTTCTGACCCTTGCCGATGTGATCCATGATCTCGCGTGCAGCCATTGATATTTCGGCGGTATCGATGCCGTAGGGACAATAAACCGAGCATCGCCGGCACTGCGAACATTGGTGGAAATAGGTGTACCAGTCATCGAGCAACTCTTCGGTCAGATCTTCGGCGCCGACCAGCCATGGCACGAGTTTGCCCGCCCAGGTGAAGTTGCGACGATAGACCTTGCGCATAAGGTCCTGACGCGCGACCGGCATGTTTTTTGGATCACCGCTACCGAGAAAATAATGGCACTTATCGGTGCACGCTCCGCACTTCACGCAGCTGTCCATGTAAACCCGCAGCGCCCGTGACTTGCCGAGCAATTCGGAAAACTTGTCGATCGCTTTCGTTTGCCAATCGTCGACCAGTTCTCCCGGGAACCCGAGCGCTTGCTGGTGCGCCGGGGCTGCCGCATACGGCGACAAGTGTTCCATCGCTCCCCTCTTGAGCGTCGGAATGTCGATGGGCACGCTGATCGAAGGTACGTCGTAGTCAGCCATCGGCTATTCGCCTCCAGCCTTTTGCCGACCGGAGTCCAATGCTGCGGCCCATGGCGCAAGGTGTCTTTTCTCGCGGGGGTTGTCGACCTGGTTGCGCCCGGGACTAAAAAATACCCCGGGGGCATGCAGCAACTTCGAAAACGGGAAGACGATTATTAATGCCAACACCAATCCCAGGTGGATCAGCAACACCGCGTCGGCAGGAATCGGTTGCCAGTCGAAATAGATCAAGCCCAGGACGAATGCCTTTACCGAAACGATGTCCGTGCGCGACACGTACTTCATCATCACCCCGGTTGCCGCGATCCCGATCAGCAGCAGCAACATGAGATGGTCGGATGGTCCGGAAATATAACGTATGCGTTCGACTCCGAAACGCCGCACCCAGAGCGCGGCCAGTCCTGCAAGCATCGCGAACCCGGCATACAGCCCATAAGGCTGGACCCATGTCACCCAAATCCAGACCGGCTCGGTGAAAAAGCGCAGATGGCGAAACACCACCAGCAACAATGCAGCGTGGAACACCCAGCCGAACAGCCAGGTCCATTTGTTGGCCTTAAACAGGCTCTCGAAGAGTACGACCTCCTTCGCCATGCGCATGACCACGCCCGATCGTGTCACGGGCGCCGGCGTCGTCGGAATTTTCAATGGCGCGGGCGTTCGGGCATAGAGCCAGATTCTGTACAGCAGGCCAACGACGAGAACCGCCGTAGCGAAATAAGCCAGTACTGCATAGATGCTGCCAAGTACCAAGGTCTTAACCTGTCATTAAATACAACCCGTCGGTTTAGGCAAACCGGCAATTTTGCAGGCCTGCTTGGCCGGTCCATAAGGAAACAACTCATAGAGATATTTGCTGTTCCCCTTATCCGCCCCCAGTGTTTTCTTGATCGCCTTGGTCAAAACCCGCACTGCCGGGGCGATCTGGTATTCCTCGTAGTAATTCCGCAGGAAGTTCACAACCTCCCAGTGGTCATCGCCCATCTCGATATTTTCTTCCGCCGCAATCTGCATCGCTAATTCCTGGCTCCAAAGGCTGATATCAGTGATATAGCCTTCCTCGTCAGTTTCGATAGTTGCACCGCCGCATTCATAAGCCATGGCTTACCTCTTACTCGTATTTGAAACCAAAGCGATCACCTGGATCGCGTGACACCACCGCCAGTCATTGAGCTCATAGCCATGACTGCGTGGCATCATGTTCCGCTACCATGTCGACGAATCCTTCATAGTCGACAATATTAATGCCCTCGATCAAAGGCGCGTCACTCAAACCCCGTGCCGCAACATCGGGACCAAGAACATAAAATGAAAAATCGCCCATCCGGCCGATGATTTTTTCGGCGTGGGCGGCTTTCGCCAGCGCCGCATACACGCCGTCCTCGATCAGCAGGATCGCGCTTCCTGGCCTGGCCATGCGCAGGCAGCTGTCCAGTGCGTTTCTCTCGAACGGCGACTTGTTGATTAAGTGCAACATCGGACTCAAGAACTGATTACAACGTCTTGTTGCGCCATGACCTCACGCAAATCATCGGCGGCCAGGACCTCGACCGGGATCACCAGGTCGTCAGCCGTCAGACCGCGGGCAGCGAGCGACTCTTTTTCGACGTAGATTTTCTCAACATCGTAATCATCCAGCGCCCCGTAGGTCTTCGAAAAATTCTTCATGCCGATGCCCGTGGTGTCCTGGTTTTTCTTCAGCTGGCATACACCATCGTCCATGAACACGACGCTGACGTCCTGATCGAACGCCGCGGCAACCAAAACGACTTCGAGACATTCGAGTGCGTAAATCGTGCCGTATGGCGCCCGGCGATTGACGTACATGAATCGTTTGACAACCTCGGGGGTGTTCTCGTCGAATTCATTCATTTCGCTCATACCCCGTCAGTCACCGAACACGATGAGCCGATCAGCCTGGATGCCCGCTTCAACGAGTTGACCAAGCCCGGAAATCCGAAACCCGTCTTCAAGAACCTCATCCTTGATGCCACGGCGCAGCGCGGCGGCAACGCACACCACCAGATCGATGTCGTGGTCCTTGCCCAACTTCGACCACAAGGAAACCAGGTTACGATCATCGGTCTGAGGTTCGGACAACTTGTTGGAGTTGTACACGCCATCGTTGTAGAAAAACACGCGATAGATCTCATGCCCCTTGGCGAGCGCGGCCGCGGTAAAGCGATACGCACTGTCCGAGGCCTGGTGTGTAAACGGGCCTTCGTTGATCAGGATTGCGAATTTCATTAGAAATGAAGATGGGTTGATGCGTTCAGGCTACCGCGCGCACCGCGCCAATCGTCAATGTGGTGCCTGGTGAAGGCCAGCCGGGTTATCTCGAAAAAGCGCGGCCAGCCGATGCGATCAATCCACTCACCGACGCGCTCCCAGGCGTGCGCATCCTCCTTGTAAGCATAAAGAATCGTCTTCACGATCTCTGCCACTTCTGGCCAACGCGGCGGGTTGTTCGGCAGCCCTGCGGCCACCAGCTTGTGAAAAGTCGGCTTCGAGCGGGCATTGGAATGTTTACCACCGACCCAGATCGCCAGCTTGGTTGAATCCGGCCCGTTAATCTGCATCGGCGGGCAGGGTGGGTAACATGCACCGCAGCAAATGCATTTTTTCTCATCGACCTCGAGCGACGGTTTGCCATTGACCATCGCCGGGCGGATCGCCGCCACCGGGCAGCGTGCCACGACCGCCGGACGCTCGCAGACATTGGCAACAAGATCGTGGTTGATCTTGGGTGGTTTCGTGTACTGCACGTTGATTGCAATATCGCCCTGGCCACCACAATTGATCTGGCAGCACGAGGTTGTGATGCGTACCCGGTTTGGCATTTCTTCGTGCGTGAATTCGTGATGCAGTTCATCCATCAACGCTTTGACGACGCCGGATGCATCCGTGCCGGGGATATCACAGTGCAGCCACCCCTGGGTGTGGGAAATCATGGATATTGAGTTACCGGTACCTCCGACCGGAAAGCCCGCTTCGTTCAATCGTTCGATCAGTGGTCCGGTCTTTTCCTCGGAGCTAACCATGAACTCGGCGTTGCTGCGCGTCGTAAAGCGCATGTGGCCATCGGCGAATTCGTCCGCAATGTCGCACAGCTTGCGGATCGTATGCACGTCCATCTGGCGCTGCGTCCCGGCGCGCACCGTCCATACTTCGTCACCGCCCTTGGCGACATGGTGCAAAACACCCGGGCGTGGCCGGTCATGCCAGTCCCATTGCCCGTAGTTCTTCTTCAGCAACGGGTGCATATGCGGGAACGGGTCCATGACCCCGGATTCTTCCGCTCTTCGGGGTTGTTCCGCGCCTTTCATCGTTCGCTACTCATGTTCGCTACTCTCTGCCGGTTGTCTGTTTTTATGTCCTGCTACGGATACTCCAGTGGCCTAGTCGACCGCAGCATTTTTGCGTTCGAACCATTTTTCCGCCTCCTGATCCCAGTCGTCGGTTCGAACATAGGAACTGGTGCGCGGATGATTGACCATGTTGGGATCGACATCGACGCCAATGCCTGCAAGGAAATTGGCAAGGCCGATGCGATCGATCGTTTCACCGATACGTTCGTGTTCGAGCGCATTTTCGGCAAAAAAGTCGATCACCGTTTCCGCGAGCTCATATAGCCGGTCGAAATCCTCATCGGTCTCAAGCGGCATGAACGGAATGATGACTGTGCCCATCTGGTCACCGATTTTCAGTGAGCGCTTGCCGCCAATCAGGACGGTGACACCGCGTTCCTTGCCAGGTGACAGGGCTTTGGTCATGACATTGATGCAATGCATGCAGCGCACGCAGCTGGCGTTGTCGATGTCCAGGGTGTCGTCGTCGTTGAGGCTGAGTGCGCGCGTCGGGCAGTTGGCGATCACCGTATCGATCATCTGTTTGCGGCCTACCCTGGCCACGTGTTCCCTGACCTTCTCCTGGTCTGCCTGGATGTTGTCGCGCCAGATGCCGATAACCGCGAAATCGGCACGATGGATGGCATTGACGCAGTCGTTCGGGCAGCCCGAGAATTTGAATTTGAACTTGTACGGCAACGCCGGGCGGTGCATTTCGTCGAGCAGGCCGTTGATGATTTTTCGATGCACCCGAACCTCGTCGTAACACGACTGCTCGCAGCGCGCATGGCCGACGCAGCTCATGGCCGTCCGCAAAGCGGGCCCGGCGCCACCCATGTCCATGCCGATTTCGTTCAGATCGTCGAACGCCTTTTGCACATTATCGGAGCTGCACCCCTGGAACATGATGTCCCCGGACTGGCCGTGGAGCGCAATCAGGCCCGAACCGTGCTTCTCCCAGATGTCGCACATAGTGCGCAACAGCTCCGTTGAATAATGCAATCCGGCCGGGGGTTGCACACGCAGCGTGTGAAATTCCGAAGAGTCGGGATAGTCCTCGGCGACTTCGGAGAACC
>Ga0224512_10001927_pt1 | contig 19481 bp, 17 predicted proteins | sample SF_May12_sed_USG_4_FD_169103 | JGI IMG/M metagenome (GOLD analysis project Ga0224512, IMG submission 169103) | Sediment microbial communities from San Francisco Bay, California, United States - SF_May12_sed_USGS_13 | ecosystem: Environmental > Aquatic > Marine > Sediment | place: USA... | reverse complement strand
AATTGTAACAGGGGGTGATCGGTAATCCTGATCGCGACCGTCGGGAAATTGCCGCGGATCCACGGCGGGCAAAACTCGCTGGCGGGCACCAGCCAGGTCGTCGGTTGCGCCGTTGGCAGACGCAGGACTGCAAGCTGCTCGGCGTCGGCGGCTAGATAGTCGGTGCAGTATTCGAGGCGTGATGACAACAGTATCAGGCCCTTGGCCGGGCCACGATACTTCATTCGCAGTATGCGCGCGACGCTAGCGGCAATTAGCGGGTGGCAGCCAAGACCCCAGATGGTGTCGGTCGGGTAGCCGATCACGGCGCCTTGCGCTATCGCGCGGACCATGCGATTCAATGCCCAGGGACTCATGGCGGGCCTGCGTCAACTGGCGTCTGCAGTCGCTTTCTTCTTGACGGTTATTTTCTTCGCGGCTTTCTTCTTGACGGTTTTTTTGGCGGCCGCTTTTTTCTTTACCGCGGCCTTCTTGCGCTTCGATTTTGGCAGCGGCGCTTTCTCGATCAATTCTTCGCAGGTAGCGAGATCGAGGGTGGCCGGGTCTTCGATGTCTTTCGGTATGCGCGCGTTCTTGATGCCGTCGGTGATATAAGGTCCGTAGCGGCCACGCAGGATCTTGATATCGGTGCCTTCGAATATCTTTATTTCGCGATTGGCATCGAACTCCTTTTTCTCCGCTACCAGTTCCAGCGCGCGTTCGAGGGTTATCGTGTAGGGATCGTCGCCTTCCTTGACCTTGAGCGATACGAACTTGTTATCGTACTTGACGTAGGGACCGAAGCGTCCGATGTTGGCGGAAATTTCCTCGCCCTCGGGCGAAACGCCGAGTTCGCGCGGCAGCTTGAATAACTCCAGCGCTTCTTCGAGCGTAATCGAATCCATTTTCTGGCCCGGCCGCAATCCTGCGAAACGCGGTTTGTCCTCGTCTTCACGGGTGCCGATCTGCACGAACGGCCCGTAGCGGCCCATGCGTACCGAAATCGGCTTGCCGGTTTTTTTATCCTCGCCCAGGTGGCGGGATTGGATCGCCTCGTCGCGGCTGACGTTTTCCATCTTGTCGTCTACCTGGGTCTTGAAGGTAGACCAGAATTCCTCCATCAGCGGCAGCCAGTCTTTCTCGCCACGCGAAATTGCATCGAGCGAATCTTCGAGCTGTGCGGTGAAATCGTAATCGACGTACTGCTTGAAATGCTGGGTCAGGAAGCGCGCCACGACGCGGCCGACATCGGTGGGATGAAAACGCTTGTTCTCCAGTTCGACGTACTCGCGGTCCAGCAGCGTGGTGATGATCGAGGCATAGGTGGAAGGCCTGCCGATGCCGTACTCCTCGAGCGCCTTGACCAGCGAGGCCTCGCTGAAGCGGGGCGGCGGCTCGGTGAAATGCTGCTCGAGCCGGATTTCGTTGAGGCCGACGATGTCGCCTTCCTGCAGCGGCGGTAATAGATTTTCCTTGTTATCGTCTTTCTTCGGCTCGTCCTTGTCCTCGATGTAAACCCGCATGAAGCCCGGATCGCGGATCGTCGAACCGTTGGCGCGGAAGCTGTTATCGCTGCCGCAGGCCAGATCTATAGAGACCGTGTCCAGCGTCGCGTGGATCATCTGGCAGGCCATGGTGCGCTTCCAGATCAGGCTGTAGAGGCGGAACTCGTCGTCGCCGAGGTGTTGCTTGATCTTGAAAGGCTCGTTGCGGGCGCTGGTCGGGCGGATCGCCTCGTGCGCTTCCTGCGCATTCTTGGACTTGGTTTTGTACTCGCGCGGCGTTTCCGGCAGGTTATTCTCGCCGAACTTGTCCGCGATGAATTCCCGGATCTCGTTGATCGCATCGTTCGACAGGGTTACCGAATCGGTACGCATGTAGCTGATCAGTCCCACCTGGCCGGCGCCGATGTCGATACCCTCGTAAAGCCTCTGCGCGGTACGCATGGTGCGTTGCGCGCCGAATCCGAGCTTGCGCGAGGCTTCCTGCTGCAGCGTCGAGGTCGTAAAGGGTGGCGCGGGGTTGCGCTTGCGCTGCTTCTTTTCGACCTTGTAGACGCGCAGTTTTCCCTGCGCGGCATCGCTCAGGCGGCGGTGCGCGGCCTGAGCCTGCTCGGCGTTGGTAATGGTGAACTGCTTGACCTTTTCCCCGGCAAGTTTATTCAGTTTCGCGCTGAACGGCTGATCCTCGAACACGTTGTCCGATTCGATGCTCCAGTATTCCTGCGGATTGAAGGCCTCGATTTCGAGTTCACGCTCGACAATCATGCGCAGCGCGGGGCTCTGCACCCTGCCGGCGGACAATCCGCGCCTTATCTTGCGCCACAGCAGCGGCGACAGGTTGAACCCGACCAGGTAGTCGAGCGCGCGCCGCGCCTGTTGCGCGTTGACGAGATCCATCGTGATTTCGCGCGGATGGGCGATGGCCTCGGAAACCGCCTGCCTGGTGATTTCGTAGAAGGCCACGCGGTAGGCCTTCTTGTTCTTCATCAGGTCTTTTTCGCGGAGCAATTCGTACAGGTGCCAGGAAATCGCTTCACCCTCACGATCGGGGTCAGTGGCCAGGTATATCGAATCCGCTTTCTTGAGCTCCTTCTTGATGCTGGCGATGTGCTTTTGATTGCGCTCGACCGGCGTGTAATTCATCTTGAAGTTATTGTCGGTTTCGACCGCGCCTTCCTTGGGGATAAGGTCGCGGACGTGCCCGTAGGACGCCAGCACCTTGAAGTCCTTGCCCAGGTATTTCTCGATGGTTCGTGCCTTAGCCGGAGATTCTACGATGACGAGGTGGCTTGACATTTATAGTAACGGGTTAGCAGCGATAATTGACGAATGCCCGTGTTTAATGAAAAACGGCGGGCTGATCGGCAAACACGATATCTTCGTAGTGCATCAAGGCGTTTTCGTCCTGCTCTTCCGAACTGTTGAAAAGGACCATCATGACGATCCACTTCAGTTCCTCGATGTCGACTTCGGAATCGGATTCGAGCGCCATCACGCGGTTGATCACCATTTCGCGCAGGCGCGGCGTGAGTACGCCGGACTGCTCGAGGAAAATGAGAAAACCCTGCGCATTGTAGGCTAGCTTTGCGCGTTCTTCCGGCGCCAGTACCCGCACCGCGATATCTGACTGATCGGCGCCCGAGGCATCTTCCACGTCGGCGAGCCCGTCGAGCCATTCGAAGGCCTTGTCTATTTCAAGCCGCTCGAAACCGGCGGCACGCAGGTCGGCGTCGATACCGTCACGGTCTTCCGGAAGGTTTTCCTCCTGATCCGCATAGCTCGAAAAAATATACATCAGAACGTCTATAACGCCTTCTTTCATGGATACCTCATTTATATCCTGACGAAGCAGCCGCCAGGTACCGGTCGAATCAAATCGTTGAACTCAAGTAATAGTAGCATGGATGAAAGCTTGTCGATGGTCAAGCCGCTGCGTTGCACAAGTATGTCGCAGTCGACCGGATCGTAGCCGATTGCGTCGAGCAGATCCCGATGCTCCCGATCGAGGCCGGAATCGGTCTGTTTTTGCGGCCGGATCCGGGCTGCGGCAACGTAGCCCAACAGGTTAGCGAGGTCGCGGGTAACGTCAGCCGGCGTTTCCACCAGCGTTGCCCCGTCGCGAATCAGGTCGTGACATCCGCGCGTCAGCGGATTGTGGATAGAACCCGGCACCGCAAACACTTCTCGACCCTGTTCGGCGGCGAGGCGCGCGCTAATCAGCGAGCCGCTGCGCCGGGCCGCTTCCACCACCAGCGTCGCCATCGCGATGCCGCTGATTATGCGGTTGCGCTGCGGAAAATTGTGACGCTGCGCGGCGGTGCCGAGCGCGAACTCGGTGACCAGCAGGCCGCGGTCGGCAATTTCTTCGGCCAGGCCGCGATTGCGCGCGGGATAAGTCAGGTCGAGGCCGGTTCCGAGCACCGCCAGCGTGCCTCCGCCGGCATGCAATGCACCGCGATGGGCCTCGGCGTCGATACCCAGGGCCAGGCCGCTGACGATTGCCAGGCCGGCGCTGGCTAACTCCGCGGCAAAGTCGAATGCGGTCTGCGCACCCCCGGGGGTACACAGGCGGCTGCCGACGATCGCAATCTGCGGGTCCTGCAACAGCGCCGGGTTACCGCGCGCATAGAGCAGCATCGGGTAATCGCCGATCTGGCGCAGCAGCGCGGGGTAGGCGCCGTCGTCGAAGCAGATCAAATGATTATTTTCGGCTTCCGCCCAGGCCAGGTCCCGCGCGACCTGCTGTTCGCAGCCGGCCGTAATCCGGGAAATCGCGTTCTGTTTCAGGCCGATGGTCCTGAGCTCGACAGGAGTAGCGCGCCGCGCGCATGCCGGGTCGTTGTCGAAATGCTCGAGCAGGTGCGCCAGTTGCGCCCGGTGCGGGCCGAGGCCATGGTATAGATGCAGGAAATCGGGCAGCAAATCCTTTTGCATGAGGGTCTCCAGTTCCATTTGCAGACCCGGGTACTATAGCACCAGGCCGCTGCCCGATGCCAGGGAAGGCGAAAAGCGTTAAGGCGATTCGACGTAATCTTTGATGGTGATCGGGACTTCGGCTTCCATGATCAGCGCAAAGCTCATTTTTTCGAACGAGCGAATCACCATCGCCATGCCGACCCGCTCGTCGGGAAGCTTGACGCGAAAATCCGGATCGGGCTCGGCCTTGTCGGGAATGATTTCGCCGGTGCGGACGATCTTCAGCAGGTTGCCGGACTCGATGCCATCACGCTGACCGAGGTTGATGGCGATAGTCTGGTACACGCCGGTTTGCGAAATAGCGTCCAGCAGCGCGACGATAGAGCCGCTCACCTCGGTGCTGGGCGGTTTCGGGAAGAAGTCGCGCTCGAAATTGGTGTTGTCCATCGGCATCACGCGATCGTCGCGCAGGATTTCGCGTTCGGAGTTGGTGATCCTGATCGAGGCGGGGTCGCCGCGCAGCAGCAGTTTCGATTCGCCGACGTACAGCGCCTCGTAGCCGAGTAACTCGTTGGTTATCGGGTCGTATATAGGCCGGCTGGGGCGATAGATCTGGTAGCGACCGTTGCCCATCGAGGTGTCGAGTTTACGCACGTAAAGCTTGTCGTTGATACTGTTGATCAGGTGGTTATCGACGCTCGAAAGCACGTAGGCCGAATTTCGCAGCGTATCGTCGTCGACCACGATCGGGCGCTGCAGCAGGTGACGAATCGAGTCGATCGGGATCGATGGAATACTGGCGTCGATCGCCCGGGAGCGCACCCTCGGGTTGACTTTGACGATTTTGAGCCCACCTGTGGTCTGTGACAGCACGGAGCCATCGGCGCCGCGGCTCAGAATCTGAACCTTGCGCTCGCCGCCGACGTAGACGATGGCAAGGGTGTCACCGGGATAGATCAGGTGCGGATTCTCGACCTGGGGATTCTTGAACCAGATTTCCGGCCAGTACCACGGGTCGCGAAGAAACACGGTAGAGATGTCCCACAGCGTATCGCCTTCTTGTACAATGTAGGTTTCAGGGTATTCGGATTCGTAAACGATGGTCTCTTGCGGCAGCGGCTTGGCTTCCGGAATCTGGGCTTCCACCGTAATTTTTTCCGGCGGAGGTTCGGGTTCGTATACAACTGCGTAGGGCGGAGGCGGTTCGGCACAGGCGGCTAACAGCATCATTCCCGAGAGCAGAATTAATCCCTTTGTCAGCTGTCTATTTTTATCGTTAGGCATGCAGAAACCCCTGAAAATGCGGCTTGATTGATGGATTGTAGCTTAAAAAAAACCGACTACAAGTTTTTATATGGCAAAGATACTAATATAATCATCAACTTGGGACAACTAGTTATAAATTTTCTTGAAGTTTTTAACGATGGCTTTATTAAATATTTTACATTTTCCCGATCCGCGTCTCAGAACCGTCGCCAACCCGGTGACCGAGTTCGATGACAACCTGAAAAAACTGGTTAGCGATATGTTCGAAACCATGTACGAAGCGCCCGGGATAGGCCTCGCCGCGACCCAGGTCGATCGCCACATTCGCCTGCTGGTTCTGGACGTATCGGAAGCGCGAAATCAGCCGCGCTGCCTGATCAACCCCGAAATAATCGCGGCTGACGGTGAGGAAGAGATGGATGAGGGCTGCCTGTCGGTGCCGGGATTCTACGAAAAGGTGCGCCGCGCCGAGCATATCCGGGTGCGCACCCAGGACGAAAACGGGGAAGTGTCGGAATTCGAGGCCGAAGGTCTCGAGGCGGTCTGTATCCAGCATGAAATGGACCACCTCGAGGGCAAGTTGTTCGTCGACTACCTTTCTAACCTGAAGCGCAACCGTATTCGCAGCAAACTGGTCAAACAGCAGAAACTGAATTCCGGCTAGCGTCCTCTCCCCATGCTTGAAATTATCTACGCCGGTACCCCGGAATTTGCCGTGCCGGCCTTGCAAGCGCTGTTGCAGGGCGAGCACAGGGTGGTTGCGGTCTATACCCAGCCCGACAGACCCGCCGGGCGCGGGCGCAAGCTGCAGGCTAGCCCGGTCAAGCGCTGCGCGCTCGCGCATGGGCTGGAAGTTCGCCAGCCGCAGAATTTCAAATCCGAGCAGGACGTGGCGGCGCTGCGCGAACTGCGGGCCGACCTGATGATTGTCGCGGCCTACGGCCTGTTGTTACCGCAGGGGGTACTCTCCGCGCCGAGACTGGGCTGCATCAATATTCACGCATCCCTGTTACCACGCTGGCGCGGCGCATCGCCGATCCAGCAGGCTATCCTGGCAGGGGATACGCACAGCGGCGTCACCCTGATGAAGATGGACCGCGGGCTCGACACCGGCGCTATGATTGCGAGCCGCAGCCTTGCAATCGATCCGCAATGGAGCGCCGGCGATCTGCATGACAGGCTGGCGCCGCTGGGCGCCGATCTGTTGATGGACAGCCTCGCAGAAATCGAATCCGCGCTTGCGCAGGCGCGCGTACAGGATGACTCCCTGGTGACCCTCGCTCCCCGCTTGACCAAGCAGCAGGCCGAGATCGACTGGAGCAAACCGCAACGACGGTTGCTGCGCGAAATACGCGCTTTCAATCCTTGGCCGGTCAGCTATACCTTTATAGAAGGGGACAGTCTGCGGCTGTGGCGCGCAACGGCAAGCGATCGGGCCAGCGCGGGTCGGCCGGGCGAAGTGCTTGCCCATGACGTCGACGGCGTTTATGTCGCCTGTCGCGACGGCGTGCTGCAGGTGACCGAGCTGCAGTTTGCCGGGCGCAACAGGTGTAGCGCGGCGCAGGCCCTGAATGCCAGAAATCTGCAAGGAACCCTGCTGGGTAAACGCTGATGAAAAACGATAATCCGCGCTGGATCGCGCTGCAGGTAATGCTGCAGGTGCTGTCCCATGGCCGTTCTCTCGACGATATCTTCGTTAGCGACTGGTACCGGTCGCTAACGGCTTCGGCGAGGGACCTGGCGTTTAGCCGGGAACTGGCGTACGGATTATGCCGCTGGTACTTCGCGCTGTCGTCGCTGCTGGCGAGTCGATTGCAGAAACCGCTGCGCCAGCGCGATCGAGACGTCGAGGTAATGCTGCTGCTCGGGCTTTATCAGTTGCTGATCATGCAGACCGGGGCGCACGCGGCGGTCAATGAGACGGTCAGCCTGGCGCAGATGCAGAACAAGCACTGGGCGCGTGGCCTGATCAACGCGGTATTGCGAACCGTCATACGGGACGGGGTGGAGCTGACCGCTACCGCGCGGGCGCAGTCCTACCCCGACTGGATGCTGGCGCGCGTCAGCCGCGACTGGAGCGACAGGGCCGAGCAGTTGCTGTCGCGCGGTAACGAACGGCCACCGATGACGCTGCGTGTCGACACCCGGCAGAGCGGCGTCGACGAGGTCATCGAAACCCTGGCGGCGCAGGGAATCGAGGCCGAAAAACACCCCGTGGTGGAATCCGCGATCGTGTTGACCGTGCCCTGCGACGTGGTGGAGCTGGCGGGATTCGCCGAGGGTATTGTCAGCGTCCAGGACGCGTCGTCGCAAATCGCCGCGCAACTGCTTGCCTGCGAAGCGGGAGCGCAGGTGCTCGACGCCTGCGCCGCGCCCGGCGGAAAGGGGATGCATTTGCTGCAAAGATACGACGCAATAACGCTCGATATGCTCGACAGCAGCGAATCCCGGCTGGAACGGGTACGCCAGAACCTGGAGCGCATCGGCCGCCCGGCCCGGATCCTCGTCGGGGACGCGACCCGGCCAGAGTCGTGGTTTTCCGGCGAGGGCTACGACGCCATCCTGGCTGATTTGCCCTGTTCCGCGAGCGGGGTCATGCGTCGGCATCCCGATATCAAACTATTGCGCCGTGAAAGCGATATAATGCCGCTGCTAGGCCTGCAGCGAAAAATTATCGATGCGCTGTGGCGGTTGCTGAAACCCGGAGGGACGATGCTGTACTGTACCTGCTCCATATTCAAGGACGAAAACGAAGTCCAGATTGCAAAGTTTCTCGAACGGCACCCGGACTGCGTGGAAACGAGCCTGCAGCAACAGTCCTGGGGCGAAGCGCGGCCGCACGGCCGCCAGATACTGACCGGCAGCGACAACATGGATGGGTTTTACTACGCGTTATTGACCAGGTCGGGCAAGACATGACGCAGATCGGCGCAATTTGCGGCAAGCTTCGCGGCGCGGCCTTGCTGGCGTGCATCGCGCTGCTGTCGACGTCCCTGCCAGCGCAGGAGCGGGATCCATTTATCGTCACGCGGGCCGATTTCAGGCTCGAAAACAACATGCTGCTGCTCGATCTCCTGGTCGACAGCGAATTGCCGAATTACATCGCGATCGCGATCGACCAGGGATTCGCGGTGCCGATAATGTTCGAGGTCGAGATTCGCTCGGTCAAATCCTACTGGTTCGACGACCGGGTTGTATCGCTCAAGCAGCAGTACCTGCTGCATCACCAGCCGATGCTGAATTCGTTCGTGGTGCTCGACGTCAACCGTTCGGAACGGCATTATTTCGATAGCCGCAAAGCAGCAGTGCAATCCATCGAAGTGGTTTACAATTACCCGATGCTCGATATCAACAACCTGGCGCCCGACAAGGATTATTATGCGCGCGTGCGCTTCGGCATCGATACCGACGAGTTGCCGCTGCCGCTAAAATCGAGTTCACTGTGGGATAACGACTGGGATCTGAAAAGCGAGTGGTACGAGTGGGAGGTCAAAGGCTCCGAATCATGAACAGCACGCTTCGCAATACCGCCTCGATCGTGGCGCTGGTCGTATTACTCATGGTCTCGCTCTACACGATCAGCGATGCCACTTCGCACTCGGCGTTCTTCGGCAGGTATTATACCTGGCTGGTCTTTTTCAACGCCCTTGGCCTGGTGGTGTTGCTGGGCCTGATCGTTTTCAACGTTTACAGGCTGTTCGTTCAATACCGCCTGAAAGCCATCGGTTCGCGTTTGACCGCGCGCATGATCGGCGTGTTCGTGTTGTTGACTATCATCCCGGTTAGCGTGGTTTACTACTTTTCGCTGAGTTTTCTGCATCGCGGCATCGACAGCTGGTTCGACGTCGGCGTCGAGACCGCGCTCGAGGACTCGCTAAAACTCGGTCGCAGCGCCATCGACCTGCGCAAGCGCGACGCGCTCAGGAAAACCCGCAGCATTGCCGCCGAAATCGCCCTGATCGATAACGAAACGCTGATCGTGCACCTCAACGAGGTGAGGCAACAACATGGCGCCAACGAGGTAACCCTCTACGATCACAAAAAGGCAATAATCGCTTCCAGCAGTGTCGACTCGACCCAGTTACCCGAGGCGCTTTCGCTAATCGATATCGGTGTTCTCGACGTTGACAGTCCCTATCTGCAGCTGGTCGAAGACCCGGTTTACGGTCTGGTCATGCAAATCGTCGTAGCGGTGCAAAGCCTTGATGCCACCGAGCCGCCCAGGACGCTGCAGGCGCAGTATCCTTTCACCGACCGCATAAACGAACTCACGGTCGGTGTGCAGAAAGCCTATGACCGCTACAAGGAACTTGCGGTATTGCGTGATCCGTTGAAAACGAGTTTTACGCTGGCTTTGTCGATTATCTGGTTGCTGAGCGTCCTGTCCGCCATCTGGCTTGCGTTCGGCGCCGCGCGTAAGCTGGTGGCGCCGATCAACGACCTGGTGGAAGGCACCAAGGCGGTGGCGGCAGGCGATTACGAAAAGCAGCTGGCGCTGTCGGGCAACGACGAGCTGGGGTTCCTGCTGCGCTCGTTCAATACCATGACGCGCAAGATTTCCCGCAGCCGGGCGATCGCCGAGCAAAGCCAGCGCATGGAGGCTTTGCAGAAAAATTACCTCGAGTCCGTCATGGAGCACATCACCTCGGGCGTGCTGACGATCGACGAAAGCGGGTTGATCAAGAGCGGAAATCCCGCGGCCTGTTCTATTTTCGACGTCGACAGCCATTTCTTTTCCGATATGAAAATCGCCGACGTGGTGCGTCAGTTTCCGATGATGCTGCCGTTTTTCGATGCGGTGCAGCTGCACCTGGACCAGGATAACGAGTGGCAGCAGGAAATCGTCGTATTCGTTCAGGGTGGCAGGAAAATACTGCGGGTGCGCGGTACCACGCTGCAGTCGCAGAACGGAGAACGCAAGGAGCAGGTCATCGTGGTCGACGATCTGACCGAGCTGATCCAGGCGCAGAAAGAGTCGGCCTGGAGCGAAATGGCGCGTCGCCTTGCGCACGAGATCAAGAATCCATTGACGCCGATCCAGCTATCGGCAGAACGGCTGCAGCGCAAGTTGAGCGGTGAGGTTGGCGCCGAAAAGCAGGCGATGCTGGATCGCTACACCCATACCATCGTACAGCAGGTCGAGGCGATGAAGTCGATGGTCAACGCGTTTACCGACTATGCCCGATCGCCGACCAAAAAACCCCAGTTGATCGATATCAACGACATGCTCGAGGAAATAGCGGTGCTCTACCACGAGGATAACGCCGGGGTGGCCATCGACCTCAAGCTGGACAGGTCGATACCCGCGATCGAGGCCGACGACGTGCGCCTGCGACAGCTAGTGCACAACCTCGTCAAGAACAGCGTCGAAACGCTGGAGGGGAACGGCCAGATACGGTTAAGGACCGAGTTGATCGAAAAATCGGGTCGCCACTGGGTTGAATTCTCGGTCGAGGACAGCGGTCAGGGTATTGCGCCGGAAGTCGCGCATAACCTGTTCGACCCCTACGTCACGACCAAGAATTCGGGCAGCGGGCTGGGGCTTGCAATCGTGCAAAAAATCGTCGACGAGCACGCTGGCTCGGTCAGAGTCGGCAAGTCGCGCCGGGGCGGGGCGAAATTTACCGTAAGGCTCCCGGTAGCCGCCGCGGCCAACGAGGTCAAGAGCGCTGCCGAAGTCGAGCTGCTGAAGACCGGGATTATACGATGAACGCGCGCATCCTGGTCGTCGACGACGAGCCCGATATTCGCTTCCTGCTCAAGGATATACTCGAGGACGAGGGCTATATCGTCGACGTGGCCGAGCACGCGCGCGCCGCCAACGAAATGCGTCGCAACTCGGAACCGGACCTGGTACTGCTCGATATCTGGATGCCCGAGGTCGACGGCGTCACCTTGTTGAAGCAGTGGAAGTCGTCCGGGGACGACAGCTGTCCGGTGGTGATGATGTCGGGTCATGGCACCGTCGAAACCGCGGTCGAGGCGACGCGTTACGGGGCCGTTGATTTTGTCGAAAAGCCCCTGTCGATGGCGAAATTGCTCAGCACCGTGAAATCGGCCCTGTCCAGTACGGCAAGCATTGCGCGCCAGGAACAACGCCGGCGCGAGCAACCGGTCGGAAACAGCCGTATCGTGCAGAACCTCAAGCAGCGCATGCTGGATCTGCGCGAAACCAGCAACGCGGTGTTCCTCAACGGCCCGCACGGCAGCGGTCGGCGTATCTGGGCCGACTATCTGAGCGAGTCTGCCGGGGGCATGGATATATTCGACGGGTCGCAGAGTTTTCGACGGCTGATCCCGTTGCGACGCAATCTCTTCGTCGAGGAAATTGCCGACCTCGACCGCGCGCAGCAGTCAGCGCTGCACGATGCCATCCTGGTGGCCAATCGCGATTCGAAGCACCGCGTCATTGTTTCCAGCAGCTACGGCTACGACGAGCTCAGGAATAAGCCCGAGATCGATCCGCGACTTGCCGGGATGTTTCAGGACGCGATCAAGATTCCGTCGCTGGAAGAGCATATCGAGGATATACCGGAACTGCTGGAATACTATGCGAACTGGATTAGCGACCACGAACAGCTACCCTACCGCCATTTCAATGTTGCCGCGCAAAACCTGTTGCGTAACCATCGCTGGACTGACGATATCGACCAGCTCAAAAAGTTTATCAGGACCATATTGACGAACAGCGACACCGAGGAAATAGACCTGGATGAAATCGAGCATACCCTGGGCGCGCTCGACGCGAATTTCGAGGCCGACGCGGGCAACAAATTACAGATTACGATCGACATGGACCTCGATCTCAGGGAAGCCAGGGAAGCATTCGAACGCGAGTACCTGTCGCGGCATCTCGCACTCAGCGGTAACAACATGACCGAGTTGGCGCGCCGGGTCGGCCAGGAACGTACGCACCTGTACCGAAAATTGAAATCACTGGGGTTGCAGACCAAAAAACAATAACATGCGATGAACATTATTATACTAGGCGCCGGGCAGGTAGGCTCAACGGTCGCGACAGAGCTCGCCAAGGAAGAGAGCAACGAAATCACCGTCATCGATACCAACCAGCAGATTCTATCCGAGCTGCAGGATCGGCTCGATCTGCGCACGATCTGCGGCAACGGCTCTTACCCGGGATTGCTCGAAGATGCCGGGGCCGACGACGCGGACATGATGATCGCGCTGACCAACAGCGATGAAATAAACATGATCGCCTGCCAGGTGGCGTCGTCCATATTCCATACGCCGACCAAGATCGCGCGCATACGCTCGCCCGAATACCTGCGCAGGCCAGGGCTTTTCGCCGAGAACTCGATTCCGGTCGATGTCATGATCAGCCCGGAGTCGCTGGTCACCGAGTACATTTACCATTTGATCGAGCACCCCAGCGCGCTGCAGGTGCTCGATTTCGCCCAGGGCAGGGCGCAGCTGGTTGCCGTCAAGGCATATCACGACGGTTTGCTGGTAGGGCATGAACTGCGTACGATGAACCAGCATGTCCCGGGTGTGGACATGCGCGTGGCCGCGATATTTCGCGAAGGCAAGCCGATACAGCCTTCCGCCGATTGCATCATCGAAGCAGGCGACGAGGTTTTCTTTCTCGCGGCGCGCGAACATATTCCCACCGTCATTTCCGAGATGCGCAAGCTTGACAAGCCGAACAAGCGCGTCATGCTCGCCGGCGGCGGCAATATCGGCGGACAGCTTGCGGCGATGATGGAGGGCGATTACCAGGTCAAGGTAATCGAGTCCCATCCGCCGCGCGCGCGCGAACTGTCGGCAATGCTCGATTCGACCATCGTCCTGCTCGGCGACGCCGCCAATCCGGACCTGCTGCTTGAGGAGAACATCGAGTCCATGGACGTATTCTGCGCGCTGACCAACGACGACGAGGCCAATATCCTGTCGTCGATGCTGGCCAAGCGCATGGGTGCGAAAAAGGTCATGTCGCTGATCAACCGCCCGGCCTATGTCGACCTGGTCGAGAGCGGATTGATAGACATCGCGATTTCGCCGCACCAGGTAACCATCGGCGCGTTGCTGGCGCATATCCGTCGCGGCGACGTGGTCGCGGTGCATGCGTTGCGGCGCGGTTCGGCAGAGGCGATCGAGGCAATCGCGCATGGCGACAAGAGCTCTTCCAGGGTCGTCGGTCGCAGCATCGAGGAGATAAAATTGCCCGAGGGCACCCGCATCAGCGCGATCGTGCGCGGCGACGACGTGCTGATCGCGCATCATGACACGGTCATCGAATCCGAAGACCACGTGATACTGTTTCTGACCGACAAGAAGCGGATCGCCGAAGTCGAAAAGCTGTTCCAGGTCGGCATTACCTACTTCTAGGAATCGGTCGGCCTTTACCCATGCAACCACTGGTAATACTGCGCATTCTGGGATTATTGATGCTGCTGTCCAGCAGCACCCTGCTGCCGCCGATCGCGACCGGATTGATCTACGACGACGGCGCGGTGCTACCGTTCGTCGAGGCCTTCCTGCTGACGCTGGTCGCGGGTTTCGCGCTTTACCTGCCGGTACGCAAACATCGCAACGAGTTGCGCCTGCGCGATGGCTTCCTCGTGGTGGTATTGTTCTGGACCGTGCTCGGGGTGGCCGGCGGGCTGCCGATTTATCTCTCCGGGATTTACGATATATCGGTGACCGATGCGGTGTTCGAATCCATTTCCGGGATAACCACGACCGGCGCGACGGTGATTGTCGGCATCGACGCATTACCGCATTCGCTGCAGCTTTATCGCCAGGAATTGCAGTGGCTGGGCGGGATGGGCATCATCGTGCTGGCCGTCGCGGTTTTGCCGATGCTCGGCGTCGGCGGCATGCAGCTGTTTCGCGCCGAAACCCCGGGCCCGGTAAAGGATACCAAGCTGACCCCGCGTATTACCGAGACCGCCAAGGCATTGTGGTATATCTATCTCGGCTTGACGGTCGCCTGCTGCCTCGCCTACTGGGCCGCGGGTATGTCGTTTTTCGACGCCATGTCGCACTCGTTTTCGACCGTCGCCATCGGCGGCTTTTCGACGCATGACGCCAGTATCGGGTATTTTGACAGCACCGCGATCCAGTTTATCGCGATCGTGTTCATGCTGCTGTCGGGGATCAATTTCGCGATTCACTTCACCGCTTTTCGCAACCTGTCGCTGAAACCATACCGTCGCGACGCCGAGTTTCGCACCTATATGCTGGTGCTATGCGTCGTCAGCATTATCACCGTCGGCTACCTGCAGTTGAAGCACACCTTCGAATCGACCGCCGAATCGATCATCGAGGGCCTGTTCCAGGTGGTGTCGATCGGCACCACCACCGGCTTTACCACCGCCGAGTATTACAGCTGGCCGGGTTTCCTGCCGGTGCTGCTGCTCTATGTCAGCTTCATCGGCGGCTGCTCGGGTTCGACCGGCGGCGGCATCAAGGTCATCCGGATCCTGTTGCTGGTCAAGCAGGGGGTGCGGGAACTGCGGCGGCTGGTGCACCCGAGCGCGCAGTTCGCCGTCAAGATCGGCAGGAAACCGATGCCGGAAAAGGTGATCGAGGCGGTGTGGGGCTTCTTCGCGGCTTATTTCGCGATTTCGGCATTGCTGATTTTGCTGCTGATGGCGACCGGCCTCAACCAGGTCACCGCGTTTTCGGCGGTCGCCGCCTGCCTTAATAATCTGGGCCCGGGCCTTGGCGACGTCGGCAGAAATTTCGCGTCGATCAACGACACCGCCAAATGGATACTGTGCATCGCAATGCTGCTCGGACGCCTCGAAATTTTCACGCTGCTGGTATTGTTCACGCCGGCTTTCTGGAGAAAGTAACGCGATGCAAAGCGGCTATCCCACGGTCGATGCAAGTGCGCTGGAAGCGCCGAATCTTGCGAAAATCGAGCGCAGGATACGCAGCGGCGTCGGTCGCGCGGTCAGTGATTTCGACATGATCGAGGCCGGGGACCGGATCATGGTCTGTCTTTCCGGTGGCGCCGACAGCTATACCATGCTCGATATCTTGCTACATCTGCAAAAAGCCGCGCCGATCGATTTCGAACTGGTTGCGGTCAACCTCGATCAGAAACAGCCCGGGTTCCCCGTGCGGGTGCTGCCCGATTACCTGGATGCGCTCGGAATCGAGTACCACATCGTCGAGGAGGATACCTACGGCGTTGTCAAGCGCCTGGTCCCGCAAGGAAAGACGACCTGTGCGCTGTGCTCCAGGTTGCGTCGCGGGGTTTTATACCGGGTCGCCGGCGAAATCGGCGCCAGCAAAATCGCGCTCGGGCACCATGCCGACGATATCGTCGAAACCCTGTTTCTGAACCTGTTTTACAACAGCCGGCTAAAGGCGATGCCGGCGAAGCTGCGCAGCGACGACGGGCGTAATATCGTCATTCGACCGCTGGCCTACGTGCGCGAAGCCCTGATCAAGCAGTTCGCTGACTTGCGAAAGTTTCCGATTATCCCGTGCAACCTGTGCGGATCGCAACCAAACCTGCAGCGCCAGGCGATAAAGGCGATGCTGCAACAGTGGGACAAATCGCACCCGGGACGCGTCGACAACATACTGAAATCGATGTGCCAGGTGACACCCTCGCACCTGCTCGACCGTGGTCTTTTCGACTTCGGCGATATCTAGCGGCTGACGGATTAGAGGGCCAGGGGACAGACCAGGTTTTTCGCTGAATAGTGTCCTGCTGCAAAGAATGATTTGCGTCGAAAAACGTGGTCTGTCCCCGATTAGACGGTTCCCGATCGCGGCGCAAAAAAAACTCTGGCAATTCGAACCAGAGCAATGTGATTATCTCGAGGAGAGAAAAGCTGACCAGGTAAAAGCTGTCTCGTTATATCTGCATCCGTGCGGGCTAATTGCCTGCCCCTGCCTGTGGACCGGTCCGTTGGTCGTGCTAGTATACTGACACCTTAAACGCTGGGCTGATACCGTGGCCAGGCTGTATAGCCTGTCAGCCTTAAGCGAAAAATCGTGTAGGAGCTGTCCTACACAAACCATCCATGGAGATTTGCAACAGGCATGCTATTCCCAGCCATTCAACCAGGTCAGACCTGGCGTTTCCCGGTTTCCGATCTGCATACGCTGTATATAGAAGAGTGTGGCAACCCGAAAGGCGTACCCGTGGTTTTCCTGCACGGTGGGCCGGGCGGTTCCTGCGAGCCGGGGCATCGGCGTTTTTTCAATCCCGAGTCTTATCGCGTCATCCTGTTTGACCAGCGCGGCAGCGGCAAGTCGCGACCGCACGCGAGCCTCGAGCAGAACACCACCTGGGACCTGGTCGCCGACCTCGAGAAGATACGCGAGCTGATGCACATCGAGCGCTGGGTCGTGTTCGGCGGTTCCTGGGGCTCTACGCTGGCGCTGGCTTACGCCCAGACGCATCCGGACAGGGTGCTGGGCCTGATCCTGCGCGGTATATTCCTCGCGCGCGACGTCGACGTGCGCTGGTTCTTCAATGGCGAGGCGGCGCGCATATTCCCCGAGGCCTGGGAGCATTTCATCGAACCGATCCCGGAGGAGGAGCGAGGCGATATCATCGCCGCCTATTACCGTCGGCTCACCAGCGACAACGAAATCGTGCGCATGGGCGCCGCCAAGGCCTGGTCGATCTGGGAAGGATCGTCGGTGACGCTGATGCCCGACAAGAATGTCGTCGATCATTTCAGCGATCCGCACATCGCGCTCAGCATCGCGCGTATCGAGTGTCATTATTTCAAAAACAATTGTTTCCTCGAGGCCAACCAGTTAATCGCCGACATGGGCTTGATCTCCCATATCCCGGGTTTCATCGTGCACGGCCGCTACGACATGGTGTGCCCTATCGATCAGGCTTACCTGCTCAAGCAGCACTGGGAAAACGCGCAACTCAAGATCATCGGCGATGCCGGTCACGCGGTCACCGAACATGGTATCAGCAAGGCGCTGGTCAACTGCTGTAACTCGATGCTGGAAATCGTCACTTGATCACGTTGCTGCAGCGGGTCAGCAGCGCGCGGGTCGAGGTCGAAGCGGTAACAATCGGTAGTATCGACCAGGGTATCCTGGTGCTGGTCGGGGTCGAGGCGGACGACGATGAATCCACCGCCCGCAGGTTTGTCGAGCGGCTGCTGGATTACCGGGTATTCGCCGATGCCGATGGGAAAATGAACCTTTCGCTCAGGGACATCGACGGCGGACTGTTGCTGGTGCCGCAGTTCACGCTTGCGGCCAACACCAGGAAGGGCCGCCGGCCCAGTTTTGCCTCGGCGGCAAACCCGCAACACGGACGCGACATTTTCGTCGCGATGACGGCCTATGCCGGCACGGTTCATGACCGCGTCGAATGCGGGCACTTCGGTGCCGATATGCAGGTTCACCTGGTTAACAATGGGCCGGTAACCTTTATTCTCGATTGATTCGAGAGGTCGATTAATTGTCGAATTCAGGCAAGATGTCGATTATTATCAGCATCCTTTAAAATCCGCCGGATAAAGTGGCCAATGTCAGATCGTAGTGCAAATGTCAGTCGCGACACGCTGGAAACCAAGATCAGCGTGGCACTGAACCTGGATGGCGACGGAAATTCGAGTTTCGATACCGGGATTCCGTTTCTCGAGCATATGATGGAGCAAATTGCGCGTCATGGCGCCTTCGACCTCGAGGTCAAGGCCAGCGGGGATTTGCATATCGACGATCATCACAGCGTAGAGGACATCGGCATCACCCTGGGCCAGGCCTTCAAGCAGGCGCTGGGCGACAAGAAGGGAATCCTGCGCTACGGGCACGCCTACGTGCCGCTCGACGAGGCGCTGTCCAGGGTCGTAATCGATTTTTCCGGGCGCCCGGGTCTCGAGTACCGGGTCCAGTTCACGCGTCCCCGCATCGGCCAGTTCGACGTCGACCTGTTCCACGAATTCTTCCAGGGTTTTGTCAACCATGCGCCGGCCACGCTGCATATCGACAACCTCGCGGGCAGCAATGCGCATCATATCGCCGAGACCATTTTCAAGGCCTTCGGCCGTGCTTTACGCACCGCCGTGACCCGCGACGAGCGTATGCCGGGTGTCATTCCATCGACCAAGGGATCCCTGTAGGTCATGCAGACGATTGCCGTGGTCGATTACGGCATGGGTAATCTCAGGTCGGTCGTCAATGCGCTCGAGGTCGTCTCCGAGGGACGTGACAGGGTGGTACTGACCTCCGACCCGGAACAGGTGCGCGCGGCCGATCGCGTCGTCTTCCCGGGGCAGGGGGCGGCCGGCGACTGCATGCGCGCCATCGATGAACACGGGCTGCGCGAGGCTGTCGTCGATGCGGCCCGGCGGCGCCCGTTTCTGGGTATCTGCATGGGTATGCAGGTCCTGATCGAGCATAGCGAAGAAAATCAGGGCACCGACTGTCTCGGTTTTTTTGCCGGGCGGGTCAGGTATTTTGGCGATGATCACAGGGACCAGGGTGGTGTTAAACTGAAGGTTCCGCATATGGGCTGGAACCGCGTGAAACAGACGAAATCGCATCCCCTGTGGCATTCGATAGACGATGACAGCCGGTTTTATTTCGTGCACAGCTATTATGTCGATGTCGACGACAGGAATCTTGTTGCCGGCGAAACCGACTACGGCTTCAGTTTTAGCAGTGCTATCGCGAAAGAAAACCTGTTTGCGCTGCAGTGCCATCCGGAGAAAAGCGCCGACGTCGGCCTGCAGTTGCTGCAGAATTTTATATCCTGGGACGGGCAGCCATGATTCTGATACCGGCAATCGATTTGAAAGAGGGGCGCTGCGTGCGCCTGCGGCAGGGCAACATGGACGAAACCACGGTGTTTTCCGACGACCC
>Ga0224512_10001926_pt1 | contig 19488 bp, 17 predicted proteins | sample SF_May12_sed_USG_4_FD_169103 | JGI IMG/M metagenome (GOLD analysis project Ga0224512, IMG submission 169103) | Sediment microbial communities from San Francisco Bay, California, United States - SF_May12_sed_USGS_13 | ecosystem: Environmental > Aquatic > Marine > Sediment | place: USA... | reverse complement strand
CCTGGTTGCCGGGGTCTTCGGCACCCAGGAAACGATCCACAACTTCGCCCCGACCTTCGTCTGGATCGTCTGGTGGGTCGGCCTCGCTTATGTCGCGGCGCTGCTGGGCAACCCGTGGCCCGCGGTCAATCCGTTCGCGATCCTCTTCCGATGGGCGGAAGCCGCCTTCGGCTGGGCCACCGGCGGCCGGTCGCTCGCCCTTGGCCTGCCCTACCCGGCCTGGCTCGGCGCCTGGCCGGCCGCCCTTCTGTTCGCCGCCTTCGCCTGGTTCGAGCTGATCGCCCCTTCCGCCAAGTCGCCCGCGGCGCTAGCCGCCGCCATTGCCGGATACGCAGGCCTGACCTGGGCCGCCATGTGGGTGTTCGGGCGCGCCGCTTGGCTCGGGCGCGGGGAAGCCTTCACCCTGGCCTTCGACGTCTTCGGCCGCTTCGCGCCCCTCGGCACGGCGCCGGACCCGGGAACCGCCTCGGGACCCCAAGCCGCCAAGGCGGCCTGGGGGCTATATCTCAGGCCCTATGCCGGGGCCCTGGTGACGTCCGTGCCCGCGCCGCTCTCGATGACGGCATTCGTGCTGCTGATGCTTTCGACCGTCACCTTCGACGGCTTCAAGGAAACCCCGCTATGGGGCGTGCTGCTGCGGGGCCTCACCTCATCGCCGCTGTTGCATCCGCTGATCCGCGTGATCCACGATGCCGGGCTCGACCTCCACGAGACCCTGGCGAGCCTCCTGCTCTTCACCTTTCCCGTGGCCTTCCTGCTGGTCTATCTGCTGTTTGCGCTGATGACCAAGCGAGCGGCGGCGAGCCCGCGGCCGGTCACGGAGGTGGCGGGCCTGTTCGTCTGGTCGCTGGTCCCCATCGCCATCGCCTACCACCTGGCCCACTATCTTTCCTATTTGGTGCTAGCGGGCCAGTACATCATCCCGCTGATTTCGGATCCGTTCGGGGCCGGCTGGGACCTGTTCGGTACCGCGCGTCACAAGGTCGATATCGGTCTGATCGGCGCCGAATTCGTGTGGAACGCGGCGGTCGTCTCCATCGTCGCGGGCCATGTGATCGCCGTTGGCGTCGCCCATTTCACCGCACTCAGGGTTTTCGACAGCCCCCGGGCGGCGCTGCGCAGCCAATACCCGCTGCTGGTCCTGATGGTGGGCTACACGGTGGCGAGCCTCTGGATCCTCTCCCAACCCATCACCGGAACCGGCGACGTCGCCAGGCTAGAGGCGCCGGCGGGCAGCGTGACGCTGGCCTCGTTCGAATTCCGCGAACGCTGCTTGGATCTGAAACCGGGGGATGGCATCGTCTACGAATACGAGGCCGACCGGGCGATCGATTTCGACATCCATTACCATGACGGCCTCACCACGCGGTTCGCCGCGGTTGCCAGGGCGCAAAAGGCGGGGGACGGAACCTTCACGCCCAAGGAAGCCCGGCGCTATTGCCTGTTCTGGTTCAATCCCGGATTGACCAAGGCATCCCTCACCTACCGCATTACCGGCCCGAGACCGGACCCCGCGCCCCAATAAGCCGCAGCCGTCAGTGCATAGAACGCCCGCCGTCGACATTGATGGTCTGGCCGGTGATGTAATTCGACGCGTCGGACAGCAGGAACATCACGGCGCCCACCAGGTCGTCGGGGATCTGGTCGCGATCGAAGCATTTGTCGGACTGTTGGCGGTTGGCCATGTGCTCGTTCGTGCTGGTGGCGACCTGGGTTTCCGACAAAGTGAAGCCCGGAGCCACGGCGTTGACGCTGATGTTGTCGGCGCCCACCTCGCGGGCGAGTGCCCGGGTCAGCACCCAGACCGCGCCCTTGGACGCGGAATAGTGCAGGCGCCACTTGCCGCCCTCGAACACCCGGGAGGAGGCGATGTTGACGATCTTGCCGCCCCCTTGCGCCTTCATGTGGGGATAGACCGCAAGGCAGCACAGGAACACCCCCTTGGTGTTGACCTGCATGACCCGGTCCCATTCGTCGGCGGGGATCTCGAACCACGGCTTGCGGCCCAGCACCGCCATGAGCGAGGCGTTGTTGACCAATCCGTCGATCCGCCCCCATTCTTGGATGGCGGCCTGGGCCATGACCTCGGTCTGGGCCTGGTCGGAGACGTCGGTGGTTTGGGCGATCACCTGATGGCCCGCCGCCGTCAGGTCTTCGGCCAGTTGCCTGTTCGCGTCGTCGACGATATCCGCCAGCACCACCCTGGCGCCGGCCTCGGCCAGCCGAGTCGCGTAGACCTTGCCGATGCCGGTGGCACCACCGGTGACGATGATCACCCGGTCGGTGACGTCGAGGCTGGGTCGGGTCGGGGAAATCTCGGCCATGGGGGTGCTCCTCCTTGGGTCTTATCTGATCTTTGGATTGCCCACGGGCCCGCGCAAGAGGCTCAGGCCGGCTTCAGCGGGGCTCCGGCGATGGTGAAGCGCCTCAGGTGCCGGTCGGCGGCGGGATCGAAATCGGTTCGCGCATGGACGGTGCAGAGGTTGTCCCAAATCAGAAGATCGCCGACGCGCCATTTGTGCCGGTAGCAGAATTCCGGGCGTTCGACGAGGTCGATCAACCGGTCGAGAACGCCGCGCCCGGCGTCGGGCGCCATACCGACGATCTCCCGCGTCATCAGCCGGTTGACGTAGAGCGCCGGCCGCCCGGTCTCCGGCTGGGCAACCGCCATGGGCTGGACGCATTCGCGCACATCGGCTGAATTCGCGACCGCGTCGGCGTTGGTGGAATCGTAGCTGAAGACATGGCGCGCCCGTCCATCATCGACGATCCGCTTGAGGTCACCGGGCAGGGCGTCGTAGGCGGCGCACAGGCTCGCGAACAAGGTGTCGCCGCCTTCATCCGGAACGGCGATGGCGTAAAGGCAGGTCGCCCGCGCCGGGCGCTCGGTGTAGCACTGGTCCATGTGGAACTGCATTTCGCCTTCGGGCAGGGAGCCGATGAAGCGGCCATCTTCCTTTCGGTTCGAGACGAACATCACCTCCGCCGGGGCATCAGCGCCCTCCCGCCGGTCATCGGCCGGGCGTGACCGCGCGCCCAAGGGACCGAAGAATTCGCAGAACCGGACCTGGTCGTCGGGCGAGAGGCCCGATTGATCTCGGATGACCAGCACCAGGTGCTTCTGGAAGGCGGTGCGCAGCAGTGCGACGGTCTCCGCATCCTGAGCGCGGGTCAGGTCGATGCCCGTCACCTCGGCACCGAGGGTGGGGGTGAGCGGCGTAACCTTCACCGGACTTTCGCTCAGGCTCATCGCGGGGCCGCCGTCAAGGCTGCGCATTGGGATCGACACTATCCCAAAGCTTTTCGTTCCAGTCCCGCGGCAGGGTGCCGTCCGCGAACCCCATGCCGACATAGTGGCTCCACAGCTTGAAGCAGTGCTGTTCGCGGTTGTTGTTCTCGATCGCCAGCATCTCGAGCTCCTGGCGGGTCAGCGGCTTGATCTTGCCGACCGTGGCGGCCTGGTAATGGGCCTTGGCGTTTTCCTCGAAATGGACCGCGTCGACCAGCAGGGCCGGCAGGGTCTCGGCCACCAGCACGCCGCCATGGGCCCGCATCAGGGCGCCGAAATGATCGCCGAGCGAATCGGCCAGTTCCTTGCCCTGCTTCGAAGACTTGATGTGGGACGGATCGGGATGGGTCGGCACGCCCGAGGCCCAGCGGTGGGCATGGCTTTTCATCAGGGCGAGCTCGATCCCCTCCAGCATGGTGAACATGGCGGCCAGTTCCGAATGGGTATGGACCACGGCTTGCGAATCGGGGCGGGCGCGCAGGATTTCGGAATGGATGAACACCTCGAGCGGCGGCCGGTCGCCGGCGGGGCCTTCCAGCACGTTGCAATCAAGGTCGCAGACCAGGAAATTGCCCGGCTCGATCGCGGCCCGGCTGTCGTTGATGGATTGGATCAGGAAGGCATCACGCCCGGGGATCCGCACGCTGGCATGGCCCGAATAGGTGAGGATGCCCTCCTTGTGCAAGAGCCGCGTGAGGGCCGCCAACTGAACCCGAAGTCCGGCAATGGATGCGTCAACGTTGGATCCCGCTGGGGCGGTGCTCATATCGTCTCTCTCCTTTTCGTAGGGCTTGCAGGGCCCGCGCCGTTCAGACCGCGAGCGCCTCGAGATTTCGTTTCATGGCATGGAGGGTGCGGCGCACGGCCTCCACGTCTTCCTGTGGCACGCCGGCGACGGAGCGGATATTCACGTCGATGGCATGGGGCAGCAGCACGTTGCGCAGCGCCTTGCCCTTATCCGTCAGGTAGATGTTGACCTTGCGCTTGTCGTCGGTGTTGCGCACCCGCTTGACGTAGCCGCGCTTTTCCATGCCGTTGAGCGCGGTCACCGTCGTCGGCTCCATCATGCCGACCCTTTGGGACAGCTCGCGCTGGGTCAATCCGTCCTCGTCCCACAGGACGCGCAGGAAATACCACTGGCCGATGGTCACCCCATGGGCAGAGATTCGCGCCTGGAGGATTTTGGTGAAGGCACGGTATGTATCACGCAGCAGGTAGCCGACGCTGGATTCGGAATCGAATTCGACATCCTTGCCTTCGGCCGCGGCCTCGACCGCCGCCTGCGCTTCGGGCACCAGGTCCAGGGAATCGCTCATGATGGAATCTTTCCTCCCGAGCGCCTTGCTCTGGCGCAGGTAGACCATTAGTTTGCAAATCATTCTAAGGGCAAACCATTAGAATTCCAACTGTTCTGCCAAGCGGCGCCTCAGTCGGCCTAGGCGCCCGGGTGAATTGGGATTAAGCTTTGATTTTAAGGACCTATGAGGACATCTGAGGACCACTCGGCGATGATCGCCCCACCCGATTGCGCCGGCGCGGCGGCACCCGACGCCGCCGCGGCCAAGGCGGCGATCCGCGACAGGGCGCGCGCGCTCGGCTTCGACCAGGTGGGGATCGCGGCGGCCGAGCCGCCCGCCGGTGCCGGTACGGGCCTTGGCGATTTCCTGGCAGCCGGCCATCACGGCGACATGGACTGGATGGCCCGCAGGGTCGATGAGCGCCGGGCGCCGAGGGGGCTCTGGCCCGAAGCGCGAAGCGTCATCGCGCTCGCCATGAATTACGGACCCGCGACCGATCCCCTCGCCCTGTTGGGGGAGCGGGCGCGGGGCACCGTCGCCGCCTATGCGCGGGGCCGGGACTATCACCTGGTGATGAAAGGCCGGCTCAAGGCGCTGGCCCGCTGGATTGCCGGCCAATACGGCGGGCCGGCCAAGGTCTTCGTCGATACCGCGCCGGTGATGGAAAAGCCCTTGGCCCAGGCCGCCGGAATCGGATGGCAGGGCAAGCACACCAACCTGGTGTCGCGCCAATTCGGATCCTGGCTGTTCCTGGGTGAGATATACACGACCCTCGATCTGCCGCCCGACGATCCGGAGGTGGATCACTGCGGCTCCTGCCGCGATTGCCTCGATGTCTGCCCCACGCAGGCCTTTCCCGAACCCGGCAAGATCGACGCGCGGCGCTGCATTTCCTACCTGACGATCGAGCACAAGGGCCAGATCGCGGACGAGTTCCGCGTTGCCATGGGCAACCGCATCTACGGCTGCGACGATTGCCTGGCGGTGTGCCCGTGGAACAAATACGCCGCCCGGGCGCGGGAGGCGGCCTTCCTGCCCCGCATCGAACTGACCGCGCCGAAGCTCGCGGATTTGGCCATGCTGGACGACGAAGCCTTCCGCCAGGTGTTCTCCACCTCCGCCATCAAGCGCATCGGACGCGCGCGCTTCGTGCGCAACGTGTTGATCGCCATCGGCAATTCCGGGACGCCGGCCCTGGCGCCGAAGGCCGAAGCGCTGCTTGCCGATCCCGCCCCCCTGGTGCGCGGCATGGCGGTCTGGGCCTTATCCCGGCTGCTGGACGGGGCCGCCTTCGCCACCCTCAAGCAGCGATACCGGCCCCGGGAATCCGATGCCGAGGTCGCAGCCGAATGGGATCGCGCAACCGGTGACGGCGCGGCCCCGGAAGCCGAGGTCTGCGCCGCGGGCGCAACATCAAGGACGGGGAACGGATGAAGGTCGCCGATTTCGATTTCGATCTGCCGCGCGAGTTGATCGCCGACCGCCCGATGGAGCCCCGGGAGGCCGCCAGGCTCCTCGTCATCGGCGATCGCCTGGATGACCGCCATGTCTCCGACCTGCCCGGCCTGCTGCGGCCCGGCGACGTGGTGGTCGTCAACGACACCAAGGTGATCCCGGCCAGGCTTGCCGGCCGGCGCGGAAACGCCAAGGTCGAGATCACCCTGCACAAGCCGCTCGGCTCCGGGCGCTGGCATGCCTTCGCCAGGGGGGCGCGGCGTCTCAAGACGGGCGATGCCATCGTCTTCGCCCCCGACGTGGCCGCGAGCGTAGAAAACAAGGGCGAAGGCGGCGAGGTGACGCTGGATTTCGCCCTGCCCGACGATGAAGTGCTGGCCGCGATCGAGCGGCTGGGCACCGCCCCGCTTCCGCCCTACATCCCGCGCGACGGCGGGCCCGATGTGCGGGATCTCACCGATTACCAGACCATCTTCGCCGACAAACCCGGCGCCGTCGCCGCCCCCACGGCGGGCTTTCACTTTACCGAGGCCCTCCTCCATGCCCTGGTCGCACGCGGCATCAACCGCGTGACCCTGACCCTTCATGTGGGTGCGGGCACCTTTTTGCCGGTCAAGGTGGAAGAGGTCGCCCAGCACCGCATGCATTCCGAATGGGGCCGTCTCGACCACGCCACCGCCGCCTTCATCAATGAGGCCCGGGACCAGGGCGGGCGCGTGGTGGCGGTCGGCACCACCGTCGCGCGGCTGCTCGAGACCGCCGCCGACAAGACCGGACGGCTCAAGCCGTTCGAGGGCGAGACCGAGATCTTCATCGCCCCGGGATACACCTTCCGGGCCGTCGATCTCCTGCTCACCAACTTCCACCTGCCGAGATCGACGCTGTTCATGCTGGTCTCCGCCTTCGCCGGGCTCGACGTCATGAAGGCGGCTTATGCTCACGCCATCAAGGAACGCTACCGCTTCTATTCCTATGGCGATGCCTGCCTGATCCACCCCGCCCCCGGGGTGCGCCTGAAGGACAGCCGATGACGGAGGCCGCCTTCGGCTTCGAGCTGCTTGCCACCTCCGGTGCCGCGCGGCGCGGGCGGCTCGCCTGTGCCCACGGCACGGTGGAGACGCCCGCCTTCATGCCGGTCGGCACCGCGGCGACGGTCAAGGCGCTCAGGCCGGAAGACGTCCGCGCCGCGGGCGCCGAGATGATTCTCGCCAACACCTATCACCTGATGCTGCGCCCGGGGTCCGAAGTGATCGCCGAATTGGGCGGCCTGCACCGCTTCATGAACTGGCCGGGGCCGATCCTGACCGATTCCGGCGGCTTCCAGGTGATGTCGCTGTCGGAGCTGCGCAAGATCACGGAAGCCGGAGTCACCTTCCGGTCGCACATCGACGGTACCATGTATGACCTGACCCCGGAACGGGCAGTCGAGATCCAGCGCCAGCTGGATGCGGACGTCACCATGGTGCTGGACGAATGCACCTCCTTCCCGGCGAGCGAGGACGAGGCGGCGGTCTCCATGCGCCTGTCCATGACCTGGGCCGCACGCTCAAAGGACGCCTTCGCCGACCGACCGGGCTACGGGCTGTTCGGCATCTGTCAGGGCAGCGTCTATCCCGACCTGCGCGAGGAATCGGCCAAGGCGCTAACGGGTATCGGCTTCGACGGATACGCCGTCGGGGGCCTCGCCATCGGCGAGGGCCAGGAGGTGATGTTAGCCACCCTCGCCGCCACCCTGCCCCACTTGCCGGCCCAATCACCCCGCTACCTCATGGGATCGGGCCTGCCGACCGACCTGATCGGCGCCGTGGCGCTGGGCGTCGACATGTTCGATTGCGTCCTGCCGACGCGATCCGGACGCACCGGTAAGGGCTTCACCCATCGCGGCGCCATCAACATCCGCAACGCCCGCCATGCCCGCGACCCCCGCCCGATCGACGCCGAATGCAAGTGTCCCGCCTGCACGGGGTTCTCGCGGGCCTATGTCCATCACCTCTTCCGCAACGAGGAGATGCTGGGCGGCATGCTGCTGACGGCGCACAACCTGCACTTCTATCAGGACCTGATGCGGAGCCTCCGGGCGGCGATCGAGGCCGACCGCTTCGAGGCCGTGGCCGAAGAATGGTGCAGGGGCTTGGCACTGGGCGATATCGAGGCGTTGTGATGGCGCGGCCCCGTGCGGTCCTTGATCGGATAGAGACTGCGGCCTAGAGTTTCACCATGGCCATTGATCCGAACGCCGAGAATTTTACCCAACTGGGCCAGCGGACCGCCCTGCCCGCCAGCCCCGACGAAGCGAAGCTCGAGACCTTCGCCAATCCCAACCAAGGCCTCGATTACCTGGTGCGGCTTGCTTGCCCGGAATTCACCTGCCTGTGCCCGATCACCGGCCAGCCCGATTTCGCCCACTTCGTGATCGATTACGTGCCGGACAAGGCGTGCGTCGAGAGCAAGTCGTTGAAGCTGTTCATGGCGTCGTGGCGCAACACGGGCGCCTTTCATGAAGCGACGACCCTCGCCATCGCGACCCGCCTGACGGAGGCCATGGCGCCCAGGTGGCTGCGCGTCTCGGGCTTCTGGTATCCGCGCGGCGGCATTCCCATCGATGTGTTCTACCAGTCCGGCGAGCCGCCCGCCGGCGTCCACGTGCCGGAGCCGGGCGTCCCTCCCTATCGCGGACGCGGGTAGGAACGCGCGGAGGCTCTCGCCTGTTTGGCTTTCAGGACTCCTCGCCGCGGTAGATACAGCCCGCGGTACAGGTTTCGTGCAGAACGACCTGGCACAGGTTGGGCAGTTCCGGCTTCAACCGGTCCCAGATCCACCGCGCGATGACTTCGCTGGTGGGATTTTCCAGGCCCTCGATCTCGTTCAGGAAGTAATGATCCAGCCGGTCGCGGATCGGTGAGAACGCACGGGTCACGTCGGCAAAGTCCATCACCCAATCCTCCGGCTGCATCAGCGGGCCCTCGACATGCAACTCGACCCTGAAGGAATGGCCGTGCAGGCGCCGGCACTTGTGGTCTTCGGGCAGGTTGGGCAGGCGGTGTGCCGCCTCGAAGGTGAAAGACTTAAAAATTTCCATTGTGGCCCTTTCTCGGCGGACAGGATTTAAGGCAAGCCAAGATATTTGTGGGTCTGGACGCTGAGCCGCCAGTTCGGATGGGCGAGACAATATTCGATCGCCGCGCGCGTGTTTCGCGCGCGCTCGGGCCCATCCATCGGCTGCAGAAAGAAGTGATCGAACCCCAGTCCCGCATAGGCTTCGGGCGGGGCGCCCGCTTGCGGATAGACGAGCTTAAGCTCATCGCCCGTCTTCAGCGCCAGCTCCGTTCCGGCCTTGGGGCTGACGCAGACCCAATCTAGCCCGGGCGGTGATGCGAGCGTGCCGTTGGTTTCCACCGCGACCGAGAATCCGGCACCATGAAAGGCATCGATCAGGGCGGCGTCCAGCTGCAGCAATGGCTCGCCACCGGTACAGACGATGAACGGCGTGCCACCCGGCGCATCTGCCTCAGCCCAGCAGGCCCATGCCGCCTTGGCCAGCGCGGCGGCGGTAACGAAACTTCCCCCGCCCGGCCCGTCGGTACCGACAAAATCGGTGTCGCAGAAACGGCACTGGGCCGAGGCGCGGTCCTTTTCGCGCCCCGACCACAGGTTACATCCGGCAAAGCGGCAGAATACGGCGCGCCGGCCCGCATTGGCGCCTTCACCCTGCAGGGTCAGGTAGAGCTCCTTGACGGCGTAGGCCATGGATCTAGTCCCCGTAAGGAGCGGGGTCCGAAAGCCCCGCTTCGGCGAATCCCCTGAGCCGGAGCAAGCAGGAATCGCAAGCCCCGCAGGCCCGGCCTTGGCTGTCGGGATCGTAGCAGCTTCGCGTCAATCCGTAGTCGACGCCGAGGCCGGTGCCAAGGGCGATGATCTCCGCCTTGGTCAGGTCGATCAAGGGGCTGTGGATGGTGACCGGTAGGGCGCCCTCGACGGCTCCCTTGGTGGCGAGGTTGGCCATCGCCTGGAAGGCGGCGAGGTATTCCGCCCGGCAATCGGGATAGCCGGAATAATCTCGCGCGTTGACGCCGATGAAGATGTCGCCGGTGCCCAGCACCTCCGCCCAGGCGAGCGCCAGGGACAGGAAGATGGTGTTGCGCGCCGGCACGTAGGTGACGGGAATGCCGGCCGCCATGTCGTCCTCGGACCGGCCCTTGGGCACCGGGATATCGGCGGTCAGGGCCGAGCCGCCGAAGGCCCTAAGATCGATCGGCACCACCACATGGCGCTCGGCGCCGGCGGCCGCCGCCACGCGCCCGGCGGCGGCGATTTCCACATCGTGACGCTGGCCGTAATCGAAGCTCAAGGCAAAGACCCCGTATCCGTCGCGGCGGGCGATGGCAGCGACGGTCGCCGAATCGAGGCCGCCCGACAGCAGCACGACCGCCGGCTTGCTCATGGCCGCCCACCGCCCGGGGCACCCTCGGCGGCGACCGCATCGGCCAGTTCCGCATCCAGCGCCCGGTTCGCGCGATAACGGCGGAACAGATAGATGCCGAGCGCGCCGGAGATCACGAACAGCACCACGCCGGTGGTGATCCGCAGGATGGGGTCGAGATGGATGCCGCTGCCCAGCAGGGCGAAGATCACGGTCTGGGGGATATATCCGATGGCGCTGCCCGCAAAGAACGGCAGAGCCCGCACGCCGGACACGCCCGCCGCCAGATTGGTGACGAGGTTGGAGCCCACCGGCATCAGACGCAACAGCAATGCCATGGAAAACGGATGATCGTGGAGAAATGCGTCGAGGCGCCGGATGCGGTCCGGAAACAGGCCGAGGACCACCGACCGGCCCAGGAACCGGGAGGTAAAGAATGCCAAGACGCAGCCAAGTACGGCGGCGCCCAGCGCCAGCATCATGCCCTCGCCCAGGCCGAAGCCGTAACCCGCCAGGAAGCTCACCGCCTGGCGCGGAAAGCCGGCGGCGGTCGCGATGGTGCCGGCGCCGAGGAACAGGACATCGCCGCGCAAGCCCTGGTCGCGCACCTGTTCGTCGATCCAGGCCTCATTCAGCATGCCGTGCAGGCCAAGCGCCTTGACTGCATAGCCGAGAGCCACCAGCACCGCGATCACGGCGAGCCCTTTGAGATAGGGTTTCAGCCGCGTCACGGGCCGGGCTCGATAACCGGCCGCTTGGCCCGGCGCGCCAGCCAGGCGACACCGAAAAGATCGGTGATGCCGACCCACAGGCGGTCGAACAGGCCGTAATTGGAGGTGCCGCGCAACCGCGGACGGTGGTTGACCTCCTGGCAACGCAACTCACCCCCGCCGCGGATGATCAGCGCCGGCAGAAATCGGTGCATGTGATCGAAAAAGGGCAGCTTGAGGAAAGCATCGCGCCGGATCACTTTCAACCCGCACCCGGAATCGCTCACCCCGTCCCGCAGGAAGGCCTGGCGCACGCCATTGGCAACGCGGGAGCTCAGGCGCCGAAGCCAGCTGTCCTCCCGCTTGCGGCGGATCCCCGCCACCATGTGCAGCGGTCCGTCGGGGCCCGCCTCCTGCGCGATCTCGACCAGGGTGGGGATGTCTGCGGGGTCGTTCTGGCCGTCGCCGTCGAGCGTCACGATCCAAATCCCCGCCGCCGCCTGGCCGCCGGTCCAGATTGCTGCCGATTGGCCGCAGCTTTCCCGGTGGCGCAGCACCCGAAGCGCCGAAAACCGTTCCGCGGCCTGAGTAAGCCTCTCACCCGTGTCATCGGTGGACCCGTCATCGACGTAGATCACCTCGAACGTTGGCCCGCCCTCAAGGGCGGTGAAGATTTCCTCCACCAAGGGGGCGATGTTTTCCGATTCGTTGTGGACCGGAACGACGATGGACAAGGTCGGGGCCATGGGCGGTTTCAATTTCCAGGGAATGCGTGTGGTTTTTTAGGAAGCCCGCGATTCTTGTTCAAGGCTAAACTTGTTAAATTGGCGCGCTTTCGAAAGCGTCCCCTGCAGAACGATTGCCGGCTCAGCGTCCATGGACTTCGATTCTCTTGCCCGCGGGCCCCGCGCCTACGTCCTTCTCGGCCTGCTCGCCCTGGCCCTGTTCCTGCCCGGTATCGCCAACCTTCCGGTCACCGACCGGGACGAAGCGCGCTTCGCCCAGGCGACGCGCCAGATGCTGGAGACGGGCGATTACGTCAACATTCGCTTCCAGGATCAGGCAAGGCAGAAAAAGCCGGCCGGCATACACTGGCTGCAGGCGGCTTCCGTGCGGCTCGCAGCCGGCGGGGACGGGGCTAAGATCTGGGCCTATCGCCTGCCCTCGGCACTTGGTGCGGCGGCAGCGGTGCTAGCCCTTTTTGCCCTGGCCCGGCCGGTCCTGGGCGCGGCCCCCGCGTTTTTCGGCGCGGCTATCCTGGCAGGCGCTCTGTTGACGGTGGTGGAGGCGCATATCGCCAAGACCGACGCGGTGTTGCTGCTCTGTACGGTGGCGGCCCAGGGTGCGCTGCTGGGCCTCTATGGCCGGGAGAACCTGCCCGAACGGGGCGCGGCGGCGCTCGCCTACCTGTTCTGGGCGGCGCTCGGCGCGGGGGTCCTCATCAAAGGGCCGGTGGTGTCTTTCATCGCCCTGGCGACGCTGGCGACCCTCGCCATCGCCGACCGGCGGAGCGGCGGGGCGGGGCGGCTTTGGCGCAAGCTGCGCCCGGCAAGCGGCATTCTTCTGAGCCTCGCCATCGCCGCGCCCTGGTTCGTCGCCATCACCCTTGAAGACGGCGGGTTCCTCTCCGGCGCCGTCACCGGCGACCTGCTGCCCAAGTTGCTGGGGGGGCATGAATCCCACGGCGCGCCGCCGGGGTACTATCTCGCCCTCGCCCCGCTCTCGTTCTGGCCGGGCGTGCTGCTGGTGCCGTTCGGACTGATCTGGGCCTGGCGGCACCGGGCGGAACCCGCCCTCCGATTCTGCCTGGCCTGGCTGGTCCCCGCCTGGATCGCGTTCGAACTGATGCCGACCAAGCTGCCCCATTATGTGCTTCCGCTGTACCCCGCCGCGGCCCTGGCGGCGGGCAAGGCGGCCATCGCGGGGCGGGAGTGGATGACCGCAACGCTTGGCCGCTGGCCGGCCCGCCTGTGGCTGCTGGTCTGGGGCCTGGCGGGCCTGGCGCTTGCCGCTTTGTTGCCGGCCATCGCCCGATTCCTGACCGATGCCCCGATGCCTGCCGCGGCCTGGGCAGGCGCCGCGGCGGCACTTCTGGGCCTGGCCGCGGGCACCATCGCAACGCTGCGGCACGCCCCCCTGGCCGCGATCGGCACCGCCACGCCGGCCATGGCGTTGTTCACCGGCCTTGCCTTCGCCGCCGCCCTGCCCGCGATGTCCCCGCTATGGCCGAGCCGTGCGGCCCAAGCCCTGATCGCGGCCCACCAAGGCGCGCCACGGCCCGCCATCGCGGCCAGCGGTTACCACGAACCCAGCCTGGTCTTCGCACTGGGCACGGCGACGCGGCTGACCACGCCGGAGGATGCCGCCAAGCATCTCGCGGCGGAACGTCAGGCCCTTGCCTTGATCGAACGCAGCACCGAGGATAAGTTCCGGGCGGCGGCGCGGGGCCTCGGCGTAAGTGTAAGGGCTCTCGGCGCAGTCCAGGCATTCAACCTTGCCAAGGGCCGGAACGTGATCCTGACCCTTTACCGCGCGGACCAGGCAACACCATGAAACCGCTTCTGTTCCTCCTCGCCATGGCGGCGGCCGGGCTGCTGTTCTATCTGGCGCCGGAGATCGACCTGGCGGCGGCGGCCCTATTCTACCGGGACGGCGAGAGGTTTTTCCTGAAAGGCTGGTGGCCGCTCGATCTGATCTACGACACGGTCCGGGTGATCTCCTGGACGGTTTCTCTGACCTTCATGTTCTGGCTGGTGGCCCGCGCACTCAGCCCGCTCAAGCGGTTCCATATCCGCTCCTCGGTCATGGTCTATATTGCCCTTTCCCTCGCCCTCGGCCCGGGATTGGTCACCAATACCTTCATCAAGGACACGATGGGCCGGGCCCGCCCGTCGCAGACCGTGGAATTCGGCGGCACGAAACACTTCACGCCGGCGCCACTGCCGTCCGATCAATGCACAAGAAATTGCAGCTTCGTCTCCGGCCATGCGGCGACGGGATTCTTCCTCGTGACACTGGTCTTTCTCATGAAGCCGGGGCGCCGCCGGCACGCGGCATTCGCCGGCGCGCTGGCGTTCGGGACCCTGGTCGGCGCGACGCGGATGGCGGTAGGCGCCCATTTCCTGTCGGACGTCATCTTTGCCGGGTTCATCAATATCGGTATCGCGTGGATCCTGTATACCTGGATCGGTGCGCGCGGCTCGCCCGGCGATCTGGCCCTGACGCGCTGGGATGAGGGCCTGCGGGCCCGGACGCGGCCCGGGGCCATCATCGCCAGTCAACCCCACGCCTTCGGGGCGGTGTTCGCCTTTTCGATCCTCTCCTATATCTTCATCGACATCCCGGCTCTGAAGTGGTTCCTGACCTTCGACTGGGACCTCCATCTGGTGTTCAAGTGGATTGCCGATTGGGGGCGCCAGGTCTTCTGGGCCGTGCCCACGGGCGTCGCCTTCATCGCGCTGTGGCTGGCGGCCCATCACCCGAGGCTGTCGGCATTGAGCGAACGGCTCAAGGCCTGGTCGATGCTGCCGCTCTACGTCTTCCTCGCCCTGTCGGCGACGGGGATTTTCAGCCAGATCATGAAGATCGGCTTCGGGCGCCTGCGGCCGCTGCATTACTACCGCGATGACCGCCACGACTTCGGCTTCGCCTGGTGGGAATTCGACGGCTCCTTCCAATCCTTTCCGTCGGGCCACGCGGTCACCATCGCGACGCTGATGGCGGCGCTCTATGTCATCTGGCCGCGCTACATCGCGTTCTACCTGGTGTTCGGAACCGTGCTGATCGCCGCCCGGGCGCTGGAGACCGCGCACTACATCTCCGACGTGATGATCGGCACCTATGTCGGCATCATCGGGGCCGCGTGGATGGCTCGGGTGTTCCAACGCTCCGGCATCGACCTGGCCCAGGCCAAGGCGGGCGTCTTCAAGCCGGGGGCCAAACTGCCCTGGGGCCAGCGGCTCGGCCTACCGGGCTGGCTCAGCCGGGACACCACCACACCGGCGGCGGAGGGAGAGAAGTCATAGCGGCAAGCCGCGTCCTAGCCCGCCTTGGCGGCCGTCTTTCCGCGCGTTCCGCGCAACGGCTTGGCGCCCTTTTGGCCTGCTGCCTTGGTGCGCCTTCCGCGGGTCGCCTTGGCGCCCTTTTGGCCTGCTGCCTTGGTGCGCGTTCCGCGGGTCGCCTTGGCGCCCTTTTGGCTTGCTGCCTTGGTGCGCGTTCCGCGGGTCGCCTTGGCGCCCTTTTGGCTTGCTGCCTTGGTGCGCGTTCCGCGCAACGCCTTGGTCTTGGCCGCATCCACCACATAGGCGCCCTTGGATTTCCGCAGCACCACACGGTAAACCTCGCGCGCGCGCCGAGGCGTGACATAGCCTTCATTCACATCGGCTGAGACCAGCTCGGGATTGCGCCCAGCGGGATCGCCGTAACCGCCGCCGCCCGGCGTCTCCAGCCGGAAGATGTCGCCATCGGCGAGCGGATAATCGGAATAGCGCGAGGGCAATATCTTCTCGCCCTTTTCACCGGGGTGCATGGTCAGCCGGCCGCAGCGCCCGTCGCCGCCCTTGGCGACGCCCTTGGGCGCAATGAAATGCTTGTTGGAGCGGATATTGAACCGCGCCTCACCCAGGTTCTCATATTCGCGCAGCACGCCCAGGCCGCCCCTGAAGGTCCCGGCACCGCCGGAATCGGGGATCAATTCGAAGCGGCGGACGCGGGTCGGAAACTCGGATTCGATGATCTCCACCGGCGCGACACGGGCGTTGGACTGATGCGAGCAGCCGCCCGAAACCCCGTCCATCATCGCCCGGCCGCCGGTGCCGCCGCCGACGATCTCATATTGCACATAGCCCTTGCCCGAACGGGTCGAGCGGCCGCCGATGATGATCGAACGCGAGCCGCAGCCGTCACCCCGGGCGCGGTCCGGGACCACGTGGCTGATGGCTTCGACCGCGGCCTCGGTGACGGCGGTGACCGTCGGCATGTAGGTGTTGACCGGCGCCGGGAAATGAGGATCGAGCACGCTGCCCTTGCGCAATTTGATGTCGGCGACGCGCAGCAGCCCGGAATTGATGGTGATGGTCGGATCGACCTGGGTAATCAGGGTATAGACCATGGCCGCCTGCACCAGGGGCGGGCGGATATTGGCGGGGCCCCGGGTCTGATCGTTGGACTTGGTGAAATCGAACGAAATCCGGTCGCCTTTCTTTTCCAAAGTCACATGAACGCGGATCGGCTTGTCGAGATCGATACCGTCGTTGTCGACAAAGCGCTCCGCCTCGAACCGGCCGTCGCGCCATTTCGAAACCGCCTGACGCATGATGCCTTCGGACAGACGCATCAGCTCGTCGAAACAGGCCAGGACCTGGTTGTCGCCGTATTTCGCGACCAGTTCGCGCACGCGGTCCTCGCCCAGGCGGTCGGCGCCGAGCTGGCCGCGAATATCGCCCAGGACCATTTCCGGCGTCCGGCTGTTGGCCGCCAGGATGCGTTCGACCTCGGTCACGGTCTTGTGGCCGCGCTGATAGCGGACCGCCGGCAGGTGCAGGCCTTCGGCGAAGATTTCCTTGGCCAGGGCGTAGCAGCTTCCCGGCACCGGGCCGCCGAGATCGGGCTTGTGGGCGATGTTGCCGGCGAATCCGATCAAGCGCTTGCCGATAAAGATCGGCGTGATCACGGCCATGTCCGGCGCGTGGGGGCTGCCGCCCTCATAGGTGTGGTTGATCAGGAAGGCATCGCCCGGGCTGAGATCATCGCCGTAATCGCGCAGCACCGCGGCCGTGCAATGGGGAAAGGCTCCGATATGGAGCGGCAGCACCACATGCTGGGCCACCACGTCGCCCGCCACGTTCATCAGGGCGCAGCTGGCGTCCTGGGATTCGCGGATGATGGTGGAGAACCCGGTGCGGAACAGGCAGTTCTGCATCTCCCGCACGATGCCGACCAGGGACGCCTTGATGACCTGGAAGGTGACGGGATCGACGGCGGTGTCCGACGCCCTGCGCCGCTTGGCGGGTTTTGCGGTGGTGGCCATGGCCTAATCCCTTTCCATGATCGCGATGTTCTTGAATCGGTCGACCCGCGCCGTCTGGCCGGGATGGACGACGAGCGTGGAATCGAGCTGTTCGATGACCGCCGGGCCTTTGACTTCGTGGCCGACGTCGAGCCGCTCGCGCTGATAAACGGCGGCTTCGACCGCTTCGCCGTCGAACCGGGCGCGGCGGGTGCCGAGATAGGCGTCAGCCAGCGCCGTGCCGGCGCGCCGGAAGGTCGGCATCTTCACCTCGGGCAGCTTGCCGATGCCGGTGACCCGGTAGGTCACGACCTCAACCGGTTCCTCGGGCCCGGAATGGCCGAACAGCCCGTGATGGGTGGTATCGAAAGTCTCGCGGATTTCGCCCAGGGTCTTCCCGGTCACCCGCCCCGATGAAAGCGGCACGGTCAGCTCATACCCCTGGCCCGCGTAGCGCATGTCGATGCCGTATTCGATGACGATCTCGCCCGCCTTGAAGCCCTCGGCCTTCAGTTCGGCCCGGGCCTGGTCGGCCAAGGCCTTGAGCCGGGCCGCGACCTCTTGGGGCCCGACCTCGGTGATCAGCGTCATGCGGGAGACCGCGTAATCGTGGCGGACATCCGCCTGCAGCAGGCCGATGGCGGAATTGACCCCGGGATAGAGCGGCACGATGACGCCCCGCATGCCGAGGTTGCGCGCCATTTGACCGGCGTGCAGCGGCCCGGCGCCGCCGAAGGCGACCAGCATGAAGTCGCGCAGATCATAGCCCCGCATGGTGGAAATTGCCTTGATGGCTTCCTCCATCTTGACGTTGATGATGCGGATCACGCCTTCGGCCGCGTCGGCCAGGCTCATGCCGAGCGGCCTGGCGACGCCCGTCTCCATGGCTTTCTTCGCCTGCGCGACATCGAGCGCCATGCGCCCGCCCAAGAAATTATCTTCGCCGAGATACCCCAACAGGAGATTCGCATCGGTCACGGTCGGCTGGGTCCCGCCATGGCCGTAGCAGGCCGGGCCCGGCAGCGCGCCCGCCGAATCGGGCCCGACCTGAAGCTGGCCCAGCGCATCGGCCCGGGCAATGGTGCCGCCGCCCGCCGACACCGTGTTGATGTCCATCATCGGCACCGAGATCACCCGCCCGTCGACCTCGATTCGGTTGGAATGGGACGGCTCGCCGTCCTTGATCAGCGCCACGTCGCAACTGGTGCCGCCCATGTCGAAGGTGATCAGGTTGGGCTGCTTCAGATCGCGCGCCAGGTTGGCGCCCGCCGTCACCCCGCCGGCGGGACCCGACAGCACGGTGGTCACCGACTTTCGCGCCGCCGCCTCGAAGGTCGCCGTGCCGCCGTTCGACTGCATGATGTAGCGCTTTTTGGTCTTCACGCCGGCCCGGTCCAACTGAGCTTCCAGGTGATGGATGTAATGTTCCAGGACCGGCAGAAGATAGGCGTTGATCACCGTGGTGGAGAGGCGGAAGAACTCGCGGATCTGGGGCAGGATGTCGGACGACAGCGAGATGCTGACCCCGGGCGCCTCCTCGCGGAGAATGCGCGCGATGCGTTGCTCATGCCGCGGATAGAGGAAGGAAAACAGCAGGCACACCGCGACCGATTCCACCCCTTTGTCCCGCAAGGCGCGCACCGTTTTGCGCAACGCCTCCTCATCGAGCTTTTCCAGCACCTTGCCCTGGAAATCCACCCGCTCCTTGACCTCACCGGTCAGGCTTTCGGGCGCCAGAAGCGGCGGTTTGCGATAGGTGATATCGAACACCGAAGGCCCGTGGGGGGTCGATTGTTCACCGACCTCATAAATCCCGCGAAAGCCTTTCGTCACCAGCAGCCCCGTCTTGGCCCCCTTGCCTTCGAGCAACGCGTTGGTGCCCACGGTGGTACCGTGGCAGAAGAACTCGATATCCTCGGCGGCCACGCCCTGGTCCAGCAGATGCCGAACCCCCGCGACGATGGCCTCAGACGGGTTGTGGGGCGTCGACGGCAGCTTGTGAATGGTGATTTCTCGCCGCGCCTCGTCGAAGTAAACGACATCAGTGAAGGTGCCGCCGGTGTCGACGGTAATGCGGTATCGGCTCATGGTGCGGCAGCCCCGGGCGGGGCCTCTCCCGGTTCAACGTTGCGGATTATGGTTGGCCGAGTTTATAGCCCAGAAACCCCCTGACGCGAAACACCCGGACGGTGCGGCTCTCGCCGGTGGCCACCGGCACGCTCAGGGTCGCGAGCAATTCATGGGCCCGGAACCGCGCCAGCACCGGGGCGGGGTCGTTGCGGAGGCTGAGCAGCAGCGCATCGGCCCCG
>Ga0224512_10001925_pt1 | contig 19495 bp, 21 predicted proteins | sample SF_May12_sed_USG_4_FD_169103 | JGI IMG/M metagenome (GOLD analysis project Ga0224512, IMG submission 169103) | Sediment microbial communities from San Francisco Bay, California, United States - SF_May12_sed_USGS_13 | ecosystem: Environmental > Aquatic > Marine > Sediment | place: USA... | reverse complement strand
CATCTCCGGCAGGGTCCTTCACCTAGGGCTCCGGGCGGCGTACGTTGCCGTTGATGCGGAATGTGCTCGAGCGAGTTCTCAACCTGCTGGCGTATCTCCTGACCGTGAATCGTGCCGTGTCGGCCGAGGAGATCCGTCACACCGTCGCCGGGTACGACCGGGACAACGATCAGGCGTTTCAACGCATGTTCTCGCGCGACAAGGACCTGCTCCGACGGCTCGGCATCCCACTCGAGACCACCACCAGCGGCGCCCTCGAGATCGAATACGGATACAAGATCGACCCCGACGCCTACCGGTTGCCCGAGACCGACCTCTCCGACCAGGAGCGGGCCGCGTTGTGGTTCGCTGCCCAAGTCGTCAGGATCGGCGGCCAGCCGACCGGTGCGGACGCCATCCTCAAACTGGGGGGATCGCAACTCGAGACCGGGCTCGAACCGTTCGCCGCGAATCTGGGGAGCGAGGTCGACGTGCTCGCCGAGCTGTACACGGCATGTGCGGAGCATCGGATGGTGACGTTCCGATACGGCGGTTCCGAGCGGCTCGTGGCTCCGCACGGATTGGGTCATCGCCGTGGTCACTGGTATCTCGTCGGCTCCACCGAACGGGGCATTCGGGTGTATCGCGTCGACCGGCTCAGCGCGCTCGAGCAGGGGGACCCCGACGGTTTCACCCGCGACCCCGACATCGACGTCCGTCGTGAGCTCGACACACAGCCGTGGGAAGCGGGAAGCGAGGAGCCGGTGACTGCGAGCATCCGATTCTCACCGGACATCGCCTGGTGGGCCGAGCGCCGTCTGGGCCGCGAGCCGCTGACGCGCACCGAACTGCCCGACGGCTCGCTCGAGGTCTCCATCGAGATCACCAATCGGGCGGCGTTCATCGGATGGGTACTCGGGTTCACCGACCAGGCGGAGGTGGTCGGCCCCCCCGAACTTCGCCGGGCGGTCGTCCACCACATCACGGGCGCGGCATGAGCGACCGAACCGCCAGCCGGCTCACACGGATCCTCACGATGCTCCCATGGGTGATCGAACACCCCGGAGCCACCGTCGACGAGGTGTGTGAGCGGTTCGGCTACAGCCGCAAGGAGCTGATCAGGGACCTCGACCTGGTGTTCGTGTGCGGCCTCCCCGGATACGGGCCTGGCGATCTGATGGTCGCCTATGTCGAAGAAGACCAGGTGGTCGTCGACACCGCCGACTACTTCGCGAGAGCACCGAGGCTGACCGCCGCGGAAGGACTCGCGCTCCTCGCCTCGGGGATGACGGTCATGGCGACGGGGCAGGGCTCCGACGTCCTCGCATCGGCGGTCGACAAGCTCGCTGCCGCGCTCGTACCGGACGGCTACGAGATCCTCACGGTCGATCTGTCAGCCGAACACGATCTCGCCGACCGGCTGAGGACGGCGGCAGCCGAAGGCAGGGTCGTCGAGGTCGTCTACACCACGCTGAGCCGAGGCGACACGGCGAAGCGGAGGATCGAGCCCTGGACGGTGTTCACGTCCCTCGGCAACTGGTACGTGTCGGCCTACTGCCGGGAGTCGCAGGGGGAGCGGATCTTCCGCCTCGACAGAATCCAGAGGGTCGACGAAACGGACGAGCGTTTCGAGCCTCCCGCGTCTCCGCCCGAGCCCGAGGTGAGATACACGCCATCGGAGGAGGACGTGACCGCCGTCATCCGGTTGCAGCCGACTGCGTTCTGGGTCTCGGACTACTACCCCGTCGAGATCGTCTCGGAGGAACCGGACAGCCGCACGGTTCGGTTTTCGGCCTATGACGCCTCGGTGGCTGCTCAACTGCTGGTGCGGCTCGGTGCCGCAGCATCGCTGCTGGAGGGCGATCAGGTGCGTGTCGCAGTCGACGACCTCCGATCGCGGATGTTGGAGCGCTACTCCTCGTGAGGTCGGGTGACCATGCGGGGCATGGTCACGAATGACTATTCCCGCAATAGCCCCTCAATTGGGTTCAAGTCTGTCGATGGATCGCCGACATACCTATCAAGCGGAAGTCGGAGTCATCGAATGACCACCATCAAGACCACGTGCAGCATGTGCGGCGATGTCGAGCTCAAGCCGGCCGACCTCGTCCTCGAGCTGAGCCCTTCAGAAGACGAAGGCACCTATCGTTTCCACTGCCCCGAGTGCAGTGGCCTCGAGCGGCGGCCTGCCAACGCTCGAGTGGTGAGCGTCCTCCTGGCGACCGGAGTGAGCTACCAGATCGTGAGAACCGATCCCATCACCGAAGACGAGATCGGCCAGTTCGTGGCAGCCCTCCACAGCGAGAAGGACCCCTTCCGACTCCTCACCAACTGACCACGACCGACTTCCGCTCGCAAACGGCTCTGCCGGGAACCGAGGCCGGGGACAGACCGCAAAGTCCCTGCTTCCTCACCTCCCGCCAGAGCCGTTTCTCGTAGAGATGACAGACCAAAGACGACAGATGACAGTTGTCATCTCACCGGCACGGCAAGGCGCCGGGGCCGCTAGCAGTCCGCGATTTTGGATCGGGATACGTCCGAGACAGCGGAACGCTCCAAGATCTGTCGTCTGTCATCTGTCGTCTGTCATCCACAGTCGCGGACTCAGGTCGAACGTCGGGATCCGCTGTAACCTGGCCTTGTGTTTCAGGGATCTGAGATCTTCGTCATCCTGCTGGTGGCGCTCGTCGTGCTGGGGCCCGAGCGTCTTCCGGTTCTCGCCCGCAAGCTCGGCGGGTACACCGCCGAGCTGAGAAAAGCCGCCCGCGAGCTCCGTGCCGGACTCGAGTCGGAGCTCGGTGACGTCAGCGGGATCGTCGACGACGTCCGCTCGCCGATCAACGAGATGAAGCAGGTCGCCCGCGAGACCACGGGCGACCTCCGGAAGATCGGCTCGGAGGCGAAACGTGACTTCGACGCCGCCGCCGGCGAGGCTCGCAGCCCGACGTCATGGGTCGGTCCCAAGCCGATCTCCGGTCCCACACCTGCAGACGCCATGGCCGATCTCGAGTCGATCGAACGGGCCGGGCGGCCAGTCGACGAGGCGTCTGGACCGGTCGGCGGAGACGACGTACCGGGCGAAGCGACGGGGTGACCGACGTGGTGGCGGACGACCGCCAACCGATCCTCGCCCATCTCGAGGAGTTCCGCTGGCGAATCGTCAAGATCGCAGGTGCGATCTTCGCTGGTGCATTGATCGCGCTGTTGTTCGCCAATCAGATCCGACTGATCCTGGAGGCACCCTATGACCAGGTCTGCGGTGACAGCTGTCAGCTCCAGGCGCTGAATGCCACAGAACAGTTCTCCGTGCTGATGAAGGTCGCTGTCTTCGGGGGCGTCGTCCTGGCCAGTCCGGTCGTGTTGTATCAGATCTGGGCGTTCATCAACCCGGCATTGACTCCTCGTGAGCGTCGGTGGGCCATCCCGATCATTGCGGCTTGTGTGCTCCTCTTCTGTGGAGGCATCGCCTTCGGATACTGGAGCCTGCCTCGCGGCCTCGAATTCCTCCTGGGTATCTTCCCCGACGTCGAGGCGAACCTGCGCATCGGTGACTACTTCTCGTTCACCGTCCGATTCCTCCTGGCGTTCGGCGGCTCCTTCCTGTATCCGGTGTTCCTCTTCGCCGCAGCGGCCGCCGGAGTGGTCACGTCTGCGCAACTGGCGAGCGGACGCCGGTGGGCAGTTCTGATCATCGTCATCGTGGCCGCGGCCATCACGCCGACCGGGGACGCCCTCACCCTCACGCTTCTGTCGGTCCCGCTCTACCTCTTCTACGAGGTGACGTACTGGCTGGTGCGTCTGCTGCTCCGCAAGTGACCTCGACGTCGCGGTCATGAGTGTCGCCGACTATCTGGCGTCGAAGCCCTACGAGGCCGACCCGTTCCAGTGGGACGCGGCCGAGGCGATCGAGTCGGGGTGGAACGTGGTGGTCACTGCGCCGACGGGGTCGGGCAAGACCCTCATCGCCGAGGTCGCCGTCCATCTGGCGCTCGAACGAGGAAGACGGATCTTCTACACCACCCCGATCAAGGCGCTCTCGAACCAGAAGTTCGGAGATCTGGTCGAGGAGCACGGAGCCGATCAGGTGGGCCTGCTGACCGGCGACAACGTCATCAACGGCAACGCTCCGATCGTCGTGATGACCACCGAGGTGCTCCGCAACATGATCTACGCGGATGTCGACTCGCTCGACGACCTCGGTTTCGTGATCCTCGACGAGGTGCACTACCTCCAGGACCGGTTCCGCGGGGCGGTCTGGGAAGAGGTGATCATCCATGCTCCTCGCCACGCCCAGTTCGTCTGCCTGTCGGCCACGATCGCCAACGCCAAGGAGTTCTCGGGTTGGATCGGTGAACGCCGAGGCCACACCAGACTCGTCCAGACCTGGGATCGTCCGGTCCCACTCGAATCGATGTACCTCATGTCGGATCGGATGCGGGGAGGGGACCTCCGGCTGTTCCCGATGTTCTCGATCCGAGAAGGGCGGACCCGTACCAACTCGAAGCTCGAGCATCTGCTCGGGCTGGAACGCGGTGGCAAGGCACGGTTTCGGACTCCTCGCCGGATCGCCACGGTCGAGCACCTCGATGCCGAGAACATGCTCCCGGCGATCTTCTTCATCTTCTCCAGGGCCGGTTGCTCGTCTGCGGCGACGTCGATGGTCGAGGCCGGCGTTCGGCTGATCGACGCAGACTCGAGGGATCGGGTTCGGGCGATCGCGGAGGAGCGGACGGCTCATCTGTCCGACTCGGACCTTCGTGCGCTCGACTACGGCCGCTGGGTCGCCGGACTCGAGGCGGGCGTCAGCGCACACCACGCCGGACTGGTTCCGGCGTTCAAGGAGACGGTCGAGGAGTTGTTCGCCACCGGTCTGCTCAGGGTGGTCTTCGCAACCGAGACCCTGGCCCTCGGGATCAACATGCCGGCCAGGACCGTCGTCCTCGAGAACCTGTCGAAGTTCGACGGCGAGTCACATTCGCTGCTCGGGCCCGGTGACTACACCCAGCTCACCGGCCGGGCCGGTCGCCGCGGCATCGACGAGCGGGGGTACGGCGTGGTGCTCCACTCGCGCTTCGTCGATTTCAAACAGGTCGTGAAGATCGCCGAGGCCGGCGCCCATCCTCTCACCTCGAGTTTTCGGCCCACCTACAACATGGCGGCGAATCTCGTCGCCAACTACGAACAGGAACGGGCCGAGGAGCTGCTCAACTCCTCGTTCGCCCAGTACCTCCGTGGCACGGACGATCGGAGCTCCGAGCGCAGGCTCGCCGAGATGGAGGATCGACTGGTCGACGAGCAGGTACGCGCCGAGTGCCACCTCGGCGATATCGCCGAATACGCCCGACTGCTCGATGAGAAGCGGCGCCCGACCGGTGGGATCAGCAGCCGGCTCCAGTCCGGGGACGTCATCGCGATCCCCGGCGGAGCACGTGAAGGTCGCTATCTCGTGCTGCGCAAGCTGACGAAGGGCAACAAGAACGTTCGTTTCCTCGTGCTGTCGACCTCCGGCAAGACGTCGACGATCGGTGAGCGAGACCTCCAGGGAGCCTTCACGCTGGGTGCCGTCCGGTTGCCCGAACATTTCAGGCCAAATGACCGCTCGTTCCAACAGAACATGCTGCGCCAGATCCGCAAGTACCGAACAGTCGAGCCTGCGGCGACGCCACCGAAGGAGCCCGAGGTCGACGAGGTCGTGAAGCATCCGGTGGCCCGGTGTCCGGAGGCATCGACCCACGTCGCCTCGTATCGCAAGTCGATTCGTACGGCCAAACGCATCGAGCAGCTCAAGCGCAAGCTCCAGCAGGAGGGCATCGGGCTCGTCAAGGACTTCCGCGCCATCGAGGCGCTCCTCACCGAATGGGGCTACCTGGACGGCTGGGCGCTGACACCACGCGGTGATCGGCTGCGCTTCGTCTACAACGAGCTCGACCTGCTGCTCACCGAGGCGGTGGAACGCGGGCTGCTGTGGTCGCTGACTCCCGAGGAGTTCGTCGCAGTCGCATCCGTGTTCGTCTACGAGCCACGAACCGATACCCCGTCGACCCCGGAGTGGCCCGACGACGTCGTGGCCGAACGCTTCGAGGCGATCGTCGAACTGTGGGAGGAGCTCATCGAACTCGAGACCGCGAAGCGGCTCGTCACGACACGCAGGCCGGACGCAGGCTTCGTCTACGCGGCCTTCCAATGGGCGCACGGCGTCGACCTCGACGATCTGGCGACCGGAACGATGGCACCCGGAGATTTCGTGCGGGTGTCCCGTCAGCTGGTGGACCTCGTGCAGCAGCTTCGAGACACGTTCTCGGAGCTCTCGGAGGAGGCGAACGCCGGCCTCCAGCTCGTCGATCGTGGCGTCGTCCGGGCGCAAGGAGCGATATGACGTTCGAATGGGTCGTCCTGCGCAACTCGGCAGCAGGCCCCTCAGCCATCCCGGAGGCCCGCGTGGCCGAGGCGCTGCAGCGTCACGGGGTGCGCGCCACCATCGAGAGCCCCGACGACAGGGACGGCATGCGCAGGACGGCGTGTGACGCCGTCGAACGTGGCAGGCCGATCGCGCTGGTCGGCGGCGACGGCACGATCAGCACGGTCGTCGATGCGCTGGCTCACAGGGGAATCGTCGACGAGGCGGTCGTCGGGGTGCTCCCGGCCGGCACCGGCTGCGATCTCATCCGCACATTCGGCATCCCACAATCGATCGAGGATGCCGCACGTCATCTCGGTACGCCGAACACCTACCGCATCGATGTCGGACGCCTCGAAGGCGAATGGGGTCTCCGGCACTTCGTCAACGTTGCGAACTCCGGGCTGGCGGCAGCGGTCGTGGAGAAGTCGACGCATCTGCCTCGCAAGCTCGGAAGCGCCCGGTACCTCGTCGCAGTCGCCTCGGCTGCCCCGGCATTCAAGGCGTGCGACGTCGAACTCTCGACACCGCAACGAACCCATCGCCAGCACGCGCTGGCCATGATCGCCGCGAACGGACAGTTCTTCGGCGGCGGGTGGAACGTCGCCCCGAAGGCGCTGTTGGTCGACGGGGAACTCGACACCCAGCTCATCGACCTTCCCAAGTCGGCGATTCCCCGCATGCTCCCGAAACTGATGCGGGGCATGCATCTCCCGCACCCCGGCATCAGACGGCGAAGCATCGGCGCCTTCACGTTCACGCCCGAACTGGAATGGCCGGTCGAAGTGGACGGTGACCTGATCGGTCACGGCGCATTCCGAGCCTCGATGCTCCCGACCGCCCTCGAGCTGAAGATCTGATCGGAGGCTGTTGGCTCCCAGTCTTGGCCTTTGGCCTCTGGTGGCCGATTGCGAGCGGGCGGTATCCACGGGAATACTCGACGAAAGAGGACGTCCAACTTGCACCGAGGCCGACCGATCGTGCGATCGTCCAGTTGAGCTGCCCGATGCCGGCAGCCAGATGGACAACGGCCATGAGCCAACAGCCGACGGCATCCGGGCGCCGGCCCGGCCTACATTGCGCAGCGTCGGACGATCTATATACTCCCGCGCCACCTGAGAGGTTCAAGCATGGCAATTGACGACGACGACATCATCGATCCGGACGAAGTCGAACTGGACGACGACATCGAAGACCTCGACGAGGATCTCGACGACGAATTCGAGGACGACCTCGATGTCGTACTCGACGAGGATCTCGAAGACGTCGATGACGAGGACGAAGACGAGATCGATGACACCGACGTCGAGGATGCCGACGAAGCCCTGGAGGATCTCGAAGCCGAGGAACTCGAACTGATGGACGACGAGGCCTCCCAGGAGCTCCTGGTCGACGAGGCCGCCGAGCTGCGGGCGATCCGCCGTGAGGAGCTCACGATGAACGTCGAAGCCGCTGCGAAGCAGTCCGACGAATTCGTCTGTCAGTCCTGTTTCCTGGTCAAGCGAAGCAGCCAGTTGGCCAATCGCCGAAAGATGGTCTGCCGCGACTGTGCGGAGTGACCGCGTCACGGTCGTCATCCCGACTTACAACGAGGTCGCGAACCTGCCATTGATCGCCGAGGCCGTCACCGACCTCGGATACCGCCTCTTGATCGTCGACGATGCCTCTCCCGACGGCACGGGCGAGCTCGCAGATCGCCTGGCCGAGGCTTCGACGCTCATCTCGGTGCTCCACCGCCCATCCAAACAAGGTCTCGGTCCCGCCTACGCCCAGGCGTTCGGGCAGCTCATCGAAGCGGGAGGATCCGAATGCATCGTGCAGATGGACGCCGACTTCTCCCACGATCCAGCCGCCATCCCATCGCTCGTCGAGGCCGTCGATCGGGGCGCCGATCTTGCCGTCGGCTCCCGGTACGTGTCGGGCGGCTCGATGCCGGACTGGCCACTGCTCAGGAGGCTGATCTCCCGGGGCGGAAACGTCTACGCCGGGCTGCTGCTCGGATTGCGGATCAAGGACGCCACTGCCGGTTTCCGTGGCTGGCGGGCGTCCTCGCTGAAACGCCTGGCCTTTGGCACGGCCGAGGCCTCCGGGTACGGATTCCAGGTCGAGATGGCCTGGATGGCACAGCGGGCCGAGTTCACGATCGTCGAGGTGCCCATCACGTTCCGTGATCGGACCAGAGGGACCTCGAAGATGAACGGATCCATCGTCGCCGAGGCCATGAAGCTCGTGACCCAGTGGGGGCTCGGCCGTCTCCTTCGACGCACACCCAGATCTCGCGACCGCCGATTCCCGACAGGGAGGGAGGGTCGGTATCGTCGCCGGCATGAGTGATGCCCCGCAGATCTCCGTTCGGCCGGCCACGAGCGACGACATCGGAGTCCTCTCCGATCTCTACCGCCTCTTGGAGGCGGAGATGATCCCTCTCGAGGAGATGTGGCCGCTGGCCGACGGACTCCCCGAACCGCTGACGGACTCTCTCGCAGCTGAGATCGACTCTGAGGATTCCGTGTTCCTCCTGGGACTCGTGGATGGTTGTCCGTTCGGATTCCTGATCGCACGGGTCGAAGAGCTGCTCCCGCAGGCGTCCGATGAGCGGATCGGGGCCATCCGTTACATCTTCGTCGATCAGGGTATCCGTCAGATCTCGGTCGGCGAACACATGCTGGATGCGGCGCTCACCGAGTTGAGGAAACGTGGTGTCCGGCGCTTCGACGCCCATGTCCTCCCTGGTCATCGTCTCGTGAAGAACTTCTTCGAATCGGGCGGATTCTCGGCCAGATCGATCGTCATGCACAACGGCGGTGACTGACCAGCGCCCCATTCCGGGTGTCGGCGTCGCCGTCGTGTCAGAAGGTCGCGTGCTCCTGGTCGAACGAGGCCACGGGGCGCTGGTAGGGAGATGGGCCGTTCCTGGCGGACGCGTCGAGTGGGGTGAGACCCTCGAGGATGCCGCCCGACGCGAAGTGCGCGAGGAGACGGGTTTGGACGTTCGTCTCGGGCCGGTGGTCTGGACGGGCGAGTACATCGGCCCGGGCGATCCTCCCACCTGGCACTACACCCTCGTCGACTTCGTCGGCTACCCGCTCGGCGGCACGCTCGCACCGGGAGACGACGCACGTGATGCCAGATGGGTGACCGTCTCCGAGGCGCGAGAGCTCCCGCTGGCCGATTCCATGCCCGTCCTGTTCGAGAATCTCGCTCCCTACCTGTGAGCAGGGCACTCCCGAGCCACCGGCGGCCATTCACCGAGCGGCGATACCGGACGCACGAACTACCCGACACACCGACGCGTGCCTTTCGGATTCCCGCGTCGGGATGGGTGGAGGCTCCGGAGGCGCTCTTGACACTGGGCGACGACCTCGCCGAGCCCATCGAGTACAAACGGCGGATCGGGACGTTTCTGCTGTGGCGGGCGGGTCCGCCGGTCGGGCGGGCCGACTGTCTCGCAGTCGACGCCGACGATGTAGATCGCGTGTTCGGATTCGAACTGGACGGGCGAACCGGGAGTGGGCGAGGCCCGGACGGTGTCGAGCATGTACGGTTCCGGGCCTGGAAGGAAGCGCTGCTGGCCGAGCCGAGGAAGCGATGAACGAAGCGCTGCGAGACGACACGATCGAGCTGCTCCAAGCGCTCATCAGGAACGCATGCGTCAACGACGGCACGGTCGAGTCGGGCCACGAGCACCGCTCCGTCGCGACGTTGGCCGAGTACCTCGGGGCCGACGGCACCCGCTTCGAGCCGAAACCCGGCAGGCAATCGGTGCTCTACAGGGTCCAGGGCACGGATCCTTCCGCCCCGTCGCTGCTGCTCATGGGGCACACCGATGTGGTGCCCGTCAACGTCGACGGCTGGTCGCGCCACCCGTTCGCGGCTGAGATCGCCGATGGGTTCGTCTGGGGTCGTGGAGCGATCGACATGCTGAACGTCACCGCCGCGATGGCCGTGGTGTTCAAACAGCATCTCGCCGGGCAGCGAGCCCCTCTGCCAGGCGATCTGCTCTTTCTCGCCGTGGCGGACGAAGAGGCCGCCGGAACCCACGGAGCGCAGTACATCACCGAACACGCATGGGATGAGGTCGGCGCCGAGTATGTGCTCACCGAGATCGCGTATCCGCCGATCGACCTCGGCGGCGGGGTCCGCTATCCGGTGTCCGTCGGAGAGAAGGGCCCGTTCTGGACGCACGTGCACTCCACGGGAACCCCCGGGCACGGAAGCACGCCGTTCGGCGCCGACAATGCGCTCGAACCGCTCATCGGAGGCATGGCCGCACTCTTCGAGACTCCGGCGATGGTCGGCATCACGGATGTGTGGCGGGGCTTCGTGGGCGGCCTGGGGCTCGACCCGGACATGGAGCGCGAGTTGCTCGATCCCGAGCGGATTGACGGGGCCATAGACCGGATCAACGCAACCGATCCGCGACTCGCCACCTACCTGCACGCCTGCACGCATCTCACGGTCAGTCCCAATGTGGTGGACGGCGGAGTGAAGTCGAACATGATTCCGGACCGCGCCGTGGCGCAGGTCGACCTGCGGGCCGTTCCCGGTCAGGACCGCGATGACGTCGATCGCTTCCTCGAGAAGGCCATGGGGCGCTACGCCGACCGGCTCAGACTCGAACCACAGGCCGATTTCGAGGCGACCGAATCGCACCCGCAGGGATCACTCTGGGACGCGATCGTCGACGCACACGAGGACGTGGTCGGATCTCGAGCGGTCGTGCCGACGTTGATGCCGGCGAGCACGGATGCCAGGTTCTTCCGAGCCCGTGGATCGGTGGCGTATGGTGTGGGACTGTTCGACCACCGGGTCACGTTCCCCGATTTCCTGTCGATGTTCCACGGCAACGACGAACGGGTGTCGATCGAATCGGTTGGGCTGACCGTGACGCTGCTGGATCGTGTCCTGCACCACTGGCGGGACGTGTGAGCGCGAACCTGATCTTCGATCTGGATGGCGTCGTGTATCTCGGGAACGAGACCGTTCCGGGAGCAGGCGAGACGATCGAGCGACTCCACGACGCCGGTCACAACGTCGTGTTCTGCACCAACAACTCGTCGAGGACCCGGGCCCAGTCTGCGGAGAAGATCCATCGGGTGACCGGGTACGCCGCGCACGCGGACCAGATCGCCTCGTCGGCGATGGCCGCCGGGCGGTTGATCGAGTCCTCGGCTCGGGTGCTCAGGGTCGGGGGCGACGGTGTGGCCGAGGCGATCAGCCTCGCCGGAGCACATGAGGTCTCGGGACCGCACGCCGACACGGTCGTCGTCGGGATCGACATCTCGTTCGACTACGACCTGCTGGACCGCGCTGCGGCTGCGGTCCGCAACGGTGCCCGGTTCATCGCAACGAACCGGGACGTGACCTATCCCTCGCCGACCGGTCTGAAGCCCGGTGCGGGCTCCATCGTCGCAGCGGTCGAAGCCGCATCCGGCGTCGTTCCGGTGAACGCCGGGAAGCCCGGTTCGACCATGCGGAAGCTGCTCGGAGAGATGCTGGTGGACGGGCCCGTGATCATGATCGGGGACCGCCCGGACACCGATCTGGCCATGGCCGACGTCGAAGGGTGGGTGTCGGTGCTCGTCGAGACGGGAGTCACACCACCCGGCACGGCCGTGGACCCTCCGCCGACGCACCGCATCTCGTCCATCGTCGGAGTGCCGGACCTCATCGGTTGAGACGGGTTCGTCTCGTCTGGGAGCGTCCCTTGAAGAGTGCATAGACGACACCCGCCACGAACCCGCCGACATGCGCCTCCCAGGCAACGTTGCCGGCGGTGTCGGAGATCAGGAACTGGGTGGCGAACCAGATGAAGAGAAACACCATCGCGGGCACCCGAAAGGGGAAGAAGAAGAACGGCGGCACGATGGCCGTCACGGTGGCTCGTGGGAACAGGATCAGGTAGGCGCCCATCACGCCCGCTATGGCCCCCGAGGCGCCGATCAGCGGCACTGTCGCCGAAGGGTTCTTCACGACGAACGCGATCGTCGCCACGACTCCGGTACCGAGGTAGAAACGGACGAATCGAAAGCCTCGCAGGCGGTCTTCGACGTTGTTGCCGAAGATCCACAGGGACCACATGTTGGCGCCGAGATGAAGCAGATTGGCGTGGAGGAACACGGAGGCGAACATCGAGGCGATGATGCTCTTCGACGGGAACGCAACATCCGATCCCTCTCCGCATCGCCCGGTGGAGATCTCCTCGACGGTCAGCGGCTCGAGGCCGAGGATCTCACACGAGATGGCGGCATTCTCGTAGAGGAAGGTCGCGCCGTCGATCTCGTCCTGCGGCTGTACGCCGAAGAAGACGACGATGCACGCTGCGATCACCAGCATGGTGAGCAGGGGGCGGTGTCTGGTCGGGTTGTCGTCTCTGATCGGGAACAATGCCCCGTTCCTGTCATGGGGTGCCGCGATAATGGTGGCATGACCGAGACCACAGCCGACAATCGACAAGCGCCGCTCGACACCCACGCGGCCGACGCCCACCCGCTCGACACCCACCCGCTCGACACCCACCCGGCCGACACCGAGCTCGCCGACCCGCTCGACAGGATCGCGGCCGAGCTCGACGGATTGGGGGAGCTCGATCCAGCGGAGGCCGTGGAGGTTCTCGCCGAGATCACCTCCGAGCTCAACAAGGAGCTCGATGCCGACACGGACCGATCCTGACGCGTCGGAGGCTCGACAACGAGCTGGTACGGCGAGGCATGGCGGGCAGCCGGAGCGCGGCCGCTTCGCTCGTGACGAGCGGCGGCGTGACCGTTCGAGGCATTCCGACACCGAAACCGGCCTCGATGGTGACTACGGACACCCCGATCGAGCTCGTCGGTGACCGGCCCCGATACGTCGGACGGGGTGGGCTCAAGCTCCAGGGGGCGCTGGCCGAGTTCGGCCTCGATGTCGGCGGACGGCGTGCACTCGACGCCGGCGCCTCGACCGGTGGATTCACCGATCATCTGTTGCAGTCCGGTGTCGACAGCGTCACCGCCGTCGATGTCGGGCGCGGGCAACTCGACGACAGGATCGCCGGAGATTCCCGGGTCACGGTCAGAGATCGCACGAACATCCGTCTCGTCGGACCCGACGAGCTCGGCACCTTCGACCTGGTGGTCGCCGATCTGTCGTTCATCTCGTTGTGTACCGTGGCCGACGCATTCGCAAGCCTCGCAGAGGACGGAGCAGACCTCGTGTTACTCGTCAAGCCACAGTTCGAAGTGGGCAAGGGCCAGGTCGGCCGCGGCGGCATCGTCAAGGATCCGGCACTCCACGTCCAGGCGCTTCGAAAGGTGATCGAGTGTCTCGGCCGCGCCGGCATGCCCGTGCAGGCCGTCTGCGATTCCCCGATCACCGGCGCCAAGGGCAACCGCGAGTTCTTCGTCTGGGCACGCAAGGGCGGCGCCGTCGTTCTCGAGCTCTCGCTTCCACTCGAGGTCGATTGAGATGCGGCTGGGTCTCGTCGTCAACCGGGAGCGAGAGGAGGCGGTCGAGTTCGAGACCCGCTTCGAGGAGGCAGCCGAGGTGGTGGGTTGTGAGACGCTCGCTCTCGACCAGGAGTCGCCATCGACGCCACCCGACTGGGACGAGGTCGACGCGGTCGTGGCGATCGGCGGTGACGGCACCGTTCTGAACGCAACGCGTCGAGCGATGCTCACCGGAACCCCGGTGCTGGGCATCAACCTCGGAACGCTCGGTTTCCTCGCCGAAGCCGAACCCGAGCAACTCGACGAGGTCCTCGCAGCGCTCACCTCTGGCGACTACACGATCGAGGAACGTAACACCATCGAGGCCACGATCGGCGACGTCTCCGAGCCGGGCTTGAACGACGTGGTGGTCGAGAAGATCGAGAGCCAGCGCCTCGTCGTGCTCGATGTCGAGGTGAACGGCGAGCGCTTCCTGACCTACCGGGCCGATGGGATCGTGGTCGCGACATCCACCGGTTCGACCGCCTACGGGTTCAGTGCAGGCGGCCCGCTCATCGACCCCCGGGTCGAAACCCTCCTGGTCACCCCGGTCGCACCGCACTCGCTGTTCGATCGTTCGCTCGTGATGCCACCCGACTCGCGGATCGTCATCACCGTGACCGACGACCGGCCGGTCCGAGTCAGCGTCGACGGCCGCGAGATCGGTTCGCTCCACGAGGGTGAGTTCGTGGAGATCGGCCCGGCCGACCGACGCGCACGGTTCATCCGCTTGTCGAACGAAGGCTTCGCCACCAGGGTGACGAGGAAGTTCGGACTCGAATGATCGACGAACTCATCGTCCGAAATCTCGGGCTGATCGAGGAGGCGCACGTCCTCCCCGGGCCCCGCCTGACCGTGATCACGGGAGAAACGGGAACCGGCAAGACTCTGCTGCTGGGGGCGCTCCGGCTCTTGCTCGGCGAGACGTCGAAGCCCGATCTGGTCGGTCCGTTCGGTGACGAGGCGACCGTGGACGGTCGGTTCATCACAGCGGCGGGAACGGAGATCGCCGCTTCGAGGCGGATGCCCCGGACCGGCCGAAGCAGGGCATACCTCGATGGAACCGTGGCGTCGGCAGCCGCACTCGACGAGGCAACGACCGGCCTGGTCGAGATCATCGGTCAGCACGACCAGTTGAGCCTGATGCGTCCGTCGGAGGCGCGTCGACTCGTCGACGCCGTCCTCGATGGCGATGGTCTCGCCGCCCGGGTCGAATACCGATCTCTCTGGGAACGGCTCGCCGACCTGAAGGGCCGGCAGGAGCAGCTCGGTGGTGATCGACGATCTCTCGAACGCGAACGCGATCTTGCGGATCATCAGGCGACCGAGATCGCCACGTCGGACTTCTCGACCGGTGACGATGCAGAGCTCGCACGATCGCTCGCGCGCCTGCGGAACGCCGCAGAGCTCACGGAGTTCCTCGCTGCCGCGCAACGCATCATCGACCAGACCCGGGAGACCTTCGGCGAGGCGGTGATGTCGGTCAGACGCGCCGCCCGGCTCGACGACGGGCTCGAGGGGCTCACCGGCGGACTGGCCGCAATCGAACAGGGCCTGGGTGAGGTCGCCATCGACGTGGGGGACGAGATCGACCGCCTCGACGACGATCCGGCCAGCCTCGAGGAGGCCGAGGCCAGATTCGCCGCCCTCTCGGATCTGAAACGCAAGTACGGCGCGACGCTCGAAGAGATCCTCGAGTTCGGTCGGCGGATGAGTGAGCGGGCCAAGACGCTGTCAGAGCTGCTCGATTCTGCGGATCGAATCGCCGGCGATATCGCGACGACCGAACGCGCGCTCGAAGCCACAGCGGCGCTCCTGACCGCCGCCCGGCGGCGCGCCGGAGATGAAGTGACCCGGACCGCCCTGCAGCACCTGGGTGACCTGGGTTTTCGCGACCCGATCCTCGAAGTCCGCATCGAGCCGATCGAACCGGGACCGAGCGGCGCAGATCGGGTCTCACTCCAGTTCGCCTCGGATCGACGACTCACGCCGGGAGATCTGGCACGTGTGGCATCCGGGGGCGAGCTCAGCCGGCTCGTGCTCGCCCTGCGATTGGCAGGAGGCCCTGGAGCGGTCGAGGCGCTCGTCTTCGACGAGGTCGACTCCGGGATCGGCGGCACCACCGCAGTCGAGGTCGGCCGCAAGCTGGCTGCGCTCGCCGACCGCCATCAGGTGTTGTGTGTCACCCACCTTCCCCAGGTCGCCGCCTTCGCCGACGTTCACTACGTCGTGACGCGAAACGATCATTCGGCGAGCGTCGAACGGGTCGACGGCGATCGACGCGTCGAGGAGCTCTCCCGTATGCTCGCCGGCACCACCGACTCCGAGCACACCAAACGCGCGGCAGCGGATCTGCTCGACATGGCATCCGATGCCTGAACGGGCTCACCGTCTTTGTCATCGCGCGCGATCACAGGGCGGTTCCGGAGTGCTACGGTGGTGTTCCGTGATCAGCATGACATTCGGGCGTTCGCTCACGGATCTGGGGGAGTGATGGCGGGACACCAGACGAAGTACGTATTCGTGACCGGTGGGGTGGTCTCCAGCCTCGGGAAGGGCATCACCGCAGCTTCGCTCGGGCGGCTGCTCAAAGCGCGGGGTCTCAACGTCGTCATCCAGAAACTGGATCCCTACATCAACGTCGATCCCGGGACCATGAACCCGTTCCAGCACGGAGAGGTGTTCGTCACCGACGATGGCGGTGAGACCGATCTCGACCTCGGCCACTACGAACGGTTCGTGGGCAAGAACCTCAAGCGGACCTCCAACGTCACCGCCGGCTCGGTGTATCTCTCCGTGATCAAGAAGGAACGGCGCGGTGACTATCTCGGCGACACCGTCCAGGTCATCCCGCACATCACGAACGAGATCAAGTCCCGCATCGCCGCCGTCGGTGACGACGACGACGTCGATGTCGTCATCACCGAGGTCGGTGGCACCGTCGGAGACATCGAAGGCCTTCCGTTCCTCGAAGCCATCCGCCAGTTCGCCAACGACGTCGGCCGTCAGAACGCCCTCTTCCTGCACGTCACGCTCGTGCCCTACATCGCCTCGTCGGAGGAGTTGAAGTCGAAGCCGACCCAGCATTCGGTCGCCGAACTCCGATCGAAGGGCATCAGCCCGGACATCATCGTGGTGCGCTCCGATCGGCCCATCGACGACTCGGTTCGACGGAAGATCTCGCTGTTCTGCGACGTGCCCACCCGCGCAGTGATCAACGCGCTGGACGCCCCGGACATCTACGAGGTGCCGGTCCTGCTCAACCGGGCCGGACTCGACGACGTCGTGTGTGATCGCTTCGACCTCGATCTCCCCGCCCCGGCCCTCGACGGGTGGTCGAATCTCGTCCACAAGGCGCTCTCGGCCGAGAAGCCGGTCACGATCGGGATCGTCGGGAAGTACGTCGACCTACCCGATGCATATCTCTCCGTCGTCGAATCCCTCCGACACGGTGCTGCACACAACGACCTCGATCTCGACCTGCGGTGGGTTCCCAGCGACGAGCTCACCGGGATGCTCGCCTCGGGGTATCTCGACGACCTCGACGGGATCGTGGTCCCCGGCGGCTTCGGGTATCGAGGCGTCGAAGGCAAGATCGCCGCCATCAGATACGCCCGCGAGCACGACATCCCGTTCCTCGGCCTCTGCCTCGGGCTGCAGTGCGCCGTGATCGAATTCGCGAGGAACGTTCTCGGACTCGAGGGCGCGAACAGCTCCGAGTTCGATCCGACCGCCCCTCACCCGGTGATCGACCTGATGATCAGCCAACAGGACGTCGAGGAGAAGGGCGGCACCATGCGGCTCGGCTTGTACCCGGCCCGGCTCGAGTCCGGCTCGAAGGTCCGGGCGCTGTACGGCGAGGAGCTCATCTACGAGCGTCATCGCCACCGCTGGGAGGTCAACAACCGCTACCGCAAGGACCTCGAGGCGGCCGGTCTCGCCCTCTCGGGGCTGTCACCGGACGGCTCGCTCGTCGAGTTCATCGAACTGCCCGAGCACCGGTACTTCGTCGCCACCCAGGCACATCCGGAGTTCAAGTCCCGTCCCGACGACCCGCATCCGCTCTTCTCGGGGCTGGTGGCCGCAGCCGGCGAGCGCCGAGCGGAGATGAACGCCAGGCATGCCGAACCGGTCGAGGAGATCATCCGTTCGTGAGGTTCCGCATCGTGGGCATCGAGACCCGCGCCACCGGAGCCATCATCGAGTTCCTCGACGTCGCGCTCGAAGCGCCGGACGGGTCGATGCACAGCCGGGATGTCATCCGGCATCCCGGTGGGGTCGGAGTCCTGCCGATCGTCGACGGCGAGGTGATGCTGGTGCGGCAATACCGGGTTGCGCTCGATCGCCCCGTCCTCGAGATTCCCGCAGGCCGGCTCGAGCCCAGGGAGTCTCCCGAGGCGGCCGGAAGGCGTGAACTCGTCGAGGAGCTGGGCATGACCGGTCGGCTCGTGTCGCTCGGTGCGTTGCACGTGTCCCCGGGATACACCGACGAGATCATCCATCTCTTCGCCGCAGTCGATATCGTCGCATCGGACCGGGAGCCCCAAGGCGCAGAAGAGCTCGAAGCCGAGGTCGTCCGGGTCCGATTGGAAGAAGCGCTCGCGATGGTCGCAGACGGCCGGATCACGGACGCAAAGACTCAGATCGCCCTGATGCGAGTTGAACGGAGCCTCGAATGAAGATCGGTGTACTGCGAGAGATCAAGCCCTCCGAGTACCGGGTGGCGTTGACCCCGACCGGTGTCAAGGAGCTGGTCGCCCACGGCCACACCGTCTATGTCGAACGTGAGGCGGGGGAGGGATCCACCATCCACGACGAGGAGTACGAGGCTCAGGGCGCCGAGCTGCTGGCGCTCGCCGACGACGTCTTCGCCGAGGCCGACCTCATCCTCAAGGTGAAGGAGCCGCAGGCGTCGGAGGTCTCGAAGTTCCAGCCAGGACAACTGCTGTTCACCTACCTCCACCTCGCCGCCTATCCACAGCTCGCCGATGGTCTGCTCGGGGCCGGAATCACGGCGATCGCCTACGAGACCGTGCAGATGCCGGATCGAAGCCTTCCGCTGTTGGCGCCGATGTCGGAAGTGGCGGGACGGATCGGCACGCAGGCCGGCGCCTACTTCCTCCAGAAGGCCAACGGCGGCCGCGGCGTCCTGTTGGGCGGTGTGCCGGGCGTTCGGCCGGGTCGCGTCGTGATCATCGGCGGCGGCGTCTCGGGTTCGCACGCCGCCGAGATCGCCGTCGGCATGCAGGCCAACGTGACCATCATCGACCGTGATCTCACACGGCTCCGTCAACTGGAAACCCGGTACCACGGTCGGATCGAGACACTCGCATCCAACCGCCTGAATCTCGAGGAGGCGGTCCTCGACGCCGACCTCGTGATCGGATCCGTGCTCATCCCGGGAGCCTCCGCTCCCAAGCTGGTGACCGAGGACATGGTCCGCGGGATGCGTCGCGGCTCGGTACTGGTCGACATCGCAATCGACCAGGGGGGATGTTTCGAGACATCCCACGAGACGACCCACACGGACCCGGTCTACACCAAACACGACATCGTGCACTATGCGGTCGGGAACATCCCCGGCGCCGTTCCACACACCTCGACCTATGCGCTGACCAACGCCACCCTGCCCTACGTGATCGCGCTGGCCGACAAC
>Ga0224512_10001924_pt1 | contig 19505 bp, 17 predicted proteins | sample SF_May12_sed_USG_4_FD_169103 | JGI IMG/M metagenome (GOLD analysis project Ga0224512, IMG submission 169103) | Sediment microbial communities from San Francisco Bay, California, United States - SF_May12_sed_USGS_13 | ecosystem: Environmental > Aquatic > Marine > Sediment | place: USA... | reverse complement strand
CTCCGGCCCGGTCGCCGCTTCGACAGGTGCCTCCACACCGTCGTCATCGGACGATTCGTCAAATTCAAACGACTCCTCCGCGGCCTCAACATCGCTCGCCGCTTCACCCGCAGAGTCGGCTTCGACTACGGTCGGTTCACGGTCGGATTCCTCGACTTCGGCCTCCGGCCCGGTCGCCGCTTCGACAGGTGCCTCCACATCGCCGTCATCGGACGATTCGTCAAATTCAAACGACTCCTCCGCGGCCTCAACATCGCTTGCGGCTTCACTGACCGCGACACCATCGGCACTCGTTTCCGGCGTGGGTAATTCATCGTCACGACCGGTGTGCGTGGCATCCGTCGACTGCGATTCCGCGACGAATTGCTCGACTTCGTCGTGTTCGACCGAATCGTCAACATCAAACTGCGTCTCCGCAACCAGCGCATCGATGACATCGTTGTCGACGGCACCGTCCACTTCCGAGGGGGATAGAGCGTCGTCGACATCGACAGTCTTGGCGTCCAATGATGTCGAGTCGACAACCGCTTGAGTCGTAATGTCCTCTTCGGTCGGCTCATCAATATCCGATGACGCGTCGGTAGCTTCCTCATCGCTAGCATCAGCGCTGTCGATATCCCCTTTTGAGGGCGACGGTTGGCCGTCGAAGCCCGCCATATCGCCTTCGGCAGATTCGTGGACATCAGTCCCCGCATCAGCGGCAGCGACGGCGATCGCAGGTTCGATGTCGCGTACTGTTTCCGTTGGCTGTTCCTCAGCACTGTCCATCGCCGCATCCTGTGGGGAGCCGTCAATAGGTGGTTCGTCGATACGACCCTTGGGTAAATAGTCCGCATTGAATCCATAAACGGTGGCCGCCTCACCTTCACCGTTAACATTGGATGCATCTCGATCAGCTTCTGATATCGGGCTGGCCCCGGCGGGACCAGGGGCCGTACCGTCGTCCGTGTTCGTATCGATAGTGATCGAATCGACAACAACCGATTCGGTAATAGCGAATCCGAACGCATCGAGCAGTTGAAGCTCTTCGTCCGCCGTGCCTGCCGCGTCGGCCGTTACGGGTCGCGTGGGCGCTTCGGCGGGAGCTGCATCAAGGCCGGCCGGTAGCGGCCGCGTGGAGTCGCGCTTGGCGTGTAAGATGACATCGTCGCTCGGCGCGTTATCGAAATCCAGTACGTCATAACTGTCGGTGTCCTCGAAGATACCGATTTCGTCATCCACCAATGTGCCATCCATTGCGTATTCGGGTGCGAGCCCCAAAATCTTATCGGGGAGACCAACTTCCTCTATCCGCTCCAATTCATCGAGTGCGGACTGCAAGAATGAAGGGCTGCCCACGGTCAAGGCGGCACTTTCGTCGCTCGGTTGCACGGTGTCGACCCGTTCGGAATTAACATCAAATGGCGTCGTGTCGTGCTGTAAATTACGATACACGACGCCATCATCGTCATATTCGACGGCAACGTCGGGGGCAACCGGCAAGTCCGGCAGCGTCACGCCGAGATCGTGGTCGGCATCGCCCGCTCCCGTCACATCGTATTCGACCGCGAATCCCTCGCTCGCAAAATTCACTTCTGGCACGATGCCGTGCCCGGTGGCACCGGAAGATAGCGAGAACTCGTCCCCGACCACCGGGATCGATATGTAATCATCCGTCACGGAGTTTGCCGACACGTTACGGTAATCCGCGTCAGGTTCATCGCCCGCTGGTGTGCCGGAGAGAATTTCGGCACCCGTCGCGGGGTCCGGTTGCTGAGCGATCGGTGACGGTTGATCCGGCGCAGTCAATATCGTCGCAGCGGGCTGCCGGGCTATCGGTGCCGCACCGCTGGGTTCGACGCCCGAAGCCGCGGCCGCGGGCGTGACTTCCCGAGTCGGCGCCGATTCGGCAACCGTCGGAGTGAGCAAACGGCGCGGCTCACTGTGGCCGAACTCGAATTCGAATTCGAATTCGTCGTCGTCGTCGTCGGCCGAGCTTGGGCTTGCCGCCGACTCAGCGGCTCCGGTGAACGCCGATACTGTGGTACGCGAATGCTCAAACTCGAACTCGTAACGATCATCCTCAGCGGCGTCGGCCGTCGAGTCTACAGTGGGGGTGCCGGCATCGGCTGCGCCATTGCCCGATTCGCTGGGACTGACTTCCGGTTGGTGGGTTGCAGCAACTAAGGAATCGGTGCCGCGACGACTATCGCCGCTTTCAAAATAAGCTGGTCGCGAATCCGGCGGTGACGTTAACAACACATTCGAATCGTCATCGTCCAATGTGTTGTCGGCGGCCGGGGCCTGCGGACTGCTGCGTGGTTCGCTGCGGTTTGCCGTAGGCGCCTTGGGCGTTGCGTCGTCCGCCGTACCGGTGGCAGAAATACTATCTATGAGATTCCAGGTAGCGTTGAATACTTCCTTGCACGCGCCGCATCGCACCAAGCCTTGGCGCACCCTGATTTGATCCTCTGTGAGACCGAAGATCGATTGGCAATTGGGGCACTGAGTGTACATTAACGTGATGCGAGTGATAGATCGGCACCGTGGCAACTTTGCAGCACGACTGGTTGGCTATCGCTTTCTACCCACCAATATAGACCATCCCTCTCGGTCGAATTGTTGGAAGTCAAAATCGTGCGCGTATTCATGAGCTGTCGCGTGCGCTTGCTCGGGCAGGATACCGGACAATAATAGACTCCCGCCACGAGTCACCATCGACGTGAGCCGCACACGCAGGTGCACTAGTGTATCGAAAAGAATATTGGCAACAACCAGATCGGCATGAATATCGCCCGGCATACTGTCAGCGTGAAGCGCCGTAAATCCGTCCGCGACGCCATTGTTCCGCGCATTTTCCATACTGGTAGTCAGCGCCTGCGGGTCATTGTCGATGGCCCAGACACGAGACGCGCCACGGCATAATGCGGCGATTCCCAAAATTCCGGAGCCGCAGCCGTAATCCACTACGGTACCGGACGCCAGCGGATGCCGTGCGATAAATTCCAGGCACAGCCACGTCGTAGCGTGGTGGCCGGTGCCGAACGCCATTCCCGGGTCGATATACACTACGGTGTCGGCTTCTGCAGGCGGCACGCGCCAACTCGGACAAATCCATAGGCCCGCGCCAACCGCAATTGGGCGGAACTGCGACAGGGATTCACGCTCCCAATCTCGGTCTTCAAGGACCGTGACTTCAATGTCCGCGTCGGCAGCATGCAACTCAGAACGCAAACAACCAGTAATCGCTTCAACAGCGCAGTCGGCCGCGAACAATCCGGTCAGATTCGTCGATTCCCAATAAGGCATGTCCGCGGCGTCGCGCTGGAAACACGGATCGGTCGAAGCGCTACGCGCGGTCACGGCCAGCGCGGCGTTCTTGGTGAACAACTGCTCAGCGGCACCCTGACTTTGAGGGGTAACACGTACTGAAATTTCGATCCAGGACGGCGGCACGATTTTACGCATGCTTGCGCGGATACCGAACTATACTGGGCGGCCGGTCCACGTTCGTGAATCGGGCCGACCTAGCCCGTTCCAACACCAATGTCGTTGAGAAAATCCACGCTGATTCCGCCATCGACAAAAGCTTTGTTGGCAAGTACGGTTTGATGCAATGGTATATTGGTTTGAATACCGTCGATGACCATTTCTTGCAACGCGCCGCGCATCCGCGCAATAGCTTCGGCCCGGTTGACCCCATAGGCGACTACTTTAGCAATTAACGAGTCGTAGTACGGTGGCACGGTATAGTTGTTATAGATATGCGAATCCACCCTAATACCGGGCCCACCGGGCTGGTGATATCGAACGATTTGTCCTGGCGACGGCAGAAAGGTTTCGGGATCTTCCGCATTGATGCGGCATTCGACGGCATGACCGGCGATTTCGATGTCGCTCTGTGCGAACGGCACGGCTTCGCCAGCTGCAATCATCAGTTGCAACTTGACGATATCAACGCCGGTGACCATTTCCGACACCGGATGCTCGACCTGGATTCGAGTATTCATTTCGATAAAATAAAACTCGCCTTGCTCGTACAGGAATTCGAAAGTGCCTACGCCGCGATACCGGATCCGTAGACAGGCTTCCACGCATAGCTGGCTGATACGCTCTCGCGCTGCCGCTGCAATGCCTGGTGCTGGAGCCTCTTCGATAACTTTTTGGTGGCGGCGCTGCACGGAACAATCACGATCCCCGAGATGTATCGCATTGCCGAATTCATCGGAGGCGACCTGCACTTCGATATGGCGCGGGTGCTCGAGAAACTTCTCCATGTATACCGAGTCGTTGGCGAACGCCGCCATCGCCTCCGCTCGCGTGAGGGAAACGGCGTTAACCAAGTCGACTTCGCTATTCACAATGCGCATACCTTTGCCGCCGCCTCCAGCGGCCGCCTTCACCATAACCGGATAACCGATGGTGGCACCCAATTCCAGCCATTGAACGGGATCATTACCCAATGCGCCGCCAGAACCAGGCACGCAGGGCACCCCGGCTGCGCTAATCGCATCGATGGCGGAAATTTTGTCGCCCATCAGCCGGATCGTTTCAGCTCGGGGACCGACAAACACAAATCCGCTTTGCTCGACACGCTCGGCAAAATCGGCATTTTCGGCGAGAAAACCGTATCCGGGATGAACCGCTGTGGCGTCCGTTATTTCGGCGGCTGCGATAACGGCCGGCACGTTAAGGTAACTCTCGGTGGCTTGCGCAGGTCCAATACAAACCGATTCATCGGCGAGCTTGACGTACTTTGCATCGCGATCGGCCTCGGAGTGTAACGCGACGGTCTTTATGCCCAATTCGCGACACGCGCGCAGTATACGTAGCGCGATTTCGCCGCGATTAGCGATGACAACCTTCTCAAGCATCAACGGAGTACTGGGATGTGGCTATTCGAGAATAAAGAGAATTTCGCCGTATTCCACGGGGTCGCCGTTCTCCTTGAAGATTGTCCGTACGATACCACTGCGGTCGGCTTCGATTTGATTAAAAATTTTCATCGCCTCGATAACGCATAACGGATCGCCCGTTGAACTTCGCGGCCTACTTCGGCAAATGCCTTGGTGTCGGGACTCGGTGACGCATAATAAGTACCTACCATCGGCGAACGAATTGGATGGCCGTCGGGCTCCTCGGCAGTGGTGGCGGCTGCGACACCGTTGGCAATAGACTCAGGGCCGATCGCCGTGGCCAATGGCACGCTAAAGGCCTGAGCGGCCGATGCGGGCACCGACGCCCCGCGGCACAATCGAATAGACTCTTCGCCCTCGGTAATTTCCATCTCCGTTAGCGCCGATTCTTCGAGTAACTCGATCAGTTTTTTTATCTTACGAATGTCCACGCGGCGCCTCGGAATCTTGTTCATCGAGATAATGGATCGCAGCCTGCATCGCCAACTCATAGCTTTGCGCACCGAAACCGCTGATCACGCCAAGTGCAATATCGGAGAAATACGACTTGGTGCGGAACGGCTCGCGGCGATGTACATTCGACAAATGCACTTCAATAAAGGGCAGGTCCACGGCCGCTAACGCATCCCGCAACGCCACGCTGGTATGGGTAAACGCGGCCGGATTGAGGACGATAAAGCCGACGGCATCAGCTTCACAGCGCTGGATTGTGTCCACCAGTTCATGTTCGGCATTGCTTTGATGGGTGATTACGCGGTATCCCGCGGCGGCACCGAGGTCAGTGAGTGCGCCATCAATTTCCGCGAGCGTACAATGGCCGTAATGCTGCGGTTCGCGGTCTCCGAGCAGATTCAGATTAGGGCCGTGCAATACCAAGATAGCGGTCAAATTCAGTATCCTTGGGGCATCGATGAGCCGGAGGACCGTGGGTCGGGAAACAACAGCAATAGTGTGCCCAACTCGGTGATGGCTGTCCAGCTTCCGGGAAAATCCCGGACGATCGGACCAATTTTGACGAAGATCGAGCTACAAACGGTGATTATTGTGGGACGGGCGCGACCAGCTCTTCGAGCGCGAAAGCCAATTCAGTCTCGGTAAATGGCCCGAGTTTGGTGGCGTGCACCGCCCCGTCTCGGTCGATAAGCACGGTAAATGGCAGCGACCCCCGATTACCGAACTGCTGCATTAAGGCGTCACCAGACTGACCCCCGAGCAAAGATGGATAGTTGATGCCGATTTCGTCCGCAAATGAACGCACCGGCCCGGCATCATCGATGGCGACCCCAACCACCTGCAAACCACGCTCGGCGTAGACATCTTGCGCCGCCGCTAACAGCGGTATTTCTTCACGGCAGGGGGGACACCAGGTCGCCCAAAAATTGAGCAGCAACGGTTGTCCCGCCCATTCAGCCAATACCCGTGGCTCGCCATCGACATCCTCCAAGGTAACCGAGCGCATCCACGCGCGCGGGTCACGGCTATTCCACTGCGCTACCGCGATTCCGATGATAACCGCCAATACCGCCGATACCAGCACTAACTGGATTATGCGATTACGACCGACATTCGGTGTAAGCACCGTGTGCTCCGGCAACGGCTTCGATTTAGCTGCCACGAAGGATGTCCAGGAATTCAGCAGCGGAGCGAAAGCCGTACAAACGGCGAGCAGTTTGCTCACGCCCGTCTCCGTCAAAAAACAGCATGGCCGGTGGTCCAAACACACCGTATCGCTGCTTTAAAGCGCGTCGGTCGGCATCGTTCGGATCGGTCACATCCACCTGCAATAACACGAATCGGCTCATTTCGGCGGCGACTTCCGGATCGCTAAATGTGTTGGTTTCCATGCGCTTACAATCGATACACCAATCCGCGTAATAATCGAGTATCGTCGGTTTCCCGGCATTACGAGCATTGAGCAGCGCACTGTCAAGCTCCGCCAACGACGCCACTGCCGAGAACCTCTCGGGTTGGTCGCCGTCACCAGCGCTGGAATCGGAACTTGCAACCCACGTCGCCGCCAACTGCGGTAGCGGGTTGAGTATATCGCGATTTCCGGCAAGTCCGCCCGCTAGTGCCAACGCACCCCATACCAACAGCACCGTACCGATACCCTTTCCAAGGTAGCGCCAACCGTCGGCGCCATGCGGCAAGGCCTGGGTCGCTCCCAGATATACTGCCGTCACAATCAGCAACGCTGCCCACAATATCAACACCGGCACGGTCGGCAGTATTCCCAGTAAATAGATGGCGACGGCTAATAACATGACGCCAAAGGCCTGGTTGACACGTTGCATCCAGATTCCCGACTTCGGCAGCAGGATGTGAGCGCCGAATCCTAATGCGATGAGCACTACCCCCATGCCCAACGCCATTGAGAACATTATGGCACCACCGAGAAGCGGATCGCCGGCCATGATGGCAACGCTCAGCGCGGAGATTAGAATCGGCGAAACGCAGGCGCCGACGATTAACGCGGAGATCAATCCCAGCACAAATACCGCGCCCAACGTTCCGCCGGACAAGCCCTGAGTACGATCTTGCAGCCGCGACTGCACGAACGATGGCATTTGAATCTCGAATAGGCCAAACATCGACAGTGCCATTAAAACCAGGATGATACTGACCGCGCCTATACCCCAGGCGTTCTGGAAATACGCTTGTAATTGGTCACCAGTGGCGCCGGCCATGACGCCGATAGCAGTGTAAGTCACAGCCGTGCCCAAAACATAAACCACCGCAAGACCACCGCCGCGAAGTTTGGTGGTTGCACCGGACTGACCGACGATTACGCTCGACAGGATCGGAATCATCGGCAATACACATGGCGTAAACGTCAACAACAACCCGGCACCGAACGCCGCCACGACGTACCCAACGAGCGCGCTCAGCGACACCGCGGCGGCGGGTGGCACTGCCGAACTAGAATTGGGCTCGGCAGCCAGTGCCGAGGCGATGAAATCCGGTAGCGGGATCTCGAATGTCTTGCGAATGGGTGGATAACAAATGCCTTGCTCAGCACAGCCTTGGTATTCGGCGCGCACGGTAATGGCCGCATTGGACGACACGGTGCGCGCCAGCGGCAAATCGACATCGAAGCCGTCGTGATACACCACCATAGCGCCAAAATACGGATCGTCTTTTTGTTGGCCCGGTGGGAACTGATATTCGCTTAGGCGCGCATTACCAGCGAGGGCTTCGAAAATGGTTTTGTCACGGTATAAATAATAGCCCTCGGCGATAGAAAATCGGGCCTGCAGACGATCGCTGCCGGTCGCCAGTATATCGAGTCGGAATGCCTCGTCAGGATCGAGAAATTGTGGCGCATCGTTTCCAATGGCCAGCAGGCTACGCAATTCGCCCACCGCGCCGGGCGTTGCAGACGACTGCGCGGGCACGGCAGCGCCTGCAAGGTCGGATTGGAGCGGCAACGCCGACTGAATTGTGGATTCAGATTCGGCCAGCAACGCAAGCTCGACGGCTTGTGTGAGCGGTGGATAGCATACACCGATCGGCTCATTACAACCTTGACCGCTTGAGGTAACCGTAAACGTCGACTGCGACGAGGACATGGCAGCAATGGGGACGAGAATACGCACTGTGCCACTATAGGTTTCCATTTCGCCGAAGAACTCGTCGTGCTTGATGGTGGCCGGCGGAAACTGCGGATCACCCAACGTCACGCCGGCATCACGGCTTGCGAACCCGAAACGCTTTTTATACATGTAATAATCCGGGGCGATATCCCAGATCGCTTCGATAGTAGTGGCGTCGCGTAGCGCTGCGGAAAATGCAAACGCCTTCTCGGGTTCGAGCAGCTCGTCGTCCTGCGCCAGCGCACTCGTGGGCACGAAACCCACCAGCACCCATACCATCGACAGCCAAATTCGTCGTCGCAATGCGCGCATATTTACCTTAAGTCATTCACTGGCATTAATGGGACTGAACTGGGGCACAATAGTTCGAGATAACGAGGACCCCGCCCGGCTGCTGATCGGCCAATGGCAAGCCACGAGAATGAGTTGTATAACGGCGATTCATCACCATAATGGCCTTGTGGGTGCTTCAAAAGCGTGAAAACTGTTTATGAGTAAGGCGCGACTAGCCGCACTAACGCCGCCAATGGCGCCATAACTAAGTATATCTCAAGCCGACCAATCGATAATGCGCCGACAACATCTGGTACCAAATTTAATGGTAGCGCAAACGGTAGAGGATTACGCATTCGAAATCTCGTCCACCGACGGGGTTCGGATTGGCGGTGAGTATTACGATACGCACCGCGGTCCGGTCGGAATATTCATTCACGGTTTTCGCTCCGATCTGGCGGGGCATAAATCCACGGCGCTGGCCCGCGATGCGCGGCGGCGGAACCGTTCATGGCTGCGATTCGATCTGCGGGGACACGGTCGGTCGGAGGGCGAATTCGAGTCGTTTCGAATTTCCGACGCGTTGGACGACCTGCTCACCGTGCTGGACATGGTGGCGGCCCGGCCGGTGATTCTAGTCGGGTCGAGTTTGGGCGGGTGGCTCGCCGCACTCGCGGCGACAATGCGCCCTAAGCAGATCGCCGGGATGGTGCTGATCGCTCCAGCCTTCAATTTTGTGCAAACGATTTACGGCACGCTTAGTAACGCCGAGCTGCGGGCATGGCGGACGCGCGGCCTGCGGGAGTTCGAAGATCGCTACGGCGGCGCACCGTTTGCGTTGCACTACGACGTGCTGGCGGATGCTATGGCATTCGATGTATTTAAACTGCCGGGTGCCATTCAGTGTGCGGTGCGGATAGTACACGGTGCCGACGACGACGTGGTACCGTATCGTGTCAGTGAGCGATTTGTTGAACAAGTGGGCCGGCAGGATATGCGCCTTGAGGTCGTACCGGGAGCCGGTCATCGGCTAAACAATCAAATTCCACGAATGCAGCACTACGTCGACGAGCTATGGGACAAGGCGGTGGCGCGATGCCGGTAGTCCCAGTACTGTTCCTGGTGTTTCTGGCCGTTCCGCTAGCGGAGATCTATCTATTGATTCAGCTCGGCGGCGTAATCGGCGCCGGATGGACGATTGCGCTGGTCGTAGGCACTGCCCTATTGGGGGCATTTCTGGTACGCACGCAGGGTGTGTCGACGATACGCCGGGTGCAGCAAAACATGGAGCGCGGCCAACTACCAGCCATGGAATTGCTTGAGGGATTGGCTTTGCTAGTCGCGGGCGCGTTGTTGCTCACCCCTGGATTTTTCACGGACACAGTCGGTTTTCTGTTGCTGACGCCGCCGTTGCGGCGTGCTGCAATCCGCTTCGGCTTAGCCCACAGTCACGTATCCGGCACGTACACCGGGAACGCGGGCACCACCGGCGCGGCCCGACCGCAGCAAACACTCGATGGCGAGTATCGTGAGTTGGACGATTGATTCGCTCCCCCTCGACTCCCACGGCTCGATAAAAGATTGATGGTTGGCACGCCCCGGATCGTATCGTGGGTATTGACTTCCTAATTTCGATCACTATTATTAGCACTCGTCTATAGTGAGTGCTAGCAACTCGCTTGGTAAACTAACCGCTTTATACGTAAATCATTGATTTGTATAGGAGAAATTGTGAATGAACATTCGTCCACTTCATGACCGTGTCGTTGTGCGACGCGTCGAAGACGAGCGCACGAGCCCCGGCGGCATCGTGATCCCCGATTCCGCCGCGGAGAAACCCATGCAGGGCGAGATCCTGGCTGCCGGTAACGGCAAAATCCAGGAGAACGGCGACGTGCGTCCTTTAGACGTAAAAGTCGGCGACCGCGTGTTATTCGGTAAGTATTCCGGCACTGAAGTCAAAGTCGCAGGCGACGATGTACTCGTGATGCGCGAAGACGACATCATGGGCGTGATCGAAAGCTAATCGCGCTTCGTCCAGAACCTTAAGGCTCAATATAGAGGAATTATCATGGCAGCAAAAGAAGTTCAATTTGGCGAAGCGGCGCGTGCGCGCAAGCTTCGAGGTGTAAACGTGTTGGCCGACGCGGTCAAAGTTACGCTGGGCCCGAAGGGACGTAATGTCGTCCTCGAGAAATCATTCGGTGCGCCCACCGTAACCAAAGACGGTGTATCGGTAGCAAAAGAGATCGAACTGAAAGACAAGTTCGAAAATATGGGTGCGCAAATGGTGAAAGAAGTCGCATCCAAAACGTCGGATGTGGCCGGTGACGGCACCACAACGGCTACCGTTTTGGCTCAATCGATGCTGAAAGAGGGACTGAAGGCGGTCGCCGCCGGCATGAACCCGATGGATCTTAAGCGCGGTATCGACAAAGGGGTTGCCGCAGCCGTCGAGAAACTGCAGGAAATTTCGAAACCCTGCTCGGACCACAAAGAGATCGCACAGGTCGGCACCGTTTCGGCCAACGCCGATGAGCCCATCGGTAATATCATCGCCGAGGCGATGGAAAAGGTCGGAAAAGAAGGCGTAATCACCGTCGAGGAAGGCCAAGGTCTCCAAAATGAACTGGATATCGTAGAGGGTATGCAATTCGACCGTGGCTATCTGTCTCCTTACTTCATCAACAAACAAGACAGCATGAGTGTCGATCTGGAGAACCCCTATATTCTGATCCATGATAAGAAGGTCTCCAACATCCGTGACTTGTTACCGATATTGGAAGGCGTCGCGAAATCGAGTCGGCCGCTGGTGGTTGTTGCCGAAGACGTCGACGGCGAAGCACTGGCCACACTGGTGGTGAACAACATCCGTGGAATTGTCAAAGTGTGTGCGGTCAAGGCGCCAGGCTTTGGCGACCGCCGCAAAGCCATGTTGCAGGACATTGCGATCCTGACGGGCGGCCAAGTGATTTCCGAGGAAGTCGGCATGAGCTTGGAGAGTGCGTCGCTTGACGACCTTGGTAGCGCAAAGCGTATTCAAATCACCAAGGAAAACAGCACCATCATCGATGGCGCCGGCAGCAAGGACGACATCGAAGCGCGCGTTAATCAGATCCGTGCCCAGATCGAGGAAGCCACCTCCGATTACGACAAGGAGAAGATGCAGGAGCGCGTGGCCAAACTGGCAGGTGGTGTTGCCGTCATTAAAGTCGGCGCCGCGACCGAGATCGAGATGAAAGAGAAGAAGGCGCGCGTGGAAGACGCGTTGCACGCGACCCGCGCGGCGGTTGAAGAAGGCGTAGTGCCCGGTGGCGGCGTCGCTCTGGTTCGTGCCATCGAAGCCGTTGCTAAGGTCGAAGGGAGCAACCACGACCAGGCCATGGGCATCAATTTGGTACGCCGTACACTCGAAGAACCGCTGCGTCAGATCGTCATTAACGCCGGTGAAGACGGCGCCGTCGTGCTCAACAAGGTCCGCGAGGAGTCCGGCAACTTCGGCTACAACGCGGGAACCGGCGAATACGGCGACATGATCAAAATGGGCATCCTGGATCCCACGAAAGTAACCCGTATCGCGTTGCAAAACGCGTCATCCATTGCCGGCCTCATGATCACGACCGAGGTCATGGTGGCTGAGTTGCCCGAAGACAAGAAGGATATGGGCATGCCTGGCGGTGGTATGGGAGACATGGGCGGTATGGGCGGCATGATGTAATTGCCTCCAATCCCTGCTGTGTTTTGATTAAAAGCCCCGCTTCGAGCGGGGCTTTTTTATTTACAGGGACGTAATGTATGTCGATTTTGCAGGAGCAGAAAATCAGCGGTGCAGTGGCTGCCAGGATCTTTACTCGAATCACTGCATCAGTTGCGGCGCTTGCGCGCCAGCATAACGCCGTCGCGTATCGTCAACAGCACGTTCTCGACGCGCTCGTCTTGTTGAACACGTTCGTTAAACGCCACCAACGCGTAGTCGGTTTCTGCAGCCGGCATTAGCACTTTCCCGGACCACAATACATTATCGGCCACCAGTATCCCGCCGGCCCGCAGCAATTCCAGCGCTGCTTCATAATACGCAACGTAGTTTTCTTTGTCGGCGTCGACAAATACTAAATCGAACGGACCCTGCAGCGCCGCCATCGTATCCAGTGCCGGACCTAAACGGATCGTTATTTTTTTACCGTGGGGGCTACGGTCAAAATACGTTTGCGCCAGCTTCGTCGTGTCCTCGTTGATGTCACAGGTAATAATTTCGCCGTTGTCGGGCAATGTCTCAGCCATCGTAAGCGCCGAATAACCCGTAAAGGTTCCGATCTCCAGTATACGCCGGGCGCTGCTAATACTTACGAGAAGCCGTAGCAGGGCACCTTCCAATGCGCCCACCAACATCTGTGGGTGTGCACAATCGGCGTGGGTGCGCCGTTCCAGTTCGCTGAGGATGGCCGACGGCGCACTCGAATGGGCGCTAGCATAGTTTTCCAATGATTTCTCGACTAATTGGCGCATTGCTATCGATTCCATCGCTGTAGTGAATGACAATAGTATCAATGTCGCTCGTCGCCTCACTACCTTTATCGGCCAGCAGCCAAGGACTACTGGAATCCGGACTCAAGCGGTTGCCGGCAAAATTACACGATGAAGTGCACGGCCAGCTCGAGTCACTAGCCGAAGCGCTATCCGCGGCCGACACGCGAACACTTGAGTCGGCCGATGCTCGGAACTGGCTGGGTTCACTACCGCGCGTATGGGCATGCAGTAAGTTTGTGGCAACGTGGTGTATCCGCGATCCCGGTGCAATGCTGGACTTGGTAGCGAGCGGCGATCTCGTGCATTGTTATGGTGACCGCGAACTTAAGACGCACGTTGCCAATGCGGTGGCCGGTTGCACCGACCCGACCGGGCTCGATACGGCCCTGCGTCGTTGCCGAAAACGCGAGGCGGTTCGGATCGCATGGCGTCAATTGGCAGGTTGGAGCGATCTCGCCGAACTCATGGCTTCGACGTCCGATTTGGCCGAAGCCTGTATCGAGACTACACTCGATCATCATTATCGATGGATGACGGACGCGTTCGGAGCGCCGCTCGGCGAGTCCTCTGCTCAACCCATTGCTTTGTCGATATTGGGGCTTGGTAAATTGGGCGGGCGCGAGCTCAATTTTTCGTCCGACGTCGATCTGATTTTTACTTACTCCGAAGACGGCGCGACCAGTGGTGGTCGCTACAGCAATCACGAGTTCTTTACGCGCCTCGGGCGGCGCGTCATAGCGACACTGGACGCACCCACCGCGGACGGGTTTGTTTTTCGCACCGATATGCGGCTACGGCCAAACGGCGACAGCGGGCCGCTGGCCTTGTCTTTCGACGCCATGGAGCATTACTACCAATTCCATGGCCGGGATTGGGAACGATATGCGCTGATCAAAGCCCGGCCCGTCGCCGGCGACCACGCGGCGGGTTATCGGCTGCTGCAATCGTTGAAGCCATTTGTATATCGCAAATACCTGGATTTTGGCGCGTTCGAGGCGATTCGGGCGATGAAAGTATTGATCGAACAGCAGTTTCCTAGTGATGGCCTCGGCAATGACGTGAAGCTTGGCCGCGGCGGCATTCGCGAGGTGGAATTTATCGCGCAGAGCTATCAATTGATCCGTGGTGGCCGCGAACCCAAGCTGCAGACACCACGCCTCTATGACGCGTTGGCGGAAGTTACCGAGACCGGCATGCTGTCGGAGTCGGTCGTGGAGCAGCTCAAAAGTGGCTATGATTTTTTACGGGATACCGAACATTGCTTACAGATGCTTGATGATCGGCAGACCCATCGCTTACCCGTCACGGAAATTGACCAGACGCGGCTCGCGTTTCGTTTCGGATTCGAGAATTGGGATGCGTATTACTTTGAGCTGTCCAAACACACGGATCGTATTCACGAACAGTTTAATCGAACCTTTGCCACTGCTTCGGCTGCGAAGCCGGAGCATTCGGTAGCGATGGATATCTGGTTGGGCGCAAGCGAACCCGCAATGCGAGCGGGGCAATTGCGCGAGCTCGGCTATACCCGGCCCGAAGAAGCAGCGGGACTGCTGGCGCAGTTACGCGCGGGCAGTGTTTATCGCGCGTTATCACACACTGGCCGCGACCGGCTCGATCACCTAATGCCGCTGATTATCGAGGCAACATTATCGGTCGACAATAACGCCGATACACTGACTCGAATTGTGAATGTGGTGCAGTCTATCGGCCGGCGTTCAGCCTATCTCGCGTTATTAATTGAAAATCCGCTCGCACTCACACAACTCGTCAAACTTTGCTCCGCCAGCGCCTGGCTCAGCACCTGGGTGGCCCAACATCCGGTGCTGTTGGACGAACTGCTCGATCCGCTGAGTGGCTACCGACCGACGACGGTTACCACTATGACTCAGGAGATCGAGAGTGCATTAGCGACGGTTGATAGCTCCGATTTGGAAGAGCAGATGGAGCGAATGCGGGATGCGCACCACGCTCGCGTACTGCAGATCGCCGCCGCGGACTGCGCACAAAATCTCGATGCGTGGCAGGTCAGTATCGAACTCTCGGACCTGGCCGAAGCAGTGCTGGTCAACAGTGTCGATATCGCGAAGCGCAGTTTCGCGGACCGCTACGGGAGTCCGTCCTGTGGCCGCTCCGAAAAACCCGTCGGACCGGACTTCGGAGTCGTCGCCTACGGCAAACTCGGCAGCCTGGAGCTCGGTTACAACTCCGACTTGGACCTGGTTTTTCTCTACGAAATTTGTGGGACGAGGCCCGGCGCCGGTGACAAAACTCACGGTGGCGGCGTAACGCTTGGAGGCCATGAGAGCATCAGCAACGAGCATTATTTTGGACGCCTTACCCAGCGGATAATACATATCCTGACGACCCGCACCGCAGCAGGATTCCTGTACGAAATCGATATGCGCCTGCGACCGAGCGGCCGCTCTGGGACACTGGTTTCGTCGGTAGACGCTTTTGCTTCCTATCAGCGCACTCATGCTTGGACCTGGGAGCACCAAGCCTTGGTGCGATCGCGGATGGTGACCGGACATCGCGAATTGCGCGAAAGATTTGAACAAATCCGAGAACGGATTCTGCGCCGCGAACGTGACGCCGCGACGCTGAAGGAGGCGATCGTCGCAATGCGCCAAAAAATGCTGACCGCGGATGTTCGTACCGAACCTCGCTACGACTCAGCGGCGTTCGACCTCAAGCTCGATCGTGGCGGTATCGTCGATATCGAGTTTTTCGTGCAGTATTTGGTCTTGCAGTACGCCCACTCACACCCGGAATTGACGGGACCGCGCGACAATATCGGCCTGCTCGCGCTGGCCGCAGACCTCCATGTCGTGGACCACAGCACCGCCGCATCGCTTGCCCAGGCCTATCGCTCGCTGTTACAGCGTGGTAACCAATTAAAGCTGATGGACGCTGCGTTGCGGGTTCCCGATACCGAATTGACCGACGTCCGGGATGCCGTCAAACAGGCATGGAATAGGGTCTTCGGTTGAGCCGGAACGGGAACAGCAGTTGACATCGCCGCTAAACTTCTGGAACCTCTGATACATCATCGGTAGCTGAATCTCGGCTCGGAATTGCCCGAATTTCCGACTCGGGTCGTGGGCAGCAGCTTAGTTGTGATCGGGGTTTCCAAACCCGATTCGGGTAAGATTGCGACTCGGCACAGCCGAGCATGAATCGATCAGTGGTTTTGACAGTTGAGTCTAAGTTGCGCGGCTAATCCGGCCGCCTCATTCGCTTAAGGAGAGTTCGTATGTCTTTCGCCGATCGTGACGGCGTCATTTGGCTGGATGGGGAACTCGTGCCCTGGCGCGACGCTAATATTCATTTGCTCACCCACAGCCTGCACTATGGGCTTGCCGTGTTCGAGGGGGTACGCGCGTATAAATCGCCCCGCGGTACCGCCATCTTTCGGCTGCAGGATCATACCAACCGGCTGTTCGGATCGGCCCATATCCTCGGCATGGCGATGCCATTTGATCAAGATACGATTAATGAAGCGCAGCGCCTGGTGGTTCGCGAAAACAACCTCGAGACTGCTTACGTAAGACCCATTGCGTTCTACGGATCCGAAGGCATGGGATTGCGGACTGACTCACTAAAAACCCATGTCGGAATCGCCGCATGGGAGTGGGGCGCATATTTAGGTGACGATGGATTAACCAAAGGCATTCGGGTTCGAACCTCATCGTACACCCGACTGCACGTCAACATTTCGATGTGCCGCGCCAAGGCCAGTGGTCACTACATCAACTCCATGCTCGCGCTACAAGAGGCGTTGGCCTGCGGCTACGACGAAGCGCTGTTGCTCGACGCCAGCGGGTACGTTATGGAGGGCAGCGGTGAGAACTTATTCATCGTGCGTAATGGCAAGTTAATGACTCCCGACTTGACCTCGGCACTGGAAGGCATCACCCGCGATACCGTTATTCAACTTATCGCCGAAGCCGGCCTCGAGTTGGTGGAAAAACGCATCACTCGCGACGAAGTATATCTGGCTGACGAGGCGTTTTTTACCGGCACCGCGGCGGAGGTCACGCCTATTCGTGAACTCGATAATCGCACTATTGGTGCTGGAAGCCGTGGGCCGATCACCGAACAGTTACAAACATTATACTTTGACCAGGTGCATGGCCGCCGAAATTTTCATGGCGAATGGTTAACACCCGTCGCCAAAACGACCCCTGACAGCACTAAATGAGCCGGAACTTTGCAACTATGACCGATACCAAACCGTCGTCCCCAACACCCCCGACGGAGCGGCAAATCACAATTAGCCGCAACGATCTGCCGCTGCACTGCCCGATGCCGGATGCGGAACTTTGGAGCTCCCACCCGCGAGTGTATCTACCGATCGAAGAAAGCGGACAGGAATTATGCCCGTATTGCGGAACGCTATACGTCTTGCGTGACGACACCGAACGATAACCATCAACTTAAGGAACCTCTACATAAGTTATGACCGATCAATTTGGGCCCAAAATGATCAATCTCTGCGTTGCAATGCACAAGCTATAGCCGGGCTATTCCTCGCGCTTCGCGCCTCGATCTTGATCATTTTGAATCCCAGCTTGATTCGCCCAGACTTCTGCAGAGGTTCCTTCAATTGACGGCGCGAGCTTAGCAATGAGCGACGACGCCAACAATGTATTGGTGGTGGGCCCAAGTTGGGTCGGCGATATGGTGATGGCGCAGAGTTTATTTCGTGCGCTACAGGATCGGGAATCGTGTCGGATCACCGTATTGGCGCCGGAATGGACACGGCCATTGACAGCGCTCATGCCGGAGGTGGCGGCTGCAATCTCACTACCGTTCTCACACGGGGAATTGCGGGTCCGCGAGCGGCGCAAACTTGGCCGTGAGTTGATCGGCCGCCGATTCCAAAGAGCCATTGTGCTTCCAAGTTCCTACAAGTCCGCGTTGGTCCCGTATTGGGCACGTATCCCGCAGCGCACAGGCTACCGAGGCGAGATGCGATACGGCCTGCTCAATGACATAAGGCGGCTCGATCGGCAGCGCCTAACGATGACGGTGCAGCGGTTTGTGGCGTTGGGACTACCACTCGAGCAACAGCACGCGGTGCCTAACTTCAAATCTCCGCAGCTTACCGTCGAACCGGCACAAGTGGCGGAAACCCGGCAGCGGCTGCGGCTGACCACAACCACCGGCCGATTGCTCGTATTGTGTCCGGGCGCAGAATTTGGCCCAGCGAAACGCTGGCCAGTCGAGCACTTTGCGACGCTCGCACAACACTATGCATCGCAAGGCTGGAGCGTTTGGTTGCTGGGATCGAAACACGACCAGCCGCTTACCGCCGCCATTGTCCGGCAAGTACCGGAAGCGTGCATCGATCTCGCAGGCCAAACATCGCTCGCCGATGCGATCAATTTGCTGGCGTCGGCCGATACCGTGGTGAGCAATGATTCCGGATTGATGCACGTTGCTACGGCGCTGGGGCGCCATGTCGTGGCGTTATACGGTTCATCGAGCCCCGATATCACGCCACCGTTGGGAGACAATGCGACAGCCTTGCACCTTGGTCTCGAATGCAGTCCGTGCTTCAAGCGCGAGTGCCCGCTCGGTCATTTGCGATGCCTACGTGAGCTCACGCCTTCTCAAGCGATGGTGGCGATCGACCGCACGTAACCTGCTACGGAGCCGATTTCGCACCGCAATCGGCCGCATACACGCGATTCCAGCAGCGAGCGCGGTGGCTGAAGATAGACGATATACTTAAGGAATCTCTGCACAACTCTGGGCGAATCAAGTTGGGATTCAAAATGACCAAGATCAAGGCGTGAAACACAAGCAATAGCCGGGCTATTGCTTGTGTTTCACAACGCAGAGATGGATTATTTTGGACCCAAGTTGATCGGCCATGACTTATGCAGAGATTCCTTCGGGATATCCGATCAATCGATGGCCGACCGCTCTGAATACAAAATCGAGTAGAGACTCCATTAAGCTAACTACCTAACCAGCCTGATTTTTCACTGTTATGACTGCCAAACGCGGATGTGTCCTAGTTACCGGCGGTGCGGGATATATCGGATCACACACGACGCAACAACTGACCGATGCCGGTTATGGCGTGGTCGTGCTCGATAATTTGTGCACCGGCCACCGCTGGGCAGTCGCTTCCAGTGCGGACTTTTACGAGGGCGATGCGGGCGACTCGGCGCTGCTAAATAGAATTTTTCAATGCCATGAAATT
>Ga0224512_10001923_pt1 | contig 19507 bp, 19 predicted proteins | sample SF_May12_sed_USG_4_FD_169103 | JGI IMG/M metagenome (GOLD analysis project Ga0224512, IMG submission 169103) | Sediment microbial communities from San Francisco Bay, California, United States - SF_May12_sed_USGS_13 | ecosystem: Environmental > Aquatic > Marine > Sediment | place: USA... | reverse complement strand
CGACAGATCGCAATGAACAGCACCAGCATTACGATGGTAAACAGCCCTCTCCAGTCACCTGCGGTCACGAATCAGTTTCTCTGCCGGGCGGATATGCCCAGCATTTGCATGTAGGCGATCAACGCATCCATTTCGCTCTTGCCGTCCACGAGCTCCGTTGCGCCGTCGATCTCTGCAGTGGTGTAAGGCACGCCCAAAGCCTGCATTCGCTGCAACTTGACCGCCGTTTTGACGGCATCGATCTGATTCTCCTCCAGCCACGGAAAGCCGGGCATGTTGGATTCGGGGACCAGGTCGCGCGGGCGGAGCAAGTGAAGACGATGCCATTCGTCCGAATAACGTCCACCGACGCGAGCGAGATCGGGGCCGGTCCGTTTCGAGCCAAACTGGAATGGCCGATCGTAGACGGCCTCGCCGATCAGGGAATATTGCCCGTAGCGTTCGGTCTCGGCGCGAAACGGCCGGATCATCTGCGAATGGCAGTTGTAGCAGCCTTCGCGGATATAGATATCACGACCTTCGAGTTCGAGCGGCGTGTAGGGTGCGACGCCGACGGCCGGCTCGACGGTCTCGCTCGAAAACATCAACGGAACGAGTTCGGCAAGGCCGCCGAAGCTCACTGCCACGGCCGTCAGGATGCCAAGCAGGCCGGCGTGCTTTTCTATGGTCTCATGACGCATTCCGTTATCTCCGTTACGCCGGCTCGATGACCGGGCTGAGCGCATTCGTCTCGCCGACTCTGATTGTCTTATAGACGTTGTAGACCATGACGAACGTACCGGCGAGGAACAGCGCCCCGCCGAGTAATCTGACCACGTAATATGGATAGGTTGCGGCCAGGCTCTCGATGAACGAATAAGTCAGCGTGCCGTCCTCGTTGACCGCCCGCCACATGAGCCCCTGCATGACCCCGGCGATCCACATCGAGGCGATGTAGAGCACGGTGCCAATCGTTGAGGTCCAGAAATGCACGTCGATCAGTTTGATGCTGTACATCGAGTCGCGTCCGTACAATCGCGGGATCAGGGCGTAAATCGCGCCGAGTGAAATCATCGCGACCCAACCGAGTGCCCCGGAATGCACGTGGCCGATCGTCCAGTCCGTGTAATGCGACAACGCATTGACGGTCTTGATCGACATCATCGGTCCTTCAAACGTCGACATGCCGTAGAACGACAAAGACACGATCATGAATTTGAGGACCGGGTCCTCGCGAAGTTTATGCCAGGCGCCCGACAGGGTCATGATGCCGTTGATCATGCCGCCCCAGGATGGCGCCAGTAACATCAGCGAAAAGACCACGCCGAGTGACTGCGCCCAGTCCGGCAAAGTCGTGTAGTGCAGGTGGTGCGGGCCGGCCCACATATAAATCGAGATCAGCGCCCAAAAATGCACCACCGATAACCGATAGGAATAAATTGGTCTTCCGGCCTGCTTCGGCACGAAATAATACATGATGCCGAGAAAGCCGGCCGTCAGAAAGAAACCCACAGCATTGTGGCCATACCACCATTGCACCATGCCGTCGACGACACCGGCATAAATCGGATACGAGAGCATCAGGTCAACCGGCAGTGCCAGCGAGTTGACGATATGCAGGATGCCAACCGTGATGATGAACGCCGCATAGAACCAGTTCGCCACGTAGATGTGCTGGACGCGCCGTTTCGCCAGTGTGCCAAAGAACACGATCCCGTAGCTGACCCAGACGACCGCGATGAGTATATCGATCGGCCAGATCAGCTCCGCATATTCCTTGCCCTGCGTGAGACCCAGCGGCAGCGTAATCGCCGCCAGCACGATGATGAGCTGCCAACCCCAGAACGTAAATGCCGCGAGCCTGTCGCCGAACAGCCGCACGTGACAAGTCCGCTGCACGACATAAAGGGAGGTGGCGAACAACGCCGAACCGCCGAACGCAAAGATCACCGCGTTGGTGTGCAAAGGCCGCAGCCGCCCGTAAGTCAACCATGGCAAATCGAAATTCAGCGCCGGCCAAATGAGCTGCGCTGCGATCAACACGCCGACGGCCATGCCGACGATCGCCCAGACGATCGTCATCAGCGCAAACTGTCGAACGACTTTGTCGTTATAGGCATTCATACATTAGGTCTCGAGTCAGAACTGCCAGCCGAAGTTCAACCCGACAACGAACGGATCAATATCGACGTCGCCGAGACTCAGGTCAGCGGCACCAGAAGTGCTGCCCTTCAGAGTCGCGTCGGTCGAGATACTAATATAACGAAGATCGAGATTCACGAACATTGTATCCGTGAGGAAGACGTCGAGACCCACTTGCCCGGACCAGCCAAACGAGACCGTATCCAGATCAAGCTTTGTATAGTCGACACCAGCACCCAGGCTCTGCTGCAAAGTCAGCGTATTCAGATTCTCATCGAAGAATATCGTCATATTGACGCCCGCGCCGACGTAAGGCTTGAATCGGCTATTCAGTGCCGGCATCCACTGGACGCTCAGCGTCGGCGGCAGTTGCTGCACATCGGCAACCTTGGCCCCGTTCGCTTTCAGATTGATATCGTGTTGAAAAGGCATGGCGGCCAGCAATTCAACGGCGAACTGCTCGGCAAACAGATAGCCGACCGTAAAGCCAAACCCGAGCGCGTCGTCGACTTCCACCGTGGAGTTGGCCCCACTGTCCGGGAAGATTTCATAAGCACCACCGCGTATCCATGTGTCTCCGACCTGTCGGGGCGCATTCGGTGCCGCCGCTGCGTCAAGCACGATCGCCAACAATGCAATGACGAGTAACATTCGCCTGTTCATGTTTAATACTCCTTATATTAGTGTTCTCTCCAATCCAAGGCCGGTAGCCTTCAGGCCACATGAAACCCAGGCGCAATCGACCGGCAGTCCTCGCTGCAAATGGCTCGCGCTGCAGGAATTCTTCCGCAAGAGATCAAATTGAGTTGTCTGATAAATGGATCGCAGCCGCACCCTATCCGGGTGCCAATTCAAGCTGTATCCGTAGATGTACTTAAGCTGGCCGCACGTCAGCGAAGCTCAGTAAATCCTCAGGTACGGCAACCCGGGCGCAACGACTGATGGACGATGATCGAGCCCGATGGCATGGCCGGAATATGCGCTGTTTGCAATCTCGCGCACGCTATTTTTCAGCATCGCGGCGCGGATAAACCATTTCTCCACCCAGCCATATCGCCGCTTTCAAACAATCATGGCAAACGCTGAGTTCCATACCGGCGACGAACAGGTCCGATTGCACCGGCGCCCAACGATCCAGGAATACCTCGCCGTTGTTGACCTTGTTCCAATATTCGACTTTCTGCTTGCGGACCTCCGGCGGGAACTGGGGATTCTGGCTCAATCGCTCCAGATCCGCGCCCTGGATACGCAGCGGCACACCTTCGGGGTTGTTGATGCGATTAGCGTAGGTGTTGAACCAGGCCTGGTCGGCGAGCTGCTTGCAGCTCGGGCAGGTAAAATGTGTCAGCTTAAAAGAGGGTTCTATGGTTTGCTGCGTCATGGGATGTCACCAATCAGGTCAGGGCCGGAACCACCCGTTCACCGAGTAACCGAATCGTCTCGGCCGGGTTCTTGTAGATGCGCAGGGCGATTTCGGTCAGCCCCGCTTCCTGGAACTGACGCAGTCGATCAATTTCTTTGTCGATATCATCGATGGCGGCACAGGAAGTCAGGTTCTCCACCAGGGTTTCGATGATGCGCTCCGGCACCCCTTGTATGTCCGGTGAACGACGTCGCAGGGCATCAAAAAATGCGGGTCGCTTTGCGTCGACAATGTCCATATCTGCTTCGTTCATGAAGTAGTGATGATTCGCCCGCAGCAAGACACCTCTTAGCGCAAGCCAAATGCGCGCCTCCGCCTGGGCCTCGTCGCGGGTTGGCTTGATATGCCAGGCCCAGAAATTATTCAGCCGAAAGTTGTTGCGGCTGCGACCTGCTTCATCCAGCACCGGGTCGATACGCTCACGCGCTTCGATCACCTGGGCAACGATTTTGTCGGACAACATCACACCGTCGGCAAATCGTGGCGCCATGCGCTGCATCTGCACCCGGTTGGCGCCGGCATAAATCGCCGGCGGCGGACTCTCCACCCAGGACGGACGGTAGTTTCTAACCGTAAACAGGTCTCCCTCATAGTTAATCGGTTCACCGCTACAAGCCTGCTGCAGAATTTCCAGGCACTCCCGCACCGCCCGCACGCGCCGCTGCGGTTTCAAACCCATGGCCGTCATGGTGCCACCACCGCCACCGACGACAATTTGCGCCCTGCCCCTCGACGCCTCGTTAAGCGTCAGCAGGGACATCGCCATGCGCAATGGGTGCAGCTCGTAGGGCGACAGGGCGATAGGCCCCATGCGAATCTTTTCCGTGGTGCGCGCCAGCTCGGCGAAGTTCAGAAACGGGTCCCGGGCATCCAGCATGCTGGACACCCAGACGCCGCCGATACCGCTGTCCTCCGCCAGACGGCCCAACTCGGCGATGGTTTCCGGCGGTTCCCGCGATTCAAGAATCAGGTCGATGCGCAAATTTGCCTCCAGCGTCAGGGCTTGTGTTAACAGCGAAGAATTGCTGTCATATTGTAATGTTATGACGCTTATAAAATCCGGCCAATAATGCAGTTGCGCCTGGATATAAGCATTACGCATTGATCTCTATCAATACCCGGAGGACAAGGATGATGAGAAGGCTGTGCGCTGTTGCGTTGTCTTGCACCTCTTTAATTTTTGCCGCCTCACCGGCCTATAGCGAAATACGGACCACCCCGGTCAGCGGAACATTTAATAACAGCCAGGAAAATGCTTGCATTCATGTTTCCACGTTTTACTTTCTGACCGACTGTTTTTATGCAAGGCAGAACGAGCAATTGGCGGGCCAATCCCTGCCCTGGACCGGTCCCACGGTGAACCCCGTGTATTACGCGGTAGACAGCGAACATGCCGTGCCTGCCTATGTTCCCGTTCCCGGTGATGATCGCATCGCACCGCCGATGTCCGGGACCATCACTATTGATGATCGAGGCACGCCGGACGGAATGGACGACACGATCGAAGCTGAATTACAGGTCGGACCCGCGGCGCGCAGCGTGGTGGTCAATGTGAATGAACTGGTCGGCGGTCCCGCCGGCGCGCCGCCGCGCGCCGTGATGAAGTGGTCCAGTATCGATCACGTCATGCAGGCAACCCAGGTCGATGAAGCCATGCCGAATGACGCCGGCGGCTTTGACTACGTCATTGCGTCCAAGGGTTTTCCGAGGCTATTGTGTCGCGTCGAGGACCCGGATGATTGTTTTCCGAGCGCCCTGGCCGGTCTGACCGTGGATGGGCAAGCCGCGGAAGGCACATGGGATGGGCCGAGTCCGGTGGGACTGACGCGGGATATCGCGATGGCCGGCAACATAGGCGCCAGTACCACCGCCGTGATGCACGATCGCGCCTGCAACGACAACCGCGGCGATGTGACCTGCCCCAATCACAATGTCGTCTGGAGCGCATCAGAAGAACCGCCTCCGGGTACCCGCAACCTGAGCGAAGGTCCCGGGCTGGACAACCTGCTGCTCAAAATCACGACCGGCGGCGACGGACGCGTGCTGAGCCTGCAGGGTTTCTGGACCAACGAGTACCGGATTGCCGCGGGTCCACCCACATTTCAGGTACCCGAGGACCACAACAATTCCTGGCAGGGCGGCTACATGCAACTGACCGCTGTTGCGCCGCCGCCGGCTGAATAATCGTGCAACCCCGGCTGACTGCGTGCATCGTCACCGCGGCACTCGCGATCTGCACGCTTGCATCCTGCAACAGCACGCTCTCGCCCAGCGAGAATGACGCGGTATCCGCAATCGACAGCCTGCCCGGCGGTCCGGGGAATATGCGCCTGGCCCGGGATCTGAACCCGGACCCCGATATCCTTGAAGTCAATTTAGTTGCGGCGGTAAGACAGGTCGAGCTGAACGACAGTGGACTGACGGCCAATGCCCATACATTCAACGGCACCATACCCGGCCCCGAACTGCGCATGAAAGTCGGCGATACCGCCATCATCCATTTCACCAATCGCCTGCCGCGACCCATGAGTATTCACTGGCACGGCATCGAGCTGGACAACGCCAACGACGGCACGGTGGTAACACAAAATCCGGTACCGACGGGCAAAACATTTACCTATCGATTTGTCGTGCCGCGGCCGGGCGTCTTCTGGTACCACCCCCACGCGATGCCCTCCAACCCGGAATTCAAAGGTCTGTACGGTACGCTGATCGTTGCGAGTGAGTTCGACAAGAAATTGATCGCGGCGGGCGTACTGCCCGATCGCGCACATACCCGCACACTGATTCTTGCCGACACCACGGTTTGCAAGGAGCCGGGAACAAACGACGCGGTCACTTTTGCCACGAACTCCGCAACGCCATGGGCTTTTACCGACAGCATTGGACCTTTCCCCGGGTTGATTGCTTATCCAACGCCGCGCGATCTCTGCGAATCACCCCGGGACAATGACGGTCATCCGCTGGACTCCGGTTCTCTGCAACGCGGTGAAATTCCGAATATCAAACCACCCAAGTCCTGTGGTCCGCGGTCGCCCTGCCGCGTTAACGAGGGTCAACTGGTACTGACCAACGGACGCATGAGTGGCGCCCGCGATGGTCGGCCGGAGAACCCCGGGCCACTCGCCGAAGATGTCGAAGTGATTTCGGTACAAGCCGGCCACGGCTTCCGCCTGCAAATGATCAACGCGGCCGTCAGCCGGTTCTTCAGGCTTCGTCTGACCGACCAGAACGGCGAGCAGATCACCATGTTTCGTGTCGGCGGCGAAGGCGGCCTGCTCGATCGGGTGCGGATCGAGGGCGGCATCCACGGAAAATTGAACAGCAAATTCATGCGCGGCGAATTAATGCTGGCCAACGCCGATCGCGCGGATATTGTTTTTGTAGCGCGAGGCAAGCCGGGCGATGTATTAACGCTCTGGACGCTGGATTACCAGCACTACGGTACGGCGGAATATCCGTTTGGTTATGCTGGCGTGCCCACTGTGCCGGTCGCGCACTTCAAAATTGTTGACGAAGATCACTCAGCCGGATTTTTCGAAATCGCCGAAGGCGATTCGCTGCGAGTGCATCCATCGATTGACGCGCCCATCGATAGCCTGAGAGGACTGCCGATTACGGCTCACCTTCTTGATCCGCAGGCGTTCGCCACACCAAGACCGGGTTTGTCCAACGAAGAAATGCTGTTCACGGTCGTGGGCCTGAAAGAATCGATCGACGGCATTTTCGGTACGGAACTCGATGGCAGCGGTGTCGCCGATTACCGTGATATACCGCATATTGCGTCGAGTCGCTACGCAAACCTCGGTGATGTCCTGGAACTGACCATTCGTAACGGCACGCAGATGCACCATCCGATACATCTTCACGGATTTTCATTTCAGCCGATTCGAATCCTGGATTCCGAAGGCAACCTCGATTACGAATTCGACTACAACGAATTCATCGACACCTTCGACGTCCCGGCTACCAAGCAGCTGGTATTCCGCGTGCACCTCGAAGACCGACCGGTTTTTGCCACCGGGGAACCGGGCGGCGGCACCGGCCGGTGGCTCATGCACTGCCATATTTTCAATCATGCCGGTGTAGGCATGATCACCGAACTGGTGGTAGTCAAACCGTAGCGGCGCTTATTCGGGTTTTTCATACACCTCGATGCGCAGACCCGCGGGCGACTGCAAAACGCCCATCGGCCCCGCGCCGAAAATCGTGTCGAGGTCCTGGAATTCGTGGAAAGCCAGGCCTGCCCTCTGAGCTCTGCCCAGAATCTGTTGCACCGACTCAACCGCCAACCCGCAATGTAATGTCCCCAGGGCCGGCGCTCGCGCCAAAGCAAATCGATCCGTGCCTTTCAGACCGTCGTAGGCAATCAGTTCCATGCGACCGAAGATGTGGGCCTCGCGACCCATGAGTCGCATGTCGAGCGCAGCATCTTTGGGCAGGCCGACCGCCTTCTCGATAGCCGGCCCCGTGATGCGGTGATGCATGATTTCGTCGAGATCAAAAATATCGCGATAAAAAGCAGCCTCGACGCGAGTATCGGGCACGACGACCACGAAAGAGGTCACGCCGCCATAACCGGCCGGTGACAATTCGATATCGAAGCCATCGCTGAGGATTTCGATCAGTACAATATTGGTGTCATCATGGCCCGGCATCTGGACTTCGCGGGCATGAATCTCGCCGACCCGGTATTCGACGATCTCGGAACGGAAGCGGCACCCGAGCGCCTGCAGCTCCGCATAGCGCGCCGCCATGTCACAGCAGTTGACGTCCAGATTCTTGGGCCCAAGGTCGGTGGCCGCCGCGCCGCTTCGCACCGGTGAATCGGGTTTGTCGAACTGCACGAAATGCAGCCAGCCGGTTCCTGCTCCGGGCGTTCTGAGCAGTACCTGATCTACGACACGTTCCGCCGGGATCTCCCAGAGTTTTCCGAGGCCCGCGTCCGGTCCGGTCCGTTGCGCGACGATCTCCAGGCCAAAACGGTCGATCCATAAATCGAACACCGGCTGCAGATCAGCCACCCCGACCGCCACATGTGCAATGGCATCAACCATAGACCGAGTGTAACCGTCTTTGACGTTAAAACGCGGCCTGCGCCTGCGGGGCGACCGCGCGATAGCTTCGCCAGCCATGGTGTAAGATCAGCTGTCTGCCCGGATTTCTCGTAACCAATAAAACTAAACGGACACCAAATGTTATTGAATTACGCCCGCGCAACAGAAATCCTCGAGCGGGAAAACCTCGACGGACTCGTTGCCCAGTTGCCGATCAATGTCTACTACCTCACGGATTACTGGGGTCTGTTCAATACCGCAGGCGGCTACGATGCCGCCTACTTCGCGGTGCTGCCGCGAAGCGAGCAGCAGCCGGCAGCACTCATCGTGCCCGCGCTAGAGCTGCGGCGTGTCGCGACCAAGGGCACCTGGGTTGCCGAGATCCGCGCTCATTCGAGCCCCGAAGCCGGCGCGCTGCTGGCGGACGGCAGCGCCAAGGGCATCGACTACCGGGGCTGGTCGACGCGTGAAGGCGCCGAACTCGGGGCGCTCGAGCAACGCTGGGTTGAGATTGTCTCCCGACTCGGAAGCGATGTGTCGGCGAACGCGTTCTGGGCGGTCGCCCGCGCGGTCAAGGCGGCCGGACTCGAAAACAGCCGCATCGCGACCGACGACCCGCGCCTTGGCGGATGGCTGGCCGCATGCGGACTTGAAAATATTCAATGCGACTATCGCGTCGATTTATTCAATGAAATCCGTCTGGTTAAAACAGCCGATGAAATCAGCCTGATGCGAATCGCAGCGCTGTATAACGAAACCGCGCTGCTGGCAGCCGCCGATGCCATGGCCGAAGGCCTCACCTGGGCGGAGCTCGAGAACGTTTACATGGTCTCGATGGCCCGGCAAGGCGGACGAGGCGTGTACCTGACCTGCGGTGTCGGCGAGTTACCGCACGGTGAGATCCGCCGCGGTGAGCCGGTGTTGTTCGACGCACTCGGCCGCTATGAGCATTACCATGGCGACTTCGGGCGTTGTGCCGTGCTTGGCGAACCCACTGCCGAACACCGTGAACGCCATCAAAACATTTGTACCGGCTGGGAAGTCGCCCAGGAATATCTGCGACCGGGCGTTCGTTACAGCGAAATATCGGCCGCCGTCGGCGCGGCGGTTCGTCGCGAAGGATTTAAGAATTTTCGTGACCCGGTCGTGCATAGCCTCGGACTCGAACATACCGATGACCCGAAGCCACCGGGTGTGCAACCGCAAGACAAGCCCGATCAGACCCTGGCCAGGGGCATGGTCGTTAATGTGGACATGCCGCACACCCAGATCGGCTGGGGTTCGGTGCACATGGAAGACACGGTTGTCATTACCAGCGACGGCTGCGAGCGCCTCTCCGCGGCAGATTTCAGTATGCGCATCATATAAGACGTCGACTAACACGGGATCCCGGAGCCGAGAATGAGCGGAACAAACCAAAGAGTCGTGCTGGCCTCGGCCATCAGCGGCGTGCCGCGCGCCGAAAACTTCCGCGTTGTCGAGACCGACATTCCGGAGCCCGGCGAGGGCGAGATTTTGGTCCGGCATATCTATCTGTCGCTCGACCCGTATCAGCGCTCGGCGATCGCCGGCATCCATTTGAGCGCGGATCGGGCCCTCGCAGAAGAAGAGACACCCTCCGCCGAGACAGTAGGCCAGGTCATCGCCTCGCGACATGCGGATTTTGTCGCCGGTGATTACGTCCGGCACTTCGGTGGCTGGCAGGCATACTCGCTGTCCGACGGGACCCGGACTTTCCGAATCGACCCAACGCAGGCGCCGTTGTCGACCTATCTCGGCATTCTCGGGATGCCGGGACTGACCGCCTATGCGAGCATCGTCAAACTCGCCGACGTACAGCCTGGCCAGTCGGTCCTGACCTCCGCGGCGTCGGGCCCGGTGGGCTCGATGATTGGCCAGATCGCGATGCAATTGGGCGCGACGGCCTGCGGCATCGCCGGGTCGGAAGAAAAATGCAGGTTCGTTGTCGATGAACTGGGTTTCGCAGACTGCATCAATTATAAAACCGACGATTACCCAGAGTCACTGGGGCTGAGCATTCCAGGCGGTGTCGATGTCTATCACGACAACGTCGGGGGCCAGATGTTGATCGATGCGCTCGGGGTGTTGAAACATTATGGCACCGTCATTCTGTGCGGACTCATCAGTCAGTACAACGCCGCAGAGAAAGGCAAGGGCTTCAATCTGGCACCGGCAATTATCAAGCGTGCCGTAATGAAAGGACTCGTTGTATACGATTACGAAGATCGACGACAGGAGTTTTTTGATCTTGTCGCGCCCTGGGTTCGCGAAGGCAAGATTAAATATAAGGAAGACCGCGTGCAAGGTATCGAAAATACCGGCACACATTTCGAGCGCCTGATGAGCGGTCACAATTTCGGTAAGGCGCTGGTTGTCATTAGTGACGAATAAGAACCTGAATCGGCGTGAACTGCTACAGCGGGCTGGTGCTTTCGGCTTGGGCGCGGCGACGACAGCTTTGAGTAGCCGAGCTGCACTGGCGGGAAGCGGAGAACCAGGGAGCACAACCATGATCGAAGAGCTGACCGCAGAACAACGCGAACACGCCGAACGTATGCTGCAACTTACTGACCAGCGCGAGAAATTTTTCCTCGACACGATCGAGAAATATAACGACTCACGCGAAGTGGAGACGCGCGTTTTCGATCTCGAAAAGGCGCGTCACAAAGTCAGCGTGGCCCACGGCAAAGTTCTCGAAAAAGCCGCGTGGTACACGAATCAGACCAAGATGGCTGCCCCCCCGTATGTTCCGGAAGCAATCTGGGATCGTTATTTCGAAATAGATTTCCACCCGCGCACACCCCTGCTCGGCCAGCTGCACGCGACCGTGTATTTCACATACCTTGTGGATGGCAGCAGCGCCATTGCCGGCTATATGGATTACACCCCGGGCACCTGGATCGATGCAGACATCGCCTATATGAAGCAGGCGGTCGACAAAGTGTTCGAACAGCACGGCCACGATGTCGAACGTTACCGGCAAATGCTCTACAAGGATTATCACAAGGACAAATTGCAGGCCGCCTGCATTGGGGCAGCCTTTTATGTGCGTCCGATGCTCGAAATTAACGAAGTGAATATTAGCTTCGTTCAGGAGGCGCACGAAACGTTCGTCAGCGCCTATCTCGACGTTCTGGACAGCCGCAAGAATCAGTCATTTACCGAAGAAGATCTCGCCAATCAGGCCGGCATGCGAAAACGCTGGCTCGAGGACCACTTGTTTTCAGACCCGTTCACGATGCATGTCGTGCCCTACGAGGTCTGGTCATTCGCGGACGCGCCGCCGATCGTTACGTTCTGAGCCCACCGAGTCGCCGCATTTCGAATGTCGTCCGCACCATATTCTATGCAATTCAACGTCTGCGTTGCGGGCGCAAGCAACTGCTTAGTCCGAAATGTCGAAAATCCTATGCTTGATCGTCAATGGCGCCGATGACTAGAAGCATGATGAGCATGGGTGTGGCCATTTCATTTCGCTGAGCGTAAGACGTTGCTCCGAAAACAGCGGCAATGCGTGCGCCAGTTATGTGAAATGCCATACGGCGACGTGACAATAGTCGGTATATTGTGTTTACAAATCACCGGCGGCATAAAAATGAAAAACTTATTGAAAGCGACAATCGGCCTGGTGAGGTTGCTCAGCAAACACACGGCAGGCGCCGCTTAACCTGTGTCCACTTCGTCGTGAAGCTGCAAGTACAATCGCTCTGGAGCACGGATCTGACTCTGCCGCAATCGGATTTTCCGGACGAGTGCCAAGACTTCAAGGTCGGTGTTCAGGTAGCCATTGGTGAACGCGCCAAGCGGGGAGGCCAGGCATTTTCGCTGGTTGTGTGCTCCCCATCAGCTATGCCGGGAATTGAACCAGGCCGTTTCATTGCCAATACGCTGGTACTCGAATGCTTCGATTGGCAAGCGATTTTCCTGCGGATCGAAATGGAACTCATGCGCTGCGATTCGTGTCAGGACTGGGCAACTGTGCTGGAGAAGCTCAGTACCATCATGCTGCATGAGGGCGCTGCTTAGCCAACCATTGCAGGCGCTGTTGAGAACCGCCGAACTCGATAATTAAGTATTTGTGGCGAGTACCCGCGCCTGGCCGGTTGCTGCCTCTAAGGATATCGATGTTCTAGTCATGTAGCTGACCGCTAAGCGCCCTTCACCGGACTTTCTACCCTCAACGGATTCGATCCTGTCAGCCCGGCATAAACTGAACCATCTATACTCAATCCAATGACGGGATCCACTCCAGCAGCGCGCGACCGATCGCGTCACCGGAAATTTCCTGGAGAAAGTGTCTGCCATAGACCTGAACGATTTTCTGGTTCGGCAAGCTGCGTGCCAAACGGCGCAATTCGGGCACGCTGAAAATGATGCCCGGCGTTGCCTGGATGAACAACTTGGGCACATCGGATCCGGCCAACCAGGCGGAATAGGCGTCGACGATTTCGGCAGTGTGCGCCGGCTCACCGCCGATCGGCACCTCGCGCGGCCAGGTCAGTGTGGGCCGGCGGCTTTCGCCGGGCTCGAGATACGGCCGCATGTACCGGCCTTGTCTTCTTCGCTGAAGTACAGGCCAACCTCCTGGAGGAACATGGTGATAAACATATTGTCTTCGAGGATCGCTTTGTCGCCTCGCTCCGAGCGCAATTTCTTAAGCATCAGGCGACGCGCTGCGAGGGATCTACGTATTACTACGCACTTACTCTAGGTGATTGCCCTTAAATACAGATGGTCGCGATGATAGTAACGTGACTGATAATCAGTGGACCGTAACTGGCTCTAGAGGCAAGTGACAGCGGGCCACATGGAAAAGTTAACTAGAAACTACATTGGAGGTGCGATCGGCGGATTGGTCATGACGGAGCTGGCGGAACCACCGCTGCACTGGACTATAGCATGGCCACCAACGCCGGGATTCCGATAAGGCGAACGGGATCACGAAGCTGGATATCAGCAATACGCATTACATTGCGCCACGATCAAGGGGGATAATCTCATGAGTAGAATCGAAGCGTGCTTCATTACACTCGCGTCGGTGTTGATCATTTCTTTTTTCGGCAGCACCAACGCTTTCGCATTTTCTTTGCCGGGAATTACTGCATCGGGTTTGCCCGCTTTCACCAACAATGTGCGCGTGCATCTAAATCCGCACGGTAAGCTCAAACTAATGGCTCCTAATTCCACATTTAGTTTGGACACCGGCTCGGATTTTTATGTCGGGACCCGTGGCAATTACCGGATGACCGCCTACTTCACGGACGCTGGGGTCTTCGAATCCGGCGCGGTGACCCTGTTCGGCAAGATCGAGCAGCTGGGCATATCAAAGAAAACTTTGCTGATGACTGCGGATCTGACCGGCGCCAACATGGTCGATGACCCGTACTTATGGGGGTTCAATACCACGAATATTTGGTGTTCTCCCGAGTTAATGCTCGAGTGCACGAACAGCGAAAGCATCTACGTGGCACTCAGCAATGCGTTCAGTGGCGATTTTAAACGCAACTTCATGGCCATGGGTATCGCCGTTACAACGGTTCCGGTACCAGCCGCGGTCTGGCTGTTCGGTTCTGCGCTTGGATTGCTGGTATGGATCAGGCACAAGATCATCTGATTCATAAACATAAATATCAATATAGGGGACGATCTAATGTATAAAGAAGAATCGCTATTTTGGCGCAGAGCATCGCTATTTCTAAGTGCTTTGTTTTTTGGCTCGGCATATTTTTCTTCGGCTTTCGCTTCCAGCGGCGGCCAGACTAACGACTGTACCGGCTGCCATACGGCCGGAGCCACCACGGTTATGATAATCGGGCCCACGCAGGTTGCACATGATTCAGTGACTGAGTTTGAACTTCAGATCTCGGGAGATGGACCGGGGGTCATCGGCGGCTTGAATGTTAGAGCGCTTCAGGGAGGCGTTTTGGGACTTGTCGATGCAGCGACCCGGCTTGAAGGTGGGCAGATTACGCACATGGAGCCGAAGGCATTTGATTTGGGCGGCGGGGATGACCCCAACACTGTCAGCTGGCTGTTTGAATGGACGGCACCTTCTGAACTCGACAGCTATGACCTCATTGGCTGGGGAGTCAATGCGAACTCCCAAGCTGGCTCCGGCGGCGACTTTGCAGGCATGACGACATTCACCGTTCAGGTGGTCCCGATTCCTGCCGCAGGGCTCCTGTTTGGATCTGCGCTCGGACTATTGGCCTGGTTGAGGCGGCGAATCAACTGATCCGCTCAGCACTGACTGATCAGGAAAACCCGGCCATCGCGCCGGGTTTTTCTTTGCTGCCGAAGATTCGCTTATGGCGTCGGGGCTACGGCCACATTCGACATTCCATCTATTTATCTACAGATAAAGTCTTGGTCGACCGTTTGAATTCGCCACCTTTAGCAGGCTCGATACTGCAATCACGGCATACCGTGAACGCTCGATTCTCAATCCAATGACGGGATCCACTCCAGCAGCGCGCGACCGATCGCATCGCCGGAAATTTCCTGTACAAAGTGTCCGCCATAGACCTGAACGATTTTCTGGTTCGGCAAGCTGCGTGCAAAACGGCGCAATTCGGGTACGCTGAAAATTATGCCCGGCGTTGCCTGGATGAACAACTTGGGTACGTCAGACTCGGCCAACCAGGCGGAATAGGCGTCGACGATTTCGGCAGTGTGCGCCGGCTCACCGCCGATCGGCACCTCGCGCGGCCAGGTCAGCGTCGGTCGGCGGCTTTCGCCGGGCTCGAGGTACGGCCGCCTATACTCGGCCTTGTCTTCCTCACTCAAGTACAGGCCAACCTCCTGGAGGAACATGGTGATAAACATGTTGTCTTCGAGGATCACTTTGTCACCGCGCTCCGAGCGCAGCACCTGGAAAAACTTGCTCGGCGTCGCGTCCTCCCGATCCGGCGCCGACAGCAGGGCTTCCATGTAAGCAATGCCTTTGACCTTGTCCGGGTTCAATTGCGCCCAATTAAAGCCCATCGCGGAACCCCAGTCGTGTATAACCAGTACGACGTTCTCGTCGACGCCGAGTTTTTCCAGCAGCCCGAACAGATACTTGCGATGGTTAAGATACGTATAAACACCCGGCCCGGTGTCGGGGAGCCTTGCAGAATCGCCCATGCCGACCATGTCCGGCGCGATACAGCGGCCCAGATGCTGCACGTGAGGAATTACCTTGCGCCACAGATAGGACGAGGTTGGGTTACCATGCAGGAAGACGATCGGATCGCCTTCACCGACCTCATAATAGGCCATATTTATCCCGTCGACTTCTTTAAACTTTTTCCGCTTTGACCACTCTGTTGCAGGCGCCGGAATAGCGTGGGCCTGACTGGTTAGCGCGATTGCAGCAGCCGCAGCACTGCCGGCGATCAGCCCCCGCCGCGATAATTTCAGATGGTCCATGTCGCCTCCTGGTTTAATTGCTTATCGAGAAAACCGTGTCAGACACCAATTTCAGACCTGCAAACCGGTGACAAGTTCGGGTCAGAAAAAAAGCGGTAATTTTCGCAGCTCATCTTAGCGCCGGCAGGACGCATTCACCAATAATCTGAATGGTGTCCGCCGGATTCTCGTGAACTTTCTCGCCATAGGTGGTTACTACGACGCCTCGTTGATCCCGTTTTTCATCCTGAACCTGATCTTTCTCGCCTGGCCATCTGGTCAGTGGCTCGGGATTGATCGCGCTCTGACGAAACGCTACCCGTATTCGCGCTGGCTGAACTGAATTCAGTCACCAATTACCGTGATCGAAAGCGCTGACTTTTGCGGGCTCAGCGGGTCTTATTGCAACATGTATTTCGATTTCATGGTTTTCGCAATCGCTCGACCTCCGACATGACGCGCAACAAGTTCCCGCCCCAGAGCTTGCGAATGTCTTCTTCCGTGTAGCCGCGCGCGACGAGTTCAAGCGTTACGTTCGGCGTCTCCGAGGCATCCTGCCAACCCTCGACACCCCCACCACCGCCAAAATCGGATGCGATACCGACATGGTCGATGCCAAGCAGGCGCACCGCATAATCGATGTGGTCGACAAAATCCGCGACGGTTGCCACGACCTTTGGATATTTCTTATCGATCTCGGCGCGTTCCGCGAGATATCTTTCGCGCTTTTCCGGCGGCAAGGTATCGGGATCATGGTTACCCGCAGTCAGCCCCACTTCAGTCGCCAACTTGATGATCGCCGGCATTCTCTCCCGCGAACCTTTCTTTAGATGCGTATTGAACGCAACGACCTGCACGACCCCGCCCGATTCTTTTACGGCTATCAGCTGATCGTCATCCATATTCCTCGAAATATCCGTCAAACCCCGCATGGCCGAGTGCGACGCGATCACGGGCGCTTCGGAGATGCGTGCAATTTCGATGGCCGTGTCCCGATGAGCGTGTGAAACATCGACCATGATCCCGAGACGATTAGCCTCGGCCACGACCGCCCGGCCTTTCTCCGTCAACCCGCCGTAAATGGTTTCAGGTTGCTGCGTCGAGCGATCAGGATCGGCAGAATCACCGAGCCCGTTGTGGCCCATATGCATGATGCCGAGATAGCGAACGCCGAGATCAAAATACTGTTGCAGATTCGCGGCATCGCCCGCCAGCGGATATGCATTTTCCATGCCCAGAAAAGCCACGAGTTTTCCGGACGCACGTATTTCCTCGGCTTCTGCGATACTGCGCGCTAACTCGATCCTTTCAGGGTGCCGATCGAGCATGCGCCGAATCGTCGCGTAACGCGCCAGCGCTTCCGCCCGGGCCGCGTCGTGACCTGCCGGCGTGAGTTCGCCCTGCTGCGAGAACAGGATAAAAAAGACCGCATCCAGGCCGCCGTCTTGCATCTTGACGATATCGACCTGCACATCCTGCAGCGACAGGTAGCTCTTGTCCGCTGCATCCTCGATACGATCGATGTCAACGTGCGTATCCACCGTGAACAAACTGTCGTGCAGTGCCGCGCCGTCCGAGATGACGGCTGCACCAAGCGCGATTATGGCCGGACTCATCATTATCGTCAGCAGCATCGAAGATCCATATCGCTTTGCGTGAAAAAAAGCGCCTCAAAAGCAGCTTCATTCACGCTGCCAGGCGGCCGAATTAGACGGAACTCGAGGATATTTTAATAGGTTGGCTCAAGGTCCTTGCGCGCGGCGAGGAACTCCGCAAAGCCCTCACTCACGCCGGCCTGGGCCAGCGCCTTGATCGTGTCTAGCGCTGTTGCGTAGTCCGCTTGCTGCTCATCGGTCTCGGCCGGATGCGCCTTGATCATTTTGCGCACCATGGTCGCGGGGCCCATCGGCGCCTCCGCATAGGCGGAGAGTTTCCAGCCCTCGTCCGTTTTGACTAAAACTGCCATGACGCGATCCCAGCCGCCAACAGCGGGCATGCCGGCGAGTTTGATATCGTAGTCAAGCCGGTAAGTCGCGACGGCAACGTCGGGCGCAACATATTTGGCTCGCACCTCGCTGTATTTGTTATCGATACCTTCCAGGATTTTCTTGCCGGGTACGGGATTGAAATATTTATCCAGGCGGCTCTTGCCGTACAACGGAAATGGCACTTCCTCGGCCATATAGATCGGGTTTCCATCTGCGTGCCACATGCGCTTCAGGCTTTTGTAATCCTGATTGTTGTAGGCGTTCTCGTAATCGGCGAGAAATGCCGTAATGTCGGCCGCCAGCTGCTGTTCCTGAGCATCGATCACGTTCTGCTTCCCCGCCTCAAAGTGGAAATCGGCCAGTACCCCCATGGGTAACGCAACCAATATTGACAGCGACAATAATCGAATACAGGCAAGCATAACGAACTCCTCGGCGGTTCTGGTTTTACCCGCAGTCTATATGCATGGCGCACTGCTTGTCAGCTGTGCCGGTACTTTCAGCCTATCGGTGGCGGGCGTTGTTTTCTCTCGCCGGATACTGACTTCCCAGCCCGGATCCGCCGCCGCCGGCGGCGAGCGGCCCGACAGCTTCCGGGCATCGAAGGCCGCAGCAATCACGCGTCCAGGTCGACATGCCCCGCGCTGCAGACAAGAATCGTATCCGGTATGCCGTCAGTCAGGACCTCGATTTCCTGGAAAAATTCGATGTGCGCACCGGGTTCGGGCACCGTGAATCCAAGCATCACGACTGCCGCATTGCCGGACACACTGATCAGGGCTTCGCGCAGGTTTTCGGTGACCATGATTATTGGATCCACGTCGACACGCGCGCGTTGCATCACGTCGCGCAGGTGTTCGTACGCGCGCGCGCGACCGGCTTCTTCGGGCACCACATATATCAGCCGTACCTTGCGGCGCCGGAACTCCGGGTTCTGCACGAGCAAATGCGCCAGAATCAGCATCAGTGGACCGTTCTGCCGCCCGTGCCACCACAGGTGAATTTCGCCTTCCGGCAGAACCCAGCGTTCCTCTTGCTGTTCGCCTTTGATGATCACGATGTTTCGCTGCAAGCGGTTGCTGAGCCTGAGGACATCGGAGAAGCGTTCGAGTTCGTCCGGATCGTCGCCCCAGCCGAGCAGCACGGTGTTCGGCCGAATGCCGCCGACACCATGGCATTGCAGCAATGATTTGACCCCTGCGAGCAGATCCTCGTCGACGACAACCGCTGGAAAGGCCGCCAGATCTTCGTCGGCGATGAACTGCCGCAGCAGCCGCTCGGCTTGATAGTGTCGCTCCAGACGGTCCTCGACGTCGCCGCTGATGACCTGCCCCAACGACAATACGCCGTGACCAGCCGTCAGCCAGTAGCCAAATTCCGCGAGTTGCCGGCGCCCGCCGCTGCCGCCGCCGAGCGCCAGCACGATCGGCCGCCAGTTCTTCGGATGCATCGGCTCGGCCTCGAGCCGCAACAACGCCTTGCGGGCGCGCTCGAAAGCCAGGCCGCTA
>Ga0224512_10001922_pt1 | contig 19515 bp, 15 predicted proteins | sample SF_May12_sed_USG_4_FD_169103 | JGI IMG/M metagenome (GOLD analysis project Ga0224512, IMG submission 169103) | Sediment microbial communities from San Francisco Bay, California, United States - SF_May12_sed_USGS_13 | ecosystem: Environmental > Aquatic > Marine > Sediment | place: USA... | reverse complement strand
CTAGGATTCTTTGACGAAGATGAGAATCGTGTAGAACCGGCTGATAACCCCTTCATACCAAAAGTGTTACCTATGTCTTCGGTATAAACTGTTACCCATGTGCCCGGGTTGGACCTCGATCGTATTGTGGGCCGTGCAGGGGTCGAACCTGCGACCACGGCGAGTTATTCTTTGGCGTCGGCGAGGAGACTGGTAAACTAGATTGTGTAACTGTTCATAGACCAATACTCTTGAAGGTATAGGAGATGGGAAATGAGCAAGATCACGATACCGAAAGATATAGCGGCGTTAGCCGGCGAGATGGGCGAGAGGTTCAAGTCTGAGCAAGACTTATCGGATTCTAACCCGGCGTTAAAAAGGAGACGTCGAGCCGGAGCCCGTGAGGGGCGACGCGCGCTGAGGGCGAAACGCCCTGCCGGCACGGTCGGCGCATCCCTTCAGGGCGGCGCGTACGGACCCCTCTCCGAAAGAGATATCGAACGCATTCATCATACGGCCCTCGATGTTCTGGAGAAGGTGGGCATGGGAAACCCCCTGCCCATCCTGCGCGAACATGCACTGGCCAGGGGCGGCCGGATTGACCAGCACGACAGGCTTTGTTACCCGAGGGCGCTGGTGGAGGATGTCATCGCCGCCATGCCCAGAGAATTCGTGGTGCATGCCTACAATCCGGACAACGATGTGGAGAGCGGCGCCGGACGGGTGCACTTCGGACCCGGTGGGGATGCGGTGACGACCCTGGACGTGAATGGTCGCTGCTACCGTCCCTCGACCCTCGTCGATGTGTATGACTTCGCCCGGCTGATCGACTGGTTGGAGCATGTGCACGATTTCTCCCAGGTGGTGATCGCCACCGATATCCCGGACCTTCGCGCCGCCGACCTCAACATGGCCTACGCCGCTATCACGGGCACCACCAAGCACGTGTGTCTGTCGCCTACGGATGCCGCCCATGTCGATGACATCATCGAACTGATGGATCTGATTGCGGGCGGCGAGAAGAAACGGCGCGAGCGACCGTTCTGTTCTGCCGGTGGCTGCTGCGTGGTCTCTCCACTCACCTATGGGGACGACAACAGTGAAGTCTGCCTCGCCGCCACGCGGATAGGCGGGCCGGTCTGGGCGGTAATGGCGCCCCAAGCCGGTGCTACTGCGCCGGCAGCCCTCGCCGGGACACTCGTCCAGGTGACGGCGGAGTCGCTCGCGGCGCTTATGCTGGTGCAACTGGTGGTGCCGGGACAGCCCATGGCTTTCGGGCCCTGGCCTTTCGTCTCGGATCTGCGCACCGGCGCCTTCACTGGCGGCGGGGGCGAGCAGGCTCTGCTGGCGGCGGCGGCCGCCCAGATAGGCCGCCATTACGGCCTTCCCACCTCGGTCGGTGCCGGTATGTCAGATGCGAAGTGGCCCGATGCCCAGGCCGGCTTCGAAAAGGGAATCACCGTTACGTCTGCCGCATTGGCCGGTGCCGAGGTTTCGGAAGTCGCCGGTATGATGGCGAGCCTCATGGGCTGCTCCTTCGAGGCCATGGTGATCGACAATGACATGCTGGGCAGCGTCGCCCGGCTGCTCCGTGGAATCGAGGTCACCGAAGAGACTCTTTCGTTCGAGACCATCCGCGATGTGGTCCGCGACCCTGGTCACTATCTCGGCCACTCGCAAACGCTCTCGCTCATGGAAAGCGAATACCTCTATCCCGGCATCTCCGACCGCCGATCTCAGGGTGAGTGGCAAGAGGCCGGACGGCCCGACATCGTCGATGCGGCTCGCGCCCGAGTCCGGGAGATCCTCTCCACCCACTACCCCGACCACATCGGCCCGGCAACCGACCGCAAGATCCGGGAGCGATTCGACATTCTGCTTCCCGAAGAGGCCATGCGCCCCGGCAACGGTCGCTGGTGAGTCGATGTCGATTCAATCAGCGAACAGGTGGGGCCGGACAGCGCGGCCGCGTTTTTTGCGCTGCATCGCCAAGGGAGCATTCAGCCGTCTACATAGCGTGTACACAGACTTGAAAGCAAAACTGGAATTTGCGCATCCAAGCGATTGCTGGTGGGCCGTGCAGGGATCGAACCTGCGACCACCTGATTAAAAGTCAGATGCCTGATGTGTGATAAGCCACTGAATCATATAGCGATAACACCCTAACGCTTTCCAATTCTTTCGCGAGTTTTGCTGCTTTAACTCGTTATTTTCGTTAGTTTGGCGTTTAAATATTGGAAAGAAAATAGCTTGCTTGATCACGCTTCGCGTCATTGGAAAGCGCTGCAGTGGTGTAGCTATTTCGGCATCCTAAGTCGCTCAGGCCGCAGCCCGATACAGATACTGCTGGAAGCCCGCAAAAACCTTTCCGATTTCTTCCGGCCTACCCAGGTCGGCCGCGGCATCGGCAATGGAGTTGTTGTATTTGAGCCGCAATAACGGCGCTAGTTTGTCCTGGTCCAGTTCCTGTACACCTTCGCTCACATAGTGTGCGAGCACAAAGTCAAGGAAGGCTTGCTGCTTGGCGTTGAAGTGGGTATTGATCGTGACTTTGGCTGTCGTTGCCCTTTCCGCACGAGCAAGCCTAGGGAGCGCGTAGGCGACGTAGGCAAGCACATCGAACAGGTCGCTTTTTTCGGGATCGATAATCCGCTGCATCCCGGCCATTTGCTCAGCGCCGAATCCCTTTTCCGCCAGCCCGGCCAAATAGCCTTGCGCGTGTTTCGGGGACGCTCCATCAGGCGCGCGGTTCGGCTTCACCCTTAAAGAAATCGGGCAGTTTGCCGAACAGCATTTCCATGAACTGCTGCACCGACATCGGCGTGCCGTCCGGGTGCCAAAAGCGGGTCCTCGAGAAACCACGATTCGATAGAGTTATCGAAATTGAGACGTGGTAACGCAGCTGCCGCCAGAAACGTAACAACCGCCAATGCAACGAGCACAACCTAGCGTCGTCTGAATAGCAATTGTATGAATCGTTCCGGCATTGTTCGGACGCTGGGAGCCTTGGAATATTGGCACGTGGATGTAGCCACAGAGTAGCACGGCGAAAATGGGTCACTCGATACGGTAGAATTTCGTACCCTTCGAAATGCAAGGATGGTCGTGAAGAGCATGTCTTTTCTGAAAATTGGAGTGATGGCATTGGCGCTGACAGTTTGCGAACCTCCGCGCTCGTTCGGCGCCAACCCATGCGCCGCTTCCAGGCCAAACCCTGAAAGCTGTGGTGTGACACGATCCGACTACTCTGCCCGCATGGGTGAGGCCCTCGACCTCGAATACCGATTCAAGACGTTTGGAATATGGGGAATCAGAGGATTCGAAGGACCTGATTCCAACGCCCCGATCTTTATCGAAGGCAATGGGGACCTGGTAGTTCTCTATCATGGATTCATGGCGTCGCCGCCTGAGATGGTGCCGCTAGGTCGACTGATCAATGAGGCCCTGGGAGTCTCCATCTATATTCCACTCATCCCGGGATTTGGTGCGAATGTCGAGGTCAGCCAGTTGTATCGTTTTCCGGACTGGGTAAATGCGGTTGAGGAAAGTCTTCAGTGGGCGAGACACTGCTTTAACAAAGTTTATGTCGTCGGCTATTCGGTAGGCGGCGGTTTGATCGCCCACCACGTTCTGGCACCCGATCGCCAGACTGTCGACGGGCAGGTTCTGCTCTCGCCATTCTTCAAGGGGGCTCCGTGGCAACAGACATGGGCGGGAGCCGTCGCGACCAAAGGCCTCCTTGCGGTTTTGAAATCGGTGTTCCAATTCAAGAAGATCTCGCTGCAGAGGATCGCGCGCATCACTCGCGGAAATTACCGGGACCTGAAAATTCTGCTGGAAGACCCGGCGATCTACGATCAGTTCTTTGCGATGCGGGCGGGTATGAACATATCGGACCTGACTCGGGCGCTGAAATCGATTCCCAATCGCATGACGTCCGATGTCCCGACCGCCGTAGCAATATCCGCATCGGACCAGACAATCAGCCGGAAATATGCACTCAAGTTTTCAGAGCGTCATTTTTCTGATCTCAGGAGCACTCTTGTCTTGGCCGAAGAAGAGCAAATTTCTCACCAAATCGTTGTGCCACATGCAGAACTGAACCCGGCATTTGGCAAGGTTGCGGATTGGGTGGTGGGCCAGTTGCAGTTGATGTCGGAGCCAAAATGAGAGGGGCGGCTTATCTTCTCAGCCTCTTCATATGCAGCTCGCCTGTTGCGGCGATGGAAGTCGACCCATACCTCGCCTGGATGCATGAGATTAATGATTCAACCGAAGTGATAAACCGGTTTATCAACCAGACGGCCAGAGAGACTGTAGAAGAAGTCAACGGCAAGCCCGATAAGTACGACTCTTGTGAGGCCGTGACTGTTCGGATTTTCAGACGCAATCATACATCGATATTCACCTCGAAAAGACTATTGAGGCACATACACAGCAATCCTGACATTGACAAACTTGGCCGCGCTCACTTTGAAGAAGTCCACGGCTCCATGTATCGATACGTTCCGCAGCTTTACGTTTCCTCCTTGTCTGACACCATCAATGTCAATGGAATCTATATTGGTGACGATAAGATCGCTCATTTTTTCGGATTTGGCCGGAGGTATTACAAGCGGTATCTGACGGCGTTAGGTAAAGGGAAAGATACGGAAACTGCCCTACTGGAGGCAATACGGTATGGAGTCCGCAACGAAAACGGACTCATGGGAAAACTGATAGACGGCATCTTTTCGCACGCAGATCTGGAGGCAAATTTTCAAGGCATGCAGATGGCAAGGTCATTCTGCGAAGGTGAGAACCCCAACCTGGTTGGTAGTGCTGGCGCCTGGGTTTGGGATCATGATACGGACTTTTCCGAATTTGTAATTCCCACGATTGATGAAGGATTTAATAACAGCCATTACATCAAGATCTACTGGCCGGGAGTTCGTCGGCGGCTGAAGCGCTATTGTGACATTGAAAACCTGCCCTTTGTGATGGATCGCCTCGCGGACTACAAATCACGCGATCAGATAACGCTTTCACGCACCTTTGTCGCAGAGTACTTAGGGAAAAAGGATTTCAATCGCGATCTTCACTCCTTTGATAATAGCTGCACCGATCCCGACCGTATTTGACATCGACCACAGGCTACGCCGCATGATGCGAAATCGACCATTCATCCTGAAGACGCGATGAGCAAGATTGCCTTCGCAGCAATGTATGAAACCTGAATATATTCATTGTCACATTCCATGGTCTTACGAAACATTCTCTCATTCCACTCCAAGAAATCACGTGGCGGATCTTCTGTAGCCGAAGAGCCTATCTATTCGTCCTCCAAATCGTATACGTGTACGTCCATCTCCATTTATTCCGTTCTTACGGCAGTCGATTCAGGTTATCTGGAGCGACCTGCCCTTCGACCGGGCGCTGCGTATTAAGAAGATCGCGGCACAACCTGCTCGTGCACGCTTACATGATCTGGATAACACATATCGTTGCGCGTGGCAGTAACGACCAGTACTGTACCTTTAAGAATGCTCCTCGAAATAGATGTGCCAGACGATGGTAGCGACGTTTGTAAAAACTTGTTTGGCGCGAAAATTAACAGATTAATCGAGCGTATTATTCAGGGAATCCAGCAACCCATTTGCCAAGCCTTCAATTTCATCCCCCATTGTTTTATCAAGGCGTTCCACCGCCGCCCGATAACGATAAGCGGATTAGTTCTGGGTACTACTCTTTAAAAACGATTGAATACCGATGAACCACCGGTTGGCCATCTTCTCATTACCGCCGTCATTCGGATGAATGCCGTCGTACGTATCCTGCAATGCGTCAAAGCCGGTGAAGTGATCGACCAATATGACGCGTGACGTCGAAGTGTCTTGCGCTTTCGCTAACTCGGCAAGTCCTGCGTTGAATCGCTCGATGCGTATAGTCGCGGCGTAGTGCGCCACCGGAATGATCGCCGCCAACAGGACGTGCACACGCGGGTTGTGCGCACGCAGTCGCTCAATTATTTGATCGATCTCGTCAACGGTTTCGTCGATGTCCTGGCCACCGCCGACATCGTTTGTCCCAAGGTGCATGAGCACGATATCGGGCGAGGCCTGCACGGCCCACTGGTCGATCCGCTCGAGCACCTGATCTGCACGCCAACCCCAGTGACCTTCGTGATCGGCATCGTAATCGTTGGCGTCATTGCCACCGGAGTATCCGCGACTCATGCTGCCGACGAAATCAACGCTCATTCCGGCTTCTCCCAGGGCGATCCATAGCGGCCGGCGGTAGCTGCTGGTGTCGCCTTGGGTGATCGAATCGCCGAGCAGCATGATGCGCAGCGGTGTTTGCTCGGCAACGACGCGATCACCGGACATCAGAAACATCAGGCAGATCGCACCCGGCAGAACCCGCCCGGCGGCACGAGCGAATAATTCGGAAAACCCACCCACGATTAACCGCATTCGCTCCATATCCTATTCATAGCCTATCCCTTGTCAGGGCCTTTGTCATGGTCGTTAGAAATTTGGGTGGGGACTATTACACGTCTACGTTAGGTGTGCACACCCCCGTCAGCGCCACCCATGACTGAGGAACAGCAAAATTTGTCCGCCCAACTCGACGACCTCCTGGGCGTTATCGAGAAGCTGTGCGCGGAGTGCGAGAGTGCGTGGGGCAAGGATTTAACCCAGGCCCAGCAAATGCACACTTAACAAATGACGACGCGAGTGTCAGTGGACGCGGTGCGTCAGATCGAGAAAGACGACGCCAAGATATTCCCCGACAAGGGCGAGTCATAATTGGATTAGACGCCCCTGTCATTCCTTTAATCACAAAGGATGTCGATATCACAGGGACAATAGTACACTTGGCGGCACTTCGATTGAGCTGCTTGCAGGTAAGAAATTCATGAGACGATTGCTGGCCGTTAGCATCACGCTGTGCCTCGCCGCCTATGCAGCCGCAGAGGACGAATGGCCGTTCGAGGCCCAGCCCGTGGCCAGCTTTGACGAGCCCTGGGCCATGGCCTTTTTTCCGGACGGCCGTTTGTTGGTTACCGAGAAGCCGGGACGACTGTTGGTCGTCACGCAGAGTGGCGAAAAATCGGCGCCGGTTTCCGGCGTTCCAGAGGTCGACTACGGCGGCCAGGGCGGTCTTGGCGATGTCGCGCTGCATCCTGATTTCGCCGATAACGGTATGATCTATTTGAGTTACGCCGAGGCGGGCGACGGCAACACTCGAGGCGCCGCGGTGATTCGAGCGCGGCTGACACTCGATAACGACGGCGGTTCGTTATCCGACATCGAGGTGATCTGGCGACAGGTGCCAAAGGTATCCGGCCGCGGCCACTACGGCCACCGCCTGTTGTTCTCCGGCAACGGCTACCTGTATATCTCTTCGGGCGAACGGCAAAAATTCGATCCAGCACAGGACATGCAGAGCAATCTCGGCAAGATCGTTCGCCTGCACGACGACGGCTCGATTCCAAACGACAACCCGTTTTTTGCAAAAGGCGGGGTCACAGCGGAAATCTGGTCGCTCGGCCACCGCAACCCGCTCGGTATCGCGTTCGATGCCAAAGGGCAGCTCTGGATCACCGAGATGGGGCCACGCGGCGGCGATGAGCTCAACCTCGTCATCCGCGGTGAGAATTACGGCTACCCGATCGTATCCAACGGCAGGCACTACAGCGGTAAGGATATTCCGGATCACGACACACGCCCCGATTTCCAGGCACCCAAGGAGTGGTGGACGCCCGTAATCTCGCCCGGCGGATTTATGATCTACTCCGGCGAACTCTTCCCCGATTGGCAAGGTGACGGGTTCGCTCCCGGACTGTCATCGAAGTCGCTGGTTCGCATCGAATTTGACGGCGAGAAGGCCCGCGAGGCGCAGCGCTTTGATATGGGCAAGCGCATGCGCGCCGTTGTAGAGGGGCCGCACGGCGCAATCTGGATGCTCGAAGATAAGCGCGGCGGCCGGCTATTGAAGTTGATGCCGCTAGACGCGATATGACACGAGACTGCCGACCGATTGTGAGAATTGCAACGTAATTAACGAGACGCCTGCGACGCAGATCGTCGTTTAACCGTGGCGTTCGTGAGCCCTGTTTGAAACGCGGGCGATCGCCGCCGAGTATAAGGAGAACAAGAGCCCTTTTCCCTGAAGTCGACCTCTATTGACAAGTCCAATAAATGCGCACTCAGCAACAGACGACGCAAGTGCTAGTCGATGCGGTGCGCCAGATTGAGAAGGACGGCTCGGAAATATTCCCCGACAACGGCGAGTGATAATCGGGGCCGAGTAAAAATGGCGGCCAATGATGTAGTCCAAATCTCCCCGGCCGCGCATTTTTACCTCGAGGCATATGGTTTATCCTTCCTATCCGTAGGTCTGCGCGGCCGCCGATTCCAGTGGCTATACGCTGGTGCTTAAAACTGTGATGGCAGGTATTACGCACAAGTCCGACGTAAATGAGGTCAAAGTCAATATTGCAAGTCGACAGCAGCTTGAAGTCGCCTACCAGGATTTGCAAACACGACTCGGAAACCGGGTCGTGGTGATGCCAATGATCGAGTCTGGCGTCGAGGTCTCCGTGGGCATGAAGAACGATCCGCAGTATGGTCCACTGATAATTGTCACCTGCGTTGGGGTGCTGATCGATGTGCTTGCCGTGCGCGCATTTAAACTGGCCCCAGTGGATAGCAAACAGGCCAGCGCGATAATCGATCAGACCAGGTTAGCGAAACTGTTATCCGGGGTGCGTGGGCAATCGGCGGTAGATCGGCAAGCTCTGGCCGAATTGATAGCCAGGTTGTCCGAACTCGCGATTATCTTTGCTGATTCAATTGCAGAAGTCGATTTGAATTCGGTGATCGTTAGTCAGTCCGGCTGTACCGTCGTCGATGTGCTGGTGGTGCCGAGACCGAAGACTTCTGGCTAGACGTCAGTAAAGCACAGTGACTACGAGCGACGTCTTATTGTTACCCGAACGCAACGCCTGGTCGCTCGAGTTAACGGCGGCGCGGGAAAAAACGCTGCGGCGACTGGCGAAGGCGATTAAAAAGGATGAGCCTGCGCTGGCGGTACTCAGCCCTTATGTCCTGGGAATGCACGCTGAAATCCTGGACGCTCCGAGTCTTGTCATCGAGGATCACGGCGGGATTAGGCTGTTTGAGAAGAGTGGCGATAAAGCCTACTCTTACCGTGCCCTGTTGCTGGCCGACGACGATGATCTGGTTGCGATAGGCGTGCCGCGCAACGATGGCTTCGAGGCTTACTGTCGCGACTGGCTTGGTCTCGGGGCCCCACGGTTGCTGACGCCGAAAATTTCAGGTCCGGACGACTCGCTGGCCACCCGTTGCCGTCTGGATGCGAATTTTATTGACAGTGTCACTGCGCACGCCGAATACCATAACGGGCTCAATGTACTTCCCTACATGGGGAGTTGGCCGATATGGGAGCTGGCCGGCGAAATTGCACGTAACAGCCGTGCGCCGGTACGTGTTATCGCGCCGCCGCCACAATTGTCGCTACGTGTTAATGACAAGATCTGGTTTACCGAGTTAGCGCAGAAAATCTGCGGGCAGGACGCGACACCACCTGCCCGTCCCGCACATAATTTTACGAACCTTTGCCAAATCACAATGGACCTCGGTAGAGAATACCCGAGCATTGCAATAAAACTGCCTGATAGCGCGAGTTCAGCAGGCAATCTGGTTCTGAATTCCGGCGAAATACGTAAGTCATCGATACAGCAACTCTATCAACAGCTAAATTCGAGACTGCTGACGCTTGGCTGGAACGGTAAGTTTCCGTTGCTGGTTAACGCCTGGGAGAATCCAATTATTGCCAGTCCATCGGTACATCTTTGGATACCTGCGATCGAAGTCGGTTTACCGTTGGTGGAAGCCATTTACGACCAGCATACCAGCGGACTCGAACGCGAGTTTGACGGGGCCACACCTTGCCGACTGGGACAGGACTGGCAATTTCGGCTGGCACGACAGGCGTTCCAGCTCGGTCGTGTGTTGCAGCACTTGGGTTATTTCGGTCGCTGTAGCCTTGATGCCATCATCATCGGTGCCGATCTGGAACGCGCACAGCTACATTGGGTAGAATGCAACGGACGTTGGAGTGGGGTATCGATTCCGCTCAGCCTAAATCGACGTCTCGACCGGGTTCATGCAATGCCCTTTGTGATTCTTGAAGAGGCCCATCAACAGCTAGCAGCGCGTGAATTGGGGCAGGTACTGCAAAGTCTGGAATCACTGCTATACCAGTCTGGCAAGCGGGAAAGCGGAGCGATTTTACTTTCTCCCGGCAGGTTATTGGATGGAACCGGGTTTGAACTAATGGTACGTGATGCCAGTTTAGACTCTGCTATCGATAAAGGCCGCAAATTTGTGCATCAGCTGGGTGAAATCCAATTTTAATACCAGGCGTCCTGCATCGATGCTTTTTTACGGGCGATAAAATCGAGCAGAGCCTCGTCGATTCCCGGATCGATCGGCGGCGCTTGATATTCCGCTAACATCCGGTTCCAGCGTTCGTAGGCGCGTTGTTGCATGTCTTTGCTGCCGGCTTCGCTCCATTGCTCGAACAATCCGCCCATTCGAGCGGATCGTGCTCATATTGATGGCACATATAAGGGCGAAGGTGACTCGCAGTCGAATCACCCGGGAATCGCTTCGGGTCGTTGTGAGTCGGCCGCTCCGGGCGTACCCTACCGACTGGTTCCGCCGAATAAGCAATCAGTTTGATAGCTAGAAAAACGATGTCCTGACAGGCAGGGATCGGCCAGCAAGAGACATTTTGTCGACATAAAAATACCGTCGGCTTACCGATGCGTAAAAGACTGTGGCTGTGTAGCGAAAAGTCCCTCTCTTATTCAACTATCCCTTTTGGTCCAACTTTCCCTGACGGGGTACAATCAGCTCCCTATAGCTGCTTGAGTAACAATTCGCCAGGGACAGGATGGGAAGCAACGCGACGTGTTTCCCTGTCGTGAATCACTGCACTTTGGCGTCGTTACACCGTAACGCCCCCTCTCGGCAAAACCGCAGGCGACATTTCCACCGCGGATTGCGCATGACAGCGGGATGGTGCAGGCGTATCACGGTAACGACATCGCGCTCAGACAGTATTATACTTAGAGAGCCACAAAGGCGTCGGAGTCCTACAGGAGAATCTACATGACCGTTTGTCCAATTGCTATTATGGCCAGCTGCAAAAAATGCCCGGCAGTCTCGGTGTGCCCTTTGAAGAGAGTTCTCGGCGACTACGTCGAGGACGATAGTGCCGAGCAGAAACCTCAATCGAAGCCAATGAACTCAGATCAGACAAAGGACTGAGCGCAATCGTTCGGGCTGTCGGGGTCGGTAGGGTACTGTCAAGTTGAGCGGGATTTATATCTGTAGAATTGTAGCAATGGCCGTGACTGACACAGGAATTATTAAGGCCGCTGTGTGTTCCAATCCAGACCCAATTTCGGCATGATGAATTAGACCGCTGTGGGTCGTGACCGGGCAGTCGCCCTAATAATTTAATCGGTCAGCAATGAGTACTTTAGTAGCGAGGCTATCGCGTGCGACGATGTCATTAGCTAAGCCTATTTGTTAACCGGCGTGCAAAAATGACCCACTTCAGGGGTTAATCGGCGTCGCAAATTGACCCACCTTCAACCACACTTCCGGGCCGATAGATATTGGCATGGGAGGGTAATCGGAGGGGATGTTGACGGTGGAAACAATCAGAGAAATACGTTTAGCGGCCCGCGATGGCGAGAAGTCGATTCGACAAATCGCACGGGATCTGAATCTGTCCAGAAACACGGTGCGTAAGGTTCTATGCAGCGATGAAACCGAGTTTAAGTACCGGCGTTCGACCGTGTATCGACCTCAACTTGGGGCGTATGTGACGCAATTAGAGCACTGGCTGGAGGTGGATCAAGAATTGCCGGTCAAACGCCGGCGTTGTGCCCAGGTGTATACCAAGCTTTGCAAGAGGAAGGCTATTGAGGCGGTTACGACACGGTGCGTCGGTATGTGAAAGCCTGGCGGATAGAGCATCAAGAAGTTATCCAAGCGTACATACCATTGTGTTTTGATCCTGGGGATGCGTTTCAGTTTGACTGGAGCCATGAAACGGTCGTGCTCGGTGGACAGACGACCGCGATCAAGCTGGCGCATATACGGTTGAGCCATAGCCGATTGTTTCTGGTGGTGGCGTATATGCGCGAGAGCCAGGAGATGGTGTTTGATGCCCATCGCCGGGCATTTGAGTTCTTTGGAGGGGTGTGCCGTCGGGGTGTGTACGACAACATGAAGACGGCGTGTTGATTTGCATGCTCGATTGACCCATTTTTGGACGTAATTGCGTTGAATAGTCGACCCACCACTTGTTAGTGACCGCGTTGGTTTGCTATTCGCCGACGGGTCAACATTCAGTGCAATTCCTGGGTCAGTATCCCGTGCAACTCAACAGTGAAGGGTCGAAGCGATGATTTAAACACACGAATCGAGGCGTTGGAGATCAGAGTAAGTGCATTAGAATCTGCAAACGCTGAACTGAAAGATAAAGCCTGAGACCATTGTACGACAGTATGAATAACTCTATTTCGATCCACTACTATGCGTTCGCATAAAGCTAGACGTGCTTGAGGAGAACGCATTGTTTTGTCAGCATTGCCAATTTGAAAATCGTCAGGGAGTAAAGTTTTGCGAAGGCTGTGGCCTCGCATTGGAGTCGCCCTGCCCTGCATGTGGGCACACGGGCCCTGCGCAACGACGGTTTTGCGGAGAGTGCGGTCAACAGATTGCGCAGGACTCAACGCAACCCAAACAAGCAACGCCTGCACATCCAACTACACCTACGGAAGCCTATGCTGGCGAGCGCCGAAACCTGACGGTTATGCTTTGCGATCTGGTTGGATCTACATTGCTTGCACAACAGCTTGATCCCGAGGATTTGACCAACGTCATTCGCCACTACACCGAGACCACCATCGAAATTTGTCGCCAATATGGTGGGCATGTGGCGCGCTTTGTTGGAGATGGGGTACTGGCTTATTTCGGCTATCCGCAAGCCTTCGAGAACAACGCCGAGCGTAGCGTGCGGGCAGGCCTGGATATTGTCGATGCTGTTAGAAAAATCGATATCGTGCCAAACACTCAGTTGCAATGCCGTGTCGGCATAGCCACGGGAGAAGTGGTAACCGGTGAAACCATAGAGTCGGATTTCGGCGCGGAAACCATAGCCATAGGGAAAGCACCAAACCTGGCAGCACGTCTGCAATCGCTCGCTGAACCGGATACCGTGGTGGTAGCACACAATGTGCAACTGATCACCGACAACGAATTCGAGTTCATCGATCTTGGACAACACACTCTCAAAGGTTTTGAAGAGGTTCAACACGTTTGGCATGTGACGGGCCGACGCGATGAGTCGAAACGCAGTGCCAATGGCCAGAGTAAATCTACACGAAGCGCACTGGTAGCGCGTGATGAGGAACTCGCTACGTTGTGGGATTGCTGGCAGAAGACATTAGGCGGACACGGGCAGGTTGCACATCTCACCGGCCAACCCGGCATTGGGAAATCCCGTCTTGTCGAAGAGATCATGCAAAACATCAATGGACAAGAGTGCAACACGATATCACTGGTGTGCTCGTCGATTGAAACTCACAGCGCACTGCATCCATTGGTTTCCTATGTTTTTCGAGCCGCTGAATTCGCGTCAGGAGACAACATGGAAGTTCGTCGTGACAAACTCAAATCCATGCTGGTTAATATGCAAATAGAAGACGAGAAAATCTTCGAAATGTTTGCGCAGTTGGTCGGGATATCTCATTTTGAGATACCTGGAGCCACCGAGTTATCACCTCGACAACAGAAACAGCGCACACTGAACGCGATTCAACGTTGGCTTAAGCAGTTAAGCCGGGATAAACCCGTGCTTCTGGTCGTGGAAGATTTGCATTGGGGGGATCCAACAACCATTGCGTGGCTGACCGAAATGATTGGCGCGGTCGAAAACGATCGAATCTTTATGCTGTTGGCCAGCCGATCAGATTTTGCTAGTCCATGGGAAGCACACGATCACTTGACCACAATTCAGTTGGATAATTTGTCCGCACAAAGTGCTGAGCATATCGTTCAAAATATAACCGGTGGCAAGTCTTTCCCTCGCGAAGTCATGGACTTAGTACTTTCCAGAACTGATGGTGTTCCGTTGTTTGTTGAAGCGTTCACCCGCGCGATTCTGGACGCCGACACATTACGTGATGCAGGTAATCGTTATGTGATGAATGGACCACTACCCACTGTAGGTGTTCCGGAAACCCTACAAGATTCCTTGATGTCTAGATTGGATCGTTCGCCAAGTGTTCGCAATATCGCCCAAGTGGCATCGGTGATCGGGCGCGAATTCCTGTTGATGCTGCTTGAAGAAATTGCCGAAGATCAATCCGGTTTGAATAGGGCTTTGGCCGAACTGGCCGAAGCCCAATTGGCCGGTCCCTCTTCGGCATCCGGCGAGAAGGCGTGGGAATTCAAACACGCCCTAGTTCGTGACACCGCCTATAAAAGCTTGCTTCGCAGCCGTCGGCGAGAACTACACGAAAGAGTCGCCACCGCTTTGTCCACCCAGATCACCGATTTATCCGAGTTTCGCCCGGAATTGCTCGCGCATCATTGGAGTGAGGCTAGCAATCCTCGTGAATCAGTGCCCCTTTGGCATCGAGCCGGACGCCGGGCCGCAAAAATCTGGGCCAATGCAGAAGCTGTCAATCACTATCGGCGTGCACTTAGTGATCTACAATTGACAGCCGAGGACGATGACCGAACCCAACTCGAACTCATATTGCTGCTGGAGCTTGGAGACGCGCTGCGCTCCGCGCAAGGCTCCAGCGCCGCGGACACCAATGCAGCTTATAGAGACGCCGCCAAACTGTGTGAAAAAACCGGCGATATCACGCTGTTGCTGCGCGCCCGCTACGGTGAGTTTGTAACAAACTTCATGGGCGCAAGATTGGATCAAGCGCACGCCGCCGCGCAAGCGCTGCTAACCATCGGCGCAGAGAATAATCATGAGGCATGCACCATCGCCGGTTATCAAACCGCCGGCATGCATGCTTTTGCCACTGGAAAACTTGAGCAAGCGAAGCAATATTTCGAATCGGCGTTGAAAGGAAATGAGTCCGCATTTAGCAGTGAACTCGATATCCAGTTCCCATCGCTCAGCCAGTGTTATTTGTCCTGGACCTTGCATATTCTTGGAGACACTGACAACGCGCTTTCCGTCAGCGAGACCTCGATTGAAAGGGCAAGATTGGAGTCACCTTACAGTGTCGCCTTGACACTTGCGAACGCGTGTTACTTGCACCAGTTCCGGGGCGATGTTGATCGGATACGGGCATTGGCGAAAGAGGTCTACCACATCGCCCATGAAAAAGCCCTACCGGCCTGGGAGGCGGTAGCCGAGTTTTTTGGAAGCTGGGCGGCCTGTCAAACTGAGCCCATACCCGAAAATCTGGACAGGCTCACCACTGCGTTGGAATTGTGGACCGAAGATGAAATCGAAACACCTTACTTCAAGTGCATGGTCGGTGAATCACTGCTCCGGGCCGGCCGCGTGGAAGACGGCGTCAACCTGATTAACAATGCTGAGGAATTGATGCAAGCGACCGGGGAATGTTGGTATCAACCCAACCTCGAAAAAGTACGTGCAGAATTCGAATTGACGATGAATACAATTTGTTAGAACTAAGGCACTGCTTGAGCGGACGTGTGCTTTATACTTCTATACCCCACAAGCCTAAAAGGCGGGTTATTATTCAGGATCGCGATTCACCCTCGGGCTGTTAGCCTGTTTCAAATGTCCGAACCGGCGGCATGTGCCTCCCCAATCCTTCTCCAGTTGACGTTTCAGACTAGCCTGGCTCCACTCGTTCTCTAATCGACGCTTCAGCTCGGGCCTTTTAAGCTCACTGACCATGCCCCGTTCATAATACAGAGGCGTTCGAACCCAACCGGTGCCGTATTTGATCTTATCTTTATCAACTTTGCGCGGTGCAAACAGCGTATCGTCACTGTTGACAACATACCGACAAAGCAACTCGTCTGCCTGGGCACCGGATACGGGAATAAGTTGCTGAAATCGATTATAAATCTGGTCCGACATGTTCTCGTAAAAGAAATCGTTGTCGGGCCAAGTTTCCAAGACGCTGGATCGTAACCAAACGTTGACTCCTTCCACGGTTTCCGCCGACGAACGTCTTGCCAACTGCTCTGACAATAGGCGGTAAAGATACGCCATGGTACCGTCGGAAAACCATTCCCAGGGGTCGTTGGCACCATAATATGTGAACAGCGCCATCTGATCACGGTTAAACCTTGCCTCCGCTGCAATATATCCAGTACCGGTTTCTTCCCCGTCACATTCGCCGCCTGGACGGTCGACTCCACACCGAATCATATTTGCGATTGACTTCGTCGGCGTACCATTCCAACGGTAACTTTCGGGATCAAACAAGGTGATTTCCGTGGCATCAAACACCGCACGATTTGCGTATTGGGAACGGGCCTGCTGGGTCTTGTCACTAGTATCGATTTCCCAACCGAAATCCTCCATCAGAATCTCAAACTCCGGTGTATTCCAGTAATTCAACGTGGTCAGCTCCGTGTAACGCCGTAGATCGTAGTCGAACGCAAACTGAAACGAATGTCCCAGTTCATGAACCCATACACCTAGCTTAAAAATACTGGGAAAGTTGGCACCGTCGGGAAGAATGGTGAATGTGGCATTCTGTGCGATTGCCTCAGCCTGAGTGTTCTTATCATTGTCACAGCGTTGTTCGCCACTTCGGTCATTCGGGTTACGGATTGAACCCAGTGAACACTCAGCAAGCGCGATGGTTTTAAGCGACGGTAGAGTAGGCTTTCCCGGGCAGTCGGATTGCACCTGCGGCAATTTTTGAATTCCTTCCTTATAGACCAGATTCAAGGTGTCATAGGCCACTCTAAGGCCAGTCACCAACCTGTCATCATTAACGTCAACCCCACGGTTGACCACCATGATGTCAAATTCCCTGTACAGTTTTTCCTGGAGTCGACAGGCTTCATTATCGCCGTCGGGACACAAGCCAATACGAAGATGGTGGGGCACATTTCCTTCCCCACAATGCGGTCCATCAGTGGAATCAAAAACGAAGGGTTTGTGATCGCGAACATTGGAGGTGCCGTCGTTGTCCACATCCGTATCGTTTTCACCGAATCCACCGTAGTCATTAAGCCGAAAGTCAGGAACGCCGTCACGGTCATTATCGAGTGTGGCAAAATAACAGAACAAACGCTGATCTGAATCGTCATCAGTACCGGTGACATCCAGTGCAGACTTGATATAACCGACATATTCCGCATCATCGGTGGATTTAAGGGTTGTGTCACAGGCTGAGTCCCAAAGGGAATCGGGGATCCCCGGTAAAGGATTACCGGCATACCAAACATTGCACAAAGTACGCAGTCGTTGTCTGTTCATTAAAATCACTGGAATGCTCGACTTCAAATATTCATCGTCCGCGTCTGTCAGTTCCGTGCCGGATGCACTAACAAAGTGCAACTGATTATGGGTCATCCCATTTTTGGAATACCACCACAGCTCATTATCAAGTTTGGCCGACGCCGTGCTGTCGCCTTTGTCCGAAGCTGCGACCAGCGCACAAAGCTTGTCGGTGACCGAGTGAGCGACATCGGTAGGCGGTGGGGCCACGGGGGTGTTGGTGCAGGCGACAGTATTTAGCAAGACCACACCCAGCACTAGACGAAGGCTCAATTTCATTTTTGGCAGATATGAAGAATCAGGGACGCGGATCGTGAGTATAGGGCACCTATAATCTGATCGAAATCGAGTAATCCTGCTTTCAGGGGAAATATTCTAGGAAGATTAGAGCCGGAGGCCCAAGCACGAAATAGTGGATTCACGGGGATAAGATGGCCGCTTCGAGATGTGGTTATACAATTAATGGGATCTTGACTATTCGGCATCACAGCTTGTTTACGCCGCGACATAAATATTTGGAAGACCATGAACTTCGTGTGATACACAAAGTCGCATCGCCGCTCATTCAAAGCATTATGGTTTTGACATATCTAACGGGTCTACGCAATCGCGATCTGATAAAAATCAAGCGCTCCGACCTCACGGATTAATGTATCGTTATTCGGCTACCCAAAACCCGGAAAAGGTTGCTGTTTGAATGGACCGACGCCGTGCGCTCGATCATAAGCAGATCCACGAATCTACAGCGTGATATTCCCAGTATTTATTTGTTCTCCACCCGAGACGGTGGCGGATGTTGCATATCAGGATTTGATTCGGTCTGGCAGCGAATAGTAGAAAAATCGGGGATCAAGAATGTACATTTCCACGACATCCGAGCTAAAGCTGCCGCGGACGCGAAGGAAGCAGGTCAGGATTACCAAAATCTGCTTGGGCATACCTCACAGCAGATGGCCGAGAAATAAGTAAAGCAGCGATCAGTGATGTGTGAGGCCGCTGAAATGATGAAACGTTTTAGCAGATCCGGTTTATTTTGGCTGTTCTGCGCCCAGGGAATCGTCCGAAATAGGAGATAGCACGCCGTAATCATTGAGTTATTATGGTGGGCCGTGCAGGGATCGAACCTGCGACCACCTGATTAAAAGTCAGATGCTCTACCGACTGAGCTAACGGCCCATATAGACAAAACGTATAGCCTTCCATCGCGATACTTCGGGGTACTTCTAAGCCCCGGCCCTGCCTTCCCTGGGCAGAGCGCTCACCGGGAAAAAGGTCCACCGGACCTTTTTCTCAGTCCGGTTCGCCCGACTGAGCTAACGGCCCATTTGGGCAAAACGCGTGGCCAATCGTGGCGCGACGGGACGGGGATTATCCGGGGCGGAGTGTGGCGAGTCAAACTGCGGCGGCGGGTTCTTGGAATCGCCGCGGCGGCGTATTTACAGGCCTTCCCGGTCCATTTTTTTCAGGCGCGCATTGGCAGAGAACGCCACGCGGCTGCCGGCAAAACGGGTCAACACATCGTTTAAGGTTTGCCTAGCCCGCAGGTAATCGGCGGTTTCGTATTGCAGATAACCGATCTTGAGCATTGCTTCGGGCACACGGTCGCTATCCGGATAGTTGTTAATAACGGTTTGGAACCCGCGCATAGCGGCATCGAAATTGCGGGTCACGTATTGCGCTTCGGCAATCCAATATTGCGAATCGTCGGCATACTCACCGTTGGGATGTGCCATTATCAACCCCTCGAATCCTGCCATGGCTTCCTCGTAGTGGCTTTGCTTTAGCGCGTCGAAGGCCTCGTCGTAAGTCTCCCGTTCCGTCGTTGGGGCACTCGGCTCAATGCTGGCCTGAGTGCTGGGCTGATTCATCGTGGTGGTGTCAATGCCGCTCGATTGGCCGGTCGTACTCTGCGTCCCGGGCACGGTCGGCTGCACTGGCACGCTGCCGGTGATTTGATCGTTGGATGCCGATGGCGTGGTGGTGCCGCCG
>Ga0224512_10001920_pt1 | contig 19516 bp, 13 predicted proteins | sample SF_May12_sed_USG_4_FD_169103 | JGI IMG/M metagenome (GOLD analysis project Ga0224512, IMG submission 169103) | Sediment microbial communities from San Francisco Bay, California, United States - SF_May12_sed_USGS_13 | ecosystem: Environmental > Aquatic > Marine > Sediment | place: USA... | reverse complement strand
CCGAAAGCGGCATCCAGGTCAGGAAAGCGACAATTTGTCCAGAGACACCGGCCAGGTCGCCAACGCTGACGAGCCACGCTCTGACGCCGTCCGGAATGGCCCAGAACAGGGATTTCGACTGCCAATAGTCGTTTCGCATGAAATTCAGGGTCTGCTCGGATATCCAGATGAAGCCGGCCAGAAGAGCAAGTACGCCGACCACTTTAAACGCGAATCCAACCGCCTCCAGCAACCCCCAGAAGGCCAGATTGATCCGGTTCGCGGTTTTCGCAAGTACTGACATCTGGCCGTTTTACCATCGAACCAGGCAAACGCCCCGTGCATGCTGCACGGTTTTTGAGACCTGTCGGACGCACGAAATAACAGCGCCCGTGCCAGGCGACGATACTGCTGAGTGGCGCCATGTCGTAGACGCCAGCCAGCATCTAGGGCAGATTTTGTCCCGACAAGCGAGTCGAAAATGCGCGGGAGTGGTATCTTTTAGCATTCAGTTTTGAGGTCAGCTGCCGATGACGGAAAAAGTCGGACGCAACGCGCCCTGCCCATGCGGAAGCGGGTTGAAGCACAAGAACTGCTGCATGAATAAGGCGCGGACCATGCCGCTTTATCAAAAACTGCTGATTGGCCTTATCGCCGTCGTCATGGCCGTCGGTGTGTTCAGAATGTTCGTCTCGTTTCGATCACTCGAACCCGGTGCGGGCCCTCCTCCGGGCAAGGTCTGGTCGGAAGAGCACCAGCACTGGCATTAATTGCAGCCGTCAGATTACGCGATTTGCATTTTTCTCATCAGCAGCAGGACACTAATGGCACTAATGACTAATGGGGACAGTCCCCATTAATTCCTGGTACCCGACTAATGGGGACTGTCCCCATTAATTATTGCCCATTATTTTTCTATGGTCTCAGAAACGGGAGGAATGTCCCCGTTTCCCCTCAGCTGCGCAGCGGATTGAAATTCATCCACATCGCCCGACGCAACAAGAAGTTTTTCGCCGGTGTCACTTTGTCAGCGAGCATCAGGCCGCGATTACGCAGCTTCGACAGGCCATAAGCGTCATTGCTGAATACGAGGTTAAAGCCCGTCATTGCCGACATGATCAGGCGGTCCTCGCGCTGGCGACGACGTTCATATTTATTCAACAAACGGCGGCCGCCAATTTCTGTGCGTGGTTCGTGCTGCGCTTTAATCAACAGGCTCGCGAGCTCAGACACATCCTGAAAACCGATATTCGCCCCCAGCCCTGCCAGCGGATGTATGACATGCGCGGCGTCACCGATCAATGCGGTGCGCTCGGCCGTATACGTGGACGCATCTCTGGCGATTAACGGGAATGCAGCGCGCTTGCCGATGCTCGTTATCGAACCCAGGCGCCCCTGGATGGCTTCATCGAGCTCGGCGATAAACTCTGCATCAGCCATTTGCATGAGTCGATCGGCCAACTCATGCTGGCAGCTCCATGCCAGCGAACAAGACCCGGGCGCCAGAGGCAGCAATCCGAGCGGACCGGTCGACAAGAATCGCTGCCAGGCGGTCTCCTCATGATCGCCGTCAAATTCCACCGTGCCGACAATGCATTTCTGGCCGTACGGGTGACGCTTTACGCTGATGCCGGCGGCGGCCCTGACGCGGGACTCGGCGCCATCACCACCGACCAGCAAACTCGTCGAGAACACGTCACCTGCATCGCTTAGCAGCGTGACCTGCTCGGCACCAAAACGGATATCCTGGATCTCGGCGTCGGTAATGACGTCAACATTTGCCAGCGTTTCGGCTCGGTCGATCAAAACACGGGTAACCAGATCGTTTTCAATAAAATAACCGAGATACGTTTCACCGACGTCGGCGGCCGCAAAATTCACGGCGCCGGAACCGCCCTCGCTGCCGACATACATCCTGCGGAACGGAAAAATCCGCTCCGGCGGTAAACTGTCCCAGGCGCCCACATCTTGCAACAGCTTTTCCGCGGCCCGGTTATAGGCGTTTATCCGCAATTGAAACGCGCCGGTCGGTATCGGCGGTGGTGGTGTCTTGTCGAGAATCGCCACGCGATAATCGGTATTACCGAGCGCACAGGCCAGCGCGCCGCCGATCAAGCCGGCGCCGACAATAATCACGTCGTAGGGTCTGGCATCCTGATCAACTGCGATGCGGGAGCGAAGTGGCAGGCCCGATGCCAGTTTTGGCTGCCGGCCATGCATACCCATCGTTCGTCGCAACAGTGCCCGCTTGACCGGCGGCAGCTTGTCTATGGCCAGCAAACCGAGATTGCGGCCAACCACGAACGGCAGAAACTCGGTGCCAAAAACCCCGAGCATGCCATCGGTAAAATCAAGCACGTTGTCGGTCTCGCGACGTCGGATAAGCGTGTATTTCGCCACGAGCCGAGACCCACCGATATCCTCGTCACGCGCTGCTGCCGCATAGATAAGCTCGGCCAGATCGGCAACATCCTTCAACCCCAGGTTGAAGCCCTGACCGGCAACCGGGTGCACGAGGTGCGCCGCATTGCCGATGGCTACAACGCGCGGCGCGGCGCCGGCCTGGGCAACGCGCGCCAGGCTCAAAGGATAAACATGCCGTGCGCCGAGGGCCCTGAACTTACCGGCACGGTCATTGAATGCCGACTGCAGCTTCAACAGAAACCTGTCGTCGGACATCGTCTGGTAGGTCTCCAGCTGGTCGGCCTCCAGCGTCCAGACCACGGCATAATCGTGGCTCTTTATCGGCAACAAGGCCAGTGGACCACTGCCCACGAATCGCTCATAGGCCATGCCTTGATGCGCCCGGTCCGTTTGCACCGTGGTGATCAATGCGGACTGCTTGTAAAGCTTAACTGCGGGTTTGAAGCCGAGTGCCTCGCGCAGCGATGAGCGTCCACCATCAGCGATCACCAGCAGTCTGGCCGACAAATTACGCGTGGCATTGTCGATATTGATCTCGGCGGTTACGCAATCCCCGGCGCGATCGACCCGGACCACCTCTGCCGGACAGAAAAACTCAACCGCGTCTTCAGTCTTTATTTTTTCGTGCAGAACCCGGCCGGCAATTCGTGTCGGTACGACATAACCCAAAGCCGGCGTACCAACGTCGCGGTGCGACAGCTGACAGGCGCCGATATGGCCTCGATCCGATACTTCAATATCAAGAATTGGCCAGGCTTCCCCAGTGGCGGCTATGTCATCCCAGAGCCCCAGGCCGGCGAAAATCTGCCGCGAACTATAAGTCAGCGCGACCGTGCGCTCATCGAAACTCGGCGATGCTTTTGCATCCGCAGGAAAAGCTTCAACGACAGCAATCTTGAGATCCGACCCGGCCAGCGCACAGGCCATGCTGGCGCCCACCATGCCGCCGCCGACGATGATCACGTCAAAATCTGTTGGCACGTCTTCCGGACCCCGTCAAAATACTCACACGAGGATTGTACTAGAACCTGCCTGATAGTCCCGCATCGGCTGCCCGAGGCACTGGTTGCCGACGCGCGCCGCATCAATTGGGGTGCGGCGCTCGCCGTGGCGCTTCAGAGTCAAGGTGAACCCTTATCCGCCTGCGCCTCGCGCTTTCTCCTGGCGCGGCGCATCAAGAGGTAGGACAGCATCGGTATGAAAGGCAACAGGAGTCCGACAGCGACGACCGACCAATGGATATACAGGCCAATCAATACCAGAAAAAGACTAGCTGCTAAACTCAGGTACCATGTTCCCACGTGCAGATGCTCGACAAAATGACTTTATAGACGGTCGGAAGATTTATAGCACGAGTGTCCGGACAGACCTGATGATGCGGAGCGTACGTTCATCAGTCGGAAATAGAAGTCACTTTATTCAAAAATGAGGAGTATGCCGGTGCTGCACCGAATTGCGCTAACGTTTTTTCTGCTGACCAGCACTTTGACTGTTGCGACGATCGCAGCAAGCCAGAGCATCGAAGCCACGGACCCTGTGGAGAATAGTGCCACAGCGACAACATCGCCTGCGCCGGACGGCATATTGATATTTGGCGCGACTCGCGGCACCGGACTGGAGCTGGCGAAATTGCTCACCGCGCGCGGTGATTCGGTCACGGCGTTTGTACGGCCGACTTCAGATCGCAGCGGTCTCGAACCACTGGGGGTTAGATTCATCGTTGGTGATGCCCTGTCCGCCGATGACGTTCAGGCGGCCTTCGCGGCAGGCGGTTATCGAGCCGTGGTTACGACCATGGGCTGTTTCCGCTGCGAAGTTCCCCCCGATTACGTCGGCAACAAGAATGTTTTCGATGCCGCCAAGACGGCCAATGTCGGGCGGGTCATGATGATCTCCAGCGTCGGTGCCGGCAACAGCGCCGATGCGCCGCCGTGGATCTCAAAATGGATTCTGAAGGATGTCCTGGTGCTGAAGACACAAGCCGAAGAACATCTGCAGAGTTCCGGACTGGCCTACACGATCATTCGGCCCGGTGGTTTGAAAGACGCCGAAGCCACTGGCAATGGTCTGCTGACCGAAGACGTGATGGCCATGGGAATCATCACGCGCAAGGATCTGGCGCAGTTGATGCTGGCGGCGTTGGATGACGAAGCGGCGGCGAATAAGATTTATACGGCCAAGGACAGCGAGATGACCTGGCCGTGGAGCATGTGGAATTAGCGCGGATCTGGCCGGCATGAGCGGCCCGGGCGCGCATCAAGATTCCGCTTACCCGCGTCCCGCATTCGCCTGGTATGGCGTCGGCGTCCTGATGGTCGCCTATACCCTCTCTTTCATCGACCGCTACGTCATCGCTTTGCTGATCCAACCGATCAAGCAGGACCTGCTGCTGACGGATACCCAGATCGGCTTGCTGTCGGGCCTGGCATTCGCCATTTTTTACACGACCCTGGGCATTCCGATTGGCCGTCTGGCCGACCGTTACGACAGACGCCGTATCATCAGCATCGGAATTCTGGCCTGGAGCCTGATGACCGCAGCCTGTGGCATGGCACGAGGATTCTGGCAGCTATTCGCGGCGCGCGTTGGCGTGGGCGTCGGTGAGGCCGCACTGTCACCGGCCGCATTTTCACTGATCGCCGACAGCTTCACCGCCACACGCCTCGGCAGAGCGCTGTCGGTTTATTCGATTGGCGTGTACCTGGGTTCCGGACTGGCCTTTGTTATCGGTGGCGCGGTCATCCAGCTGGTCGTGAATACACCGGACATCAGCCTGCCCGTGATTGGCGCGGTCAGCGCCTGGCAATTGACATTTATCTACGTCGGCTTGCCCGGGCTGTTGGTCTCGCTGTGGATATTCACCGTGCCGGAACCCGGACGACACCGTATAACTCCAGGCAATGCCGCGGCAGGCATTCCGATCCGCGAAGTTTTACGATTCATCGGCTCAGCCTGGCGCACCTATGCCGCACACTTCGTCGGCTTCTCTTTACTGGCCCTGGTCTTTAACGCCGTGGTCATCTGGTCACCCGCATATCTGGGCCGAGTGCACGGCCTGAGCGCGAGTGATGCAGGCTACTCATTGGGCCTGATTATCGCCGTCTTCGGCAGCACTGGCATTGTTGCCGGCGGCTGGCTTGCAGACGTGTTGGGCAGTCGTGGCCACACGGATGCGACGCTGCGAACGGGCATTATTGCGGCAATCGGTCTTACGCCATTCGTCATCCTGTTGCCGTTTGCAGCAAACGTGACCCTCGCCCTGCTGCTCTACGCACCATTGATGTTTTTAAACAGTTTTGGTTTCGGCGCAGCGGCGGCGGCGTTACAACTGATCACGCCGAATCAAATGCGCGGACAAATTTCTGCGCTCTATCTTTTCGCGATTAATCTGATTGGCATCGGTGTCGGACCTTTTCTGACCGGCTGGATCACGGACGCGCTGTTTGCCGATGAGGCCGCCGTAGGTTTTTCGATCGCGCTGGTGGCCGGCATCTCGGCACCGATCGCCGCGTTAATACTCTGGTCCGGCCTCGCCGGCTTTCGAAACCAGCGTATGCTCATGACTGACTGATATACACTGCGCTGACAAAGCGATCGACGTCGGCCCGGGCCGGCTGCATAGCGGATACTTAAGTAAGAGGGGGAAATCATGCTGCGCATACATTGCCGGATAGCTTTGGTCCTGAGTTCCGGCCTGCTGATCACAGCAGGACTGATACCGGCTGCCGCCGAGTCCGGCAGCGGAAACGGGCAACAACAGTTGATCGACGCCCTGGATGCCGCGTGGGTGCGCGTGCTGGATGACGGCACCTACCGATCCATCGTCAACCAACATGGCATGGGTGATGTGATCATCAACATCAGCGATTGCCTGCCGAATCCGGAGTTCACCGCGTTTCCGGAAGCGCCCGAAGGCGCCCTGCGCCGCATCCTCAAAGAGCAGGCCATCAAGGTCGGCTATTCGGATTCCGGGAAGACCGGTCCGGGTGACAGCGCGACGTATTTCACCGATATTGGCAAAGAATTGCTGGTCGCCATGTTAAAAAGGGTGGCCGATCACTACGAAACCGGACCAATCAAAGTGATCAACGTCAATCTCAACTACCCCTTTGCTCACACCAGCGCCTTGAATGACGGCACCATCGACATCGTCGGCCAGGTCAATGCGCTCGGCGGAATCAGCGAGAATATAAGGAGGCGAACCAGCCGCCGCTTCACCTGCATCGTCAGCGGCAGCCGCCAGGTGCTCTGGGTTAACAAAACCGACGGGCCGGACTGGAAGACGATTGATGATGCGCTCAACGATCCGACGGCACGGATTTGTGCCGGCCCTTTGTCTAATCAGCTCGGCAAAGCTTATTTCGACCTGCCCGGCCAGAAGTCCAGTACGGCTTACCTGAATGATATCCAGATCTGTCTGACCAAACTGGTTCGCGGTGAAGTGGACGCGATGCTGAGCCCGTTTCCCGACGCTCGCTTTTTCCCCGAGCAGCTCGACAGTAACGCGGACGGCACCCTCGACACGGCCACGGCCGGGCGTTTTCGGGCGATTCCGACCCATATCGTGGCCGGCACGCCATACTGGGCCGCGATAGATTGATCTGTTTGCCAAATTCAGTCAGTTAGACGGCTTATTTAACATAGTGTGAAGTAATTCACGGACGCTCAGGCGGGCCGTCAATATCCTCTTGGTTCGCAAAACCTTGCGCGAGGGGATAACTGCTTTGCACCAATGTAATCGACAGAAAGGTTTTTCACTCATTGAACTCTTGACGACCCTGGCGATCGCCGGGATCGGACTGTCGCTGGCCGTGCCCGGATTACGGAACCTCGTCGGCGACAGTCAAAGAACCACGGCGATTAATGAGCTGGTCTCGACGCTACACCTGGCGCGCAGCGCAGCGATCACGCGCAATGAGCAGGTGGCTGTTTGTCCGAGTTCGACCGCCCTGGCCTGCGACGACAGCCAGTGGGAAGATGGCTGGATCTATTTCACCGACGCTGATCAGGACCGGCAGGTCAGTGGCGACGACGTCATACTCGGCACGGCGCCGCGCATCGCTAATCTCGAAATCAAGTCTGTCGACTTTGAGCGATTTTTCGCCTACCGACCGAACGGCCATCTGCTGGTGGATAACCGGACCGAGCCGAGCGGCGAAATGTATTTTTGCGATCCGCGGGGCGCTGAATTCACGGTCAAGCTGGTGATCCTCGTCAGTGGTAAACCCCGTCTGCAGGACCACGACCGCGACGCAAGTTCGTCACCCTGCGAAGCAGCCTGACCGGGACCCGCCGCCCACCTGGTTCGCGGGATATGTTTTAAAAATATATTTAATAAATTTAAGTAGATAGACTGCTAATTTCAGGTATTCTGTGATCTCTTCTGCGGACCGCTATCGGGTCAGCATCGCAGCCGACTCCAGCCAATTTTTTCCGTTTACCCGTGACTTGCCTCGAACCGGTTGCCGAGGTAGGGTAACGATGCCAGTAATAAGGTGAAACCCACCTGTTGCAGGGGGACAAAAAAACCGAGAATCTCGTTCTTGAGTCACGCCCGGGACGCCATGCGGGTGTGATTCGCGGAACAGTAAACGGGTGGACCTAGAATGATGTATTCAGCTATTCCAAATATTTGGAGGACAGTCGCATGACGAAATTTCGCGTATTGCTTGGCGCGCTAACCACCGGAACATTGATACTGGCGTTCACGCAGTCCGTCTATGCGGCGTCGAGCGAAAATGATATTACTGGCAGCACGTCCCCGGTTGACGGCGCCTGCGTCGCGCCGCTGCCGTTTTTCAACGGCGAAGACTGCTCGTACAACGAGAGTAATCCGACCACCTTTGGCACGTTCTGGTTGGGGCCGATTTCCACCGCCGGCTACTACCCGGTCGGTCAGTCGCCGTTTGCGCTGGGCGGCAACACGGACGATACGCCGGTCATCGGCGATGGCAAGTTCCCGGTACCCTTACTCCCCGGCAGCATTATCACCATCGACGACAACGATACTGTATGTGACCTGGATGATGAGATCTCGGGATCGATTTCCCTGGGCGCCGCGACGCGCGCCTTTGCCGGCGGCCCGGGCACGCAAGGCGAAGAAACCTGGGGCGACGGCGATATCGTATTTCCGATCCCGGCCACGACCGTCAACGACGCCGCGCCGAACGGCGCGGGCGGTTGCGACTATGAAATTGCCTCTGCCGGTTTCCCGCCCTTGCTGCAAACGACCAACGGCGGCACCTACATTTTTGACACTGATATCGTCGAAAATCCGGGAGCGCCTCCGGAGGACAGTTGGGTCGCCTCATCGCCGGTGGGCGTCGCCTGCGTCACCGAAGGGAACTGCGGCGTCAGCGTTACGGTGAGCGTCGGCGGCGGCTACAGTTGCGTCGAAAATGCGCCCGGCCCCTGCGAAGCGGGGCCCGATGGCGGTTCGCAGTTTGTCGGCACGCGCGGCGTCCTGGAGAATTTCCTGATTGCAATATCAACCGACGGTAACGGCGACATCACGGCTGGAACGATTTTCGCCAACAATGAATCGAAGGTTTTCAACGTGCCGCCCGACCCGTTCAACAGCTGGGACGGCCCGCTCATTACCTTTACCGGCAGCTGCAACAATTGCAAGCTGGCCAGTGACGATAGCTACTCGTTCGTTGAGGGCGCCGGCACAGTGACGCTCGATATTGGCGCCAATGATTCGGCTAGTCTGGTTAACCCGACGACCATCACCATCACCATGCCGCCGCCGGTAGGAATGGTCAGCAATGTCAGCGCGCCGGGCGATATCAAGACGATGACGGTCGATTACGCGCCGCCGGCCGGCACCGGCACCGAACAATTCGAATATTCGGTTCAAGACGGCGTAAACCCCGAGTCGTTCGCAACCGTGACTGTGACGATAGAGCAAAATACTGTGCCGGTCGCCGGGGACATTACACGGCCTGACCTGGATACCGAGGGTGTCGATCCATCGACATTGTCAGACAGTTTTAACGCCCTGACCGAGGGCGGCAATATGGGCGGCAACAACGGTGTGGTGACCACGGGCGCTGCTACGCGCGGCACGGCGGCGACAGATGGCACCAACGTGACCTACACGCCGAGCGCGACATTTTTCACCGGCACGGATTCGTTCACCTATACCATCACGGATGATCAAAGCGAGGCCGACACCGGCACGGTCACGATCAATATTCCGAATGTCGCGCCGACGGTCGGTGATGCGGCCGCGGAGACCGAACAGGGTGTTGCCGTCGACGTCCCGATCACCTTCACCGCCGGTAACGGGTCAGTAGCGCAGCATACGCTCGCGGCTGTGGCCGGCAGCGGCGCCTGCACCGTTGACCTTGGGGCTGGAACGGCGACGTATACCCCGGACGCTGACTTCTCGGGCGACGACACCTGCACCGTGACGCTAACCGATGGCGACCTTGAATCGGCGGACGGCGTCATCACGATAACCGTGAATGAGGATGATAATCTCGTCATCAAATTCCCGGGCGGCAGTGCTCTGGATCCGTGGAGTCTTGCGCTGTTGATCGGCCTGCCGTTGCTGCGACGACGTCGGTCGCGGTAAAGGGCCCGGGCCAGAGCCTCGTGTCAAGAAAGCCGCCTCTGCCGAGGCGGCTTTTTCTTTGGGGCACGCCTGACTGACCGAGACGAAAACACGAACATGATGTCGAAACCCTCGCCATGGGTCGAGCGGCATGCGGGATTGATTCGCCCGAAGGGTGAAGTGCTGGATCTGGCCTGCGGCAATGGTCGCCATGCCCAATATCTGGCAAGCCTCGATAAACGCGTGACCGCCGTCGACGTTGATATCTCACGCGTCGCTGCGCTTGCAGGTGACAATCGAATCGAAATTATCGAGGCGGATCTCGAACAGGATGCATGGCCATTGGGCGAACGCAAATTCGATGCCATCATCGTTGTCAATTATCTGTATCGGCCGCATTTCCCGTCACTGATCCAGGCACTACGCGACGGCGGCGTACTGATATTCGATACCTTCGCGCGCGGCAATGAGAAATTTGGGCGCCCGCGAAATCCTGCGTTCCTGCTCGAACCGGGAGAACTGCTGGCTGTGTTCTCACCAAGCCTCACCGTTGTTGCCTATGAATTTGGCGTAATAAACGAACCGGCACCCGCCGTGCGGCAGAGATTGTGCGCTGTCAAAGAGAGCCTGTAGCGCAACGATGAAAACAGGCGTCAGCCGCCCATTGCTTCTTCAGGCAGAGCGGCTTTGGGTGCTGACGGAGTCAACAAGTCCATCGAGCCGGTCAGCAAGCAGCTCTGGTTCTCCAAGCATAAACCCCTGGCCCCAGGTGACGCCGAGGTCACGCAGCAATGACATCGCCTCCTCGCTCTGCACATATTCCGCAACCGTATCGAGGTTCATTACGCGTGCGACCTCCGACATGGCTGCGACGACTGACTGTGATACGACGTTGGTCGTGATATCCTGCACGAAGCTGCCGTCGATTTTCATCGTATCCACCGGAAAGAGTTTCAAGTAGGCAAAAGAGCTCAGTCCAGTGCCAAAATCATCCAGAGAAAAATGACACCCGAGTTTTTTCAAACCGTGCATGAACGCCTGAGCGCATTGCAGGTTAGCGACTGCCACCGTCTCGGTAATTTCAAAGCAAAGATCTTGAGCGGGAACCCCCGACTGCTGGATCTGCTGCTCGACAAACGGCAAGAACTTCTTATTCCCGAGACTTTGACCAGACAGATTGATGGCAACTCTTAACGGCAAATCCTTGAGAGCGTGCATTCGGGCTGCAAGCATTTTCAGCGTTTCGGAAACCACCCAGCGATCGAGATCTTCCATCAAGTTATAACGCTCGGCTGCCGAGAAGAATTCCGCCGGCATCATCTGTGCGCCGGAGCCATCCAATAATCGCACCAGCACTTCGTAGTAATGCATTTGCCGGTCGTTTTTCATCGCCACGATGGGCTGACCGAACAGCACGACGCGACCATTCTCGATCGCACTGCGAATATGACCGACCAGTTGAATATCATCCATACGCCGAACAATGCTGGCGTCACCCTGTTGGTACATCTCCACCCGGTTTCGCCCTCGATCCTTTGCCGCCCGGCAGGCCACCTGGGCCGGTGCCATCGCTTCACTGGCTGAGCGCGGCGCACTGCTGACGGGCCCGATGCCGATACTCACGGTTGGCCGAAGCGTCTGTTCACCGCGTCTGTACTCGAGTTCGCCAAACGACTGACAAATTTCCTCCGCATATGCTCTGGCCCGACCCATATCGACACCGGTCAGAAGCGCCGCAAAACTATCGCTGGTAATGCGGGTCGACAAATGCCGTCCGAGTCGTTCTCTGATAAGACGCGCAAAGGCTGCAAGAATCTCGTCTCCAGTTTCAGGACCGAAATTATCGTTAATGACATGTAGCTGGTCGATATCGAGGCACAGAACGAAATGGTTTTCACCGTCGGCATTCTTGCATTTATCGATTAACTGCGACTCGAACAGCGGCCAACTCATCAATCCCGTCAGGGCATCGTAATCACGGGCGATAACATCCTCGATATGGGCTACCAGGTAACGCGAAATTCGCTGGCGTCTTCGTGCACTGAATTCAGATTTTTTCCAACCAGATAATACGAGGACGCCAATTGGCTCTTTTTTATTCTCATGAATCGGCAGCGAGAGCACATCCATATTCTCGCCGATTTGCGCATCACCCTGCGGAATCCGCTGATATTGCGAATCCGGACTGACCCGGTCGACCATATCGCTGAGCAACAGGCGTGCTTCAACGGGACTCAGCGCTTCTCCTTCAAAAATGCGAATGTGTTTCTCCGGAATCAGCAGCGCCGCGCCGCCGATGTTCAGGAATTTGCGACAAAGCAACAGGATATGTGACAGGGTATCGTCACAGGTTCTCCGTGAATGAACGAGCTTCTCCACCTGGTGCAAAAGATTTTCTTCGGCCGACCTGACGTTCAATTTCTTGTAACTGACCATCAGCCGGTATCCGAGCCTGAGCTCACGCTGCAGGCTACGAACAGCAACCTTAGTGCGTGCCATACAAGTTGAATAGTCGATATCAAGGTCAGGATCAACGAAGATCGTCAATGCACCGAGGATAAGGTCCTCGCCTTCCAGCAGCGGGATAATAAATGCTGTGGCGTTATCCACGGGCAGCCGGCCGGCCGATTCAGCCTGCTGCGGAGAGCGGAGAATTTGCTCTACGCTGTGCGTGTATAGCTCGCCAAATTCGACGCCTTCGTCCAATTGCTCCCAGAACAAATTGCCCGCCCGATCAATGCAGCGGAAACCGACAGTTTCCGGCAGCAATGTCTTCAGAAAAACGGCGTAGTCGCTGATTGTCTGATTCTTCTCAGATCTGCCATCCATCAGGGCTGTCCGCAGTCAATAAAGGCGGCATCATGCACTGAAGTGCTTGAATTTGCTGTGAATCCGCTCTCAGTTCATTCGATCCATCAATTTCCTGCTCCACCGCAAACACCCGCCCCCGTTGGCTTTCAAAGAATTCAGCCGCGAGTTTGTCGGTCCGATGCGGGCTCATCATCCATTTACCGAAAAACCTGCTCCCGGACCGACTTTCAAAGCTCATAGCCGTGTCCATTTGTTGCGCGGCTATTTATACTGGACCGCCTATTCCAAGAATCAGCCGGCATCGTCCAGTATGCAAAAACAACCGAAGCTCGGGCCCGTAGATCTCCCCTTTACACCGGAGGTGGAGCGCATCACAAGACCCGTCTATGAGCGCGTGAAACACGTCATGCCGGACGTCGAATGGCCAATCCATGCTCCGCTGATTGCCGCCATTAACGAGCTCAAGCGTGAGCGTAATGCGACAGTGCTGGCGCATAACTATCAGACACCGGAGATTTTCTACGGCATCGCGGACATTACCGGCGACTCACTGGCATTGGCCCAGAAAGGCGCCGAAGTCGACTCGGATGTCATCGTCTTGTGTGGTGTGCGCTTCATGGCGGAAACCGCGAAAATTCTGAGCCCGCAAAAAACAGTCCTATTGCCGGATATGGCGGCAGGCTGTTCGCTGGCGGCATCGATTACCGGGGCGGACGTGCGCCGACTGAAAGAACAATACCCTGGCGTGCCGGTCGTAACCTACGTGAACGCTTACGCGGACGTGCGGGCCGAGGCCGACATCTGTTGCACATCCTCGAATGCTGTAAAGGTCGTGGAGTCCCTGAACAGCGACCGGGTGATATTTGTGCCGGATGAATATCTTGGGCGTTGGGTTGCCACACAAACTGACGTCGAGGTGATTCTCTGGCAGGGCGCGTGTGAGGTACACGAGCGCTTCACGGCAGATGAGTTAAGAGGCTATCGCGAAAGTTACCCGGATATTCACATCATGGCGCATCCGGAATGTCCGCCCGACGTGCTGGACGAAGCGGATTTTGTCGGCTCGACCTCCGGCATGATCGCCCATGTGGGCGCAGAACATCCAAAACAGGTTGTTTTGGTGACTGAATGTTCCATGAGCGATAACGTAGCCATCGAATTTCCCGATGTCGATTTCATCCGGCCCTGCAATTTATGCCCCCATATGAAACGCATCACCCTGCCGAAGGTTCTGTGGTCACTGCAGAATCTGGAGCCGGTGATCGACGTCGAGCCAGACATCGCACAACGCGCCCGCCGGTCGCTGGAAAGAATGCTAGCGGTCCAATAAGTCTATATTGATGGGCTCATCCATATGGACGTATTGGACGGCTAAAAATCCAATCACTGCAGCGGAGCTGCACGGGACGGTCCTCTAGCTCGCATTTTTCATGTCACAGACTGATTTCGAAATTCTGATTATCGGCGGCGGCCTGGCCGGCATGTCGCTGGCGCTGCGCCTGGCCGAATCCGGCCGGCAGGTCGGCCTGATCGCAAAAAGGCCGCTGACAGAAGGTTCCAGCAACTGGGCGCAAGGCGGAATTGCGGCCGCTGTGGGTCCCGAGGATACGCCCGCTGCGCACGCGGCCGACACCATTGATGCCGGCGCGGGCCTGTGCAACCCGGAAATCGTTGACCTGGTCGTCAATCGAGGGCCGGAGTGCATTGAGTGGCTGACCGAGCGCGGCGTTCGGTTCACGCAATCCGGCGACGACCTGCATCTGACACGCGAAGGCGGCCACAGCCAGCGCCGCGTGGTGCACGCGGCGGATGCGACTGGGCACGCGATCATGACCGCCCTGGAAGAACGTATTGAAGAGCATACGCAAATTAAGGTCCTGGTCGACCAAATCGCCATTGATCTGGTCACGGCGGCGAAATTAGGGCCGACCGAAGAAAACCGTTGTCTGGGCGCCTATGCCCTCGATCGCAACACGCATCAAATCACGACGCTGTCAGCAGATATCGTGGCATTGGCCACCGGCGGTGCCTCGAAGGTCTATCTGTATACAAGCAATATGGACACGGCCACGGGTGACGGTATCGCCATGGCATGGCGCGCCGGCTGCCGTGCTGCAAATCTCGAGTTCGTGCAGTTTCACCCGACCTGCCTGTATCATCCGCACGCCAAGTCGGTTTTGATTTCCGAAGCAGTGCGTGGTGAAGGGGGCCGCTTGCTGTTGCCCGACGGGAAACGCTTCATGCCCGAGCATGATAAGCGTGCGGAGCTTGCTCCACGCGATATCGTGGCAAGGGCGATCGACTTTGAAATGAAGCGCGGCGGCTTCGACAGTGTCTATCTGGATATCAGTCACAAGCCGGCCGAGGAAATTTTGCAGCTGTTCCCCAACATCGCGCGCAGCTGCAGTGCGTTCGGCATCGACATGACGAAAGACCCCATTCCGGTCGTGCCTGCAGCGCATTACACGTGCGGCGGTGTGGTCACCGACCGCTGGGCAGCGACCGATATACCGGGCTTATATGCGCTGGGCGAATGTGCCAGCACCGGTTTGCACGGCGCGAACCGGCTGGCCAGCAACTCACTGCTGGAATGTGCCGTATTCGCCGCGACTGCACATGAAAAAATACTCGAAGAACTCGAACAAACGAGCCACAAAAAGTTAACACTTCCCAGCTGGGACGAGAGTCGGGTGACAGACGCGGATGAGCAAATTGTCGTGTCTCACAACTGGCACGAGCTGCGGCGATTTATGTGGGATTACGTCGGCATTGTCCGCACGAACAAACGCCTTGAACGGGCTCTGCACCGCGTGGAACTGTTGAAAAACGAGATCGCCGAGTACTATGGCAACTTCAAGGTCAGCAACGACCTGATCGAATTGCGCAACCTGGTGCTGGTCGCGGAACTCACGATCCGCAGCGCGCTCAGCCGGCATGAAAGCCGCGGTCTTCACTACAACCTCGACTATCCGGATGCATTTCCCGACGACCAAGCCACGGATTCCGTCCTGAATCCGTCACCATTCAAATAAGTCAAAAGACCGCCTCCTGTTAGCCTCGTCAGAACGGAGAAGCATTTAGCTTCAAGTGAGTTCTTTGGCTAGCTCCGTGGCAGCATCAGATTATGCGGGTTGCTTTGAGCGTCGTAGAAACCGAGCGAAGCAGGAAAGCGCAGCGAGGTTGATCCGATGTGAGCGGAGACAGGGATGTCGCAGCGAACTTAAGCTGTAACAACGCAGACTTAATCTTACAGACACTGTTAGGTTGGCAACTCACAGGTTCACCAATTCCAAACGGTCGTGACCATCCAGGCCTTGTCTGCGGCCTGTCCTTTGCAGGGAATAAAGCGGACCGCAGGGAGCCATCCCAGCAAAGGACAGGCCGCAGACAAGGCCGAACATTTGGCAGATAGTTTCCGGTCGAGAAACTCTTGGCTATTACCGGTATGCACCAGAGCTCGCGGCAGGTCGCCAGAGACCCTTTCCTGGGGATGGCTCCCTGTGGTCCGCTTTATTCCCCAGGAAAGGGTCTCTGTCGACCTGCCTCCAACAGTGGAGTTGCAAAGTCCGTTTTTCGCTTGATCGAACACTGTCTGTCCGATGAGATCTGAGTTTGCACACTTAAGCTCAAAGCAACCCGCATATAACTGATGCGGTCGCCGCAGTCTGGGTCGTCAGGGACGCCGAACCAAATGCTCTTCTCCGATCGCGGCAAGGGTCGTCGTTCCGGCAAACTGCATAATTCGTTTCAACTCGGAGCGGAGCAACGACAAGACGCGACTGACACCCTCCTCCCCAAACGCGCCCAATCCCCACAAATACGGCCTGCCGATACAAATCGCTTTCGCCCCCAGGCCGAGCGCCTTGAAAATATCCGTGCCGCGGCGAAAACCGCCATCGATCAATACCGGCAACCGGTCGTCGGCACCGTCCAGCACTTCCGGCAATGATTCCAACGTGCCGCGATTACTTTCTTCCTGCCGGCCGCCGTGGTTTGACACGACGATTCCGTCAACGCCATGTTGCACACACAACTGCGCATCCTCGCGCGTCACAATACCCTTCAGTACAATTTTCATGCGCGTGTTGCTGTGCAACCATCGCACGATGTCCCAGGTCATCGACGCATCCCCAATGCCCGCCGGACCGGCATAGTTCTCGAAATTACCCAGGCGCATTTCGAACCGGCTACTGGCACCCCTGAACCAGCGTTCGCCCTGCCGATTGCCCAGGGTTGGCCCATCGATTGTCAACACCAGAACACGGCAACCCGCCTGTTCAGCGTCATCAATCAGCTTCTTCGTAAACTCACGATTCTTACTGATGTATAACTGAAACCAAAGCGGCTCGGCCGCCTCCGCCGCGATTTCAGCAATGCTGTGACTGGTCATCGTAGAACAGATCATCCGATGCTTACGCGCCGCGGCACGCACGGTCGCCAATTCACCGGCCTCGTGCAGCCTCTGCTGGGAACCCACCGGCGCTAGCAGAATCGGTGACGCCAACGTTTCGCCAAGCACATTGACGCTCATATCAATCTGGCTGACGTCCACGAGGCGCCGGGCGCGGATCTGCCAGGCATCAAAAGCCGTGCGATTAGCCGCCATGGTGTTGCCGTCATCCGCGCCATTCACAACGAAATGCCAATCAGCAACATCGAGCGTCTGCCGGGCAACGGCCTTCATCTGAAACACATCCAAAGCCTGTCGCGCGCTGGTCGGTATCGCGAGTTCCGGGCGCGCCCAGGTCGGCTCCGGCCACCAGGCTGCCAGACCTCCCCCGGCAGCCAGCAACGGTGATTCCAACATAAATTGCAGCAACTTGCGTCGCGCGATAGTCATCTGTGCCGCCCTGATCTGAGGCATCAGAAAGCTCCTCGATATGGGTTCATCAGCCAGCTGAATCTTTCAGTGATTGCCGAAACTCTTCAAAGTCCGGGCTCAAAATCTTATGCCGTAAGGCGCGCACATAGGTCTCCGGTCCCAGCGGGCATTGCGCATACAAAATATGACGCCACCCCTCCGGCTTTTTCCTGAATAAGGTGATGACGCGATCGAAACCGGCCGTCGCCGGTTGCGGCCGACCAACGGCGACCTTTATCTCATAAAAATGATCAAATAAAGCCAGGGCCAGATCCGGCCCGAGCGCCTTGACATGCAAATTCGAGAATTTCCAGCGAAATGCATCCATTACCTTGACGCCGGGATTCCAGTACCGCTCGATTTCCGGCCATGAACGAAACGGCGTCTCGATCTCTTCGGGGACGTACCAGGGTTCAGGATCGTCGGCATCCCAAACTTCTTTCAAGCGGTGAAACTCCTGGCTGTTCCAGATCGATTCGGTGAGCTTTAGCACCGCCTCAATTTCCGTATGTAACTGTTCGGCGTCGGCGCCGCTGGCTCTGACCGCAGCGCCCAATCCAGCCACGCCCAGCAGCGTCATTTGCATAGCGGTCCGGCGATCCAGTTTTGTTTCTCCCATGTTGCTCTCCTGTTCTTACCCGACTGCACCAAGACGAACCCATGCTGTCAGAAGTAAGCTTATGTCATTGCCGATGATTAAGATTCTTTAACTTATTTTTTTAAAATTCAAGATATTATTAGATATAGTTAATTCTTTTTATGATATAGGGAACTGGGTTTGATATATAATCCCGGTTCTAATTATTGAAAACGATTAGCAAGTCGCAAACTACAAGCTCACCGGCATCATGTCGAGTGGCACGGGTTGGCAAACAATCGAACATTATCGACAGCCAATCCGAACGCTGGCTGAATCGAATCAACAGAGGAGTATTTAGAGGGATGGTTTCACGTCGCGTCGACATCGCAGCTGACCAGGACATCGAACTGCAGGAATGGCTGGAGTCGATGGAATCGCTGCTACATGCTGAAGGGCCGGAGCGCGCCAAGGCTATTTTCCGGGCGGTGCATGACTACCTCGCCGACGAGAATGTCATTGTCGAGGAAGCCACCCTCAATACCCCCTATCGCAATACCATCCCGTTAGAACAGCAACCTGCCTACCCCGGCAAGATCCGGATCGAGGACCGCCTGGAAAACATTCTGCGCTGGAATGCGATGGCGATGATACTGCGCGCCTATGACAGTGGCACCGGTGTCGGCGGCCACATTGGTACCTACGCGTCTGCGGCAACCATGATGGAAGTCGGCCTGAACCATTTTTTCCGCAACAAAAGCGAGGACTACGGCGGCGATCTGGTCAGCATCCAGGCGCACGCATCACCTGGCGTGTATGCACGCGCATTCCTCGAAGGTCGCCTGACGCGCGAACAGCTCGAAAACTTCCGCCGGGAATTGCAGCCGGGCGGTGGCTTATCCTCATATCCGCATCCACGAAACATGCCCGAATTCTGGCAATCTCCGTGCGCATCCATGGGCTTGTCGACGCCCAGCTGCATTTACCAGGCCCGGTTTGCAAAATACCTCGAGCGGCGCGGACTCAAGCCGGACAACGGCGGCAAAATCTGGGCTTTCGTTGGCGACGGTGAATCCGACGAACCGGAAGTACTCGGCACGATAAACATCGCCGCGCGTGAACAACTCGACAACCTGATTATGGTCGTCAACTGCAATCTGCAACGGCTCGACGGCCCCGTGCGAGGGAACGGCAAGATTATCCAGGAACTAGAGCGCAGCTTTCGAGGCGCCGGCTGGAATGTCATCAAGGTCATCTGGAGCGGCGAGTGGGACAAACTGTTTGCCATAGACCACGAAGGTGTTCT
>Ga0224512_10001919_pt1 | contig 19520 bp, 21 predicted proteins | sample SF_May12_sed_USG_4_FD_169103 | JGI IMG/M metagenome (GOLD analysis project Ga0224512, IMG submission 169103) | Sediment microbial communities from San Francisco Bay, California, United States - SF_May12_sed_USGS_13 | ecosystem: Environmental > Aquatic > Marine > Sediment | place: USA... | reverse complement strand
CTCGGTGTTGCGACTAGCTCCTTTTGGCCATTAGCTGTCCGTCGAAATTCCGAACTTCCAGTAAGTTGAAAGACCGCTATCGGTGGAAGCGGACATTCCCAATTGCGCAGATAGGCCCATATGAGTCAGCCGCGCGGCACAACCATCGACCTTGTATTACGCCAGGTTCACATCACCGGTATAGGCAATTGCTAGCCTACTTTTATGAGGTTCCCACCTCATTGAGGTAAAATTCGTCGTGGTTGCAAGACGTTAACGAAATGGTATCAGGCTTCATAAGGCGCCCAGGGTGAGTGACAAAGTGGAAGAGACTGCGCTATCCGAGCAGTCAGATGAGATAGAGCGTCTATTTGCATTCGCGCCAGTCGGACTCTGCTATTACGATACGGACCTGCGATACCGCTATCTCAACAAGTGGCTAGCACGCATCAATGGCGTTCAGGTGGAAGAATGCCTGGGGAAAACACTCGAGGAGGTGCTTCCAATCCTTGCGGCCAAAGTCGCGCCGCGACTTCGCAAAGTGGTCGAAACCGGGGAGGCACTCCTCAATGTGGAGATCAAAGCGGAGACACTGGCTCGTCCAGGAAAGCCGAGGCACTTCAGGAACAGCTATTATCCGGACAAGAGCAAGGATGGCACCGTCATTGGCGTGTGCTGCGTAGTGCAGGACATCACCGCCCAAAAAGAGGCAGAACTTGAGCTCGTTAAACGAAGCAAGCAGCTTGAACACCTCGCTCTGTACGACGCGCTGACCGGACTGGGTAACCGAAACCTGTTTCTGAAGCAGCTGGAGCATCTGATCGCCATCGCAGGACGCAAGAAAGAAGAGGTCGCTTTGCTTGCTATGGATCTCGATGGGTTCAAAGAGGTCAACGACCGACTGGGCCACGCTGGAGGCGACGCGGTATTGCGAGAATTCGGTGCTCGTCTGTGCCAAGCACTCAGGAAGGCTGATCAAAAGTATCGTATCGGCGGTGACGAGTTCGCCGTACTACTTGAGCCAGGGTGCAATAGCCACGACGGTGCTCTCGCGGCGGCCGAAAAGATTGCGAGACACTTAGCAGCGCCCATGGAGATCAAAGGCTACGACTGCGCGATTGGCGTCAGCATAGGAGTCGCCGTTTTCCCTCAACACGGCCAAGATCCGGATACGCTTCTTCGCAAAGCTGATGCCGCGATGTATGAGGCAAAAAAAACGCACCAGGTTGTTGCCGGGGCTTCCGACTTGGACGCCACCACTATTCTCAAGAGGCTACACTCAGATACGTGACTGTGTAATCGCAGTGTTGCCCTGTTGCGAATAGCCGCTCTATACCCGATAGCTGCCGTTGCCGTTGCCGTTGTAAAGTCTTGACGGGCGGCTATTGATACGAAACAGTCAAGAGCAAGACGACGCAGCTTTTCGGGAATGATATTCTCTGGCCTGCACATGCAATTACTAGGCATCTTGGGTGAGCGACACTATCAATGTCACCGTAAAGGCTCTGGAGCTATTTGAGCGTTGGACGGGGCGACAAGACCAGGCCAAGGTCAAAAAGGATCGTACTCGGGCGAAGGCCTTAGAGGCATTGCTCGCAGCGGTCACAGAGACGACTGCGTACACAGCTGATCGGCGAGATGGTGGCCGGCGCAACCGCAATCGCGAAGGGAAGATTTCGCAGCTCTGGTACCGGGCGTCAATTCGGGTCCGTTCCGTAGACAGGCGTCTTTCAACAATACTCGCAATGACGTCATTGGGCTGGGCTGATCCAGAACTCTGGGACACGCCGGAATTCAAGAACGTCCCCTTGGGGCTTGATCGCATACGCAAACAATGCCTCTGGCTACTCAAACATGATGAGTAAGACGATCTATCGACGACGGCGCCGCGAATGCCCGGGTGTCGATTTCGGTTCACTCGCTTTCCCGGCAGGTAACGCGTATTCTCACGCGCTGCGGATCTTCGTTGCCACGAAGTTCGTCGAAAAAAAAACTCTAATACATCAAGGAGAATGAAAAAAGTGAAATTACGTAAATTGCTAGCGGGACTTGTTCTTTCCAGCGTCGCGAGTGTTGCTCTGGCCGATCTTGAGCCGTGGACTGATTACGACATCGGCGAGGGAGTAACCAACGTAACTACGGTCAAAGTTGCCTCCAACATGATCGACAAGTATCTGGAAGGCCTCAGCCAAACGTGGGCACCGGCGAATGACGTGGCGAAAGAGCTAGGTCAGATCGAAGGGTATTGGATTCACGTTAGCCAGTTGCCGAACAGTGGCGATTTCAACGTCGTACTCGGTATAGACTACAAAGACTCCGCGTCGTTGCAACCTGCCAAAGCCAAATACGATGCGTTTATGAAAAAATGGGGCGAAGCGAATCAGGCAAAATCCGATGAGATTGTCCAAACGTATCCGGGCATTCGCGAAATTGTCGGTGAGTACAACATGCGGACTGTGACCTTCAAGTAAGGGAAGTCATGTCAAGGCCTTCCTGATAAGCAGGAAGGCCTTGCTCAATCAGCACGCAATACCTATCCTTTTGCTATCTCCGTCAAATTTTCAAGTGCAGGACGGGTATTGCTCCGCAAGTGCCCGCAGACGTTGCATGCGCTCCGAACAGGCTCGGCGCGCTGCACCCAGGTCGATCTGCTTGGCCTCGAAGCGCCCTTGCCGATGGAAGTATTCCGCCGGATCGGACCCGTCAGGCTCAACATTGATTTTGTAGGTGGCGCCGTCGAAAACCTCGTAGAGCGGGAACAAGCTGCTTGCCACCGCCAGACGAACCAGTTCTATTGAATCGGCCGGCTCGGCCTTCCAGCCTGTGGGGCAGGGCGAGTGCAGTAACAGAAAACGCATCCCCTTAATTAATAGCGCCGTCGATATCTTGTGAGCGAAATCGTCCGGATGGGCGATGGAAAGCGATGCGGCATAGGGAATCCGGTGCGCAGCCATGATCGACATGATGTCTTTCTTGTCCTGGATCTTGCCCCACGGCGTGGTCGTCGTTCGGGCGCCGGCCGGCGTTGCCGAGGATCGCTGCCCGCCGGTATTGCCGTAGATCTCGTTGTCGTAACAAATATAAATTATGTTCTCGTTGCGCTCGGCGGCCGCCGACAGCGTCGCAAGGCCGATGTCGTAGGTGCCGCCGTCGCCGGCCCAACAGATGACCTGGCCCGGTTCGGCGTTGAGGTCACGAATAGTCGCTACGCCCGAAGCTACGGCCGGCGACGATGCGAACGTCGTCGCAATTGTTGGCACGCCGTAGCTGGTTGTCGGAAACGCACCCGCGGTCACGATACCGCAACAGGCAGGGATCACCAGCGTACAGGTATCGCCGGCATCAGCGAGCGCGCGACCCAACATGGTCAGGCCAACGCTCATCCCACAGCCGCCGCAGTTTGTATTGCCGGGTCGAAGCAGGCATTCCTCGGTGCACGGAATCTCCGGACGTTCCTGAAGCCGGCCAGGCGCTGTCGTCGCCGTCATTGCAGGGTCTCCTTGCTGGTCTGGATGCCCATCCATACCGGATCGCCGGCGTTAGCCCGCGCCGTGAGGTCGGCCAGGATCTCGTCGATCACGGTCGGTGTGACGTCGCCGCCGCACAATCCCGTGAGATAGTTCTGAATCAGCAGATCGTCGCGGTGACCCTGAAAAGCGGCGCGCGTGTCCTGCCAGAATATGCCGCCGGCGCCGGCCGCGTAGTTGCGGTCCAGCACGGCCACGCGTGTCGCCGCCTGGCAAGCCTCGCGCAACGCCGCCTCGGGAAACGGCCGAAACATCTTCAGTTTCACGAGGCCGATTTTCTCGCCCGCCTTGCGCCGCTGCCGCACCACTTCGCGCGCCGTCGTCGCGATCGTGCCACTCGCGACGAGGACCAGCTTGGCGTCATCGGTGGCAAACGTCTGGATAACATCGCCGGGATCGCGACCGAAGATCTCTGTGAAACTCTCCCGGCATTCCTGGTAAACATCCGCTACGCGCTTCATCGCCTCGTCGATCTCGAGTCGCATCGACAGACCTTCATGCGGCCAGGCGAGTCCGCCGAGCGTGCGTGCCTCGTCATAATGCATGCGATGCGGCAGGTCGAGGTCCGGCAGGAAGCGATCGACGTCGGCTTGTTCGGGGAGTGCGGTCCCGGTCTGTGTATGCGAGACGATGAACGCGTCCATGCACGTCAACGCCGGTAACAGAATGCGCCGATCCTCCGCCAGCCGGAATGCGAGCAGCGTGGTATCCAGCACCTCCTGATTGTCTTCGCAATAGAACTGCAGCCAGGCGAAGTCTCTGAGCATCAGCGTGTCACCCTGGTCGGCCCAGATATTCCATGGCGGGCCCAACGTGCGATTGACCGCGACCATCACGATCGGCAGTCGGTAATAGCCGGCCACCATGACGTTCTCCGCCATATAGGCCAGCCCATTCGCCGAGCTTGCCGTAAAGGCCCGCGCGCCGTTCATTGATGCGCCCATGGACACGGCCATCGCGCTGTGTTCGCTCTCCACCGGCACAACGCGGCCTTTGCTGAACGGGAACTGAGCCACGTACTCCACGATTTCGGTCTGCGGCGTGATTGGATAGATGCCACACGCGACGCCCCGGGCCGTTCGATTGGCCTCGCCCGCGACGCTCAACGCGTAGCCGGCAGCGTGGTTTCCCGTTATGACCTGTACAGGCATCGTTGCTCTGACTCCCGGTTATAGATGACTCATGAAAATGACGCTGCGCGGGCACTCTGTCACGCACACACCGCAGCCCTTGCAGTACGCGTAATCGAATTCGAGACGGTGACCCACTCGTTTCAATACGCCCTCCGGACAATAAGTGCAGCAAAGGTCGCACTCGTTACAGACGCCGCAGGACAGGCAGCGCGCAGCTTCGGTCGCGTCTTCGAGTCCCATGTGTACTTCGTCGAACGTCGAACGGCGTTCGATTATCGGAAGCGACTCGCCCTCGGCGGCTGCTTGACGTTCGAACAGGTGCAGCTTCAACGCATCGGCACGAATGACCTCGTCGCACCAGACATCGACATCGCAATACTCGTCGGCGTGCTCGGTGATACGCACGTGCGCTCCGCTTAGCACTCTGTGAATGTGCACGGCCGCGCGCCGGCCACTGCCAATGGCAGCGGCGATGGTGCCGTCGTGCGTGGCGAGATCACCGATAGCGAACAACGGCGTCTCGAGCAGGCCGAGGAGCTGAGTGCCTTCTCTGACCTCCGTGCCCTCCGGAAACACGGATACGTCCGGCGACTGGCCGAGTGCGAGGATGACCCGGTTACAGGTCAGTTCGAAATCCGAGTCCGGAATTTCCATCGGTGCGCGACGCCCCGACTCATCCGGCTCGCCGAGTTCCATGCGTCGGCAGGTAAGTCGATAGCGCCGCAGGAGGCCGTCGCTCGGCTCTTCATGCAAAGCAACCGGCTGGGTGAGCAAATCAATGCTGACGCCTTCCTCAGCTGCGTCGTGGATCTCTTCGCGGATGGCGGGCATCTCCTGACGGCTGCGCCGATACACCACGCGAACGCTCCTTGCGCCCAGGCGCAACGCCGACCGGGCAGCATCCATAGCCGTGTTGCCGCCACCGATCACCACGACGCTCTCGCCGTCCACGCGCACGTCGCCCCGATGCACATGATCGAGGAAATCAATGCCCTGGACCACGGCCTCGGTGCCGTCCATTCCGAGCTGCAGATCCCGCTGCTCCTGCAGGCCCGTGGCGACCAGTACGGCATCATGATCTCGCGCCAGGCCCAGCAGAGTCTGGCGATCGATCCGACGGTCGGTCTCGACCTCGATGCCGAGACCGAGTATGCGGTCAATCTCGCGCGCGACCACGTCCTCGGGCAGCCGAAATTCGGGAATGCCGGATCGCAGCAGCCCGCCGATTTCGGCTCCGGACTCGAACACTTTGGCCCGGTAGCCGAAGCGCGCGAGATGATAGGCGGCCGTCAGGCCGGCGGGACCCGATCCCACGATTGCAATCCGTTCGTCGCGCCTGGCCAGCGGTGCGGGCGTCACGACACCATGGTCGCCGGCATAGCGCTCCATCTGGCGTACATTGACCGCGCCGTCGAGCTCGATGCGGTTGCACGCTTCCATGCACGGGGCGGGGCAGGCTCTGCCGCAGATCGACGGAAATGGCGTGGTGCGCAACAGAATCTCCAGTGCCTCGTCCGGTTCGTCGCGCGCCAGGGCGTTGAGAAATCCCTGCACATTGTTGCCAGCCGGGCAGATGTGATTGCACGGTGGAATCATCTGCCGGCGCCGCGGCTGCTCGGTCGCCCACTGTCCTGTCTTGAGCGCCGGCAGCGCCGCGCCGGCACCCTCGAGGAGGCTGGGTCCGCGCCGTTCGTCCGCCGGCGCCCCTAGTGCTTCAGGAGGGCCGACCTCGCGCGGCGATTCAACGAGCCGGACTTCCTCGTAGGCGCGGCTGGCAGCAGCCAGGTTGGATCCTTTGAAGCCGAGATGCTCGAGTGCAGCGCAAATCTCCTGAAGTGGAATCGCTAGCATCCTGCCAACGGCCCCTGCGAGCGCGGTGTTGACGATGGGTACGCTGCGAGTTCCCAGATTGTTGTCACGGGCAATAGTGGTCGCGTCCACGGTGGCGAGACGGTAACGCGCAAACTGGTTTGCAAATTCCCCGGGCGGTTCCGGCGAGTTGACCAGTATCCAGCCGCCGGTTTTCAGCCCTGTCGCGATCACTGGCCCGACCAGGGTCGGATCGAGCACGATGACGTGATCCGGCTCGTAGATTAGATTGCGATTGGTGATCGGTTCGTCGGCGTAGCGACAAAATGCCTGGATCGGTGCGCCGGAGCGTTCGGCGGCGTACAGGCCGAAGGCTTGCACCGACAGGCCCTGCAGAAACCGCGACGTGGCGATCAGCTTTGCCAGGGTGACACCACCCTGGCCGCCGCGGCCATGTATTCGGATCTCAATCATTGCATCGTTCCGCGGGCGAATTCCTGACCGCGGTTGCTCCAATGAATGCTCGCACAAGGAGTGCTTTGTCAACTCAGAATATACAGTTTCCCGGTCGCTACCCGAATAAGTAGATTCCGTCCGGAGCCGGTGTTGAATAGGATCCCCTGACGGCTGGTCAGGTGTGCGCTAATCCAGTTAGCGCAAATACGGCAACGGCACGTGTTTCAGGGCGATGCCATTGACGGTCAAACCCGCGTCGGCTTGGTCGGTCGGGACAACGGCGAGGATGGAGTCGCCGATCGCATTGAGCACCTCACCGACATCGCGTTCGCCATCCGAGACCTTGTCGCCAGGTTTGACGGGGCTGGCGCTGTCAAATCGGTGCAAGCGACGCTTCGTCGCGCCGCGAAAATGGGTGCGGGATACGATCTCCTGCCCCGGGTAGCAGCCTTTGTCGACGCTGACGGCTTCGAGCAGATCGAGGTTCAGCATGTGCGGCGTGAACTGCTCAGATTGCGGTTGCCGAATTTCCGGAATACCGGCCTGCAGATTGGCGAGCTGCCAGTCCTCGATGGAACTGCCGATGCCGAGCTGCTCGTGCGTCGCCGCTTGAACGGCAAAGTCGACCTTGGAGCGGAAACGAAACATCGTCAGGCGCTTCACCACCGCATCCGTGAGTTCGGTCGGCAAGCTCAGTGTGTAGCCCTCGCTAAGCCTGGCTGCGCGGAACAGGCATATGACGCGTCCTTTGGGATTGCACCAGGCAGCCAGAGTCCGTGCGCTGTCCGTGAAGTCTGTGACATCGGCGGCCAGTTGCGCCTGCAGGAAGTCAAAGGCGTCGTCGCCGCTGACAGTTATTGTCGAGTAATCAAGGTCGGTCATGCTGCGTCGATTCTATCCTGTTACTTGTCGATACACCTGGCTCATGCAGGTCAATGCCGTGTCTGGCATACTGCCGCCATGCCAACCGACGACACAGACCATAAGGCGGCCGCGGGCGATGCCAAGCCAGCGACGGCGACGCGTGAGACCGACATTGTCAGGGAGAAAAATGCGCACCCACCAGCCGAGATTGGTGGTCGCAAGGGCCTCGATCCGACGCGCTACGGCGACTGGGAAAAGGCCGGTCGTTGCATCGATTTCTAGTTATCTAAGTATTTAAATAACAAAAACTTATGAGCAATACTGAAAGACCATTATCACCTCATATTTCGATCTATCGCTGGCCGATAACGATGGTTCTGTCGATAGTGCACCGCGCTACCGGCATTGCGATGTCGTTGGGCTTTGCCGTGTTCGTAGTCTGGTTGTTTGATGCCGCGTCCGGTCCCGATTCCTACGCAGTCTTCCTCGCGGCAATGGATTCCACGATCGGCAGATTGTTGCTCATTGGCTGGAGTTTCGCGTTTTTCTATCACCTGTCCAACGGCGCCCGTCATCTGCTTTGGGACACCGGTCGCGGGCTCGAAAAAGCTCAGGCCAACACGTCGTCGTGGTTAGTGTTGGTCGTAACCGTCGCACTGACGGCCGTGTTCTGGTGGGTGGCACTATGAGTTTGCGTTCCCCCCTTGGCCGCGTACTGGGATTGGGGAGTGCCAAAGACGGCACGTCACACTGGTGGGGGCAACGCGTATCAGCGGTTGCCTTGCTGCTGCTCGGTATCTGGTTTGCCGGGATGCTGGCGACGATGAGCGGATTCAGCTACGCAGAGGCGGCCGCGTTTATTGCGCGGCCTGTCAACAGCATTCTGCTATTGCTGCTCACCGTCAGCATGGCTTACCACTCCTATCTGGGCGTTCAGGTAGTCATTGAAGATTACGTCCACGCGCCCGGTATAAAAGTGGTGAGCCTGCTGCTTACCCGTTTCGTACATACTCTTCTTGCGGTAGCGGCCCTTTACGCGATCTTGAAAATCGGCCTCGGCGCATGAGCGACTACGAATTTATCGATCATGGCTACGACGTTGTCGTGATCGGCGCCGGTGGTGCGGGTCTGCGCGCCACCTTTGGGCTGGCAGAGGCTGGATTCGATACGGCGTGCATCACGAAGGTTTTCCCGACACGCAGTCACACCGTCGCAGCGCAGGGCGGCATCAGTGCGGCGCTCGGAAATATGGGCGAAGATGACTGGCGCTGGCATATGTACGACACGATCAAGGGTTCCGATTGGCTCGGTGATCAGGATGCGATCGAGTACATGTGCAAAGAGGCCCCCGACGCTGTTATCGAACTCGAACACTATGGCGTGCCGTTCTCGCGAACCGAGGACGGCAAGATCTATCAGCGTCCATTCGGCGGCATGACGACGCGCTTCGGCGAGGGCATAGCGCAACGAACCTGCGCAGCAGCGGACCGAACCGGGCATGCGATGCTGCACACGTTGTATCAGCAGTCGTTGAAACACGATGCGGAGTTTTACGTCGAGTATTTCGCCGTCGACCTGATCATGGAAGATGGCGCATGCCGCGGCGTCGTTGCCATCGATCTTGCGACGGGACGACTGCACCGCTTCCGCTCGCACCAGCTCATTCTGGCAACCGGGGGCTATGGACGGGCGTATTTCTCATGCACGTCGGCGCATACCTGCACAGGTGATGGCAGCGGCATGGTACTGCGTGCCGGCCTGCCGCTGCAGGATATGGAGTTTGTGCAGTTCCATCCCACCGGCATCTATGGCGCCGGCTGCCTGATCACGGAGGGCGTACGCGGCGAGGGCGGCTACCTGACGAATTCGGATGGCGAGCGATTCATGGAACGCTATGCGCCCAACGCCAAAGATCTGGCTTCGCGCGATGTCGTGAGCCGCTCGATGACGATAGAGATTCGCGAAGGCCGCGGCGTCGGCGCCGAGCGAGACCATATCCATCTGCATCTCGAGCATCTGGGACGTGAGGTCATCGAAGAACGACTTCCGGGTATTGCAGAAACGGCACGGATTTTCGCGGGCGTCGACGTGACCAAGGCTCCGATTCCGGTGCTGCCCACGGTGCACTACAACATGGGCGGCATACCGGCCAACTTCAACGGCGAGGTGGTCACGAAAAAGGACGGTGACCCGGAGGCAGTGGTCCCCGGCCTGATGGCCGTCGGCGAAGCGGCATGCGTATCGGTACACGGTGCAAATCGACTCGGCTCGAATTCCTTACTGGATCTCGTCGTATTCGGCCGCGCGGCCGCGCATTACTGCGCCGAAACGATGACGCCCGGTGCGCGACACAAACCACTGGCACCCGATGCAGGACAGGACAGCGTGCGGCGAATCGACGCGCTGCGCCATGCCGATGGCAGTCGGCCGACGTCCGAGATCCGACTCGAAATGCAGAAGATCATGCAGAATCATGCGGCGGTCTTTCGCACGGGGGAGACGCTGCAGGATGGCGTCGATCTGCTCAGCAAAACGTTTGCGAGCTTGAGTGACGTCAAGGTCTCGGATCGGTCGCTCGTGTGGAACACGGATCTCATCGAAACGATGGAACTCGAGAATCTGATGCTCAACGCGATGGCGACGATTCAATCGGCCGCAAACCGGCTCGAGAGCCGCGGCGCCCACGCTCGCGAGGACCACGCTGATCGCGACGACGAAAACTGGATGAAGCACACGCTGGCCTGGGTGAACGATAGTGGCGCGGTGAACTTCGACTATCGCCCAGTGCATCAGGAAACATTGACCGATGAGGTCGAGGCCGTGCCGCCTAAGGCGCGCGTCTACTAGGAGCCTAAGCAGGAGTAAGGGACCTTGGCTGAGTTCAGACTTCCACCGAATTCGAGAATCAAAAAGGGCAGGCATTTCGATGCTGCCAACGGCGCCGCGAATGTGCGCCGCTTTGCCGTCTACCGCTACGATGCCGACAGCGGCGAAAACCCGCGCATCGATACGTATGTCGTCGACATCGACAGCTGTGGACCGATGGTTCTCGATGCGCTGATCAAGATCAAGAACGAGATCGATCCGACGTTGACGTTTCGTCGTTCCTGTCGAGAAGGTATCTGTGGTTCCTGTGCGATGAACATCGATGGCGGCAATACACTCGCCTGTACGCGCTCGATTGACGGCATCAAGGGCGATGTCAAGATCTACCCGCTGCCGCATATGCCGGTCGTCAAGGATCTCGTGCCCGACTTGACGAATTTCTACGCGCAGTACGCCTCGATCAAACCGTGGCTGCAGTCGCGCACGCCGCCGCCGCCCGATCAGGAACGCCTGCAAAGCAAGGAAGATCAGGAACTGATTAACGAGCCCGCTGCCTGCATCCTGTGCGCCTGTTGTTCGACAAGTTGCCCGAGCTACTGGTGGAACAGCGACCGCTATCTTGGACCGGCGGCGCTCCTCGCCGCGTATCGCTGGCTAGTTGACAGCCGCGATGATGCGACCGGAGAACGCCTCGATGAACTTGAAGATCCGTTCCGACTTTATCGCTGCCACACGATCATGAACTGCACACAGTCCTGTCCCAAGGATCTGAACCCGGCTCGGGCGATCGCCGAAACGAAAAAGATGCTGGTCGAGCGCCGTTATTAGCGACGCGCAGGACTCCCGGCTGGCGTGGCAATGCAGGTTGCACTAGCAAGCGTATGCAACAGTCAAAACTCAGGTGGCAGTGCAGGCGAGGCATGCGCGAACTCGACGATTTGTTGCTGCGTTATCTCGAGCGGCACTACGGCGATGCACCGGAGGTCGATAAGCAAGCGTTTCAGTCACTTTTGCAGCTGTCAGATCCCGAGCTCATGGGCTACTTATTGCAAAAGCAGCAGCCGGCAGCCGAGCTCGCCCGTGTCGTCGCACGCATACTCGACCGAACTCAGACCTGATACGACACTGCGGCAGTTCGTGATGCTCGCCGGCCTGTCTACGGCCTGCATCGGTTTTGCGATGATCCTGCTGCTGCCGATTGAGCGGCCCTGGCGCGTACTGGCGGCCATTGCGTGGTTGGCAACATGCACTCACGACCTCATCGTCATTCGCAAGGGGCACCGGCAATGTCGGCGCATTCGCATACAGCAGGATGGGGGCGTGCAGCTGCTGTCGCCGGATGGCTGTTGGTTTCCAGCAACAATCCTGTCTGGCAGTATCGTGCTGCGCGGCGTCGCATGGCTTCGCTTCGAAGCCGATAATGGCCAGCGATTCGCTGAGCTGATCTGCCGCAAACGACCACAGCTTGAGGCCTGGCGTCGTCTGCAGGTCATTTGGCGGCACTTGGGAGCAGGACGCTGAAACTGCTACCATGCCTCGGCTGCGAACTGAGTCACATAATGCGCCCAATCACCGTTGTTTTTAGAGAACTTTCAAGTGTCCGGCCGGTCTATCCCGGTGTCGGCGGAATACAGCCGCATGTCGAATGAATCGACAGATAAGGAACTGGTCAAGCGGGTACAAAAAGGTGACAAGGGCGCGTTTGATCTGTTGGTGCTGAAATACGAGCAGAAGATCGTCAATCTGGTAATGCGATATGTGCGCGACCCGGAACAAGCATTGGATATCAGCCAGGAGGCCTTTATCAAAGCCTACCGGGCTCTGCCGAGATTTCGGGGCGACAGCGCGTTTTACACCTGGCTATACAGGATTGCTGTGAATACGGCGAAGAACTACCTCGCTGCGCAGCGCAGACGGCCGATGGATATTGAGCTTGACCTGCAGGAGCAAGAGCAGTACGGCCTGCATGCCAAACTTAAGGAGACGGATACTCCCGAAACAGTGACGATGAGTCACGAGTTACAGGAAACACTGGAACGCGCCATAGAATCACTGCCTGATGATCTTAGAACTGCGATTATCTTGCGTGAACTGGATGGCATGAGTTATGAAGAGATTGCGCAGACGATGGATTGTCCGGTAGGTACCGTGCGATCGAGGATTTTCAGGGCCCGCGACGCCATTGGCAAAAAAGTCGGGACCCTGGTGCGGTAGTAAAGCGGGGACCTATGAACGATGCGATAAGAATGCAGATCTCGGCCTTTGTTGACGGCGAGTTGCCGCACAACGAAGCCGAACTACTGTTGCGAAGGATGTGCCAGGACCGGGAACTCCGCCAGCAGGCTGCCGAGTACCTGGCAATGGGTCGCGTCATGCGCGGTGAACACAGTATTGCCGGCATGAAATACCTGCGCGAACGAGTTGCCGCGGTTCTCGATGATACTACGCTTCTGCAGGAAGACCCTGTCGTCGCCGAGTCGGATCGCCCACGGTTTTTGCGGCCGCTGGCGGGCGTGGCAATCGCAGCGACCGTTGCGCTTGCAGCGATTTTTGGGCTGCGGCAGATGACTGCGATGCCGGACATCGATCCGCTCCAAGAGGGTGGGGCAATCGCGGAAGCTGGCGACGGCAGATCTTATACGGTCCCGGACCAGGACGATGGTCAGCTGCGCGATTATTATCTGAGCCACACTGCGGATTCCTCGTACTTTGGTGCCAGCAGCATCAATGCGCGACTGGTTACGCTGCAACTTAGAGAAGATATGGACATCGAGTCCGACGTCTCAGAGCCGCAGGTCGACGATGAAGAGGCCGCGCCGGCCGAATCGATCGACATGCAAACGCCATAAGCCCGATGACGATGCGACGACGAAACCTGACCGTGACCGCTTGTGTTGCGTTCGGCAGCTTGCTGGCAGGCGTCCCATACGTGTCAGCAGAGGATGTTGCGCCGCGAGACTGGTTGAACAGGATGGCGAGCGCCGTACAGACGACGAATTACGAGGGCACTGTGATTCGGCTGCAGAATGGCAAAGTCGAGGCACTCAAAGTCGTGCACGTGATTACGGACGGCGTCATTCGCGAAAAGGTGCTTGTGCAGGAAGGAAACGGGCTGGAAATCATCCGTAACGGTAATGAGGTGCAGTGCATCTTACCGGACAAGAAATCCGTACTCGTCGAGGAGTGGAATGATCAAAGCAACTTGTTCTCGACATTGCCGGCGAGCGATATTCGCTTTGGCAACGAGTATGACGTGTCCATCGTACGTCACGGACGGGTTGCGGGCCGCAAGGCCATATTACTGGCGATCCGGCCTCACGACGGCTATCGCTTCGGGCATCGCGTCTGGCTCGATATCGTCACTGGATTTCCGCTACAAACGACGCTGATCGATGATGCAGGGGACACGATCGAGCAGGTCAAGTTCGCAGACATCAGCCTGGACGAAGAAATTCACGCCAGCGCACTGGCGCCGTCGATCAGCACCGAGAATTTCCGCTGGATTACGCAGCCGCGGCGCACTATTACCGCCGCTGTCGAAAGCACATGGAACGCGGCCAATTTACCAAATGGTTTTCGCGTCGTGTCGATCCATGAGGAAAAGCTGTCCGGCAGGGCAGTGCCCGTCATGCACATTCTTTATAGCGACGGGCTCGCCAATGTGTCGGTATTTATCGAGCCGGCCAACAGCAACAAGATCGCGCGTCGCTCGCGAGTCGGGGCATCGAATTCCTTCAGCGTAGAAACTGATGGCTATCAGATAACGGCCGTCGGCGAGGTGCCAGCCGCGACTGTGGAGCAGATCGCGACCTCCATGCAACCTCAGTAGGTATTCGATGGACAATCCCACGGGAAGAGTTTTGTCGCTTGTCGACGGCGCAGACGGCACGCGCGCCATTATTGACATCGAAGTTGCAGACGCCTGCCCCCGATGCGCGGCGGGTAAGGGCTGCGGAGCGGGTCTCATGACGGGTTCCGGCCGCAACAGGCAGGTCGAGGCGTCGATTCGCGCGGGACTGAACGTTGCCGAGAATGATTTGGTCGAAATCGTGCTTGCCCCGGATGATGTGCTGCGTGCCGCGGCGATCGTATACGGGCTGCCGATGCTGGGCGCCGTCGCGGCTGCCGCTATTGCCTATGCTTTGTCGCTTGGTGACGCGGCGGCGGCCGTGGCTGCGCTCGCAGGTCTGACGGTCGGGTTCACGATCGGTCGCTGGCGATTGCGGCAGACGCCCTGTCTGCGCCGATTTTTGCCGTCGGTGCAGCGCCGCCTCGATACCGGCAGTGGGTCCGCAATTTGAAATCCCTGGCGGTATTTAGCAGGCGGGGGTGTCATCTTTGTGAGCAGCTGATCGAGGAACTGCTGCTCCTGGTCCACGGCCGACTCGAGGTTTCGGTTCTTGATATCGACAGTCGCGAAGACTGGAAAACGCAATACGACACGCGGGTTCCGGTTGTCGAATATGACGGCGAGCTGATCTGCCAGTATCATCTCGATCGCGACGCGCTCACAAGGATTTTGAGCCTACATGGACCGAATTCGTAATTTCTCGATCATTGCTCACATAGACCACGGCAAGTCCACGCTCGCCGATCGGTTTATACAGCTATGTGGCGGTCTTGCCGATCGCGAAATGGCCGAGCAGGTGCTGGATTCAATGGATCTCGAGCGCGAGCGCGGTATCACGATCAAGGCACAATGTGTCTCGCTCAATTACACAGCGCCGGATGGTGAGGTGTATGAACTCAATTTCATCGATACGCCAGGCCATGTCGACTTTTCCTACGAGGTGTCGCGATCGTTGGCAGCCTGTGAGGGGGCGCTTCTGGTCGTGGATGCCGCTCAGGGTGTCGAAGCGCAGAGCGTCGCAAATTGCAACACGGCCATCGATCAGGGCCTCGAGGTACTGCCCGTTCTGAACAAGATCGACTTGCCTGCGGCCGAGCCGGATAGAGTCAAAGCCGAGATCGAAGACATTATTGGCATTGACGCCCAGGACGCCGTTGAGGTCAGCGCCAAGACCGGCGCCGGTGTACCCGAACTTCTTGAAGCGATCGTCAAAGAAATACCGCCCCCGCAAGGTAACCCGGATGGCCCGTTACAGGCACTCATAATCGACTCGTGGTTCGACAACTATGTAGGCGTCGTTTCGCTGGTGCGCGTCGTCAATGGCAGTCTGCCCAAACGCAGCAAGATAACGATCATGTCGACCGGCGATTCTTACATGGCGGATCGCGTTGGTTGCTATACCCCGAAGATGGAGGATCGCGATGCACTAATGATCGGCCAGGTCGGATTCGTGATAGCCGGTATCAAAGACATTTACGGTGCTCCGGTTGGCGATACCATAACGTTGACGCGTCACCGCTGCGATGTGCCGTTGCCCGGATTCAAGCAGGTACAGCCCAGAGTGTTCGCCGGACTGTTTCCGATACTTTCAGATGATTACGAAAACTTTCGTGACGCACTGCAGAAGCTTCGCCTCAACGACGCGGCGCTGCATTTCGAGCCGGAAACTTCGGCTGCGCTTGGCTTCGGCTTTCGCTGCGGCTTCCTCGGCATGTTGCATATGGAAATCGTGCAGGAACGCCTGGAACGCGAATACGATCTGGAACTGATCACAACCGCGCCGACAGTAATTTTTGAGATTGTCGATCATTCTGGCAACGTATTTTACGTTGACAACCCATCCAAGCTGCCGCCGTCCAATGAGATTGAAGAGCTTCGTGAGCCGATTATCACAGCCAACATACTTGTTCCCGACAAGCACGTTGGGTCCGTAATCAAGCTATGTATCGAGAAGCGCGGTGTGCAAAAACACATCCGCTACCTCGGCAGCCAGGTATCGCTCGAATACGAAATGCCGCTTGCCGAAGTCGTGCTGGACTTTTTCGATAAACTCAAATCGGTTAGTCGCGGTTATGCGTCATTCGACTATCATTTCGAGCGTTTTGAGCCCGCGCAGCTCGTGAGGCTCGATGTATTGATCAATAAGGAACGAGTCGATGCGCTTTCAATTATTGTTCACCGCGTCAATGCCCAGACTCGCGGCCGTGAACTTGTCGAGCGCATGCGCGAGTTGATTCCTCGCCAAATGTTCGACGTCGCAATTCAGGCGGCGGTGGGTAGTCAGATCATATCGAGAAGCACTGTCAAGGCGTTGCGCAAGAACGTCACGGCGAAGTGCTATGGCGGTGACGTGAGTCGGAAACGCAAGCTGCTCGAGAAGCAAAAGGCCGGCAAGCGTCGCATGAAACAGGTAGGATCCGTTGAAATTCCACAGGAGGCGTTCCTGGCTGTCCTGCGTGTCGATAAGTGAGAGTAGTGTATTGAGCATAAATCTGGCCTTGATTCTGACCGTCCTGACGCTCGTAAGCGGGATGGTCGTAGCACTGGACAAGTTCGTCTGGGGCCGAGACGGTGAAGAGGGCGGCGGCTCAGTTGCCCGACAAACTCTGATTGAGTATTCGCGCTCTTTTTTCCCAGTGCTGTTGTTTGTGCTGGTCATTCGCTCGTTCGTATTCGAACCGTTTCGGATTCCCTCGGGTTCGATGATGCCGACTCTGCTGCAAGGCGATTTTATTTTCGTCAAGAAGTACGCGTACGGGCTCAGACTTCCGGTCTCCGAGACCAAGATTCTGGCAACGGGTGAGCCCGAGCGTGGCGACGTCGTGGTGTTTCGGTTGCCGGACGACCCGAGTATCAATTACATCAAGCGCGTAGTCGGCTTACCTGGCGATGAGCTTAGTTACGAACGTCATCGCCTCGTCATCAATGGCGAGCAGGTAGATCTGCAGCAGCATCCTGATGCTACGGTCAGCGAGCCACGTTTTTTGGAGCGACTTGGCGAGAAAGAGCACGAGATATTGATTGCGAATTCCGGCTACGTCGTCCGCGACGGTATTTACCGAGTGCCGCAGGGTCATTATTTTGTGATGGGCGACAATCGTGACAATAGCCGTGACAGCCGTTTCATCGGCGCAATCCCGGAAACGCACCTGGTTGGTGAGGCCGTACGTATCTGGATGCACATGGATGGCCTCAGCTGGCCGCGCTGGGACAGGATCGGTACCAAGATTCAATAATGTGGTTCAATTCACTGATATTGGTTGCGGACTCACGTTAAATTTGATGTGATTTCGAGCTACAGATGACGCCGCGGTTACGGCGCAGAGAAATGGCTATGAACCTGATGAAACAACCGAGACACGCTTTTGCCCGGCAGCAGGCGGGGATGACAACGCTTGGATTTGCGATCCTCGCAGTATTTATCGGCTTGTTCGCGTTTGCCACGATTCGTCTCATGCCAATTTATCTGAACTACATGAAAGTCGTCGGCGTCATTGATGGTGTGCGCACAGAATTTGACGGACAAAGTCCTAGCGTTCCCGCCATGCGGAAATCCATATTACGCCGATTCGATGTGGAAAGCGTCGGCGTTATCGAATACCGCGATATCAAAGTCACACCAGTAGACGGTGGTTTCGAAGTGTCGGCGATCTATGACCATACATCGCCTTTCATAGGTAATATCTCGTTTACGGTTCACTTCGACAAGTCGGTCTTGGTGCGCCGCTAAGACCGGAGCGTGCGGCACGCTGAGTGCGAGTCATAGAAACGAGCGATAGTGTTAACAAAAGCCGAGACCTGGCTCAAGAATGCGCTGGATTACGAATTCAACGATGTGCGACTGCTCGAGCTATCGCTGACGCATCGCAGTGTCGCGGGCGATAACAATGAGCGTTTGGAATTCCTGGGTGACGCGATACTCGATTTTGTAACGTCCGAAGTCGTTTTTCGAGCGCACCCGCTTGCGCCCGAGGGCGATCTGAGCCGCTTGCGCTCGTCGCTGGTAAAAGACACGACGCTGGCAGAGATCGCCGCGGATCTGGGTCTCGGCGAGCACCTTATCCTCGGCAGTGGTGAGCGCAAGACTGGCGGCCATCGTCGAGACTCCATTCTCGCGGACGCTCTCGAGGCGATCTTTGGCGCAGTCTATCTCGATGCTGGCTTCGATGCGGCGACCAAGGTAATCGAGCGCGCATTTGGTGCCCGCCTGCAGAACTTTCCTCCGGCCGATGAGCTTCGCGACGCAAAGACCCGGTTACAGGAGTGGTTGCAGGCACGACAAATGGGATTGCCAAGCTACGAACTCGTCGAAGTAACCGGACAAGCGCACCGTCAACAGTTTAGTGTCAGTTGCAGCGTTAGCGGTGTTGAGCTCACGACAAATGGCAGCGGCACGACGCGCAGAAATGCAGAGCAGGAGGCAGCGACGATCATGTTGGCGCATCTTGCTGAGAGCGACATCGAATGAGGGCTATGCGTTCCGGGTTCGTTGCTGTAGTGGGACGTCCAAATGTTGGCAAGTCGACGCTGATCAACGCGCTAATGGGGACAAAGGTAAGTATCGTTACGGCAAAGCCACAGACGACACGGCACAGAATTCTGGCGGTGCACACTTCCGATCAGGCACAAATCATCTTTGTCGACACGCCTGGCTTACACCGCAAAGCTGGCAAGGCGATGAATCGTATGATGAATCGGACTGCCGCAAACGCGTTGGCGGATGCCGATGTCGTCTTGTTTGTCACAGAAGCAGGGCGCTGGACAGACGAGGATAACGATGTGCTGCGGCGGCTGCAGACCGTCGCTGCACCCGTGGTTGCGGTGCTTAATAAGGTCGATCTCATAAAGCCCAAAGAGAAGCTTCTCGAAATCATTGCCGCGACGGCGGACCGGCATGAGTTTGCCGAAATACTGCCCGTGTCTGCGGAGAAGCACGACAATCTTGATGTGTTGTTGTCGATCTTGCCAGGTCATCTGCCGGAGTCGCCGCCTTTGTTTCCCGAGGACATGCAGACCGACCGTAGCGTGGAATTTCAGGCCGCGGAAGTCATACGCGAAAAGTTGACGCAGTCATTA